>ERZ1643246.8-NODE-8-length-362352-cov-44.649177_pt1 | contig 362352 bp, 364 predicted proteins | sample MGYA00579265_ERZ1643246 | MGnify/ENA primary metagenome ERZ1643246 (study PRJEB29033, sample SAMEA4952261) | chicken gut metagenome | biome: Broiler Chicken; feature: Gastrointestinal Tract; material: Caecum | place: Ireland | collected 2018 | study: Broiler... | reverse complement strand
TAGCTCAGTTGGTTAGAGCATCCGGCTCATAACCGGACGGTCCTGGGTTCGAGTCCCAGGGGGTCCACGGAAGCATGTTGAATATGCTTCATTTGGAAATTTAGCTCAGTTGGTTAGAGCAACCGGCTCATAACCGGTCGGTCGGTCGTAGGTTCGAGTCCTACAGTTTCCACTAGTTACAATGCAGGAGGTGTGTATGAAATACATAACTGGTATTCATGGTCTTAACATAGCAAATAGCAAAGAGACTTGTGGAGATTGGCATTGTAGCGCACTGTATTGGGACGATGACAGTATTGATTTCAGAGAAAGTGCTGACAGCATATTTGGTGACTGGGGTATAGAATTTAACAAGCATATTCCAGAGCATGAAGAAACTTATGCTGTAGCAGATGACCTTAGGTCTATTTTGGACTTGATGGTATCTGGTAGCACAAGGTATCTGATTGGTTTCAGAAATGACTTTATATGTACTGATAAGTATAACGATGAATTTATGGAAAAAGTCTGGATGCTTAAGGATACTGAGCATTGGAAAGATATAGACGAACTTATGAAAAAAGAGTTCATGCAGTTATGGGTGGACTTTCATAAGAAGAAAGGAGAGTAACCATGAGGGATTGGAGAATACTTCATAAACAAATCATGGTTGACTTTATACTTTATCTGAACTCGATATCAGATAAGTTCGTGCTAAAGGGTGGAACATCCTTGATGTTTTGCTATGGACTTACAAGATTTTCAGAGGACATAGATTTAGACGGGATGGATAAAAAGTTCTTTTCCTATGTAGATCAGTTCATAATTAGATACAGACCTAAGTATGGAGAACTGACATACAGAAAAGCTAAAGATACTGATACTTGTAAAAGAGTATTCATCCATTTTGGACAAGAGAAGCCTTTGAAAGTTGAAGTTTCCTACAGAGATAGAGTTGATATCTGCTTTTGTACGTATGTAAATGGCATATTGGTGTATGACATAGAGTCTTTGATGATTAAGAAGATAAATGCTTTTTCGCATAGAGATAAAATTAGAGACTTATATGATGTGACATTTATCTACTGGAATTATAAAAACCAACTTGGAATACGAACCATACAGTCATTAAGAGATGTTGTGGCGTTCAAGGGTTTAGAGCAGTTCGATTTCTTAATAAAGGATCAAAGAGACCCTTTGATTAACAATAATGAACTTGCTGAAGCCTTTTTGAGTATGTATTTTGACTTAGGTTTAAGTTAAAATACTTTATGAGGAAATTTAGCTCAGTTGGTTAGAGCATCCGGCTCATAACCGGACGGTCCTGGGTTCGAGTCCCAGAGTTTCCATTAGGGTTGAAATGATACATACCCTACAAAATGTATGACCTACGTAGATAAGTGGGTTGATACTGGTCATAGTGAGGCACAGTAGCTATGATCTACCTCCAAGAACTGTATAATTACACAGGAGGCTGACAGATAGTGCTATGAAAGTCTCCATATAGTGCATCTGAGGTGTTATGGCAGCATTTCTGACTTCCAATCAGACGGTGCGGGTTCGATTCCCGTCAGATGCTTTGGCATCCTTTAAGCTTTAAGACTTCATAGGTTGCTGATGTAAAAAGCGTACATTGTTTTAAGGCTCTCTTAATTGGGAGCCGTCTCCTTCGGAATGTGGCTCAGTTTGGTAGAGCACTTGATTTGGGATCAAGGGGTCGCAGGTTCGAATCCTGTCATTCCGACTCACCGCTTCTTACTTATTAAGTGACAGTAGGGAGGGTCCGAAGCTTGGCTCTTCGCTATAAGTCGCACGGCGGTGCAATCCTGATACTTACTCGTTAAAAGGATCCCACGAGAGTAGTTATCGAAGAACTGGTAGGCATGTTTAGTGGGTACATGCTATCAGATGGGGCCTTAGAAGGGTTATCCCCTCGCTCTAGGCTAGCATAGGGTGTTGATGTTATGATTGCTTGTAGGTGGCTGGTTATGAACTGTGGAAACCTTCTGAACCGCTAATGACGGAGGGCACGCAGATGCCTAGTGCATGTAGGCCATGATGGTCGTGCATATGAGGCATTGGATTTACGGAATGTTGCGTGGCGACGGTTGTTGGGTGGCCGTCAATATGTATGTTTGAGCTCTAACATCATAATGTTGGCAGCTCTGCGGCGATAGCATTAGATGATAGCATCGCCGGTGAATTATGTGGCAGTGTACGATGGCGCATAAAAATGTGCTTGGGATGACTGCGAAAACTAAATAGAGTGCAGCCGCAAGCATTTTTGCTTAGCTTCCCGAGTTAAGTCTACACCTTATCAGTAGCGTCTCAGCTGCACTCTTTCTTGCCGGAGTAGCACAATTGGCAGCGCAACTGATTTGTAATCAGTAGGTTGTGGGTTCGAGTCCCACCTTCGGCTTTTTGTCATTTAATATAATAAGGAGGTACAGTATGGATGCAAGGACTACCTCTGAGCTTAATAGACTTAGAGAAGAGTGGTATAAGCTTAAGAAAGATGGAAAATTTATTCAGATAGCTCCTGGTGAATATGATTATGACAATAAATCTGAGAGAACGTGTCAAAGAACAGTATAGGAGTTTAACTGAAACAGAGGCACATAAGATTGCTCGATTGCTGCATGAAAAGCTTTGCCATTATGATCATACAGAACAATGCGGTTGGTACTATCATAAGGTATATGACGGTTTAGCTGATGATTGGACGTCTTACAGTCATAAAGAGTACCTTGAAAAAGCAAATAGGCTCATTGAGGCTGGTTTTACCTTAGATGATGTAAAGAAGTTTCTTGAGTGTATTAAATAGGCATTTTGAAAAGGAGATAGATACAATGGTTAATATAAATGACCCTATCCTTTACAAAATGACAAGAAAAAAGAAGTATAAGATACATTGTTATATGCCTAGGCTTGGAACTAAAGTATATAACAAGTTTGAAAAGTCTCATTACATTACTGATAAAAATAAGCCCTTTGTTCTTATTGGGACACAAGGTGAGGAATTGGTTGTAGACTTTAAAAAACTGTGTGCAACTTATACATATGTTAGTGGGACACATATAACATATGCAAGCTTAAAAAATAAGCTTAATGCTGATGGAACAATTGACAAGTTTCCTATAGTAGCAAGCGGTTGTAATTTAAACTATGCTTTACGCGTTCCAGTTGCGCAAAAGGTTAGTATAAATACAGCTTGGGGAGATGTACTTCAAGTTAATGCTCCTGGAGTTAAGCATGGAAAAGGCGACTTTATTGTTTGTGGAGTAGACAATAATGGTCAGCCAATGCTTAATGACAGATGGGTAGTAAACGGTTTAATCTTTGAAGATACATATGATATGAGGCCATTTTAGAAAAATTTTGAAAATAATTTTGAAAAGTTATTGACAAAATGTAAATAATATGGTAGAATATATAATGTAAGATAAATAAGGGCTTGACAAGAAAAGCTCTTATACGTCGGAATGGCGGAATAGGCAGACGCAGTGGACTTAAAATCCACTGAACGTGAGTTCGTACGGGTTCAAGTCCCGTTTCAGACATTAAACCTATAAGCAGTCAGGTTTCAAGCAGCATATTGCTGAAGGTTTACTGGCAAAGAAAAACTTATAATTCCCGAGTAGGTTTTCAAGCACTGACTCTAGGTAGTAGAGTATGTTCTTCTGTGCTGAAGTTTACTACTACTAGCCATATTTAGCAACTGCTGGTGGAGCATATAGCAGCCTTGATTTGCAGCCAATGCGTTGAAGCTAGCAGTTGCGCATACTAGATGCCATAGTCTTTAACTCCTTTCTTAAAAAGAATTACTGGTATCTACGGGTAAGCAACTTGTGGGTTGGATAAAGGGAGCACGTTCCAATATAGTCAAAACAGACATTGGATAAGGCTGCTGATGACGGTTGAGGTGAACAGTAGAAGATGTGTAAGCCCTCGGGTCTGGGTAGTGCAGACATGGTTAAACCCTCAATAAGCTCTGGTGGCGGAACTGGTAGACGCGCTTGACTCAAAATCAAGTGGCTTTGATGTCATGAGGGTTCGAGCCCCTCCTGGAGCATTAGCATTCAGAAAATATTTTATAAGCGCTTTCCCGAATGGCTTTAATATTTATGAATGCCAACTATAATCCTTGCAGGCTTCGGCCTGCAAATGCCGAATTGGTGGAATTGGCAGACACGCTAGACTTAGGATCTAGTGCCTCGTGCGTGAGGGTTCGAGTCCCTCATTCGGCAGTCCTGCAGAGAAGCAGGTAATGTCATACAATACCTTATACTGAATGAAAAGCAGCATGTGTCAAAAATTGATGTACATGCTGCTTTTTATTTTGTTTGCTTGAATATATTTATAAATAAAAAATTTATTTTTAAATTTGGAGGTAATAAGCATGGCTTTAGATGCAATTTGGAAAGAAAGAAAAAGACTTTGGTGTGGACTTCCATTCACATTTACACAGTATATATTGCTAGAGGATAGGCTGCTTGTACGTAGTGGTTTGTTTAATAGCAAAGAAGATGAAGTGAGGCTATATAGAATAAAAGATGTATCAATCACAAAATCATTAACACAGAAGATATTTGGGTTGGGAACAATTCATATAGAGTCAAGTGACAGTAGCCTTGGTAACTTTGAGTTAAAGAACATAAAGGATAGTTATAATAAGAAAGAGCAGTTATCACAGATGGTTGAAGCTGCAAGAACAAAGAAGAATGCTTCCATAAGAGAATATACTGGATCAGATGGTGACATTGAAGATGAAGATGGAGGAATTGATACAGTTTGATGCAGGATCAAATACGTAATGCTTTTATAATGTTGCTTGTGAGTATAGTTTTAATACTTACTGCAGATAAATTTTATATCAAAGAAGTAAACACTGAAACTATAGCGGATGTAAATAACTCGAATAAAATAGACTTATATGCTGAAGAAATAGATAGAGTTGCAAGTGCTGAATATGATAAGCTTAAGAGTGAATATGAAAATCTTGGGATAGTTGTATGTTCTGGCTTCGTTAATTTAAGAAAGTCACCGAGTTTAGATGGCGATTATAACGTAACAGCAAGTTTATATGACATGACTCCTTGCACGATACTCACAGAGTATGAAAACGATTATAATTGGTACCAGGTAAAAGTTGGAGATAACACTGGATATGTGTTACAGGATTATATAGTTACTGGAAGTAAAGCTAAAAATGAGTTGTATAAAGCATATACATTAGTGTTAAAGAACACAGCTTCTGTAGAAGAATACTATAAGCCAACTATGGATATAGCAGATAATTCAGATAGGTCATATACAAACTCAGATGTTCAGACAGAGCATTTGGTAACTCCTATAGTAAACACTGCTTCATCAAACAATGTGACAAGTATTATAGCAGATGGCAGTGAAATAAAAGTAATAGACCTTAATAATGAGTGGTATATGCTTAAAGATGGGAGCGGATTTATAAAGAAAGACAGTCCTGTAGAAGTAGCTAGTAGCTTGTACGGAAATGTGGCTCCATCAAAGAAAAAAGAAAGCTTTTTAGATGAATATACAAACTTTGGTGTAAGTCAAAGTTCAGGTTTAGTTGAGATAAAAGAGACAAGTAATAGAAATAGTAAGACTATAGGAATACTTCCAAACAATAGTGGAGTTGAACTTCTTGAAAGTGGTGAAAACTGGTATAAAATAGCAAGCGGAAAAATAAATGGTTACGTATTTGATTGTGACTTTATAACTGGAGATGAAGCTGTTGAATATGGATATAAAAACAGTAGATTAAGGTTATTTACAGGTGATACTGAACAGAGGGTTTATTCTGAGAAATCATTATTAAGCAATAACTGGACAAAACTAGGAAAAAATCAAGCATATGATGTAGAGGAAATAGACGGATATTGGGTAAAGATATCATTAGACTCTGGTGATATCACTGAAGAGACTGATAGTGCATATGTAAATATAGAGGATAACACATCTCAAATAAAATATAGCTTAAATACAGCTATAGCATATTTGAATATGTTAGGTAATACAGAGGCTCCAAAAGATGTAACAAGTACGAGTAATGCTGACCTAAGATTGCAGATTATAGATTATGCTTGTCAGTTTATTGGAAATCCTTATGTATGGGGTGGTACATCACTGACAAATGGGGCTGATTGCTCTGGTTTTGTTCAGAGTGTACTCAAACATTTTGGTATATACATACCAAGAGTAAGTAGAGACCAGGCTAAAGTAGGAATACCTATAAATAGTCCTGATGAACTTAGGCCTGGAGATTTAATATTCTATGCAAATAGTAGTGGAACAGTAAATCATGTAGCTATGTACATAGGTAATGGTATGATAGTCAATGCTGGAAGTGCTAAGAGCGGAATATTGATAAATACTTACGATTATAGAACGCCTGTAGCAATGAGAAATGTTATAGGCAACAGAGAAAGATAAAGTAACAAAGAACAAAGGCGGAAAATTTAATGGACATACTTATAGGACAGGCTGGGACAAGATGTATAAAAGATGACAAAGGGAATATACATTTGCTATGTAAAGATGGCAATGGTTTTGAATATTACTTTCCTGATAATCAATATAGCACAGATGGAGAGTTTAATGGCAGAGCTAAAGATGCATTTAATACGATAATGGCAGATAGTGGTGACATGATATCTGATAAATACTCTGTTATAAGATATCTTAATAGAGATTACGGTAAGAAAGTCAGAGAAGCTCAAATAAACAAGTTTAAAGGATGTAAATTCTGGTATTCAATCAAGTTAGAAGATGGATGCGGATATAGTAGTGCATATATAACAGTAGATGGAACTGAAGTAGCATTTGATAAAAATAAAGCAATAAGATTTGACAGTGAAGAAGCAGCACAAGCTTGGGTAGATGATTTTAACAGCAATATGGATTGGAAATCCAGAGAAATCTTGCTGTACAAGTCAAATAAAAAAGATAGGGACTTTAACTATATAGAAGATTGCATATTTCAAAATCACGTCAATCCAAATGCTAAACTATTTAAGTTCATAGTAACTCAGGAGTTGACACTTGCTGATGAAGAAAATAACTCAGAAAATTAAAGATATATCAATATGGTGTATACTTAATGCCTTAGGTATGATTATAATAGCAGCCATTATGGCTGCTGCACTAGCATTATCATTTTATATTGGCTTTAGAGTTGGAGAAGATAGGTACTTATATAACGATAGTAACTTTTTAAGTGATGTTGACAGAAAAAGAGAAAAAGCTAATATAGAAGATAAAGTAGACAAATTATTAGATATTAAAGACTTATTATATTATTACTATCCATATGATATAGATAAAGAAAAACTATACGAAGGAATGTATGCAGGTTTAGTTGCTTCATTGGGAGATGAATATAGCTATTATATAACAGCTGAAGAAAATGAAGCAATACTTGCTGATGCATCTGGAGAATATTATGGCGTAGGTGTACAGCTATTTCAAGAGTACGACTCTAATGAAATAGAAATCTTGATGGTATATGATAATGGGCCTGCTGAAAAAGCTGGTATACTTAATGGAGATAAATTAGTAAGTGTCGATGGAGAGAAAGTTATTGGAAAAGATTTAAGTAGCATTTCAAATTTAATATCTGGGCCTAAAGATTCACAAGTTACCATGGAAATAGAGAGAAATGGAGAGATATTAGCATTCTCTATGAATAGAGATAACGTTGAAAAAGAAGAAGCATATTGGAGTGATATTGGAGACAATATAGCATACTTAAGAATAGAGTCATTTAACAATAAGCATTTAGGCGAACAGATGGAAAAGGCTGTTGAAGAAATAAGTGCTGCTGGAATAAATGATATAGTACTAGATTTGAGGAATAATCCTGGAGGAACTGTAGCATACTTAGAGGATGCAGCTAAATACCTACTTCCTGACTGTGTGATGGCTGAAGCAAGAGCAAAGAGAGAAGAAAGTAACTTTACAATAAATAGTATAGGCAGTGAGTATAACTTTAATATAACGTGTTTAGTGGATGAATATACAGCCTCATCAAGTGAGATATTGGCTGGAGCACTTCAAGATATAAATGGTTCTTTAATAATAGGTGAACAAACATACGGTAAAGGTGTTGCTCAAAATCATTTGATGTTGTCTGATGGGTCTGCTGTGCATATAACATTTACAGAAATATTTAGGCCTAATGGAGAAAGTTTAAACAATATAGGTGTAATACCTGACATAGAAATGGAAAGTGAGTTTAATAGTATAGTAATGACTGACCCTTCTAAAGATACTCTTGTACAAAGGGCTAAGTTTGAAATACTGAATGAGAGGAAATAAACAAATGTCTAGCAATCTGAACAGTTTAAGCAAGTACTTTAGGCAATATATGTTTATGGGTGCAGCAGGATTTAGGTATCCTGACTATAAATATGTGTATAAATATAAGTATTACACTATAGATACACCAATAGTACCCGATAATAAAGCAATAGCCATTATGATAACTTCACTATTGCTTGGTGCATATCTTGGAGGAAATAAAGTAGTATTAGGCTTGCTTAGTATATACGGAATATGCTATATAGTAGCTGTATTACTAAGAGGAAGTAAATTAGCTAAGTATATGTGCAGTAAACATTTTTGTAAAAGAATTACAGTATATACAGATAAAAAATACAGAAGTAATGATGAACTAGGCAAAGAATATATAGACATTAGTATAACTAAAGTTCTTGATGGTAAAAATATAATAGAGATTCTACCTGGTAGCATTAGTATTAAAGTACTTCTTGATTTTTGTAAGGGTATGCCACTTAATTGTATAGCCATAAATAAATTTGCTTGTAGCTATTATTTAGAATGTCTTGACAATGGATAATTTGACAGGTAAACAATATGATTGATAGTGGATTTACAAAACATAAAGAAGAACTTAGTGGTTTTAGAAAACCAACTAAGAAAGAGAAGAAATACATTAAAGATATACTTATAGAAGATAACATACTAAACAGTAGTTATACGACATACGATAGATTTAGAGGTAAAATACTTATAGCTATTCAGTCAATAGCATTATTCGTAGCATTATTTTACTTCTGCATACTGCTATTTGGTAGCAATGGAATAAGCTTGTGCTATACTATAGCGGCTTTGATAATCATAAATATAATACTGTATATTTAATCTAGAGTGCGATTTAATGACTTATTGTGTGGAGCTAACATAGTAAGTTTATTTGCAGTTCGACTTGGAATATATAAAGTATTACATTGTTTCATAGTGAGTTTTGAAAATGACTCCACAAAGACAAGAGTATACATAAGAACAGATAAAGATGACTACTGCTCTGATGTACTATTTTGTAATAGGTCGTTCTATAGAAATAATAGTAATACACAAGATTATTTATTTAACTCAAAACTTTATTTAATAAAAAGTATTGGAGGATATACATTGTGCTAGAAAATGTTCAGATAAAATTAAATAGAGAGTTACTCGGATTTAGAGAACCAACTATTGGAGAGTTAGACTTTATACATAGGCATATGGATAAAGTTTCTATAATAGACAATGTAAATTGTATAAGAACTATACTTTATATTATATTAACAATATTGTTAATACGTAATTTACCAGAAAATAATATGCTTCTAATATTATTTGTAATTGTCATAAGTTATTTTGTTGTAAATGCAGTTATAAATATAAGAACAACTGTATTAAATCATATTAGAACGAATAAGCTTAAAAATGTAATATTTACTGTCATAAAAGTAGAACCTTTTGCAACTGACGCTTATGGCACATATTATAGAAGTGAGCGTGGAGAATTTATAAAGTATGACATAGCTATAGGTATGAAAGACTACTATGGTAACAATCATGGTTTAATAGTAAAAATAGCTGACAAATACATTAACGTTTGGAGTTAAAGATGCATACTATAATACTTTGGATAACAATACTAGTAATGAGTTTACTTAGCGGATGCGGAATCAGTATAAGTAATAATGAGCCAATACACATGAGTAATGAGGAAAAAGCTCTATTAAAAAGCATATATGTTAATGAGGAGCGTATAGATACTGGAGATTTACTTAGTCATCAGGAAGATACACTTAACAGATACAGATGTGGAGTAGAAAGCTTAAAGAGTAAGTATCCATCATATAACTTTGAGATAATAACAGCTGAGCCAGCAACTAAACTAAATAGTTATGCAAATTTTACATTTGTAAGCGATAGTTCTGGAGATAATAAATACTCACTGTATGTGTATAAAGACAATAATGATGAATACTATGCAGAAGATAATTTTTATAGTTTTACATATGGTAAGCTATTAGATGACTATATGTACTATTTTATACACAATATAAATGAATGTACATATGGTGTAAAATCAAGAATGACTTTTGTAAAAGGTGCAGACTTTGATGAAAATTTGACCATAGATGATCTTAATAAAGTTGCATTTCAACTTACAGTATATACAACTGATATTGATAATGACTGTATAGAAGAACTTGAAAATGCAATGAGAAGTGAGGGTTTATCATGTTCTTGTAAAGTTTATGAGACAGCAAGTGTTGTAAATGGCTTAATAGATGGAACTTTAGATATAAAAGATTATGGTTATGCAAATAGGTTTACATTTAATACATTTGATGAAGTAAAAGAAGCATATTAAATATAGCAGTATTAAAACTTCGGAAAAACTTAGTTTAAAATTTTGAAGAAAAAGTATTGACAAAAGTAAAATTTGGATGTATAATATGAAATGTAAAGTTAATAAATAACGCGGTGTAGAGCAGTTGGTAGCTCAGGAGCTTCATACGCTTCGTGTCGTGGGTTCGAGTCCCATCACCGCAATATTGGGAATTAGCTCAGTGGGTAGAGCGATAGACTGTTAATCTATGTCAGCGCAGGTTCGAGTCCTGTATTCCCAGCTCTTAACAAAAAGTACTTTCTTGTTAGACAAGCTTTTAAATTAAACATTTGAAATGTGCATAACACATAGGAGAGGAATATAGACAAAAAGCAAGTTATAGGAAGGTACATTATAGAATTACACGATGACGGAACAATAAGCGGTCGTGAACTGACGTTTAATGGAATTGCAAGTAATTTAAAGGAACCTGACAATGCAATATGCACTGACCGTATAAGTAGCAGAATGCTTCAGATATTGCTAGTATTGCATTACATTGTAGAAAGATACTTAGAACACTTGCACACTGGTAGACTGTTTTACCTAAGAAATGTAATATCTAAGACAGTAAAAAAAGTGGCTGACGAGCTTAATGTAACAGTACAGTCAGTAAACTGTAAAATAACCAAAGAGATAGGACTAAATATGAATGAATTTCATATTTTAGTATTTGGATATCTTAAAACTTTAACTGGACACGGAGAAATATACTCAGAAACAGATGATATTGAACTGAAAAGACTACTAATGCTGAAAATAACATCTAGAAAAAAGGGAGCAAATGACTATATTGCATTAGAGAAATTTTTCAGAAATCCAGAGATAGATATTGTGATATCAGAGTCAAGTGTAAGAAATATACAATCTTCAAAAGAGTGTAGCGATAAAAGGCTAGCTACTATGAACAAAAAATCAATAGCATAGTGTAAAGATAAAAACACTGTATGTAAAACCTCGTACATTGTACGGGGTTTTTCTTCAATAAATAATAAGGTGATAAAACAAGGAGGTTATTGTATGAAAAGCAAGTATGAATTGACGATTAGCACTAAATATGTGCCTGATTGGACATATGTAGAGGCAGTGAGAGAGCTATTGCAGAATGCAATAGACAATGAGGCTGTAGATGAAAACAATAAATACGAAGCTGTTTATAAGGAAGATGAGGAAACACTAAGTATTTCAAATAAGTCAAGTAAGTTGACATTAGATACATTACTTCTTGGTGTATCTACAAAGAGAAATGATGACAGAACCATAGGTCAGCATGGTGAGGGCTATAAGATTGCATTCATGGTACTTGCTAGAGAAGGAAAGAAAGTCACTGTATATAATTATGGTGCTAATGAAGTATGGAATGTAAAGCTCGTAAAGAGTAAAAGATACAATGGGGAAGAAATTGTACAAGTAGAAGTAGATAAGAACCCTATTTGGAAGAAAGCTCCTAACAATAATTTAACTATTGTTATTGATAGCATAAGCAATAGTGATTATGAGAATATTCAGAAAGATTGTCTAATGCTTAGAGATGAATATCCTGAGTCTTATAAATCTGAGGTAGGAAATATACTAACAGATGAAGATGAAGTAGGCAACATATTTGTTAGAGGTTTATTTGTATTCAAGGATCCATTACTTAAGTATGGATATGATATACAAGTTCCTGTAAAACTTGACAGAGATAGAAATAACATATCAAACTATGATTGCAGGTCATTAGAAGCTAAGATGTGGCTATTTGCAGCTTCTGAAAATAAAGATGTTGCAGATAAGTTAGCCAAAATGAGCTTAGATGAAGTATATGATGTTGACTATATTAAGTATTTGGCTCCATTTTATAGTAAATATCTTAATACACCAGCAGAAAGCATATTAAGTTTATTGGATGACAAAGATAGCTTTATAACAGATAACTCTGAAAGATATGAGTATGCTTTAAAAAGAGGAATTAAAACTACTTTAGTATCTAGTCAAGCTATGGAGATTGTGAGACATAGTAATAAGTATGTTGCACATGAACTGAGTGACTATAATCCTTCTAGGGACTTATTAGAGAGGCTTAAAGCATTCAGAGATACAGTAGAAAGTAAACTTAACGATTCAGAGTTAGAGGAACTAACTGATATAGTAGAGACTTTTGAAAATGAATTTTATACAGAATGAAATTCAAAACTTCATAAAGTATTCGGTGCCTGACATTAGTAAATGGAGCACTGAAAATTTGGGTGGAGAGCACTTTCAAGTTATTAAAGCAAGCACTAATGACTCTGAAAGTGCTTCTTTGATTGGGTTGGCATTTGATTATTACGCTAGAATAGAGACAGCTAAACATAGTGGTATAAATCTTAAGCAGTTTTGTAATTTTAAAGCTGAAGAGGCAATAGCAAAACTATGGAATAATAAATATAAACAGTTATGCAGAGCAGTAATTAACAGATATTACTGGAGTTTAGCTGTTATAGATGAATATATAAGAGGAAATGAAAGTCAAAAGCATAAACTTGCTGAAATATGTCTATTTCTAGCTAAAATGGAGCACTATGCACGTGGAGATGGGCTATGCGAAGATATGTTAGATAGCAGTAGAAAAGATATAACAAGTGACATAGAAAATCTAGTGTGTGCATATGATGAATATGTATTAGACTCAATAAAAGAGAGAAGTAACATAGTATTTAACCCGAAATTTAAGTGCTATAGCATGGCTGATGGTGATTTAGCTATAGGCAATACTTTAATAGACTTTAAGACATCAAGAAAAACAGATAATATAGATGGGCATTTAGAGCAGATATGGAAATACATGCTATTATCTAAAATAGACAATATGAATGGTATAGAAACTTTAGATATAAGTAAAATAACCTTATATTATGCAAGGTTTGCTAGAACAATATCATATGAGGCATGTGGTAACGAAGTAATAGAACATGCTAAAAATTTGATGAGCATATTGAATAAGTATAGTAAGTGCCTTAATATGTGTAGGAAATAAAATTTTATTTTGTAGGAGAGCACTGAAATGCAGAGCATGGAATTAGAGGCAGAAAGCATAGACTTCATTAAAAAGAGCTGTAAGAACGTTGATAATATCATATTAAATGATAAGTTCTTACAGCTTAAAGAGATAGGAAGGCATAAATACACAAATACATATGACCATAGCATAAGAGTAGCTGTTGGTGCTGCAATTATAGTGGATAAACTTGGTGGAAATGTAGAAAGTGCAATAAGAGTTGGATTATTGCATGATATGTGTTTTGTAAAGAGGGAAGAAAGAAAAGTACATGGAGGTCATTATAACTTTTATCATCCAATAGAAGCAGCTGAAAATGCTGATAAGGAGTTTGGAATAACAGTTGAAGAACAAAGAGCAATAAAAGCTCATATGTTCCCTATGGCAGTTAGAATACCAACAAGTAGAATAGCATTGGCATTGACATTATCAGATAAGCTTGTAGCAATATATGAAGGTTTATATGGTGTAAGAATGCTAAGAAAGATGATGATAAGTATATATGCTAGAAGCTTTGAACCTGTTGTATTGCAGTTAGCATACGCTGAGTAATATTGAGGTAGCAGTATGGATATATATGATAGCAATAAATTAAGTGGTAGAATGAACAAGAGGATGATTGAAAAGAACATTCAAACTGGTGGAGAATATAAAGCTAAAGTAAGTGGAGACTTTGGAGAATACGAGATAAGCTCAGTATTAAAGAGTTTACCTGACTGTTATCATATAATGAATAACATACTGCTTAAAACTAAGAAAGGCTCTACTCAGCTGGATCATGTCATAGTGTCTCCATTTGGTGTCTTTGTAGTTGAGACGAAGAACCATAAGGGAATGATATTTGGTGACACTATGGGAAGAGTATGGACACAAGTTTTAAGAAATGGGGCTCATAATACTTTCTATAGTCCTGTTTTGCAAAACGCTGGGCATATGGAAAATTTATATAGGCATATAGGATTAAAAAGAGAACTTATGACAGGGATGATAGTATTCACTAATCCTGAGGCAGACTTAAGAAATGTAAACTGTCCATTTTGCATGAGAACTGAAAGTTTGTATGAAGCTATACTATCTTATGATAGACAAGTATTTACTGAAAAACAAATGTACGATGTAATAAAGAGAATAGACAGTGTTAATACATCAAGCTATTTGAATGATAGAAAACATGTAGAATATGTAAAAAGCATAAAAGAACGTAAAGAAAGACTTAAAAATAATAGAAAATAAAAAGAATATTTTGGAGGTTAAAATGACATACAAGGAGAGACTCGAATCACTCAGAGATAACTTAATGAATAAGTATAATGCTGCTAAAAATGATGATGAAAGACTTGAGTGTATAAAAGAAATGCTCAAGTATGGAGTTATAGACAGGTCAAAAGCTATTGAGTTGCTTCCTTCTAAAGCTACTAAAGCTAAGGTTAAGGAAATTACCAATGCAGATAATGATAGGTTGCCTTGTAACATTTATATTGATGGTTTTGAAAAAGGCGTCTTGGAAGTGACAAGCTTGGCACACTGGATTATACGTAGAGAATTGAGCTATGTTGGTGACCAGTTAGCTCCTGATAAAGTGGTTAAATATGCTATAAGTCCTGCATATACATACAATGTGGCATATAGAAATCTTCGTCAGCTAAAGGATCTATACAAGAGACTTATGGGTGTTGACTTTGAGAAAAACTTTGACTTTAAGAGTGGGCAGACCATTATGTGTGGTATAAATCTTTGTAATGGTCAGCAGTATATAATTCCAACTTTAGGGTTTATTGCTGCAACTCCTAATAATGATAATTCAATCATTGCATATATGATACTTGACATAGAGAACATAGAAAAGCAGAATATTGATATCATAGATACTGCTGAAACTGTTATGAGAACCTTCGAGAACATGGTAGGAGATAGCTTTACGGTAAAGTTTGTTGACCTTGTTAAGTGGAGAGAGGCTGGTGCAAAACAGAGAAAGCACAGACAGAGACCTCTTACACATGAGGAAATGATAGCAAAGCGTCAGAGAGAATGGTTAGACAAACAGATTGAAGATGAATGCGTCAGAACTGGTAGAGATAGAGCTGTTGTAGAAGCAGAGTGGAGGCAGCGTCAGGAAGAAATGATAGCAAAGGCTGCTGAAAAGAACAGAGCGAAGTAAGCAATAAAAATAAAAATGTACATAATAGGAGAGACAATTTTGGGAAAGCAGAAAAGTTTAGCTGAATTAAACAATCTTATTAGAGACTGTGAGGCACAGTTAGTGGAGGAAACAGACAAGAAGAAAATCATTAAAATCAAGAGTAAACTTAAGGGAGCTATTAAGCTTAGAGATGAACTGTTCTCTGAAGATAATACAGGTTTAAAGTAAGCTGACTAAGCAGGAGATAGTAAAATAAACACTATCTCCTGTATTTTTACATGAGGGATAGGTAATGCAGATTGTAGATTTTTACAATTATGAAAACTCTGTTGATAACGATATAAGAAAACAGTTAGATATATATTATACACCTTTAAATGTGGCAATAACAATGGTATTTACTGCCATTGATAACTATATAGAGCAGAATGGTTTACAGGGAAAGCGTAAGTCAGATGTGCTGGATATGATAAAAATATTTGACCCTTGCACAGGCAGTGGTGTTCTGATATATGCTTTTGTGACTGTAGCAAATGTCATATATAGAATGGATAACAGAAACGACTTTGATGTTAATGAATACTTTAAGCATCACATATATGCAGTAGATATAGACGAAAAAGCTGTAAATGTAGCTAAAGAGATACTTAAAAGTTGTGGAGTTACTCAAGAAGTAGTTGATAATAACATAGTATGTGGAGATGTAATACTAAATGAATATTCAGATAACAGATTAGTTCCTAAGTATGGGTCATACGAAAACTTGTTCTGGGACGTTGTTACACACTCTGGCTACGAAATGGACTTTGAGTTTAACAGTGATGAATCAAAATCAATAGTAGAAATATACAATGCTTATAAGGCAGAGACTAATACTGATAAGAAAGAAGCATTAAGGGTTGAATTATATAGCTTAGCATTGGAGTATAACGGTATATACGAAATGAGAAAGTCATGTCCATTTATCTGTGAGATTGAGTTTATGGACGTATTCTTAGAGAATGGTGGCTTTGATATAGTAATAGAGACTCCTCCATATATAAGTGTTAAGCCTTGTACATTTGACAGATTAAAAAGATTTAAGTCATTTGGATATGGACTAAACTTTGGAGCATATTTCTATGAGTACGGGTTTGAATTATTGAACAAGAACGGAATAGAAGTTGTGCTAAGCGAGAATTACTGGTTACATTCAAGATCAGCAAATAACTTTAGAAATTGGTTAGAAGATGGCAATAAACTAAAAAAATTAGCAGTTATAAAAGAATCTGAGCTAATGTTAACTGGTAGAAAATCTGGTGTAAATATAAGCATACTTAGTAAGAGTAGTAAAGACGAATTTAAGTTGGTATATTGCACTGATAATGACTTTAATCATAACATAGCATGTATGTTTGATGGCAAGGAAACTTCCAGTTATAATGAGATACTTATAGATGGAAATGAAATAGAAAAAGGGCTTAAGAAGAAATATTATGAAGCTCAGCTTCAGGCTAAAGTCGGAGACTATTGCAGATTTAGGCCTGGAATTTCATTAGGAAGCAAGAGCGGATATGATGTAGACTCAAGTTTACTTGTGAAGTATCCTGGACTGATAAAAAGAGCTATAAGTATTAAGAATATAAACTCTGGCAAAGATAAGTATATAGCATATATACCTAGTGGTATATATAAAGATTTTAAAACATTACCTGAAGAAATACAGAATATACTTTTAGAAAATAAAAATGAACTTGAAGGAAGAAAAGAACAATTTAAAGGTAGTGAATGGTACAGTGTAAAACCGAATAAGGAGTTTGATGAAGAATTAAATGTGATGATTGTATCAAATGATACATCTATTAAAATTTTGGAGCTCGATGCATCAGACATTGTGGTAGATAATAATATCATTTGTGGTGAGTGTCAGACTTGGATTCAATGTTATCTTGATAGCAGAATAGTAAATGAATTATTTAATATTTGTTCTAGCTCTGCAATAAATCAGAAGAACTTTGTTCCATTAAAGACATCAACTGAAGTTAATAATATACCAATACCTTGTGACTTAATAGAAATGATGGACATTTCTGATGAAGATATCATAGATGCTTTTGAGTTAACAGATGATGAACTGGGGTATCTTGGATATGATGAAGCATAAAGGAATAATACTGTTATTGGCAGTAAGTTTATTGGTAATATCTTTGATGATGTTGCTGTTTGGCAAGACTGGATATAAGAGCAGTTATTATGAATATTCTATAGACTTATCAAATTTAAGTATAGCAAGTGATGAGGTTGTAGATGACTTTCTTTCTAAAGTAAACAGTAGTAAAGATATGTCAAAGTACACTATAAATACGAATGCATACTTAAATGAAAGAAATGTTACTAAAACAGAAAATGGTGTAACATTAGATGATGGTAAAGTTAAGGTAGATTATAAAATAAAAGCTTCTATATTCAGTAAGTCTGGAACAGAAATGCTTGATAAGTATAGCAATTACATTGAAATTACTGATGAAAACCTTGAAGAATTGTATGTATCTGAAACTGGTGCAGTTGGCATCATAAAAGATGGCAATTTAGATGGGTATATATTAACAGATAATAAATTTAATGTACTTGCAGAAATATACTTAGAACACGATAAAACAGGTAGAATAATACTTAAGAAGGAAATAATAAGCAATACTGGTTTAATGGCTGGAAATCAAAAGACTGAAGGAAAATAAAAATATTTTTGAAAAAGGGTTGACAAAGTAAGTTTCAAGATGTAAAATATATTATAGTAGAAATTGGAAAGAAAGGAAAAGTGTGGCATGTTTACTTACAGTATAGCAGCAATTGAACATAGAGTCGATAGACATGACGTTGAGATAGACGTCATTGACGATTTGTGTTCAATTAAATAAGCTGCACTGTGAATAAGCATATATAAATATATAGAACCATGTGTCTATGTAGAAATGCTTAGCACATGGTTCTTTTTATGCACAGGTACTTTTGATATGGAAGATAACATTCATGATGAACGTAGGCATGCAGTAAGAATATTGAGCAGTGTGTATGGCAGAGAATGCTAAAGTCCTTAGAGAAAGTGCGCTTGTAGATGGGTCATATAAACTTTAAAAAATTTTGAAAAAGCTATTGACGAAAGAGTTTATATGAGGTATAATATGTAATGTAAGATAAGTGAGACGAGTTACTCAAGAGGTTTAAGAGGGAAGCCTTTCAAGCTTATAGTATACGTGTAAATGTATAGCACGGGTTCGAATCCCGTACTCGCCATATGGTCCAGTAGCGTAGTGGCTATCGCGCCTGACTGTCTATCAGGAGGTCATGGGTTCGAACCCCATCTGGATCGTTGAAGCTTTAAAAATAAGCTTATATAATAGGAGGTATAACATTATGATGAAGAGGGAACCTGATTATATTCATTCTGTCCGGCGTAGTGATGGGCTGAAGCAGACAATTGCTTTGACTCATCATCATGGGAAGAGTGTAAAGGCAACAGTTGTATGTGATCCTGAGGATACATATGACAGAGAGTTCGGAGAGAAGCTTGCATATAAGAAGCTTGACATGAGGCTGAATGTAGTCAAGCGTAAGGAAGTTATGGCTGAGACATCAGCACTTCTGGATGCTAAGGAAGCATATGAGGAGGCCTTATATTATATCAATAAGCAGATTCAGAAGAACAATGAGTACCATGATACTCTTGTTGGAGAGTATCATGCTATGGCAGCTGAGTATGCTGACATTGTTGAGAATGGACCAACAGGTGAGGCATAAGCCTCACCTCAGATAAGGGCGCATTGGACGAATGGTTTAAGTTGCCACCCTCTCAAGGTGGAGATAGCAGTTCGACTCTGCTATGCGCTATTTGGAAAGTGCCTACTGGAGGATAGGAGCAAATAGGTAACAATATGCTGCTCACATTGAGAAATAGCCTGTTGGCTACCAATGGATAGTGCGGCATGCACCTAGGATATAAGGCTTCATATAAGTAGGTTAAATGATTACTTATCACAATGTAGAATAACAGCTTTCCAAGTTTATATGCTGTGTTAGCTCAGCTGGGAGAGCATCTGCCTTACAAGCAGAGGGTCATAGGTTCAAGTCCTGTACGCAGCACGTGGGTTGCTTTCACCCTAGTCACAAAGAAAGAACGGCGGTATCCTGGTAAGATACTGGGTAAAAACCCTGTGGGTACCCTATGATCTGCAGGTTAGGCAAGTGGTTGGAGATAAGCCTTTGAGGCCTAGAAGCGTGACAGCATCAAGGAAATCTTTCAAGCTGATATGTGATTCGCGGTAGCATATCAGACTGGGGCTATAGCTCAGTTGGGAGAGCACCTGCCTTGCAAGCAGGGGGTCGAGAGTTCAAGTCTCTTTAGCTCCATTAGGACAGCCAATCCTACCAGCCATCTGGGTGAGTGAATGGGGAATAGTGGCATATGGTTAAAACAGACATATGCACTGATAAAATGTCTGATGACGCCTGAGGTTATCAGGATGCATGAGTCGCTTAGTTGTAGAAGGCTGTGGACATGCTATTGGTGTGGCAACCTAATCCACGAAAACAACGAACCTCATAGGAGCTGCAGATACTATGAGTTAAAAACTGCCTTGGTGTTAGCTGAGGTGCATGAGATAAGTTTGGTTGTGCAAAATGGAATCTGAGGACATGTAATGGGTCATTGGCCCAATCCGAGAAAACAATCATGATTCAGAGAGCATACGGCTCATTCAATGAGCCTCTTGCTCTTTGAGCATACAGAATTAGTTTAATGGATAGAACACCGGTCTACGGAACCGACAATAAGAGTTCGAATCTCTTAGTCTGTACTTATTTATTAAGGTGCTGGTGGCATGTGTGCCGCAACATAAGAGTTGTAGGTGTACTCTTAGAGAACAATGTAACAATTACACCAGTGGACTAAGCCAGGTAAATGATTACTTATGAGTGGAATAACAGCCTTAATGAATGTATATGGTGCTCATGGCAGATAGGTAATGCGGCAGATTGTGGATCTGTTATATGCAGGTTCGAATCCTGTTGAGTACCTTGAAATTAACAGAAAGGAGATGAAGCATAAGATGAAGTTTAATTCGCAAGATGAAGTAAAAGAGTTCCTTAGTATTGTTGATAGTTGCACTGGAGATGTTGTGTTATCATCAAAATATGGCGATAGGTACAATCTTAAGTCAACATTAACGCAGTATGTTGCTATTGGAGCATTACTTGGAAACAGAGGAGACGAGTTGGAACTGTTTTGTTCTAACAAGGAAGATGAAGCAAAGTTCTTTGAGTTCTTCCATAAAAATCCAAATGTCCTTGCATAAGGACAACATTATGTGCTCTTAGTTTAATGGATAGAACAGGAGCCTTCTAAGCTTCTAATACAGGTTCGATTCCTGTAGGGCACATTGATATATGTCCTGCTAGCTGAAGATGGTTTTAGCACTTTGTTTGTATCTATGCTTGGTCAGAATAATAAAGGTACATTCGTGAAGTTAGGCAGGTTCGAATCCTGTGCAGGGCGTTTGAAAAATTTAATATACTTGCTAGTGTAGCTCAGTTGGTTTAGAGTGCTCGTCTGATACGCGAGTGGTCAATGGTTCGAATCCATTCACTAGCATAAAGAGTAATACCCATACTTAAAAATAGTATGGGTATATTTTTAATTATTTGTAAAAAATGTTGAGATTTAGAAAAATAATTGTTGACAAAATGCTAATAATGGTGTAGAATATTTTATGTAAGGTTGATAAAACAAAAGAAAAGGGGTATTTGTTATGACAGTAAATGAGGTTAAGGAAATCATTAGAAAGTATAAGTATGCTTCTGACATAAGAGTGATTGAAGCAGGTCTTGAAGATGTTAGGCATTGTATAGCAGCTATTGAGAAAGACATCGACGCTCTTATGGTAGCATATGATAACGCCTATATTAAAGCAGATAAGCGTAAGATAGAAAATATGCTTGACGACGAACAGGACAAAGTTTATATGCTTCAGTGTACACTGTCAAGTCTCTATACAGCAAAGCAGGAGATTTTTGACAGAGTTCACGGTGTAGACGAAATCAAGAAAGTTATTTACAGAGATTGTAATAATACTTGCACTATGTACGCATAAGGAGGAATAAAACATGCTGGAAACTAGACAACACGGAACTAAGACTACTGCTATCATTAAAGATTGTGCATATGATGCTATCAGGATTATTCTTAGGAGGCATCCTGTGACATGTACAATTCCTGATGTAAGGCACATGGATGATGAAGCTATTGAATACATGATTAACGATGAAAATTTTGAGTGGCTACATTTAGATAAGGCAGTCATGCAGGATTGCATTTCAGCAACTGTAAAGGTGCAGGACGGAGATACGTTTGACGCTGAAGAAGGAAAGAAAGAAGCAATCAAAGCTGTAGCTAGCAAGTATAGATTCAAAGTGAGCAGAGCTTTAGAGAGATGGTACGAGAAGCAACTTCGTGATTTGAATGCTATTGGAGATTTTGACATCTATATTGCTATGGGAGCAAGTGGAGTGTATCCATTCCGTGACATTTATGACTAATGAATAAACAATATAGCAGTTTGGTGGGCATAGATGATATATCTATGCCCTAAACGTGTATATGGAGGTATTGGTATGAAGAAGCAAATGACATTAGAAGAACTATGCGGGACAAGTAATGGAGCATTATTAAAACTTAACTCTAGCAAGAGGCATAGTTTTGATAGCTATTCTGAGATAAGGAATAAACAAAAAATAGATATAAATAGCCCAATAAAAAAGAGAGATCCTTTGGGAAATAGGGATAATATACACTGTACTGACGATATAGACGGTTGTAGATATAATGTTGGAGCTAAGTATATAGATTTATACGCTAGAAATAATGGAAAAACGTTTATTATGAATACTGGAAGTAAACCTATTATGCTCACTACTTTTGGTGTTGAGTATATTATATTTCCCGGTGAACTTACAGAAATAAAAGACAGGCAGGTAGATAATAATGGATAACACTATAGTTGGTATAATACTTTCTACAGTGACTTGTACAGACGGAATATATTTAGCTTTACTTTTAGATAAGTATTATGACAATTCTTTACCAGTTGTAACACTTGATAACAATGATGATATACAAGAAAAAGCAGAAAAACTTGTATCAAATTGCATTATAGGAGGCAGAAAATACTTCACTAAACAGATAGAAACATATAAAAAGTCTTATGATGAAAAGACAGACACATGCTATCTAGGTTTAGTGCCTCCTAGTAACGCAAAATGTACTAGTAACGGAGAGTTCTTTAGGCTAAAACTAGAGAATGACGATGACCTTAAGATAACAGGTTTTACGATTTTGGATACTTATGGAAAAGAAGTAAATAAACCTTCACCTAAAGAGTGCAGATACATTATAGATGCTTTAAACAAACTTAGAAGTAATGCACTTATAAACAACGATGCTTTGCATATACTAGATGACGAATTTAGACTGACATATGCACAGCGTGTGTATGAAAGAATACTTGGAAAGAAATTCTTAGCATTTAGAAGGTTTATAAGTGATAAAGTTGAAGAAACTGGTAACATATATACAGATACTGGGCATAGACCTGGAAAACTGTATAGACTAAAATAGGGAGCAACAAATGTGCAAAGAAAAGCTTAGCAAAACTCAAGAATATGCTTTTAATAGATTTTTAGCTGGTCATAACTTAGTAATAAGCGGAGACGCTGGGACTGGTAAGAGCTATCTACTGAAAAAAATCATTGAGTATTTAAGAAAAAACAATAAGAATGTTATGGTATGTGCTCCAACTGGTGTAGCAGCTCTTAATGTAAAAGGAGTAACACTTCATAGAGCATTTAAGATACCAATTCAGGCTTTGGTAGAGCCTCCAACAATGGCGGCTAACGTGCTTTATTCTACTGATGTAGTCATCATAGATGAAATAGGTATGTGCAGATTTGATGTATTTAACTTTATATCAGCACAGATAGAGCATGTAAATAAAAAGAGAGCTAAAGATCAAAAGAAACAAATACAGTTAATAGTATGTGGTGACTTCTTTCAGTTACCTCCAGTAATAACTGACAGTGACAAGAAGATATTCTCACAAGTCTATGGGTTTCCAGTTAGAGTTGGATATGCTTTCTTATCACCATATTGGGACATGTTTAATTTTGAGTATGTGCTCCTGACTGATGTTATAAGGCAGAAAGATGAATATTTTGCATCTCTATTAAGAGAAGCTAGGCTTGGAATACGTGATGTTGTAACAGAGTTTAATTGTATGTGCAAGAATGGGTTCAATGATAATGCAATTACTCTGTTTGGAACAAATAAAAAAGCTGAGGACTATAATAGCTATAAGTTAGAACAGATAGATGCTAAGCCAACTATATATTATGCAAGTAAGTCTGGAATTGTAAATGAGGCTGATAAAGCTGTTCCTGAATGCTTAGAATTAAAAGTTGGAGCTAGAGTAATGTCAGTGATGAACTCTATGAATAACATGTATTCAAATGGTTCACTGGGTACTGTAACAATGCTGACAAATGATGGAGCAAGAGTATTATTTGACTCTGGCGTTGAATGCTTCATTGAGAGATACACATGGGAAATTCAGAAGTACGTGTATAATCCTGATTTGCATAAAGTTGAAGCAGTTGTTATAGGCTCATACGAGCAGTTACCATTAAAGTTGGCATATGCTATAACTATTCATAAGAGTCAGGGACAGACATATGATTCAGTTAATATAGACCCTTACTCTTGGGATTACGGGCAGTTATATACAGCACTATCAAGATGTAGCACTATACAGAACATGTGGTTAATTCAGTATATCAAGCCAGAATATTTGAAAGCATCTCCTGATGTTGTAAATTTCTACAAAGATATTAAATGGAATACTTATTTATAATAGAAAGAAAAAATTAAAATTGTAAAGTTGGAGGATAAGCAAGTGACTTTTATCATATTGATTGGTTTACTGTGTTTAGCAATATTTATTTTAATTGTTGCATGTCTTATGCTAGCTAAGAGATATGACTCTCATGAGCAAGAGGCAAATGACAAAGCTCAGATGGAATACTTGAGAAATCTAAAAGAACATAAGGAGGGTAGTAAGAACAATGCGGTATAATCTTGACAAGACACAGGTAAGAATGCTAATAGCCGGTAAAGTATTAAGGTCAAACCATATGGTATTGTCAGCAACACCTGAAGTGATAGAGGGACTTAAAGAGTTCGACTCTTCTAATGCGTATGACAAGTTTATTGTTGTATATGACACTAATGATAGAACACTAACAATCAAGGAGAGGACTTAATATGCAGATAATAGATATTGAGGGGCTTGATGGTTCAGGAAAAACAACAGTAAGTAAGCTAGTAGTTAAAAAGTTGCAGTATCTTGGATACAATGCTGTATATGTACGTGAGCCTGGTGGATCAGAAATAGCTGAAAAAATACGTGACCTTATTCTGAAAGATGACAAGATGAATGAGTTAGATGTAGCAGCTGAAGTGTTGTTATTTAGCGCAGCTAGAATACAGTTACATTCTGATGTGATTGATAAGCTTCCTGATGATACCATAGTAGTATATGATAGGTACATTGGAACAACTGAGTGCATACAGTGCTATAATGGTGGTTTTCCAGTTGAAAAACTTGCAAAGCTATGTGATGTAATGGAAATCATAAAACCTGATATATCGATCTTGATTGATATTCCTGTTGAGCTTGGTCTTGAGAGAATTGCAGCAAATAGCAGAGAAACAAACAGAAATGATAAGAGACCATACGAATGGCATCAGAAGAACTATGATGCATACAGACATATTTTCAATGTAAATCCATATGGTTTACTTGGTAAGACATATAGGGTGAGTGGTGACGATACTGTTGAAAATGTAGCATACAATATTATAAAGATAATTGCTATGCAAAAATAAAAATATTTATTTGGAGGAAATATAAAAATGACATATGCAAATGATGTAAATGCAATCGCAAGGTGTACAGTACGTCTGAGCAGAAATTACAACATGTTCAAATTTAAGGATGGGAACAGAGATTTGAACTACATTAACGTTAATAAGATGGAGGAAAGCTTAAAGAAACACGGCTGGGTTACTCCGATAGTTGTAGATAACAACTATTATATTATTGACGGACAGCATAGATTCCAGGCGGCTAAGAATTTAGGTATGCCTATAGCTTTCATTAAAATGTCAAATGATTTTAATGTTGAGGCTATTAGGGATATAAACAATGCTCAGGAAAAGTGGAATACTTGGGATTATGTAAAGTCACAGGCAGATTTAGGAAATGTGCATTTCCAGTATGTACAGAGCTTAAGAGAAAAGTTTGCAGAAGTTGGAGTTAAGGTTGTAGAAGCAGTTATAAATGAAGTAACTGGATATAAAAATTATCTTAAGTATTATGCACTTCATCCAGAAACATTCGAGTTTAACGAGTATGACTATGATAAAGTATGCAACTCATTAGATTACATCTGTAAAGTTATAAAAACTATAAATGAGGCAAAATCTACACGTATATCAACTGGTTATAAGAGGTATATAGCTAAAGCTGTATTGTTTATGACTACCCATGGGGTTAAAGAAAATGAGCTGATTAAAAAAGTTGAAAAGTATGGTAGTAAATACAAATACCCTGGCAGTATGTTAGATGCACTTGAAAATCTTGATGAAATTTACAATACGCATAGAAGAGGAGAACTGGTTAGCTTTACATCTATGTACTTAGCTGAGCAGGGAATCAAGAGGAAGAATAAATATGCTTAAAATTCTAGCAAACAACAAGAAAGCGTATCATGATTATTTTGTACTTGACACCATGGAGTGTGGAATTGCACTCCAGGGTAATGAAGTAAAAAGCGTTAGAGAAGGAAAAGTATCAATAAAAGAGAGCTGGGTTGACATTGTGAATAATCAACTTATACTTAAACAGTGTCATATAGCTAATTTTGATAAGTCATTTGATTTTGATATAAAGGATGAAAAGCTTGATAGAAAGCTTCTTGCACATAAGGATGAAATATTAAAGCTTGCAAAGAAAGTAGAGCAGGATGGGTATACTTTAGTTCCAATAGAAATATATGTGAAAAATCAGCTTATTAAAGTTGAAGTTGCTTTATGTAAAGGTAAACATTCTTATGACAAGAGAGAAAGTCTTAAGAAAAAGCAGATAGAACGTGATATTGCAAGATATACTAATAGATAAGAGCACTGTAGTGTTTAATAGTGTTTTTATAAATTTTTATTTGACTGGTGCAAAAGAAATGTGCCAGTGAGGAGGAAATTATGAACAAAAAGAAATTACTTACAGGATTGATGGTGATGACTTTAGGAGCAGTAAGTTTAACTGCCTGTGGAGAGAAAGAGGCAGCAGAGACAACAGCATCACAGATTGAGGAGACAACAGTAGAAGAAACTACAGTAGAAGAGACTGAAGAAACTACTGTTGAGGATGATGTAGCAACATCAAGTGAGGCTCCTGTTGAGGAGATCGAGCAGGAAGTAACAGATCCTTTCAGTATGTATGATTATTCTGCATATAAGACAGGTGAGCAGCTTGAGAATGGAAATATTGTACTTCTTGGAGAAGTAGTTGACTCTGATATGTTCTCTGACGAGACATCAATTACTATTGTATGCCAGAGCGGACCTGTAGTTATCCACGATATTGATAATGCTTCTGAGTTTGTAGCTGGTGACTTTGTAAAAGCAGAAGTATCTAGTGCTATGGCTATGTCATATCCTGGACAGGTAACTGGTATCAATGTAGAGAAGGCTGAGGAAGCTGATGTTAAGTATCCTGCAAGCATGTTTGAGGAGATTGCAGCAGTTCTTCCTGAGGCTGACAATGATGAGGATGAAGTAAAGCTTGTAGCATACATTAGAAACAATAATAACGGAGAGTGTTTAATTGTTACTAATAGTGGTGAAAAAGTTGCAGATATTGGAACAGCCTATATGCCTAAGGCTCTTGTTGAAATCACATATAGTGGAGCAGAGACAAGAAGTTTACCTCCTATCATGATGGATATTACTAACATTGCAGAACTTGATGAAACAACTGCAAGTGAATATTTAGCAAAGATAAATGAGATCATTGACGCATATGATAATGGTAAAGTAGCAGATGAAACTGTAGAAGAGACCACTGTAGAGGCAGAGACCACTGTAGAGGCAGAGACTTCTTCTGAGTATACATTAGATGTAATGCCTACTGAGGAAGATGTTGCAAATGCAGTAGAGGATGCAGCTGAAAGTGTTAATGAACTTGCAGATACTGTAGAAACTGTAGTAGAGACAACAAAAGCAGCTGAGTAAATAGTAAACATAAGTATAACAAGGGATAGATGATTATGGACACTAATGATCTTAATAGTTTCTGGGATGAAGAATACGGAGACAATAAGAATAAGAAAGGCTCTAAAAAGAAAAAGACAAGCACTAAAAAAGCTGTAAGTAACTCATTTGATGATGATAATTACTATGATAAGAAAAAGTCATCATCAGTTGTTAAGATTGTAGCTATAGTAGTTGGAATAGTTGCAATCATAGGAATAGTAGTTGGAGCAAGTTTAGCTGTAAAGCATATGAACGAGCAAAATGTAGAGTCAGAGACGGTTGCTGAGACAACTGTTGCTGCTGAGAAGCCTACTGTTGTTGGAGATACAGCCTATTATGAGTTAGAGTCTGGTGAATATGTGTGTGGAACAGATTTTGAGTCTGGTACATACAATATAGAAGTTCAAGATGGCGGTGGTAAATACGGTTTATGCCAAGTGATAGTAAGAAAAAGCAACGGAATGCTGAAAGAGTCTTTTGAAATTGGTGATGCCACAGGAACAAATGAGAAAGAGTACTCATTTGAAAATGGCGAGAGCATTAAGGTTTCATATAGTGTCAAGATGGTTCAGAAATAAAATAAAAGAAATTTCAAAAAAGTATTGACAAAGTTGGTATTGGATGGTATAATGTAAGAGTAATGAGATAAGAAATCTTGTTATACAGCTATTATAACTGTCAAAGGTTATGATAGCTCTTGGCCGACAAGGCCTAGCTGATGTAAACAAACAGCAATTAAAATTAAAAGCACAAAATTGGTGATTTTGAAACAGCTAAGTTTACAATGCAGCATTAAAAAGTGAATAGGCATATTTGATGGAAACGAACAGCAATAACTTCTGGTTAGGTAAATTGAATGCAAATCAATAAAATACTCAAACTGGAGATTAGGGTTCGAGTCCCGCATAAGCACCAAATATAAGGGTGGCTGTGTAGTTCAAGGGGAGAACACCAGTTTTCAATCCAAAGTTTCCAAAGCATTTATGTTTATCATGTACTAGGTAATCGTACAGCAAATAGAAAGTGTGCATAACAAGAAAAGAAATTTGAAGTTTCTCACCACACTTGATTACCATGTGTACATAAAGGTAAAGGCATAAGTGCAAAATAAATTGCATTTGTGCTTTTTATTTTGCTCATAAAATAAGGAGGTAGCGTATGAATAAATTAGCAAATGCTCTGCATGAAGAAGGTAGAGAGACAGAGACACTCAATGGTCAGTTTGCATATAACAGCACAAAGAGTTATGTGCTTGACTTTTTTGCTAAAGCTGGAGCAATTAGAGCATGGGATAATGACCGTGTATTAAATGCTTTCCATAAGGCATTTAATGAGAATGCCCTGTTGGCTACTAAGACACTCTTCTATACAAGAGATGTACGTGGTGGTCTGGGTGAGCGTAATGTATTTAGAACGATACTACATGATATGGCAGTATCTAATCCTGACATTGTGCTGAAGAATCTTGCATTGATTCCTGAGTATGGCAGATATGACGACCTGTATAGCCTTGTAGATACTCCTGTAGAGCAGGCTATGTGGGAGTTTATGCAGCTCACATTTAAGAAGGATGTAGAGAACATGCAGGCTGGAAAGCCTATTACTTTGCTTGCAAAGTGGATTGAGCTTCCTGATAGAGGTACTAAGGCTCAGCGTCAGCTTGGTTCTAAGACAATGAACAAGCTTGGATATCGCAATAACAGAATTGAGGGTATTAAGCTTGTTGTAAAAATGAGAGAATATCTTTCTATTCCTGAGCGTGCTATTGCAGCAAAGGCATATGATAAGATTGACTATAGCACTATTCCATCTATGTGCATGAACAAATACAGAAAAGCATTCATCAGAAATGATGGAGACAGATACAATGAGTTTATTGCATCAGTAGCAAGAGGAGAAGCTAAGATAAAGACTGGCGCTATCACTCCTGTTGACCTGGTTAAGGCAACTGGATTTACCCTTGGTGATTGGTATAATTATTCTTATATCAAGGCATCTGCAGAGGAGATGGCAGCTATTGAAGCTCAGTGGAAAGAGTTGCCTGACTATGTTGTAGATGCAAATGCTATAGTAATGGCTGATGTATCTAGAAGTATGGGGATGAATGGAGCTGATCCATTGTATACTTCACTGGCTTTAGCAGTCTATTTCGCAGAGCATAATAGTGGACCTTTCGCTGATATGGTGATGACATTCTCTTCAAGTCCTTCACTTGTGAATATTCAAAGAAAGCTCTCTTTAAAAGACAAGCTTATCGAAGTTGGACGTATTGAGTGGAGAAACAGCACTAATATTGAGGTTGCACTCAATACAGTGCTTGAAAAAGCCATAGAGTCACACTGCAGTCAGGATGACATGCCTAAGTCAATCATCATTATATCTGATATGCAGTTTGATAATGCTGTATATGACAGAAATGGTGAGACAATATCAGATGCTATGAAGCGTAGATATGCTGAACATGGATACACACTGCCACGTATTGTGTACTGGAATGTAAATGCTTTAGCGGACAACTTCCAGTTTAATGCAGATGATGCTAATATCTGTGCAGTATCTGGTAAGTCTGCATCAACATTCCAGAGTGTACTCAATATGGTAGCAACTACACCATATGATAGCATGTTGGAAATCTTGAATTCAGCTAGATACGAAGCAATAACAGTCTAATAAACTGATTAGTAGGGTGTGCAGAGCATGCACACCCTATTTTTATGCTTGAAAATATAATAAAATAAAAATTAAATTTTAAGGAGGTATAAAGAAGTTGAAATCAAAATTTGTTTCTGGAGCATCTGAAATAATCACGCATAGCGTTCCGGATGATAAGTTTCCAGTGAGTTTGATTGTGAATGGCTTAGACTTAACAGCATATCTTCCATTATATAACTGTGCAATACTAGACTCAATTTATACTGAGTTAAGTAGAGAAGGAAACACTAAAGGTTTAATTGAAAAACTTGAGAGATATAAAATACTGAAATCAAAACCACCTAGAAATTATGTTCCATTCTCTGATGGTAGGTTAATAGCATCATCATTAAAGAATTGGTACGTATATAGAAAGAAACTTGACGCTTTAATTGATATAGATATGCCTAAAACTATAGAACGAGCTATGTTTCAAGGCGGTATAAATCAGTTTAATGTTGATTTTAGTTATATATTTGATTGTACGTTAGATGATAGTCTTGCACTAACTGCAGCTAGCTTGTTAATGCCAATGAATATAAATGACATTATAGATAATATTTATTTTCATAATGTTGTGGCAAGTAAGCCAGATGATATTGATTTACCATTACCTGCTATCTTAATAAATATAAGAATAGCATTATTAGAGGTGCTACATGCTAAGATGGTAAGAGTTAAAATTACTAATAGTTCAGAACTAAAGTTATTTGAATTAGCACTGGACTTTGATAGATTAGCAGCAGATGCGTTACTTGGTGGCTGTTTTAAAACAACAGGAGCATCTCCTTTGAAAAGATTTTTAGCAGGAAAGATAGATGCTAAACAGTTAACTGAAGCGAGGTTTAAAGAGTATAAGTCAAGATTAAGTGACTGTACGGCAACAGAAATATACTTAAAATATGGATATATTAAAGGTATAAAAGAATATACTGAATTCATTAAGTCAAAAAAGCTATTTGGTTTATTTGACGATATGGATGAAGCAAGCAGAAACTATCTTGGTATAATACACGATGAAATGCTTGAAAGTTATGCAGATGGCAAGATGGAAGGAAAAGACTACTTTCTTTATAACATGTATGATACAGTAGAGAAAGTAAAACAGGAGGAAAGCGATAACTTTGAGAGAAAGCTTGCAAAATATAAAAAGCGTATAGATGATTTGACAAAACGTATAGAAGATATGTCAGCATATGAGAAAGAGCTTAAAGCAAAAATAAAGCTTGTAAATGACAGTAAGAAAACTGCTGATGAAAATGACAGGCTTAAGCAAAAAGTTGAAAAGCTAAATGGAGAAATTCATGACATTAAAAAGCAGCTAGGAGACAAGAAGAAAGAGAATTCTGATTTAATAAAGGACACTAGACTTCTTGATAGGTACATCGAGATATTTGGTGATATCAGAGAATTTGAAACAAAAGATGACATTGAAGCTGAGAAAGCAGAGGAAGAGACAACAGCAACCATAGAGGAAATGGTTGAAACAATAAAAGATTTCAAGATAGCCATAGTAAGTTATGATCCACATATAACTGAGAAATGTGGCAATTATGGATTGAAAAATATAACATTGATTACGGAAGTAAATTGTGGAGAGATGAATGGAACATATGACATTATGACTATGATGACTTCAAATATTAGCCATAAGTTATATTATAGAGCAATGGTGAATGCTCGTAAAACTGGTGCAATAGTAATAAGAACAGATAAATCTAACATTGAGGACTTAATCAAGAAAATTTATTTAAGTTTAGTTTAATGGTGAGTAAGCATGAGAAATAGTCATAGTTCTAGAGAATTATTTATGTCAAGACAGCTAGAATTGGCTGCTGACACAAACAGAAAAATAATACATAAATTAAAGTATTATAACAATAATGTATATGCAGCTTGTCTTTATGCTAGCTTGTCTAAATACTTCAAAAAAGGCAGTAATGAAAGCTGTGAATTATCTGGTTTTGACAATGAGATAATCAGAAGAGCTATAGATAACTGCACTAACGATAGGGAACTCGAGGCTTGTTTATTTGAGTATGCTGCTAACTTTGCTAAGAAAGACAGGCTTCAGAAAGATTTTAATAACCTTTTGGTAGTTTTAACTACCAGTGGATATAAGTTTGAGGAGATGGAGGATAAACTGAATGTTTAACACTATTGACAAATGGATACTATTTGGAAGTAAAGAAAGAGCAAAACAGTTTGTTGATCAGGCTTCTAAAGTAGATTATCCGATGGATTTAATCATTGGGAGAAATGTTATAGACGCTAAGAGTCTGATAGGTGTGCTATCATTTGATTTGTCTAAGCCTGTGTGGTTGAAGATACTGGCTGATAAAGAGAGTGACGTGCAAGAGTTTCTTGATGAAATCAAAGATATTGTAGTAAAAGACAAGTAAGAGAGGAAAGCAAGCTATGGTTTATAAGTGTAAGGCATGTGGAAAGAGCATGCTATGGAATGGAAAAAAACTACAGTGCATATGTGGTAGTACTGATTATAAAATAGAAGATAACTTTTCTAATTCAACATGCGACATATGTGGTTCAACCATAGCTGATAAGAAACTTGTACAGACTTGTGAGAATTGTGGAGCAAGTGTTATAAATAAAAGACTTACTAGAGATATAGCAGGCATTGTACCATTTACTATAGATAGAAAAGAGGCTGTTAAAAATTTATACAATCACTTGAGTAAATATGACATGGCTTTAAAGGGTAAAGATTTAGTCTTTGAGGAACTGTATTTACCTTATTTATTAGTAGATGGTACTTGCAGACTGAAAGATGGAAGCAATCAGAAATATGAAATAAAGCATGATGATTTTCCTGTGTTTAACGGTGATAAGAAAATGCTTCCAGTATCAAGAAGTTTAACATACGATACTGATATCAAGAATATAGAGAAGTTTGAACCTAAGTGTTTGTCTGGTTACATATCGGATGAAATAGAACAAAGAGAAGATGTATATACCCAAGATATTCTTCAGAGTATTTTAAAAGTAGATTCAGACAGTCTAGAAGAATGTAAAGACATTGCATTTGAAGCAAGTGGTAAAATGAGGGTGCTTTTTCCATTATATAAAATACTCATGAATAAAAAATATGAATATTTTGTAAATGGCCAAACCGGAGAAGTAATTGGAAAGCCTGTTCCTAATAAGAAGTCAGCATTACTTCTTGCATTATATCAAGCCTTAGCTACAGCTATATTAGTTGGTGGTATCATAACAATAACAGGTGGTATAACATTATGAGTAAGTACTTTGAATTCTTCTATGAGCATAAGACAAGATGTAAAATAGCATATGCACTAAGTTTAATAGTGATATTCATATGCTGCTTTATAATGATGTCATATGTACAAGAAGAAATTAAATGGGTATCTCAAATAGTTTGTTTGATCAATTTGTTTAATATAGAGGCACTTGAAGCAATAAGTTAAAGTGCTTTTAAGTAATATAAAATAAAAATTTTAAAATGAGGTGACAGTAAATGGAAAAGTTAGTAAAAGTTGTAGGGCACATTGGTTTTGCAGATATGGCATTATTTGCATATGTGTTTGCTAGTATGAATTCATTGTATCAAGTTGTATGCTGTGGGTACTTTAATAGGTACCGAGGATTGGATTTCAAAGTGCATGGAGAAGGTGTACTTATGATATGGGTGGCATTATTTGTGGTATCCTTCTTGATTGGTAACATGATGTCATTAGAAGCATATGATGAATATAAAGATAGCAAAGAGTTTAGTAATGCAACAGTATTTTCTGTAGTTAGTAACTCTATTGCATGGATAGCAAATAGTATATACTTATCAGTGTTGTTATTTGCATAATTAACTAGGTGATAACAAATTAAATTATTTGACATATTAGTTATGAAAGTAGATACTATTAAAATAATATTTGTGGCGTATATTTTAGCTGGCTTGAATTCAATATACCAGGTAACTGCTTGTGGATACTATCAGAAATTCATAGAGCTAGATGAAGTCAATGAGTTGGCTTGGCTATTATCACTTTTGGCACTAGCTATTGTTGGATTTCCTACAGTACTTTCAGTGGAAGATGAATATAACAGCTACTTTAACAAATCATCAGATAGATATACACAGCTGAATGCAATAATATTGGCAACCATATTGAATATAGTAGCCTTTATTTTTAATGGTATGTACTTATCAGTGATAATATAAGCTATATAATAAATAAAAACAAGGAGAAACAATTGAATATGAGTGATTCTAACAAGACAGTATCTAAAATGACAGCATCAGAAAAAGCTGTAGCTAAAAAGTTATCAGTATTTACATTCATAGTAATACTGATGTGCATAGCATCCGCTGTAGGAGCTTGTGCAATAGTTGACTATAGACTTGCAATGTATGGAGGCGTAGCAATAGGTTTAATTGCAGGAATATACAGCTCAAGTGTATGGCTAAATTGCAATAATGAAAAGAAGATACCAAGTGTACAAGACGCATTTATAGTTGGAATGCTTGATGCAATAGCGGCCTTTGTGATTGGACTTGGAGTTAAAGCTCTAGTATGGCTGGCAGTAACATTAAAGATACATACTTGGTTCATAAAAGTGTATAACATACTAATTGAAAATAAGCTTGCAATTGGTATGATAACCATTGGTATAGCATTTACATTTGCTCTATCAAAATTGCTTTTGCATCATAGAAAGTTTATTAGTTATGACAAGTTTGAGCAGTTTGTCAGAGTATATGAAGATAAAAATAAAGATGACGAGGAATAAGGTATGTGTAAAGCAATTAAATTAAGTGTTACATCAAAGATTGATACTATACTTGAATTCATAGCTTTAATGTTACTAATAGGACTACTTGGGTTCGCAGTAGGATGCTTACCATGGTATGTTGGTAGCGTTATGCTTGCTGAAATATCAGATATAGAAATACCGTTATGGTCAATATTAGTATTCGTAATAGTACCAGCAACTGAACTATATATTTATTCTAAAACTGACTTAATAGATGAAGAAACATTTTTGCTTGTTAATTTTATAGTTTGGGCACTGTGGATTGCATCATTAGCAGCTATTGGCTGTATAGAGAACAAATTAAAGCTTGGATTAAGTGGTTTTGAAGCTTTTATACTTTCTTTGGGAATGCCAGTTGGATTGGTCCAGTTGGATTGGTAATGATAATAGCTTTTATAGCATTTATAGTTGTCTTCGTTAATAAAATAGCTAAACATATAGATAGGTGAAATAATCAATGAACTACGAAAAAGTATCTAAGCTATTTGCAACAATACTTATAATAATAGGTATTGGTCTTATATTTATAAAATTGAATCCTTTAGATAGAGTTGATACATCTGATATGAATTTTAATCAGGAATTTGTATTAACAGATGCATTCGATGAAGCTAAGAAGAACAATCTTGAGAGTTTATGTGTCACTGCTGGAAAAGCAATAGGGCAGTATGTATACGTAAGTGATACTCAAGTTCAAGATGAAAACTCTATAACAGTCTTAGTAGATACGAGTAAAGATATTAACAGTGAATATCAAAAAGTAAGCAGCACTGTAAATCAATACATTATAAACCAGAGTAATGAAAATGTGGAAAGGAATGTTGATAATGAAAAATTGATGACTTGCATTAAAATCTGTGTAATTACTTTTACGATATGCACTTTAATATTTTATATTCTTAATAAGAGAATATCAAATCATGGTTATATTTTACCAAAGACAAAATATAACATAAAGCTTCATAAAATCAATTAGAAAGCGAGGATGAAAAAGATAGCAGATGTTTGGATATGTAGTAAACGGGTTTAATTATATTAAGGATACAGGATATAAACTTGGTATTCACACATTTTTAACCACATTAGTACTTGGTTTGATAACTTGGTTACTTGGGATGATATCAATACCATTGTTGTTTGTATTTATGCCACTTGGAATAATACTGTTAATACTTGTTGCAATTGTTGCATTAAGCATGTCCATGGCTGTTATGGATCAGGTATTTACATCTGTAACAAGTAATAGTATAATAACAGTTGGTGTTGTTTTAAGAAACTTTATATCAAATGTATTAACATATATAAAAATAATGTTATATGTGTTTATAGGGTCGTTAAGATGTGCATTACTTCCTTTCCTAGCTAGCATTGGTGGATTAGTTCTTGTCTTTGTAGGTCAAGTAATTGGCGGTGGTATAGGTGTTGCAATTGGCGTCATTGGATTTATAGTCTTCTTTGGATGTGAAGCATGGTATATTATAAGAGCATTGAGAATTATATTCATACCGTTTGCAAAACTTCAGAATCCTGATAGAGGTTTTGGAGAGTGCTATGACATAAGCTGGTCTGCTACTAATGGAAAAATAGGAAGTATATTTAAGCTTTTTGGAATTGGTATACTGCTTGGTGTAGTAAATATAATACCTATTCTTGGTGGAATAGCTTACGCATTAGTAGTATTTCCTACCATGCAGGTTGCTATGGTACTATTCTATATGGATTGCGTTAGTGAAATTGGAAATGCTGATACAACAAGTGAAGGCGTTGCATTAAATATGCCGAGACGCGAGAAAGAAAAGAAAGAGAAGCCTGCTAAGAAAGATAAGACTCAGAAAAAAGCTCCTTTGAATCAGAGAATAGCTGAAGATGACATTGAAGAGGAAGAAATAACTCCTGTAAGAAAGCAATCTAAACCTGTTGATGATTTTTCAGACGGTGAAGATGTATTTGGAACGTCAAGTACAAATATGTTAGACAATAAAATGATAAAGGCTATACAGGGAGCATATGTGTGTAAGCTAACAGTAAATGGAGATACAGAGACTGCTCTTCCAATAGACATAGTAGAGAAGAACGGAAGAAAAGTGTTTAACTTCTTCGTTAAGCGTGGTAATGATGTGAAAGCAACTCAGGTTGCTGCTGATACAATAGATAATCTTCAGGTAACAGACAGAAGGTTTAATCCTGCACAGTATGTGACATGGGAACCTCATTGGAATGTACCTAGAGATTGGGAGTTATAACATCTGATATGCAAAATGAACATTTGGAAATAGAAAGAAAATGGGTTTTAAAACCTGGAATAACAAAAGAACAATTTGAAAAAGTTCTTGAAAATTTAACATTACAGTTAAGAGGAGAACTTAGACAAGCTTATATATTTTCAAAACCTGTAGAAGTAAGAATAAGACATATGAAATATTCAAAAGGCGGAGAATATTATAAGCTTGACAATAAAGTAGGTAGTGGCTTAACAAGAGTAGAGTTAAGCCACATAATAGACAAAGAGACCTATGAATATCTTTTAGCACAGCTTGGTGGAAGGGCTGAAATAGTAAAAGATTATAGACAGTACACAGATGGAAGTTATGCAATAGAAGTAAGCTTTGTAGACAATAGTAAGATGATATATCTTGAGGTAGAGTTTAATAGCGAGGCGGAAGCAAAGTCATATACATTACCTAAGTGTATAAATGACATTGTTGAAGAAGTTACTGACAAACCTGGATATAGCATGAGTGAATATTGGATGAACACACGTAGTTTTAAAAGTTTCCAGTAATGAAAAAAGTTTTGAAAAAGTATTGACAAAATGTGGAAAATGTTGTATAATAAATAGTGTAAGAGAGTAAGAGGTAGATAGAGTGTACTAGAGCATATAAGCTCTGCAATAAGCATCTTATATGCTCAATATAAGCCGGTTTGGCCGAGTGGTCGATGGCACGTGTCTTGAAAACACGAAGGTGTAAAAGCCTCCGGGGTTCGAATCCCTGAGCCGGCGTTTTAAACAATATATAACAAACAAAAACAAGGTGACATTGTGAGAGTTTATTGCAGTGATAAGAAATCAATGCTAACTGGATTAGGTTTAAATGTGCTGAGTACTATAGCATTCATTGTATTGACTGTTGTAGTAGTATTTGCATCTATAGCTAGTGTAGCTCTTATAATAAGTAAACTATTCGGTATTAGTTTCTGGACTGCTTGCATATTAGTTTTGATATAACTTTAATTTTAGCAGGCGTTGAAATGTTCAGTGATTAACATATAGTTTGTGGATGTACTCAAGAGGCCAAAGAGGGCACCCTGCTAAGGTGTTAGGTCGTGTATGCGGCGCATGGGTTCGAATCCCATCATCCACGTTGATTAAGAAATAATTGTTAAGGATAGATAACAGTGGTTACTATACCTGCATAAATGGCTCTTTAGAAGGTAGTTGACTTCTACAAGAGCCATTTAGCATATTACAATATATATTAAGACAGTCTAACGTTAATTAGGTATAAAATTTTTGATTGAGGTTAGACATGGTTGAACTTGTTAATGGCATACATTTTGAAGATATAGCTAGCAGCGAAGAAAACATAATATACATTGATGCTGTAGAATTTGCAGATAAGACAGACGAGACATATACATTGGTTGGGTACATCAGCGATGATGACGTAGGGTCATATGTGTTAAAGAAAGATAACGGTTGGGAGTTTAGTGAAGGCATTTCTGAATGTAATAAAGACTTGTTTAATTTAGAGCCTGACTTATTTGGATATCCTGTGTACTTTAAGAAATATAATGATATGTACATATATGTATGTAATGGTACATATACAATATCTAGAAATGCACTTGATATAAATGATATCGGAGGAATATAACAATGATAAGGTATTTGATAATCAATTATTGTTATGAGAAACTCATGAAAATGAGAAGTTATGCTCATAAAATAGCTAGTGAGTTAGATGAAAGTAGCATAGTAAAACCAAGAAAAGATGCTACCTGTGAGGAACTTGGATGCTCAGAAGAAGCATTAGAGCATTTAAAAGAGTTTATTAGAGACTGTAAGAAAGAGTGAGTAAAACATAATGGCAGTAAATGATTTAGCTGAAGTAGTTAAGGAAAACGTTAAAATTCCTGATTACTTTGATGAAATAATAGTTCCAAGCATGGAATTTTACTATAACGGTAATGAACCAGATTTTGATGCAAGACCGGTTTGTTGTTGTCCTTTACATAATGAGGATACACCATCCTTTAGGTATTACGACTGGACAAACAGTTATTACTGCTTCGGTTGTGGATCTGGCGGAGATGTAATACAGTTGCATAGAGAGTTTATGAGAAAAACTTACAATAGAGAAGTAAGTTTTAGGGAAGCTGTAGAGTTCCTATATAATCAGTTTGTATTAGGCAAAAAGCTAAGTGATAGAAACATACCTAAGAAGATAAGAGCAAACAATCCTGAGATAGTTGAAAGCTCTAATATAGCAGTTATGAACTATAGGCTAGATCGTAAGAGGCTTGAAGATAGATTGTTAATAGACAATTTAATACCAAGAAATAAAAAAATTAAAATTTATAAAGCATTAGATGCAACAGATAAGCTGTTAGAATTAAAGTTTATTAGTGCTGATGACGCACACGCAAAGCTAACTGAATTAGAAAAAGCATCATATAGTGTATAAGCGCACTGTATGATAATAGACAAGCATTTGCTTGGATGTTGGTTGTAGTTTTTACTTACATTTTGTAGACTACTTCCTCCTTGTATAAATTTTTGGATTTTGGCATATTGTGTGGTCAAACATACAGTATGTCTAGACAGACATTAGTCTGGATGTGGCTTGCAATAATTATATTGCATTTTGCTACGCTCCTTTGTATATGGCATATTATATGGTCAAACATATAATATGTTTAGACAGACATTAGTCTGGAAATAGTGTAATTGTCATGATGATTGACAAAACCCCCTTTTTTAAAAGATAGTTGCTGCTGAGAAAATATCAAGGCAGTAACATTGACAGGTAATAACCTGGATCATAACCATCTGAGTGGTTATCACCTTGTTAGCATGACAGTTCTTAATGGGCTGTCATGTGATTGACGGACATTAGTCCGGAAATAATTTACTGTCAAAAATGAATTACTCATTACCTGTATATGTTTCATAAACTTATACAGGTTTAGACGGACATTAGTCCGGAGAAAAAAGTAACTGATAAGCTTACTTGAGTGTAAAAGCTCAAGTAAGTATAGACAGGCATTAGTCTGGATGTGATTTGTTTTATCATTGTACCTTAGTAACTAACTATGGTACCTCCTTAAAATTATAAGTCTGCTTAAGTTTAACGGCTTAAGCAGGTGTAGACGGACAATAGTTCGGATGGTTGGTTCATTTGCATTAGAAGATAGATGCTGTTCAAGTGTAATAGCTTGGGCAGCTATTGACGGACAATAGTTCGGAAAAAGGGACAATGCTTTTTGCTTTGAACATACTTTTTTGCTCAAGTAAATAAGCTTGAGCAAAATATTGACGAGCAATAGCTTGGAAAAAATATAAATATTTTTCATAAGAAATACTCCTGTCTACCTAAGTATAGCAGCTTAGGTAGCATTAGACAGAAATTTTCTGGAATCTATTTTTTAAAGAGTTATTCATGTATGTGTTACAGCATACATGAATATAGACAGGCATTAGCTTGGAATTTGATAAAATTGTTATTAACCTCCGAAAAAATATAAATAGGAAACTTGTACAAGATTTGATGCTTGTACAAGTATAGACAAGCATTAGCTTGGAAACTTGGTTGTGTATAATGTCATTGTTTGATTTCCAGTTATCAGTGTAGTAACTTACACTGATAACATTGAGACAACATTAGTTGACTCAATATTAACTTGTATTTATTAGATAGATACAGTTAAATTCGACAAGTAGTTGCTTGGAGTAAGTTATCCATTTTCAATAGTGACTTTGTGGGCATAGATAGTAATATCTGTGTCCACGTTTGCAAAAGTATTTGCTTTTGATATTAGATAATAAGAATATCTAGTATCATATAGACAGAAAAGTTTTCTGGATTTTACTTTTTCCATAAGGTTAAGTATATAGCAGTATAGTGTTGAGATACACACTATACTGGATGGACAAGCAGTAGCTTGGAACTTTCTTGTATTTTTTAACCTTGTGCCTGACTCAACTCAATATGTTGGGTTAGGTATAGACGAGCATTAGTTCGGAGTATTTATACTTTCTTGTCATTTTTGTATAAAAGGAGGTATTAGTTAAGAGCTAATACCTCTATTATATACAAGTCATGAGACTTGTAAATGTGGCAAGTTTAATAGCTTGTACACATAGTAGACAGGTAGTTGCCTGGACTCCTTATAACAGATTTTATTTTATTTAAGCTGTTATGATTGTACCGAGTTTGTGTGTGTAGCATATAAGTAAAATCTTATGCTACACTTAGACGAGCATTAGCTCGGAATTCAAATGTATATTTCATTTTTATATTTCCTTTCCGGGATATACATCCATAACTGGGTGTATATCTTATAGACAAGCAATAGCTTGGAATAATTATGGAATAAAAGTTCATTATAAAATTCTTCTTTTAATAAGCTGTCTTCTATGCTAATAACATAGTTGACAGTTAGACAAGCAATAGCTTGGAAAAATATGAAGAATCATAATTTATTCTCTTTTAGTTTATTTTATTTTTTAGTCGGCTGTCTTCTGTGATAACAACACAGTTGACAGTTAGACAAGCAATAGCTTGGAAACATTAAATATTATTTTTTCTTTTTTTCATAATAAGCTGTCTTCTATGCTAATAACATAGTTGACAGTTAGACAAGCAATAGCTTGGAACTTTACAAATAAAATTTGGTTGGTCATACAATCGTTTAGCTGCTTGTTATATTAAGTTATAGCAGGTAGCATAGACAGGTATTAACCTGGAGTATTAGTAAAATTTTAATTTGTCAGTTGCTTGTTATATTAGGTTATAGCAAGCAACTTAGACGGGTATTAACCTGGAATTTTGTAAACGGTATACTTTTGTACTCCTTATTAGACGTTGGTGTATGTAAAATATACATACACCAGTAATTGACAAGCAATAGCTTGGAAAGTTGATTTGGTACATGTATACCTCCTATTTTTGAGCATTTGGGTGGTGGTATAATATCTATCGCCCAATATTGACAGGCATTAGCTTGGATGTTAGACATAACAATGGCATGGGCGGAGCACGTACTCTAAACAATACGTGCTCTTTTCATTGTAAAAATCAGAAAGGAAATAAAACATGGGTAAAATAAAAGACAGCTTAAATAACAAGAAAAATAGAAATAACTATATAGCTATTGCAATAATAACAATATGTTTGGTTTATATGTCAATTTTTAATTCTGCAATGAGCACTGAACCTGAAAGGGTAACATATAGTGAATTTATGTCATTACTTAGTAATGGAGGAATAGATACTGTTTATGTGGACCTAAATGCAGGAAATATAAGATTTGCTCCGATTTCAGACAACGAAGAAGAAATAATAACAGATGATGATTTGATAATAACTGATTATCCAAACAATGACAGTTTATTTTCAAAGCAAGTACTAAGTAGTGGAGCTAAACTTGAATATAAATCTTTTGAAACAAATAATGTTCTTGTTTTAATATCAGCAGTACTTCCTTTAGCTTTAAATGTAGCATTATTTGTTTTTATATACTGGATGTTCAAGAAGCAGATGAACTTTGGTACTAATAAACAGACAGTAAAACCTGAGAATATATCAAATGTGCATTTTTCAGATATAATTGGTCAAGATGAAGTTATAGAGGACCTTAAACATTTAATAGACATAATGAAAAATAGAGACAAGTATAAAGAGTCAAATGTGCGTATTCCAAAGGGAATATTACTTGTTGGACCTCCTGGAACTGGAAAAACTATGATAGCTAAAGCACTTTCAAATGAAGCAGGTATGAATTTCTTTCCTGTAAATAGTGCTGCTATGATAGACAGGTTTGTTGGTATGGGAGCTAAGAATATAAGAGATGTATTTGCAGCTGCAAGACAAAACACACCATGTATAATATTTTTTGACGAAATTGATGCAATAGGAAGCAATAGATTGTCAGCAACTGACAATTCTGAAAATAGACAGACAATAAATGCTATGTTGCAAGAGCTTGATGGATTTGGAACTCAAGATAACATACTTGTTATTGGAGCGACAAACTGCTATGAAACTTTGGATAAAGCATTAGTAAGGTCTGGTAGATTTGATAGAAAAATTTCAATCAATCCTCCAATGGATGCAGAGACAAGAGAAAAATTGTTAAAGCACTATATAGGAGATATGGATAACACAAGTATAGACATTAAGCTATTAGCAAAGCAGCTGTCTGGGTTTACTGGTGCTGATATTGATCAGGTATGTAACGAAGCAAAACTGATAATGGTGCAGAAGGGAAAAGATATTTTAACACAAGATGAAATAGAGGAAGCAATAGATAAAACCTTGTTTAATGGTAATAGAACTCGTGCTAAATATGAGAAAGACATTGAGATTGTAGCTCATCATGAGTGTGGTCATGCAATAAGCTTGTTAATGAATAATATGCCTGTGGCAAGAATAAGTATAATACCAAATACATCTGGTGTTGGTGGAATGGTTATTCAGCAAGATGATGATACACTCTTTGTTAAAAAGAGTGACTTACAAAAGAGAATTAAATCAATGTATTCTGGAAGAATAGCTGAGGAATTGGTATTTGGACCTCAGAATATAACAAATGGAGCTTCTAGTGATTTGAGTCAAGCTGATATGTTATTGGATAAATACTTAAAGAATTTTGCATTTGACGATATATACGGTTTGACTCCATTAGATGACAAAATAAGCCAGGAAAGAAAGTCTACAATAGCAAAAGAATTATACAATAAAGCAAGAGAAGAATTAAAGAGCAATTTAGACATATTAGAGTGCATGGCTAAAATAATAATAAGATACGAAACTATGGATGGAGAAAAGCTTACTAAACTGTATAATGACATGGTAAAAGCAAAAGAAAGCGGAAAATTAGTTGAATTTACAGAATCATATAATGAGTAAGCAAATGTAAGAAATTGATAGCTGATAAACTAATAAATGAATACATGATTACTTGCTTTTAATTGGTGGAAAAGAAAAAATTTTGAAGGGCTGGTGGATTTATGAGCTTAGAACTTGTAAAAAGAGTCTTTCAAGATGATAAATGTATCGGCTATTATGTCAGTGATGGAAGTAAAATACTCCCTGTTAAGATTGAGCAGGTTTATGGGTATGCTAAGAACAAAAGAATAGCTAATGTAGCTATTAGAAATAATAATGGTTCATTAGTATTATATGGTATAAACGGTTTCAGAATTGAGGATTTACCTGTAGAAAAGGTAAAGACATCCAGTAACAAAATAGAAGTCAAGGAGATATATAAATCTGACGGAATTGAGATAGGCTATACATTATATCTTAATGGAAAGACATCTAAAGTAAACAGGGAAGTTTATCAGAATTACCTAAATAATGGTAAGATTGACAAAAGTTCTATTACTAAAGCAAAAGTAATAGATAATAAATCATTTATAGATTGCTCAGACATATTTAATAAATATAAAATACATGACCTTGTTAATGAAAGCATAAGAATAATGCGTGCTTGCAATAACGAGAATAATAAAGGCTTGATAGATGATATTGTTAAAGCAGCTGGAAATGCTGAAAAAGCTGGTAAAGCATGGACTAAATCAAGAGAACAATACGAAAATGCTATAGTTAGCTTGAGAAATAACATACTGAACCAGATAAAAATAAATACTGCATTATATATTAGAAGCACATCTAATATGTTGAAGTCAAGCATAGAAAAAGCAGCTGACCAATCTATAAAGATAAGAGACAAAGAGTCTTTTGCAAAGTTGCTTAAATTATCTAAGTTGTTAGACTCATTGAAAAATGCAGATAACTTTGACGAATACAACAGACAGTATAGAGAGATAAATGCTGGGTTTAATAGTATCAAATTAGAAATAGAGTCAAAAGTTAAAAACGAACTGAAAAAAGAAGCCGATATTAAAAAGAGAATGGCTTTGGCTAATGGTGCTATTGCTAAACTAGATAAACAAGATGAACTGTATAAAGAAAAAGTCAAAGTTCTTATGGAGCCTTGGTGTATAAACAATATGAAATTTTTAAATAGCAGTAGGTATTTGGAAAACATATTCATATTGGACAATAAAAATAATACAGTAGCATCCCTATTCAATATTAGGTTCAAAGAGGTATTCTCTGGCGCTTATAAAGCTGGATTTGAAGTAACATATGGAGATAAAAAATACACATTCAGACAAGTGTTAAACAATCTTAATATGTTAGCCGCATTCATATACGTAGCTAGAAATGCTGGAATATTAGATGGAAATACAGTCAATATTAAAGTAGATAGTAACGGTATGCAGAGGAATATACAGTTGGGAGTGAAGTAAGCAGCTATGAGAAGAAAAATATCATACATATTATTAACTCTAATTACAATATTTTCAAGTTTAATTGGCTGTATGTTTTTGGCAGTGCATCACTATGAAGCAACAGTTGTTGCAGAAGAAAGAGAAAAAGAGCATTAGAATAAGATAAATAAGCTAGCTAAAAATAGAGGTGCACATAGAGATTATGTAAAAGAGCTTAATGGAGAATTAGATAAAGAAAAATCAGATTCTGATGTAATAGATGCTATTATAGAACAATATAAACATAATGACTACTCGCAACTATTTGAGAAATCAGCTCCTTGTGGTCATCCTATAGGCTTGACAGACCGGTTGAAAGACAAATTTGTTTCAGGATACGAATACATGTGTAGATACATTAGAAGATACATATTGAGATAAGAAATACACATTCAAACAAGTACTGTGGTATGTATATGTAGATGAATATACAGTTGGGAGTGAAGTAAAATATGAAAAGAAAAATAACATATATTTTAATCGTTCTCAGCTTAAGTTCAAGTTTATGTGGATGCAAGTTTGTGACAAGGCATCAATATGAAGCAACAGTTGTTGCAGAAGAAAAAGAACATGAACATGATAATAAAATAAAACAGCTCAATGAAAACAAAAGTATACACAAATATTTTGTAGATGAACTTAATGGTGATGGAGACATAGTAAAAGATCATGAAACAAAGTCAAATTCAGAAATTTTAGATGAAATAATAGTATGGTATAATAGCACTCCTAATTATGCAGTACTTTTTGAGAGCTCTGGACCTTGTGGTAATTATATAGACTTGTTTGTTCCAGGATACGACAATGTAGATGAAATATTTTTTAAAGGTTCACATATAATAGACTCTATAAATAATGTACATACATATAATATGCAAAGTGATAAACTATTTGTGGCAAAGGATAGCTTACTAAATAAGTTTTGCACTATTGTTAAAGGAGAAACATTTAGTGGTTGCGAAGAGGAGCTATATGTTAGTATAAGACGTGATGGAACTTTATTTGTACTTTGTGCAGTAAATGCCGATAACTTGAACACAACAGGTAAATTAAATACAGAAACAGTAAGGGATTATTTTAAGTCAGTATATGATAAAAAGCTTAATAATAAAGTATTATCACAAGATGAAAAGGACTTTATATATGAAATATCAAATTATAGTTATGACAATGAAGATGTAAATATGAAAGCAGTAGAAGTATTTGATAGTCCTGCACTAGTTATTGAATTATACAACATAGAACCATTAGTTAGTTCTATTGAGGATGACATGTATGACTATATACAAGAGCCTAAGGGTCCAGGTATTAGAAGTGATTTGCAACAGATATTTTGTCTAAAAGACAATGTATATTTAATTGGGTCAGCACTTAAAATATACCCTGTAATACCTGTAATAAAGGTAAATTCAGAACCTGCTTTAAATATAAAGAAAGTGCTTGAGAGTTCTGTAATATTATAAACAAAATCATAGAGGAGAACATAATATGAAGAAAAGGAAACAGTTAGTTGGAATTTGTGCAGCCTTAATTGTTGCGAGTTTAACTGCCTGTGGCGGAGGAGATGCTGAAGAAACAACAGTTGCTTCAAATATAGATCCTATCACAGGTAAGGAAATAGTTCAGACTGAAGCTGTAGTTGAGACAGAAGCTGAGACTGAAGTAGTGGAGACACAGGCTCCTACACAGGAAGTGCAAATCAAGATAGTAGAGCATGAGACTGATGCTGCTACACCATCTACAGTGGCTGAGTTTGAACCTGTACGTAGTGATGAGGGACGTTGGCAGAAAGGAAATAATGGTTCCTGGAAGTTTATTCTAAACAGCACTAATGCTGAGGCTAAAGAAGCAGCTGTTGAGATAGATGGAACAATATATTTCTTTGATAAAGACGGAAATATGGCTAATGAAGGCTGGGCAAAAGACACATCTGGAGTATGGAGATACGTTAAGAATGGTAAATATCAGACTGGATGGATAAATGACACCTATTATGCAGATGAATCAGGTATGAAAACAGGTTTATCTGATATAGACGGAGTTAAATACCTGTTTGGCTCAGATGGTGTTGCTGTTGACGGATGGAAAGAAGTTGATGGCAAGTGGTATTATGGTACCAAAGGTAAGCTTAGCATAGGCGTTGTTGAAATAGAAGATGTAACATATGGCTTTGATGAAAACGGTGCTATGCTCACTGGTGAGGCTGAGATAGGTGGAAAGAAATACGTATTCAGTGATGATGGCGTAGCTATGAATGGCTTAATAGATACTGAAAATGGAAAGATATACTGTGATAACGGTGAAGTTAAAACAGGAAAAGTTGAAGTTGACGGTGTTGTATTAAAATTTGCTGAAGATGGAAAACTTGTAACAAATGAATTTGTAAATGGCATATACATAAATTCAGATGGTACAGCTGATAGTAAAAAGCGTGTAACAAATGTAGGAGCATTTGCAGATAAAGATGGACTTGATAAGTTATTGAATAGCATGCCTGATAAATTCATCGAAAGTTTATTTGTGACAGATGGTTGGAAGTTAATATACGATGCAGCTGCTAAGGGTAGCATGGAAGAAATAGAAGGTTCTGGGGCTGTTAGTGCAAGTGGTAAGTATCTTAGATTCCATAATTTAGATACAATAGGACATAGATTTGGGCACTATGTATCAATAAAGAGTGGCAAGGCAAGTGGAATAAGTGCTATAAGAGAAGAAGAGTTTGCTAATCTTGGATGGGATGAATACTTCGGAAAGTCTGACACTGAATATTTCAGTGAGGCTTGTGGAAAAATCCTCGAAAAGAAGTTTGATAAAGAAAAAGCTCCTAAGACATATGAGTATATAAGCACTATTTTAAAAGATAATTACGGATTTGCAGAATAAATAAACAGTTATAGAATAAAATTAAGCTTAAAAGTATCAAATGGTAAATTTATATAAAAATAAAAAGTCAAAGGAGACAAAAGTATGAATTACCATTTTGAGAGAGACGACGTTGTAGATGCTATCGTTAATAGCAGCATGAGCAGAGAAAGTAATATGACTTTACTTGATATGGAAGTGGAGTCAAGTATTTCAAAGGACGTGACAAGAATTAAGGTAGCAGATAAGGTTTATGGGTTCTACGACGGAGCAACAAAGAAAAGGCTTAAGATTATGGATGAACCTGATGTAATCTTTAAGGCTGACCCGAATAAAGTAAGGCTGGCACTGAAGATGAAAACACCTAGAGAAACACCTGGTTTTAACAGTGTAGTTGTTCAGATGTAACTGTAAGGGAGGACGAGGAGTCCTCCCTTAAAAAATATTTAAGACTCGGTGAAATAATGACTGGAACAGTAATAAGAATATGTATCCTAGTAATAGGGTATGTAGCTATAGTAAAACTAATTGACTATATAATAAATCGTATAAACAAGAAAGAACTGCATATAAAATTTTCTAGTAGCATAATAAAAGCGTTACTTGGAATAATAGCATTAAGTGCTATAGGAATGCAATTTAGCACAACTGCTGAAATAAGTAAAATCATAATGCAAAGTTCGGGTTTACTTGTTGCTGTTGCTGGTTTTGCAGCTCAAGAAGTATTAGCAGATGTGATAAGTGGTGTAATGCTTAGCTGGTCTAAACCATTCAATATTGGCGATAGAATAGTACTTAAATCAAGTAATATAACTGGAGTAGTTGAAGATATAACATTAAGACATATAGTAGTCAAAACATTTTATAACAGTAGATTGGTAATACCGAACAGTATAGTAAATAAAGAGATACTTGAGAACAGTGATTACAGTGGAGATTATATTGGTAACTTATTAGAAATAACAATAGCTTATCAATCAGATATAGATAAAGCATCAGAGATAATTAAAAATACAGTATTAAATCATGAATTAACTATAAAAGACGAAGATACTGAAGTTCAAGTAAAAGAGCTTGCAGCAAATGGAGTAATATTAAAAGTAACAGTTTGGACTAAAACAACAGATGATAATTTCAAAGCATGTAGTGATATAAGAAAAACAATAAAAGAGAATTTTGATGCTAATGGAATTGAAATACCATACACAACATTTGACATAAACATAAAGGAATAAGAGTTTAATTGACATTATTCCTTATAGACAAGAATTATCTTGGAAAATACTTTATCCTCTATGTTATGTGACATATCAGTAATCTGGTGTGTCACTTATCGACCAGGATTACTTGGGAATAAAAAGCATTACTTATTCAACTGAGGGCATGTAGAGATACATGTCCTCATCCCCAAAAGAACAATTAAAGGAGAGCATAGACATGAAAAAAAGTATAAGAAAAAGTTTAGGAATATCAGTACTTGCATTAAGTCTTGTTGCTGCCATACCAATGGTGTCATATGCAGGTTGGCAGAGCAATAAACAAGGGTACTGGTATGAAACTGGTAATGGACAGTACTTTACTAATAGTTGGCAGCAGATAGATGGTAAATGGTATCATTTTGATGCAGCTGGCTATATGCAGACTGGATGGTACCTCGAGAATAATAACTGGTACTATTTAGGTTTAGATGGTGCTAGAACATATGGGTGGCAGTACGTAAACGGATTGTGGTATTATCTTGATCCAAGTACTGGTGTCATGAGGACAGGATGGCAGGAACTTGGAGATAAAGCTAAAGACTGGTATTATCTGAATGCTGATGGAAGTATGAGAACAGGTTGGTTCTATGATAATGGCTTCTGGTATTTGTTAGATTCAGATGGTAAAATGCTGAAAGGCTGGCAGAAAGTAGGTAATGACTGGTATTTCTTAAATGAGAGCGGTCAGATGCTAACAGGACAGCAAGAAATAAACGGAGGATACTACCTGTTAGGTGCAGATGGACGTTGGATAGAAAGCACTGACAATAGAAGTTTATTAGGACCAACAAGTGCTGTTGAGGCAACCACTACCTTAGAGGCTAATATGTCAACAGCTAAGATACTAGGACTTGCAAACTATTATTATGACATATATTATAACGATATAAACTCTGCATTTGCATATCTTAATGATTTAAGAGACAATGGACATAAACTAAACTACAGTGAAAGTTTATGTAAAGCAGCTACAGCACATGCAATAGATATGATAAGTTATAATTACTTTGGTCATGATAATAGTAACTCTAAAGATGTTGTTGAATGGCAGTATTGGCCTAGATTAAACAATGCTAATATAGATGGTGAAAGCATTGTATTTGATAATTCAATACACAATTGCTTTGAGAGTTTAAAGGCAAGCAAAGATGATTTAGAGAACTTGCAGAATACTGGATATACAACAGCAGGTGTTGGAATTGCTAAACGTGCTGATGGAATGATTTATATGACAATAATGCTTCAGAAATAAGGACATGGATGTGGTGTATATGTACAGAATAAAGTCTATAATCAGGGATGGATTAAAAGTATGCGGATATAGACTTGTAGACAGGTTTAATCAGGAAACAGTAATAAGTCTTGATAAAGCTCTTGAACTCGCACATCAAAACTTGATATATGGTGTGCGAGTGACAAGAGTAAATGGTGAATATAGACTTGTAGGTTCTGATAAAGTCAATCTTAGGGAGGTGCCTACAGAACAGTTAAGTAAGAAGAAAGCTGAGAAAAAAGCGAAAGGCAATTATAAAGTTATATCTCGCATATTAGATGGTAGAAGAGTCATTGGATATGTAATTGTTAACAGCGAAGGAAAGAGTGCTAAAATCAATTTAGAGCAAGCTGTTAACATGGCATATGGAGGAGAGCTTATCAATGTATACGCTCAAAAATATAATGACGGTAGTATTAAATTAAGAAGCAGAACAAATGATGGTATACCAAGTATAAGTGTAAATGAAACAAAGAGTAATAATTCACAAGCAAGTAGAAAAATTGGTATGATTATATAGGAAAATAGGAGCACAAGGTGTAAATGAGTAACAAGATATTAAGTGATAACGACAGAGAGGAAATGAAAAAGAAAGCTCTTATAAAAGAAAAAGAGCTTAAGAAAACAGAAAGAAATGCTAAAATAGTAGAAAGTGCTATAGCATTATTTCAGAATGGATTCTTTAAAGTTGGATGTTTATGTGCTATAATAATGGCAGTAGCATTTGTGGCAAAAGACATAAAAATAAAGAATGAAGCAGTCTATAGTGAAGTAATAGACTGGGATAAATTAGAAGTTGCAGAAGAAGATATAGATAGTACTGAAGTAGAGAAGATAGAAGGTACTATTGGATTTGATGCATACTTAGAGGAAAGAAAGAAAGACGAACAAGATAGCATAGAACTTGCAAAACCTGTATTGACATCAGCTATGTATAATAACCTGATGGATGGAATAGAAAGCAAATATTATTACGATTCTGTGCAAGCGGATTATAACGATGTTTGTGAAGATATAAAGTCATTAGTAAAAGAGAGTGAGTACATTAACGCGTTATATAACGCTTATGAGACAGAGATTGGTCTTGATGGATATGACACTGATAAATGTTTAGGTTTAGCTGATAACGATGAAAAGTGTGACTTATTAGATGTAATTGAGACATTTACAATAGGAGAATTGCAAGAGTATTTATTGGATGCTCATCATAAGTGGGAAGTATTAACAAACTATAGAAAAGAGAAAGTAAACGTTACTGAAGGTTATACTGACCTGTTGTATCAAGATACTATAGTAACTGATTTAAGTACAGTAGATAAGTTGAGTGGTAGGCTATACGTAGTAAGTAAAAGACTATATGAAAAAGGTGAGGACGCTATAGAAGATGCAATAGTAAATGGTAAAATAGAAGCTGTTGAATTTAATGAACAGACTCCTGAGTCAGCTTTGAACCAGTTGGTATTGTATAACTCAATTGATTTTTATGATGAACCTTTTAATGAAATAACTGCTGACACAATAGAAGCATTATTTGCAGAAGAATTTGTTATAGATAACAGTGAGTATTTAGGTTCTAACCTGACAACAGAAGAAATAATGGACAAGATATCTGAGAGACAAGTAGCAACTGCATCAGATGCGGCTTTTATGGATAAATTTGTACCATTAACTTTCAGTTTAACTGGCAGGAACGAAAATGATATATACTATTTATTCTATGAAATAGACAATATTCATCATGATATGAACAAAGTTGAAACATATAGTAGCATGGAAGATAGATTGATAGAGCGTGCTAAAGAAATAGAGGCTCAGAAAGATATAAGTGCTATTATAACAGCTGAGGTACAGAACTTGGATATAACTGACGCTGAAGATGTGAGAGAATATTTTCCAGAATTTGCTATGACAGATGATGAATATGAAAATTATCTGGAACAGATGTACAATGAAAATGAAGGAACAGTAGATGAAAATGAGGATACAGTTGAAATTTCTGATGAAACTGAATAGTAATTGTTAATAAAGCATGATATAATCTTGAGAAGTACACTTAGTAGAATAAGATACTTCTCAAGATTTTCTTTTTGCTAAGAATCATGCTTAAAAATATAATTAAATTGTTATTTTTTATTTTTTAAAGTTGAAAGGAGAGTGTTATGATTACACCAGGTACTAAAAATGAAGCAGTGAGAAAGCACATGAGGACAGCGGCTATAACTGTTTCAGCATTGGCAATTCTTGCTACTTCAGGGGTAGTTTATAAGACAGCAGAGGATATATCTAGGCGATCTGTTGTATTAGAGACTACCATTAGTGCAGATGCATCAAAAGTGCAAGACATGTATAATGCAGCTCTGGAAAACAATAAGGAATACTTGAATAAGATTGACAATCGTAATAATATTGTTTCTGAGCAGGTAGTAGATTATGGGACTAAGACATCTACATTGGTTAGTGCCATTGATATTGATGAGGCTCCTGTAATTTACACTGAGGAGAACTCTAGTACGACAGTAATAAATGGTATTGAGAACTTGGAGACAAAGTATGCACCATATCTTTATTACTATGGGCAGCGTAATGATTTGAATGCATCTCTACTTTACACACTTGAGACAGAGTGTAATAAATATGGGCTTGATCCTTACGTTATGCTTGGAGTAATAATGACAGAGAGTGGTGGAAATGCTAACGCTAAGAGTTCTGCTAGCACAGCTACTGGTATGTGTCAGATACTTAATGGAACAGGAAAGTACATTTATGAGGACTTGATGGGGCATGGAAATGGAACATATAACCATAGTATGGCATATAATCCCGACTTGAATATTAGAATGGGTATCACATACCTTGGAACATTAAATCAGAGGTACGGATTGCACGGAGCTATCCGTAATTATAGGGGACTTGAAGATAATGCTTATTATAGATCTATAAACAAATATATGGCACTATCAGGGAGAAGCTTACCTTTTTAAATAATAGGTATTAGCCTAGATGGAGGGAATAAATGGCAGTATTGATTATCATAGCAATCAGTTTATTTGTCATAAGCTGGTTGAGCTCTTATTGGTGCAAAGTGAATGAGTTTAACCAGCTATTTTTCCCTCAAATGCAAGCATATAGTTTATATGCTGGCATAGCGTTTACAGCATTAGCTGTATTTTATGGAGCAGTGACAAATATAAAACTGAGTAAAGAAATAGCAGAAGCTAAAGTAACATTTTGGTATCCTTATGAAGAATACTCAGACTTTGCTTCACATTATATAAACATTGAGAATGATATAGATAAACAGATAGAAATAATCTTAAGTGAAAACAGAACATATGGAGTTTATAGGGTTAGAGCTCTTAAAATAGATGACCAGCTAAGAATGGAATTAAATAAGCTTAGGTCTGGAGATATGGAGACTAAAATAAAAATATTTGGAACATCTGATATAGCTTTAAGACCTGTGTATGTACGTTCAGAATATACAGAAATGTCAGATGAAGAATTGATGGAAGCTTATGAAAATGGTGGAATAACTTTTGAATTATACTACGTTGACACTGAAGCAAGAAGTCAAGCAGAAGAAAGATATAAAGAAATCATAGCAACTGAATATAAAGACAAGATGACTCAAGCAGAACAGGACCAGTTGCTTAGGTCATACATGGAACAATTTGATACTGATAGACAATTTGACGTTGGTAAAGAATTTAAGTTCACATTAAATGATGCAGATGAAGTTGAGTTTAATGATGAAGTCCGGGAGTTTATAAGTTTGGAAGAAAGTAATGGTAATGTACAGTCTGAAAAATCTGAAGAAACATTAACTGAAAATTTAGATGACAGTAACTAAGATTTTCAATCTAAAAATAAAATAATAACTTAGATTATCAAAATCTTAGATTAGAATAAATAAAATGTAGCTGAAAAATTAAACAGTAAACATGGAGGAATAATTTAGTAACAATGAGTAAGTCAAAGTTGATGAAGATTATAATGCTTGTGATATTAGCATGTTCTACTGTGTTTTCTATCAGTAGAGTTATGAGTGTTAGTAACATGTTTAAAGCAGTTTCTTATCTTGGAAGTGCTGGATATACTTATTTTGTAGATGGAAATATAGTTAGTGTTAATGGAAATACAGCTAATGTTGAGTTACCTGAAGGATATAGCGTAGATGGATACGAAGTTTATACAGATAATCCTTTAGATTACAGTATTGGAGATGAAGTAAGGGTACTCTTAGACAATAATAAAAACGCTGTTGTACTGAATAATGACGTAGAAAAGGATTTTGGAACATTTCAAAAGTATGCTATACTTGGTGGAATAAGTATTCTAGTAGCAGTTATGCTAGTATTAACACCTTTTAGCTCTGAAGAAGATGCATATGAGGACGAAGATGAATACGAAGTAGACGAAGGGTTCTGGCTTGATAGTGATTACAACGACCAAGTAATATTGAGTGCAGAAGCTCAAAAAGAAGTTGATGACTATTATAAAGAGCATACAGAACTTGAAGTTAAAGATTTGGATGACTTATAAAAGATGGTGTAGCATATGATAACAAAAGATGTTTATAAGATAATATTTATAAACATTTGGACTTTAGCTCTTGGAATGATAATGAACTATGCAGCAGAGATAAATAATCTATTTATAGCTGTCATATGCTTAGTATTAGTATTTAAGGGCGTAAAGAAAGTTAAATACAGTTTATTGGTGTCTAGTAGAAAAATAATTAGACTATCAATAATAACAATAATACTTAACCTAATTGTATTTGAATACTATAATTTAGATGTAACTACTGACTTTGTACCTATTGAATATTGCTTATACCTTGTAGGAATAGCTGAGGCACTAGCGATGAAGGAGGATGTGCAAGTGCTAAGTAGAGAGGAAATTGACAAATACAGTAAAGTAAAAAGTTTGCAGTCATTGTTAATGAATGGCTTAAATGTGCATGAGTTTTACGTATGTAAAAACTTTGAATCATTATGGCAGAGTTATACAGAACTTGGTAAAGTGTGCACAATAAGAACAGACAAAGCTTATGCAAAACCTAGTAGTCAACTTGGTTTTTTCATAGCCAGATATATAGCTCCTTCTGAATTGAAGAAAATAGCAGATGTGATAAAGCAGAATGGCTGCATAGCAATAATATCAAACGGTTTAAAATATGATGACCATTTAAGATATAATATTGTATACAAGATAGAAGAAAATGGAGACTTCTATTGTGAATTTAGCAGATTAAAAGTGCCATTGAGGCATATGTATAGACATCCTGAAACATTGAATAGTGCATCTGGAAATATAGATGAACTGTTGAAATACTGGAATAGACATGTATCAAAGCAGGAAAAGTATAGAATAGACTTTAGAGAAATACGAGAACTATTAAGAGAAGAGTATAAACTTGGAATGTTTGGAAAGACTGTTGAAATGTCTGTATATAATGTTAAGTGTGGCATACTCAATAAAAATAAAGTTTATTGGGAGATAATTTAACATGAGGAAGAAAATTATAACTGGTTTATGTATAGCTGGACTTATGGCTTGCACTTCAATGACAGCCTTTGCTGCTGATGTATCAAAGGTAACAATTGATAATTACAGTACGTCAAGTGAGGCTATCCAGAAAGAGATAGCTGCTGGCATTGGAGTATTACCTGACAGTGTTGCAGATTATTTTACAGCTACTGGAGGAAAAGTAGTACTATATGATGGAATATTGCATTTTTATAATAATGCAGATGACATGTATGTGAATGGTGTATACTTCAACGAATCAAACATAATGCAGATAAAAACAACAGAGTACCTTATAAACAATCCAAATGTATCTATAAAGGGCGCAGTTGTACATGAGTTTGGGCATTTCTTATACGATGAGGTAGTTCCATACCTATCAATTGAAGATAAAAATACCATAACTAATATGTATAACTACTGGTCAAAATATATGCCGAGCTGCACAGATGAAAACGAGACATTTGCTGAGCAGTATAAAATACTTAGAGCATTTGGTGGAAAGAGCTTTAGCGCAGAGGAAATCAGTGTATTTGAGCATGCAGAAGAACTATGCACAAAACTTCTTAATTATTATAATGAGCATGGAGAAAAACTTGAGATAGGGCCTGGTGTCGATATAAACAATCTTTAATTGTGAGGTAAGTGACTTATGGGTTTAAATGGCGATGACTATAAATCCAAAGTATGCAAGTATTGTGGGACAGCTCTTGCGAATGATAGTAACATTTGTCCATGGTGCCATAAAGCACAGGATGAAAGTGAAGTAAAAGAAGTAAATAATACAAAAGCACATGTAGAAAATAAAAACAGTAGTAATGGCAAGAAAGAAAAAGAGTCAAACATATATCTTGAATTTATAAAAGCGTTATTAGTTTGGGGTGTGCGTGTTGCATATCGAATTATAATAAGTATAATAGTGCTATCTGTTATATTTTTTGCTCTATATGGACTCTTGGTATTCGTAGCAAATGGAGGCTTTGATTCAATTATATACTAAAATAAGGTTTGGGGCTGAAGGTTATGAATTTAAACGGTAAAGAATATAAGTCTAAAGTATGTAAGTATTGTGGTACAGCCTTGGGACGTGATAATAACATATGTCCTTGGTGTCATAGAGCACAGGATGAAGGTGCTAATAATGAAATAGATGACATGCTCCACAGCAATCATAGCGAAAAGAGTGAAAAGGCTGGTTCAGATACAGGATTATATGCTAATGACATAGAAAATGAAGAGAATATAAGGAAAGCTCATAAGTTCGCAGGGTTTTTAGTAGGCTCTATATTTTTAATTTCATTTGCTCCTTTTATAATAATTATACTTGTTATAATATTGAATGTAGCTATGAACATTTATGAGAGTGCATCAAAACAAGCTGAGCCAAAAGCATCTTACTATGAAGAATATTATGACCACCCTGGAAACTACTCTGACAAATATGCAGAGGAATCAATCAGTTATAATGAATATGAAAATGCAGATAGTAATGAGGAAAATTCAGTAATCAATGATAGCTCAGCAAATAAAGTGTATTATTCTTCCGCAGAAGTTATAGATGACTTATATATGGATATAGCACTTGGTCATACAAATTTGGACGATGTCTATAATGAACAAGGCGAAAATTATGATACTGTATTTGCTTATATAGTTAACACTGCTTTAGGTAGTGTAGAAAGCAGATCATATTTGGAATATTCTGTGGAAGGAGAATTTGATCCTGAATATATAGATATGGCATTTAGTGAACTTGATCAATATAACACGTTTGGTAGATTGGCATTAGCTAAAGCTTTAACTATACTAGATGAAGAAGATTGTTCTGAATCATTATTAAGAGAATATCTTGTAGACATTTATGAGTTTACTGAGGAGGATTACGATTTTGCAGTTGCACATATAAATGTAGACTTTCATCAAGAAGCTTTAGACTATGCTAAATACTTAGATGATATTGGGTATAGCAAAGATGAAGTAAAAGAAGAGCTTGAATTATATCAATTCAATGAGAATCAAATTCAATACGCATTAGATAATATTAGTTAAGCTTAAAAATAAGAGAAAATAAAAAGTAAATTTTAGGAGAGAAAAATGATTTATAGCTGTTTGAGTTATCCAGGAGCAAAGAGAAAAGTTATAAATGAGCTTTTAGAAATAATGCCTGATGGCATCACTGATTGGAGAGAGCCTTTCTTTGGTGGCGGAAGTGTCAGTATTGGTTTTCTTCAGTCACCTAAGGCAAAGGATTGCAAAAGATTTCTTGTAGGAGACCTTTATACAGAATTGTGGGCATTCTGGGTAGCTATTCAGAAGGATCCAAAACAGGTTGAGCAGTATGTAAAAGAGTATTTTTACAAATTCTGTCCGACACATGACAGGGCTGTAGCATTGGATCCAAGGGCGGATGAATATACACATGTGTATGAGCAGGCAATACTTGAAGGTAAGAATTTCTGGAACTGGTCACAGCAGGATGATACTATAAAAGATATGAATTTGTATCAGAGGGCGGCTAGATTTTACATTGTAAATCATGTAAGTTTCAGTAGCATGAGTGACAGCGGAAGCCTAAGCAAAGACGGGTTTATGGGTTTCTCACCTGACAAGTTTTCAAATGTTTACTATGTAAGTAAGCTTATACAGCCATTAGAGATTGTAAACGAGTCATTCACTGAGACAATGAAGAATGTGACTGATACATCATTTGTATTTCTTGACCCTCCATATATAGCACAGGAAAAGAGTGGTTTATACGGTAAGAAGGGAAATACACACAAGGGATTTCCACATCAGGAACTTGCAGACATGTGTAAAGAGCTTAAGTGTAAGTGGCTGATGACTATTGATGATAGTATAGCTGCTAGAAAGCTTTATGATGGATGTAATATAGAGAGGTTCTTTATTCAATATACAATGGCAGGAAAGAGAGCTGAGGATGCTCTTGCAGGTGAGGAGCTCTTAATCAGTAATTACGAATTATATCCTGAGGAGTCATTTGAAGAATTAGATAATCTAATTTAACGAGATTAAGTCTCATTCAGTTTTTGAATATATAGAACAGTATTGGAAAAAGTTGTTGCTATACAAGAGATAATGGGTCATCTATTACTAGAAAGTATGTGCTATAAGATGTTAATAAGAAAAATAAAAATTTAAAGGAGAAAATGGTATGGCAACGTTAAAAAAGAAAATCGTTAATGCTAATTTTCAAGTCATTGGATTTGAAGTAAGTGGCAAAGCTAAAGAGTTTGGTGACATTGGAGTAGATATTATAACACGTAGGTTGACAATCAATGACCTTGTAAAAATTGGTTTTGAGAACAGTCAGGTCATGATTGACAATAATAAGATTATTCACGAGAAGAATAACTTCAAGCTTCGTTTCCTTCCAACAATACTGTACAAAGATAACAAGTTTACTAGTGTAGATAGTAATATAACATTGTTAAGTAGAGTACTTGTAGATGGAGAGCTATGTGGCTTCGATGTAAGTGTATCTGGCGAAAATAGACGTCTTAAAACACCTGATGTTATAAGATTGGCATATTTCTTCAATCCGACAAACTTCGTAGTTAGATATACAAATGGAAAGAATTATATAGCAGGTAAAGCTGGTTATGCACTTGAGATACTTCCTGAAGTTAAGTTGACAGCTAAAACAGCAGCTAAGAAGAAAGCTACACGTTCTGCTACAGCTCAGACAGCTAAAGGAGCATCTGTGGATTATTCAAATAGCTTTGATATAATCACATTGTGCGGAATACTTGATGAACTCGGTGGAAAGTTCTTGTATTTACCTGGTGTAGTTTACAAGAGAACTGGAGAACTTCAGAAAGAGACAAGCAAAGAGTTCAGAAAGACTGGTGTTGAAATAAGCAAAGCTGATATAGCTTTAAGTGAAAAGAAAGTTAACATAAGTCTTCCTTTCATGCAGATTGGTCAGGTAACTGTTAACGTAGCTGGTGTTGATAGGCAGTATTACCCATTCACTTATAGAGATAAAGTGATCTTTAGGGGTAAGGAAGTAAACAGTCCTAATATAGGAATAGTGCTTGAGAAGAGTAAGGTTGACGAGCTTCAGAGTAGATTCGGTGGCTCAATGGGATTAAGTTTAATCACTGATCCTATGACTAATCTTTATGTAAAGATGTTCTTAGGCGTTAGAAATCCTGATGACTACGCATTGTTAGCTGTAGATACAAGAAATTTGACTCCTATGACAAAAGAAAATGCTAACGCATACTTGCAGTCTGAAGAGGCAATAGAAAATATCATATACAAGCTATTAAATGTGAAAGTAGCATTATCTGTTGTAAAGAGGCTTAGACTTAGAGTAGAAGGACTAAGAACTGAAAGTTTAACTGGAAGTGTTAAACCTATCTATGGACCATATAGAGGATGCTCTGAAACAGAGTTACAGGCTTTGACAGATGCTGGTATAGACGTATTTACTGGTGCATTTACTAAGACAGAGGAGAGCACTTTTAAGAAACCAACTACTGATGGTGACGAAAATGCTCCTGTAGACGTTGAAGTAGCTTGGGAGTTAAATGGAATGAAGTCCGCACCTAAGATTGATAAGATACTTGAGAATCCTACCAAGGCTTTAAAAGAAAAGTATCCTAAGGCATTAGATATTGTGAATTATGCTTTAGATATAGATAATACTCCTGCTTCTCCTGATGAAATGTGGGATAAGTTCAAGGGAGTAGAGGAAAGACTTCAGGCTGAAAGATCAAACCTTATAAGAGCAATTCAGTATCATAATATAGCAGGAAATGTGCTTGGAACATTTGCTAAGAACAAAGCTGGTTGGACAATGACAAAGACATTAAAGGCTGGAGATGTTTACGAGTACTCAGATGGAAAGCTGACTTGCACAATAAAGAATGCTACCATATAATAAATATAGGGAGGAAGCATGAAAATGCTTCCTCTTACTTTAAAGAGGAATAGGAAATGTTATATAAGTTTAGTGATATATACAGAACAGATTTATATCTTGAAAATGATATTATATTTGCTTGTGGAAATTATTCATTATTCAATAATATAGTTGTTGACAAAGCTAGAAATCTGGTAGTTAAGGATATAGCATTAAATTCTGTGTCGCAAGAGCTGTTAGATGAATTTGTAGCTGATGCTGAGTCAAGAACAAACTTATCATTAAAGTTTGATGACTTTATGGATTATGTAAAATCGCCATCTTTATTTGGTAAGTGGCTTTGCACAGTTCAGTATGACTTAATGAGTAAGAAGCAGATAGAAAGACTAATTAACTATTGTAAGAAACCAAACAGTAATGGTTTACTGGTAGTAACAGTTTCAAGTGTAAAAAATATCATAAACTTAAGAAAAAATAACATTATAAAAAATAGTGAGAGCATAGTTTATTTTCCATTAAGCTATCCGCCTAGAGAGATACTAACTCATATTGTAATTGACTTATTCAAGGACAGAGGATATGAAATAGAGCATAGATCTGCTGAATACTTTATGACAAGATTAAGCGGATATTATGATGAATATACATCTACTGCTGATAGAGTAATAGCAAGTATAGTAGGCGGAAAGCCTGGTATGCAAGAAAAGACAGACTCTGGTTTAGTAAAGATTGAGCATAAAGACATACAAAGAAGCATGAGGAATATTGAAAACTTCATGTTCGACGACTTTATAAAGCGTCTTGTAATGCCATTTAACAGTGGAAGTAGAAAAATATACAAAATATTAGATAGCTTGTTAGACTATGAGTCACCCTATTATTTAAAGAGAAAGCTATTAAGGGTAATAGATAACCTTATTTTATATAGAATGGCTATAAATAAAGGGTATATACCAGTTACTATTAGATATTCTGTAGCTGAAGCAAAAGAAGCTCTTGGGGAACATGACAAACTATATAAAGTATCAGATATAACATTTAAAAAGAATGCTTATATAGCAAGTAAGACTTCATTAAAAGACTGGTACTTTATGAAATTGATACTGCTTAACTCTGGATATGATAATCTGTCAAGTTTAAGGGCTTTACTTGCTGTTATAGCAAGAAGTGTACTATCAAATGATAGATTGATGAACGTGACAGGTATAAAAGATACATTATCTGAGGGTCTTTTTGATATAAATGCAGCTTACTATAAAAAATATATGGACAATAGTAGTGAGTTAAAAGCATATGAAGAAATAGAAAAAAGACGTGAGGAAGCAAGAGAAATAGCTGCTGAGAAAGCTGAACAAAAGAAGCGTAGAGAGGTACGTAAAGCTGAAAAAGAGAAAGCTCAGAAAGAGGAATTAGCGCGTAGGGAAAGATTTAAAGCATTATATGATAGGGTTGATGACTCAAAAATATCAGAGGAATATAAAAATGAATTTGAAATTTGGGCAGCGGAGCAGCTTGGCATAGAAGATAAAGTGCATGTAGATTTAGATAGTATGACAATGGAGGAAAATGAAGATGGCTAATAGATTTTATGCAACATTAGTAAGTTTTGATAAAGGCGTTTTGCAGGTAATAGGTCCTGATGGGAATATGTACTGTTTTCGTCAGAGAGGAACATCTGATTTAACAGATAAGGAATATGCAAGAGCTTTCAGTAGAGGTTTATTGTGTCATCAGGCAATGAGACTTAGGGTATTTCCAAGAGACTGGTCTTTAATCAATGAGGAGCCTGAGATACTTGGTAAAGTTACAGTGACATTTAACAAAAATGCACTAAAATAAATGTTGGACAAGGCGGATATTTTATGAATGATACTTTATGGTCAAAAGGATTTGCAATAGCTAGTAGGTTGTATCATACATATGGACATCTGGATTTTGATGAGGATGCTGTAACAAATGGTGGGTTTCGAATAGGAGAGTTTCTACAGTATAATAGGGAGCACTGCTATGAGCTTAACACCTTTGATATGATAAATCTGACTGCTGTTGGCATGATTTGGAGCAAGAAAAATCTTGGATATCACAAAGATTTTAAGCCAAGATATGAGATACTCAAGCTATATTTTAAAAAACATAAGAATATAGCAACTGTCAATGATATACAAGAGCCAGACATAAGAGAAATTGTGTTGAGGTTTATGAGAGACAGGGAGATGCATCTCAATGAAGTACTAACTCTACGGCAAGTAGACATGCTTAGAAGTATAGGTGTTCCATTTGTAGAAAAGAACAGACGAACTGAAGAGTTAGAATATGCAAGAAATGTTAAGACTTTTATAGATTTGGCTAGAGGTGAAATATTAAACATTAACAAGGAAAACCGGAAGGGTGGAATAACAGTGGATAAGTACTGGTACACTGGATTGCTTAGTAGTTACATGAGTAACAGTGAAGATCAGATAGATCCTGAAGATGTTTCATGTTATATCAGTCGAGTAACCCGTTGGAAGGCAACTGAGATAAAAGATAAGCATTTAATAGAATTACTGAACGGTAATAAACCTGGACTCGCGTCATGGATTGTTAGCAAATTAAATTTAGATATCAGTGAGTCAGAGAAAAGTGCAGCTTATAGATTATCTGAGTGGCTTGAGATAATGAAGAAGTTTAGCTGGGACATTGCTAGTCTTGATATAAATGAGCAATATACTTTGCAGGGAACAAGAGTAACAGATGAATTTTCTAGAATTCGTGATAAGTCTTTGTTACCTGCTGAGCTGCAAAACTATATAGTAGAAATTAAAGAGCCTGAGAAGAAAAAGAGAACATTAGAGCAGAATGCTAAAGTCATGGGTGGAAATATTAAGCGTCAGAGAAATCAGACAGATGCTAAGACTAAAGCAAATGCTGATGTAAAGAAGGAAGTCGAAGAAATCGCTAATGGAAAAATAGCAGATGACTTACTGGTACCTAAGAAATTGAGACATGTTAAAGATAAGAAAGAGACAAAAGAAGTAAAAGAGAAAAAGACAAGAGTAAAAAGAGAAAAAGCTGCAGAGAAAGTTATAATCAATAAAGATTGGGTTGACAAGTTTCTACAGGCATTAAAAGAAGATGATTACTTCAAGAGTAGAGGATTTGTACCTAACAATGTTGAAGAAGCACAGTCAGAAAGTCTTAAGGAACTTATCAAGATAGCCTATGATAATAAGAATAAGTTGTTATCAAAATACTATTTGAATGACTTAGCAGAAACAGGATTCTTATTTTTAGAGACAGATAAAGAGCCTTTGTATGGGCTTAGAGAAGGATATCAGTTCATGCTTGATTATATGAAGTCAAACGAATTTATTGACTTGATATACTCAAAGGGTATTAAGAAATACATAGTTCATAATGTAGCTAATCTCAATACTATTTTGTATGACAGCATTCCAGCATATAGAAACTTTAAAGATTTGTTAGACGAAGCAGGTAATAGAGATTTACAGCAGTTTTACACAATAGAGCGTAATAGATTGAATGAATGTATCTTAATAGTATTAAAGAGTAAAATTAGAGAGGTAAGGAGAGCATAAAAATGATAACTAGTCTTAGGCTTTATAAGCATGTGAATGTTGGTGTTGGTAGCACTGGAAAATTTCAGATAGCAGGTAATAATGAGATATTCAATACGAAAGAAATACCTGCTGTAAGATATAAGTTTGATGCTTATACTCAAGATGACGCTGACTTTATCAAGAAGATGGAGGAAACTTTTAAACACAGTGTGCATGTATTAGAAGTAAGTTTAATGGATGCTGCTGACGTGGTTCCTATGATAAAGCAGACTATTGATAACGTAGCTATAATGGTTTACATGGATATAAACAGTGAGCATTCATCTTCACATGAGATTAAAGATGAGGCTGAGATAAGAGCTTTAGAGGGACTCAGGCTACTTCCTGTTAATAGGCTAGTGCTTGTTGATAATACAACTGACCTTGATTATATAGGGCTTAATGCTTTAAATAACCAGGTGTCTAAACTTTCTGGAATAAAGAGGGTAGACATTGGAATTTGTGGGTCGCCATTCACGGATTCAGAATCAAGCTGTATGAGTGCTGCTCTTGCAAGAAAATGGGCAGCCAAATTCAATAGGTATGGAGATGGAGCACTTCCTAGTGCTAATCATAACAGTGATGATAATAACTGTGGATGCTTAAGGTTTATTGGAGTATCTGAAGATATTATTCCTGTTAGCTCTGCTAAGTCTGGTGGAAGCTCATCAGATAGTGAAAAAGAGCCTAAAGAACCTAAAGAGAGGAAGCCTAAGAAAAATCCTTTCCCTGAATGGTAATAAGTAATGCTTTTTGAAGAAGCACTAAGGTTAGAAATAATAACTTTAGTGCTTTTTCTTATACAGCAAATAGCCTGTAGGTGGTTTGGTGGGTAGATATTGTAAGAAAATGGATAATTATGAATTTTTTATGAAAAAGAATTTGACAAAATGTGGTATTTGAGGTATAATATGTATAAAGTGATAGGAAAGTTATAGAGCATGCCATAAAATTTAATAACATAAAAGTAAAGGAGTAATACATAATATGTCTAACAATTTAAAGTACGGTAAGGTTGCAGGAATAGACCTTAGTCTTAGAGATGTAAGCACTGAAAGAAGTGAGTACGTAGTAGAAAACAGAGATATGCTTGTAAAATATGCAAGAGGCTTAAATATTGATTTCAATTCAGCTGATGACCTTGTTAATGACCTCTGGTTGAGTTTCAGAAAGAACGAGGCAGATGGTGTTGGGTACATAGAAGATGGAAGTGAATATTTAGGCTATATATCTGTGGAAGTAGCAGTCAAGTCAAGATTAAAGCTCATGGCTAAGAATAAGGCATATGCTAGGTTGTCTAATAATGACAAGAATGTAATAGCTAACTTCACAGATGATATAGATGATGACAAAGATGATCCGTTAACTGAAGCATTGAAATGCCAAGCTAACAGAGTAGAGAGCAGCATATCAGATATAGAGACAGAGGAAAGTTTAAGAGAAGCTATGGAACATTTTATAGCTTGTACATCTGATTGCACTATACCTGGTATAGACCTATTAAAGCGTATGGATCAGCTTGAAATACTAGCTGAAGAGGGAGGAATCAGTAAGTCATCACAAATGCTGATGGCTGGAATATATGACCGTGGAGAGGATGTAATTGACTCTTTAAAGGGTATCCTTCATTGCTTTCTGAATAATAAGAAGTATTACTCCGAGACATTAAAAGCAGTTGAGGAGGAATTTCAGTCATGCAGGGAGCTCTTTCTAATGAATGCATAATTGGACATGATAGTGCCAATTATAAGTATTCACACACAATAACATTTAATAAATTAAAAGCAAATGAGATGGAGGATGATCCTACCATCGACTACATAATTAAAAATTATAATAACTTAACAAAATACGTTAGGCATAGGTATAAATTACCTGAAGATGAGGCTCAAGAAATACTTAGTGATGCATTCTTGGACCTTAAAAAGAGAGAAACACCATTTGAACCATATCTACATGATGATGGCTCTACATATACAGCAGAGAAGTTTGTATATAACAGAATAGATTGTATATACAAACGTAAAATGTCGCATAGACACAATGTCAGTAAGTATGAAGTATCAGAGTGCGTAAGAACAACAGATGGGCAGGAAATGAGTTTATTTGATGCTTGCCAAGATCCAAAATACATGGATTTAACTGCTAATATCTGTGAAGATTTTGAGAAAACATTGGATACGTGTGAGAAATACAGATATATCAACGGAGTTGATATTTACGAATTTCTGTATATGTTCAGTTTATCTAGGAATTGGGCATGTTTTAGGAGAGCATTTGACAGTCTATGCTGCACAAGAGAAACAAATGTAAATATGGACGAACTCGAAGTTAAGATAAGAAGCATAGAAGATGTTTTAAACTTATTTGGAGAGATATATAAGCTAAAAGCAACAGAAGATGGATCTATAAAACTGATACGTGAACTTGGTAAAAGAGTATATGGATCTGATGAAATAAGGAAACTAACACTAGGTGTATTAAGTATATAATATAAAAAATAATCCCAGTTCTCTTTTGTGTTCATGCCGCTTTACATTGTCTGCAACGCCAAGACTTTTGACCAAGAGGGAACACGCAAAAGAATTGAGACTTAATAAAGATGAGGCCTACTTATGGATATGGCAGAATTTTTAAAAGTGAAGAATTATACTTACATAGAGTATTGTGACTACTTACAGAATAAGTACGGAATAGGGTTGGCAGATTACATGACAAAGTCTTTTAATGCAAATCCAAAGTGCAAAAGGACAAAAGAAGGGTTAGTAGCTCATCATAAAATGGAAAATACGATGATAATGCTTTCTACTAAAGAGATAGCAAAGAGGTGTCCATTTGAGTGGCAGCAGAAGGAAAACATAGTTTATTGTGATTATTTAGAGCACTTACTACTTCATGTGCTTATATGCAAGTACCCAGCTATTGACAAGGTAGATATTGTTTATGTTGGCATTGGTGGAATTATAAACTTCATTGTTCCAGAGTTAAATGACTTATATAGTGGGTGGGAAACTAAGCAGAATTGGCGCAAGAATTTGCATAATGTAGTTGTAGATAGCAAGGATGTATATTTTAAGATACTAGAATATTTTATGGAAATTGAGGTATATAATCCTACTTTTTATATAGATATGCTATGCAAAAGTTTTAATGCAAAGTATGGGTTGTGGGACGATTCTTATAACGCTGAGATATATAGTGAGATTAGGCGTATATGGGAAAGAATAAAAGGCACAAGAGAGGATGAACCTAATCATGCTATATAAAATTATAGCTTGTATCCAAGATTGAAAGCATACCGTATGGTATCAGAAACACAAAAGCGAATTTTGAGTAAAAATATAAGTAGCTATCTGTAATAAATTTTAATATACAGATAGCTATTTGTGTGTTAAGCTTAAAAGTAATAAGAAGAAATATTTATTTTAAATTAAATTGGAGGATAAAGGCATGTCGGAATATGAATATGGCAATACCTGGGGTAGACTTATACTTGAGACTGCCTTGATTGCATTTATAAAAGCCAATGGAAATGCAAGATTGATGCTTTGCACAAGGAACTTAGATACATGTGAGTTTATGTGGAAGGATAAAGAATTTCAATATGAACTGACAGGGTTTGATGGACGTTGCAGTAGAGATAATGGAAACATAGCTGTTGTAGACTTAGCTATTGGCGAGTGTAGGTCATTTAACATAGATAGGGTAATAGCTATCAAGTGGTTTGGAGAAATTAACTCTGAGTCAGGTATGGAGAAAGCAATAGAAGAATACGAGAAAATGAAAGAGGACCTTGAAAAAGATTTTGGTTACACTGTTAGCGGAGGGAAAGCTAAAGAGTTAACTCATTCTGAGTTTGAGGGTCCAATTAAATTCTAACAGTGGAGGGGTTATATGGACAAGATAAATCAGGGTTATGACTATAACTCCACAATAATAAACAATATGTTAGAAAATAGAAAATACTTTGGAACAATAGATGCAGATAGTATAAGTTTTGACCAAGTAAATATAAAGACAGAAAAAAGAAAAGAAAAAACAATAGCAAAATCTAAGGAACTTAAGAGACAGTTAGAATATACTACGGCTATAAAATCAGCCATAAAGAGTAGGGAAATAAAGCTCAGAACTGTTGAGAATGGGCTTAATATAAAAGCTAAAATAACAACTATGAAAGGTTTTAGTTTAATCGATGAACAATCAATAAGAGGAAATAAACTTGTATTTCCGACTAATATAAGCTCATATATAAATACTAAAGCTGGAGAGGCATATATAAGCTTAGATTTCAAGGATTTATACTGTGCAATAATCACAGAAATACTTGGAGATGACCTTATACCTTTTGATGAAGTAGATGAGGCTTTGGAGTCTCCGGTAACAAGCATTATATTAGCCAATGATAGTAGCATATTATATGAAGAAAAGTTACTTGATAATGAGATATATGACTCATATAAAGAATTAGGACTACGTGATAGTAAATATGTGATAGACTCTAATACAGCTATGACTTATTTTAGAGACGAAGTGCAGTATGATGGTACGGCTAAAGCAGTTATTGAGGAGTCATTTAAAAAGTTAAGGCTTGCACTAATAGAGATAGTACTTAAAGCTGAAGTAAAATATTCATTATACTGTAACATGAACTTATTAGATAGCTATGATACAGTAGTAAATGTAAAAGCTGACATAAATAAGGATTATGAAAGTTTAATAGACATATTAAGAAAACCGATACAGGCAAGAATATTTGGAAGAAACTTTTGCTTTTATCCTGATATAACTATTATTGAGAGGAGAATTACCAATGGCGAAGGTTAAGAAACGTGAAAAAACTACAAGTGACCATAGCTATATAGGAAAGACAATTTTCTTATCTTTTTCATACAGAAAGCCTAAAGATAAACCATATGGATTTTTTGCTAGTGCATGCTATAATGATCCAAACTGTGATAGCTTAATCACTAAAGAGGTAATGGCACGTAAAATGTGGGAGGATGACAGTCAGCATATAAGTGCTATACAGAGTTATTATGAGGCATTGTGTTATATTTATAGACATCAGAGAGAAATGATGGATAATGGTATAACAAATGTTGTGCTAGTAACTGGAAATTATGCTCTTACAAACTGGGTATTGGGCAGAGGTAGGAATAAAGAGTACATCAACTACACAAATAGGGTATGCTCTCCGTTTAGATTTGGAGCTAGCAAAGAGATTGTGATTGGTGTTGGTTTAATGGGTGCTGTTGAGCACGAGAAAACAAAGAAGTATTGCAGAGCTAATTTAGCAAAGAACTTAAAAGAATTTGAGTCTGACATAAATTCTGGTGAAAACAAGGTGTATGCTATTGACATTAAGAAAAATGAGAAAATAGCTAGAAGTAAGCCAATAAACATCTTTGATATTATGAAGGGCAATGAGCCTAAAGTAGATGGACAATTAAAAGAGTTGTAAGGCGAGGTATAAGATGGTTATAACATCCTTTGGTAAGTATATAAATCATAAGGAAAATAAAAGCTACAGCTTAGCATATAATGACAGTGAGAATGAAGTAGTTGTACTTTTAGGAGAGAATGGACAAACAGTCTCTGGCTTCAAAAAAGACAAGAATACTGGAAATATGCTTTGCTATAATAATAAAATGGCAAAGGGAATATATGATAAGATACAGGTTGGTATGAGTAAATGCTCACCTAAGAACTGTACACCTATGCCATTTGCACTTGGAGTATGTGAGAGATACATAACGAATGTTAGAAAAACAGACTTCACAATAGAGAAGTTTAACAAGCTTCTTTGCGGAGCTGCTATAACATCTGAAGATGACACAATAGATATAGTATTCAATCAGAATGTAGTTCAGGTACCTAGCTATGTTGAGTGGGTGCCTATTTCTTCTCCTACAAGAACTGTAGGAGGTAAGGAATTGACAGAGGAATTTGGTTCTGATACTTTAGAAGAAAATATTCCTGTACGTACTCTTGCAGAGATTGGGCTTGAAAAAGATATAACTTGGCTCAAGAACAAGAAATATTACGTTGTAAACGATGATGAAGAAGCTGACCAGATAATCAGTTATATTGAGGAATACGTTAGGAAAACAAATGGACCAGTAGCATACGACGTCGAGACTTCTGGATTATTTATCAACATGTTCGGTAAAATAGGAAGCTCTCAGAAAGAGTATATAGACAAGTTAAATGCTGAGCTAGCTGCTGATGGAAAGCCTGGATATAGAGTAGATACATTGACTGGATTTATTTTGACAATTCAGCCTAATGTAAGTTACTATTTCCCTGTTAGAAACAGAAAGTTTGCTAACGTATTTAGTAAAGCAGACAGTGAAAAAAGAAAGAAAATAGTCCAGAACATCAAAGCTGCTTATACAATAGGAGAGTATAAAGACAGAGATGATGACATGGCTAGATGGGTAAGAGACCATTCAGAAGAAGAGTTTACTAGCGACATCATTTTGATGGAGCGTTGTAGATGGTTACTTACGCATGCTAATATAGTTGCTCACAATGGTATTTTCGAGTGGAAAACAACCTGGTTATATAACATTGACTTGAACTTATGTGATGATACTATGGTATTGCATAAGCTGCTTTATAAGTTTAATGATATGACAAGAGGAAATCTTGGTGAGCGTTCAGATTTGAAATATCTGACTAATAAACACTTTGGTGTTGACCAGCTCGAGCTTACAGACTTCTTTACAGACTATAAAGAAGATGATAGTGGACTTGTATCAGCAAGTTCAAAGCGTAAGAAGGGAAAGAAATCTGGCGTAAAGATAGACTTCTCTTACATGGATTATGAAGGAACAAAAGCATATGCTCCTGCTGATGGAGACTTTACATTGCAGTTGTTTAATATATTCAAGAAAGACCTGATTGAAAACCATAGTAATATGGAGTATATTTACCAGGTTGAAATGATTGTAAGCTGTGCTATTGCTTATATGGAGTTCTATGGACATAGAATAGACAAAAAGAAAATTGAGTCTACTAAGGTTGAACAGCAGATAAGCAAGTTGTTATATGAGGCACAGTTTAGAAAAGAGATAAACTACTCTGATGAAGAGGAAGAATACCTTGCAGAAGAGTTAAAAGACATTATAGCAGCAATAGATCGTTTGAAGTCTAATAAGATATCTCCTACATATGAGCAGGAGCTTAAAGTATTAGAGGAAGAACGTGCAGAAGCAGCTAATAAGCTTGACGAGCATATAAGAAACAGTGAGAATATTATAAATCTTGCATCACCTCAGCAGTTGATAGATTTATTCTATCATAAGCTTAAGATAATGAGTGTTAAGCTTGGTAGTGATGCAAAAGAGTCAGTTGGTAAGAAAGTTATAAAAGAGTACTCACAGATGAAAAATGAAGATGGAAGCGTCAAGTATCCTATGTTAAACACATATAGAAAGTGGAAGGACTTGGATACATTGCTTAGCAAATTCTTTGATAATCTTCCTGACTATATGTATCCTGGTGGGTTTATCTTTAGTACTTTCGGACAGATATCGACAGCTACTGGAAGAATGAGTTGCAGTAAGCCTAACTGTCAGCAGTATCCTAAGAGTATAAGTAGCATAGTTATTCCTAGAGAAAACTGTGTTATGATAGACGCTGACTTCTCTCAGATTGAGTATAGAACTCTTGTAGCATTGGCACATGAGGATCATCTGATTGAGAAGTTTAGTGATCCTGATATGGACTATCACACGACAATGGCAAGTTTAATGTATGGCGTTCCATATGCAATGGTTACACCTAAAATGAGAGGTGACGCTAAGTCCTTTAACTTTGGTATACCATATGGAATGGGATTTGCATCTCTTGCTAAGCTTCTGACAGGTAATAGTAGCAAAAAGAGTGTGGAAGAAGCTAAAGAAAAATACGAATTGTACTTTAAGGACCAGCCTAATGTACGTCAGTTCTTTATAGATGTAAAGCAGAAGGCGAAGTTTAATGAGTACACAGAAACAAAATGGCACAGAATAAGAAAGTATAATTTCCTTGATAAAGATGGAAAATACAGTCAGAAAATGGAGGCACAGGCATTAAGACAGGCTGGTAATGCTATTATTCAGGGTTGTCTTGATGGAAATACATTGATACATACTAAAGAGTATGGAACATTAAAGATCAAGGAAGCAGCTGGAGAGAGATTGCATATTTGGGATGGAAATGACTGGACCCTTGGTGATGTAACATTTTCGGGATCTAAGAAAAAGTGCATTATAACATTCAGTACAGGTCAGAAGTTTATATGTAGTCCTATTCACAAGTTTTTAACAAGCTCTGGTGAGTTTGTGGAGTGTAAAAATTTAACAAATAAGCATAAAGTTGTCATTAGCAACGAGATAGGAGTAAATGACTCACACTTTGGAGATGGACACCTTAAAAATGTTGGAAGTGCAATAGCATCTGTTGCTGTTGACAATAAGAATTATATTGAGAATGACAATGGAATACCTGATATAATCTTCAGAGATAAGAATTTGCTTAGAGGATTTTTACAGGACATACTGAATTTCAAACTAAACTACGGAGTTATGGCAATAGAAATTGATGGAGATAAGAACAAGAGAGATATTCAGAAAGCTCTTCTTGAGTTTGGAATAGTATCATCAATTACTAAGGATGGACTTAGAGTAGGAAAGAAATTCAGTAATAGATTGTTAAACACTATATACTATCATAGCTACGAAGATAAGGCAGATAAGACAAATACTATTGGTGTGAGGTCTGTTAAAATAACAGATGAATACATTGATATGTATGATGTGTGTAATACTTCTGGTGGATACTATATGGCAGATGGTATTATAACACATAATACAGCAGCTGACATATTCAAGATAGCGGCGGCAAGAACATTTCTGTTTATTAGAAGAAATAACCTATTTGGAAAGTTCTATATAACAAATATGGTTCATGACGAGCAGTTGACAGAATGTGATGTTAGTGTATTAAACACTAAAGTAGTTTTGAAGAACCTTGTTGAAGCTATGGAGTTGCATATAGATGGATTTCCTCCATTATTTGTTGGTGCTGGTGTTGGGGATGCTTGGGCACATGCAAAGGGTAAAATGGCAGAGATACATCCATTGTTAGCTGAGCAGTTCATAGAAGAAGCTAAGCATGAGGAGTTGTTCTTAGATAAACCTCAGACTCCTAAAGAAGTACTTGATTACTTTGATGGACGTGTATTTGAGTTCAGAAAGCAGAAAGTTACAGACTATATATTAGATAAAAGTAACTGGGGAAAGCCTGTATATCCTGTAATTGGTAACTTGTTATCACTTCAGTTTGATAACGGAGTAACGAAAGAGTTTACTAGCAAGTACACTGCTGAAAATGGATATACTAAAGAAGAAATAGATTCTGGACTTAAAGGAATAGTTCCTGAGCAGATTCACAGATTCATTGACAAGTATGGACTTGATGTAGACTGGCATGAGTTTGCAGTAGGTACAGAGCTTGAAAATGAAGAAGAAGCAGATGTTGAATACGATGATACTGAGGAATTTGATGAGGATGGCTATCCTATTGAAGTTGAGGACTCTACATATGAGCTGGTAGACGAAGATGATAAAGTATTTGGCATTGATTATAGAGATATTATCAGTGAGTATGGAATACTTGTAAGTCCTAAACTCGGAATATGTGGCATTAAGGTTTCAAACTTAAGCGCTAGAGTAAAAGATGACTTCACAAGATATCTCACAGAATGCGTGTGTGACAAAGACGACAATCATTCAATGCAAGTAGTTTATTTGAAGGATAATAATATACTATTAGAAACTGGTATATACGTTAGAGGTGTAACTAGTAAGCGTTTAAATAGTATATTAGGTATAAAATAAATTTAAAATAGAAAGGAATTTATGCAATATGAATAAGATTATTAGCGGAGCAGTAAAGGCAGCAGCATTTGGACTTGCTACTGGAGTAGGTCTTAGCATTGGAAAAAAGTTCATTGACTATGTAATTGAATACAAAGAAGCTGAGAATCAGTATGAAGATGGCTGTTATGATTGTGAAAACTGCAGTGATGAAGAGTGTTGTGGTGCATGCGGGTTTAACAAGTTCTCTCCTGAGAACAATGATAAAGTAGCAGATGGATTTGACAATTTGGATGCCACATATCCATTTGGTATTAGCTCTAAGGAATTTGATGCTGCATATCCAAATGCATCAGAAATAAATCTTAACTACTTTGAGGGACATGCGGCAATTCCTCGTCATTCATGTTTTGCAGTAAGAGCTTTTGTGGATCCATTATTTAAGAGTAACAACATCTTTTATAAGTGTGATAAATGTGCATTAAAGGATCATTGCACTATGTATCTTATGCGTGATCATACTTATGTAGACAAGAAGCATAATGTTATGAAGATTTTCTAAAATAATAAACAGTCAGGGGCCAGAAATGGCCCCTCTAATATAGGAGATATACATGGGTAATAACAGTGCTATTTCTGATATAGCTAGTTTTGTAAATGACGAACAAAATGTAAATAAAGCTTCAGAGTTAGTAAGAGATGGCATTGAAGATGCTATAACACAAGATAAAATAAAAAGTGCACAAATAAAACAGGAAAATACACTTAGAGATCCTGCATACGTAATAGATTTATGTGGTGTGGCTGTTCAACCTAGTGTGCTAAACTGCTTTAAGATAATGGTAGACCCAAGACAAACAGTGGGTTTATCTGGAGATGATATAATAGCATTATATCTGAGAACAGATACTGGTGTATATTACACAGGAAATGGTAGTACCGACATGATGTATAAAGTACTTTTGCCATATATAAGATGTGCTATTGGAGATATAAACGTGTACTATAATAAAGGTGGAAAGCTTAAGAAACTGTTAAATACTGGAGTTATTAGTTCTAAATTGGATTTATGAGAATTACGTATGACATAGACGGTGTAATCATTCCGTTGATAGAGACAATCTGTAGGAAACATGGAATTGACTTTAATAAAATTACTGAATACAGTATAAGTAAATGTGATAGACTAACTAAGAAAGAAAAGAGCTTAATATATAGAGAATTTACTAATGTAGAAATATTCAGAGCTGCTGGAGTATATGACGGAGCCTTAGATATAAATGAGATAGCTCAGAGAAATGATGTATTCATAGATAGTAACAATGTTGTGCAGGATATAGCCTTTTATAAAGCTGAATTGATAAATAGAATAATACCAAGTGTAAAAGATATAAAGCTTAGTGTATCAACAAGTGGCAAGGATTTTAAAGAAACTGACATAGTAGTTGAGGATTGTGTAGCAAATTTATTGGACAATATACAAGTTTATAGGGTAGGAATACTTATAACAAGACCGTGGAATACATCAGTTAATGAGAGAGACCATTCAAAGATAATAAGAGTCAATAGTTTAGTGGAAGCGAACAGTATCATAAAAAGTATAACTTATAAAGAATAAGTTGATACGTGATTACTTGCTTTTGGTTGTGTAATAAATAAAAATTTTTAAATTTGAAAGGAGAAAAACCATTATGGGATTATTTGATAAGGCTAAAGGTGCTGCAGTTCAGAAGCCTGTTGCAACTGGAAAATCAGAGAAAATCCAGTCTATGAGTTTCGAGAGCCCTGCTGTTATATTCATAAGCAGTGGATATGATGCTCATGGTAACATAGCTGCTCTTAATTTCATTGCATTGATTCCTGATACTAAAGATGGTATAAGACTTACAAGCATACCTCCTAAGAGTGCCGTTGAGTTCTTTAAGAAGTATCCTGTTATAAATCTTAAGCTTGGATCAGACAAAGAACCTTTTGTGGGTACAAACGGAGTATTCGGAAGATATCCTAAGATTGGGAGAGGAATTAAGCACGATAAGAACGAGTGCCAGTACGTTGTTCTTTGCAAGGATAGCATAGGCAAGAATTTCATAGTTTCAGATGCTTCTGGAAAGTTTGGCATGATGAGTGAGGATCAGGCTATAAGCTATGCTACTATGTTTGGTTTTGCAAACGGTAAGGTAGTCGAGAAAGACGGTAAGAAGTTCCTTAGTGCTATAGCTGGTGAGTACCCTGTAGTTAACTTGAACTTTGTGGCAGATCCAGAGAATAAGAATAAATCTTATCAGCAGTATGCAAAAGTTCTTGAGAATACTGTAGGTAAGGAAAGAGCAGCCTTCATACTTCACTCACAGATCATAAGACACATTGGTAATGCTGAACTGTACAAGTGGGCTATGGAAGAGACTGCTAGTAAAGAGGATCCTACTGACAAGTTTGGATACGGCATTGGTCTTGTCGGCTGCATGATATATGCTAAAGACAAGAAAGATGGAGTTAAGGATGAAAAGCTTGTAGAGCTTTTGAGCAAGCTTGTAGAGCCTGGTGTTCTTCCTATTATAGACAAGATAGTTGAGAATGGCTGGGACTTTGTAACAGTTTGGGATTCAGCTCCTACTCTTCAGGAAGGACGTATTGATAAAGAGTCTAGCTCTAAGACATATCTTAAGGGTGTTTTAAACGTAACAAAGACTAAATACAATATTCATTGGGATGTTGTTAAGAGTGACATGGAGAACAAGTATAAAGCATACAAGCAGGGTCTTGCAGATGCAATAAAGGACAGGATGTTCAACTAATTTAAAGCAAAACAAGGCGCTCACATAATTAGTGTGGGCGCCTGTTATTTTGGAGGAATATGGGAAAGAAGTTAATCATTGGTAGAGCCTATGGAAGGTACAGGGTATATGATACACAATACTTTTCATATAAGGACATGACACTTGAAGAAGTAAGAAGAACAAAAGGAATAACAAATATTCACTATCATGGAAATGAGCTTATAATAGAAAATGGTATGTACTCTGGGGTAAAATCCAGTAACATAAGTGAGTGTATGAATACATACACTGTGGTCGGACAAACAATGGGAGTTTATTTGATAGCTGATTTTAATGGTACTGAGTTATTTGCATTAAGAAGCACTGAATTGCATAAGAATGCAGAGTTATTTAGGAATAAGCATATAACAAATGGTGTTATACTTCCTAAAATAGGGGATGAAGGAATATACACATCTGACATAGTACCTATACATGCTGGATTTATAAATAATACTGCTGAATTAGCCTATAAAGGCAGAGATTATAGGGTAGAAGCATTGAAGTTTATGCAGATGGTTTATGAAATAAGATTAAATACACTTAATAATCCAAAGTATAAGCATGACAAAATAGGTAACTTTAATCTAAAAGTAATAGCTACTAATATTCAAGATATTAAAGATACACTTAATGATATTGATAAGCTATCAAGAGTTGATTTAGTGCAGGCATTAAAAAATGAAATCGTTAAGAAACCATTTGTAGACTGCTATTTCTTGAATAGGGGCTTATACACAATAGAGTAATACATTATTACTTGCTTTTGGTTGTTTGTAAAATAAAAAGTATTCTGGAGGAAAGAGAAAATGGCTGTATATATGATAGCAACAGTTACCAGAGACTTCAAACAAAAGATTGGTGTACGTTTATATGATAGCAAAACTAAAGAATATAAAGACTGTCCTATAGAAAATGTAGCACAGTTCTTAATATCTGGTCATGACGTAAAAAATATGTGTATAGACAGCTCTGGTAAAGTAGTATGCACAAATGGTGAGTTTGAAAACTATGCTAATGTTGTATTAGGCATTGGAATAGCTGGAAAGTCTCCATTGGTTATAACTAAAGTATTAGCAAATGGCAGTTATGAAGTAGTGAATGGGCATGGAGAATGCTCTAATATGAGCTTATTTTATTTGATGAAATATGCTGACCATAACGGAATAGCTAATGGAAAGATAGTAAATAACAATGGAGAATATTCAATAATACCTTGGACTGAAGGTGCTGAATTTGAATATGAGAAAGTAAAAGACATTCAGCAGATGAAGCAAAAGCTCAAAATGAAAGCTGGATTGCTTGGAGATACAAGTTCATACTTGATAGATGAAAATGGTAGATTCAAGTGGATGGATGGAAAAGCAACTGATTTATTTGTTCCAAGCGGTGTGACAACACTGTATGACTCAACATTTGAAGTGTGCAGTAATGCATACATAAAAAGAACACTTAAACTGCCAGGAACATTAAGAGATATAGGAGATAACGCATTTAAGGGTTTATATGGCGTAACTGAAGTTAAGTTACCTGCTGGTGTATTGAAGATAGGAGACAGAGCTTTTGCTAATAGCGGTATAAGAACTGCTGATATACCTCCTACTGTAAAAATGATAGCAAATAGAGCATTTTTTGGACTTAATAAAGTAATATTTCACAATAGAAATCAGAAAGAACTTATAGAAAAAGCTATAGGGCCTGCAACAAAGGTAGTATATACTACTTGGAAAGGATAAGATAACATGTCACAGATATTATTAAGCTGTAATTATAATACAAGCAAAAGACAAGTTGAATACTTAGTATTTGATAAAGATACAGCAAAGATAACTGTAGTATCAAATACTGACCTTGTGGATAATAAAAGTGACTATGAAAAAGTTACTAAATTAGTAGATGGGCAGAATAAAGACAACAAACTAGCTTTAGTATTTTTAGGTAAGATAGGTGATATGTTATCATTTGCAGACCATGTAGGTAATGTATACATACTGAAGAATGGGGAAGCATTAGCAATAGAAGGTTCTGGCATTAAACTGCTAAATTGTAAAATATATGATAAAACTGGTACAATAGGATGCATAAATTTTGACAGAATATTGATAACAGATAACTTACCAGGAAAAGTCAAGTTTACTGTCTTATTGGCATTAGGACTTGAAAATGGGCTAAGTTTAGCTAAAGCTGGATTTAAGAACCTTGTGTATAACAAAGAAAACGTAGCAAAGTCAGTAAGATATCTAAAGTTTATTTTGTCGAGCAATCATCAATCTAGTATTATCAGAGACTATATGAAGTATATAACAACTATGTTATATGATGTTGACAATCTATCTCCATTGTATATGCTTAGAAATGGAGATATAGGCTTTTTAGTTTGGTCATATAACTATGAATTAGGCTTTGATATGACATTAAAAGATGCGGATGCATACGGTGTTTTTAAAGACATATCAACTTTGCGTATAGAAATGCCATATGACGAAGAGGTTATTTCAGGTAAAGCTTCTGATTTATTGTTAAACGGTGATAAAGGTAAAATAACATGCAGAGTAAATGTTGATTGGAAAACATTCAATGTTAAAGAAAACCAGATGATATATGAGTTCTATTGTAATGGTGCTGATGTATTAAAAAATGGTACTGGTGCTAAGATAACAATTATAATAGATAAAAACGGCAAGTTTTATTTTGATATAGCATCCTATAATTCAGAATTGCAGAATGGACATTTCAGAGGGTTTAAAAGATTATACGAATTTGGATATTCATGTACAAATTTAAACCTTGAATTTTTAAGTGCATATGGGGATGCAGTTCATATGTACATGACTAGTAATGATGGTGTATTATTAACTAGTATAAGAAAATCAGCAGAAGCACGATATAAGATGTATAAGACACTGTTAAATGCGGGAAGTCAAATAACAAGAAATCAAGACTGTATAAAGCTTAAAATGGACAATACTGATTTTTCTATAGGCATAAAGAGTATATCAGGACCTTGGTTCAGTGGTAATCGCAGACTATCAAGAGTAGCAAAAACTCAGATAATAAAACTTGGAGACTATGACTTTGCAGTTGCGAGCATATCTGATAAGAAAGTACCTGCATTTCTGACATGTAATAACAATGGAATGACAGCAAACTTAGTAAAATATGAAGTTTATAGGGATGGAATACTTGAAAATACATTCTTTGGATATGACTTATACACAATATTGTGTTCATTTACATTTGCTGGAACATCTGGAATATCAAATGCTTATTCAAAGTACTCATTAGCAGATTTTAAATACGCTTTGAAAGAAAAAGAAAGCTGTCTCAAAGATTGGTGGGTAACTCCTGTAGATGTTTGGAATCTAAGTAAAGCATTCGTGCCTATAAATCCAGAGAACTTGCTGGATTATAGAAAATCAGTTCGTGAAATAGTATGGCAACTTGTAGAGGATCCGTTGACAGGTTTAATATGGTTTGTTGTATCATTTAGTGAAAGTGCTGGATATGGAGACGGAGCATCATATATAAGGATGACCAATGTAAGTGACCTAGACTTAATTGACAGAAAAGATAACGAGTTTGTGAGAAAGATATTTGCATTCAAAGATGTAAATAAAGCAATATATTTCTTTAAAGCTATGACAGAAAGTGCAGATAGTCCATTACGTGATAGCTACATAGCAAGCCTAGTAAACAAGATAATACAGGCTTACCAAAGTTCACGTGGAGTATCCAGTGGTATTTTATACGAAAGAGCATTAGATGAAGTAGAACATCTTATGTATGACTCTATGGAATCAATAATATTGCATAGGGTAGCAGGAAAAAACGTGGAAGATCAATTGAGAGGAAAGCTAAGTGAGTTTGGCATTATAGGAGGATAAAATGGCTAACGTTAAGAATATAAAACTTGTAATAGCTAGTTTATTTGCTCAGGGAAATAAAGACAATGTAATAGGATATAGAATAGCATCAATAAATAGTGATAGCAGAACTGCTGAAATAAAAGACATACCAACTCAGAGTTTAAAAGCTATCTTGCAAAGCGGGATGAAATTTGGAAATGTAGCTATTGCAGGTGGAGATATAAAAGGAACAAATGGAAGTTTAGAGAGACTTCCTAAAATGATATTAGGTGGCAAACAATTCGCTAACTATAATCTGTTGATATGCTTTAAGATTGGTAACGAAGGTTTTAAAGTAATAAACTGTTTTGGTACTGTAGCTAATCTTAGAAATGATGAAATCTTACAGATGATAAAAAATGGTTCATATGATGATATAGCTAATGGTAAAGTAGTTGAGCGTGATGGTTTGGAGTATATAAGTGCCATAAATGGCGAGTATGCAACAGTAGCATTAGAAAAGAAAACTGTTGTAAAAATAAAAGCATCAGATATAGTAGATACACAGAAAGAACAGAGAGTGCTTAATTCAACAATAAATATGCAGCACTCAATAGTAAGAGAAGAAATAGATTATAACGATACTTTCAGAGTTTTAAACAAGCAGCAAAGAGAAGTAATAGAAAAGTATTATACATGGTGGACAACAAAGACGTTTGATAGTTTATCTGAGGGTGGACGTGAAGAATTAAAAGCTAACCCTAAGAAAGTTGCTAGACTTGCAGAGTTAAGAGGAAAAGACATCAAATGGGCATATGCAGGATCAAGATTGGCTAAGTTATACAATCCTAGTGGATTTGATACTTGCACATTAGGACATAAACTTCAGATGGTACACTTTGCTAAAGGTGTTGGAGCTGATGGAACAGTTCAATATATCAAGTTTGGCAGCACATGTTCAGCTGATTTCTTTGATATAACTCCTGACGCAATGAGAAAGCTTACTAAAGTAACAGACAAGATGAAAGAAGAAGTGCAGCAGATAATAAGCTTGGCTGAAGATGGTAAGCTTAAGGAAAGAATGGGAAATACTCCATTGATGATAGAGATATTCAATGCAGGAACTAAAGGGCAGCATGTAGAAGAATTTAAAAACTTCTGCATACAGTATTTTGGAACAAGCACATCTAAATATATAGATTTGTTCATAGAGGCTGGTGTTCCATTACCTGAGAGTTTAGTGAATATGGCTCGTGAAAGAGCTATGAAAGTCGTTACTAAAGAATTAGAGACAACTCCTGAATTAAAAAATTACAGGTTAAGTTATTATTATGACAAGAGTAAATATAATTACTTTTGGAGACAATTATTAACAGCTTTAGGATTATGCGACATTCAAGAGGATAAAGATTTAGCAGCTGGATACGGTGGTGCATTGCAATATACTAGAGGTTTAACTTGTATGAGTATGCTGGCTACTGAGCCTGGACTTGAAGGAATCTATGGATATGACCCTATCAAAAAAGTAGGTGCAAGAGGTAAAGGTAGATTTACCAAAGATGCTGCTAGAGAAAGAGCTATGGACCTTAGAAGAACATTAAGGTTTGGCTGTGATAATGGAATACCTACACTTGGAGATATGGCTGATGCATTTAGATTATATGAGTTGTATGAAAAGACTGGAAAGCAGAGCTTTGAATATATAAAGAATAGACTTGAGTTTATAAAAGCTTCACATCCTGGAATAGATTTAGGCTATTATGATGCAAATCATTTTGCTGAAAAGTTTTTAACTAAGTCTTGGACTTTAGATAGAGACAAGTTATACGGATTTATTGCAGGATTGCAGCTCACTGTACCTGGAACAAGGTATTCATACGGTGTATCAAACTTTCCTAAAATACCTGGAAGCACTAAATCTACAACAATACATTCTATAACTGAAATTGCACAGTTGATAAAAGATAATAAACAAGAATTCGTAGATGAAATCAATAAGATAATAAGTGATGGACTTGAAGATAAGATAAACGAATACAAAGAGAAAAAAGAAAGAGCATATAGAGAAAGCATTGTATGCACAAATCCAGAGTGTAAGTTTAATAGCGATGGGGTTTGTACTCAGATAGTTGAAAATGGCTTAGGTTCTGATATCAGGATAAATCCAGAAAATAATAGTGTGGTAGCATGTAATAAGTTTGAAAAATTGAATGTTGGTGTTGGGGAGAAATCAGAAAGTAAAGAAAATGATATAGACAGTAGTGTTTCAGAGAGTGATACAGCTGCTGAAAAAGAAGATAGCTTAGCAATCAAGTTTCAGACTTTGAAAAAATTCTTATCTGATGTTGGTAAAGAAGTTGTAAACGATTATGAAGAAATCGCTGAAAAAATAAGTGAGAGAGAACCAGAAGATGAAGAGCTAACATATAAGCAGAAAAAGGTACTGATGAAAGCGTGCAGTTGTTATGAAGATAAGATACTCGAGATGGGTTACATTTATAAAAACGGAAGCGTTGTAAAAGGTACCAAAGATGAAGTAAAGAAAGCTATCGAACAAGAAGAAGCAGAGAATTGGAAGAAAACATTAGAAGAAGCTCCTGAAATTCATAAAATGCTTGATGAAATAGCAAAAGCAAAGCCAGAAATGAGTTACCTTGAAGAAAATATAATCAATTCTGTAAACAGGTATAAAAAAGTAAGTAGCAAGCAGTTCAAGCACATACAGAATGTATACAATAGGTTAAATAAATAATAAAGTAGTAAGATACACACAGGAAATAAAATACCTGTGTGTATCATTGTATATAGCTTAAAAATATAAGAAAATAAAAATTAAATTTTTAGTGGTTAAGCATGGTATAAATGCTCATAGCATTAGTGTTTTCATTGTTATTGATGTATAGGTATCAACTATAGCATTGATATTTGATAAGAGTAGTGCTGATGTGAGTTTAGTTGTGCTATAGTATTAAAATTATTACTAGGAGAGCATTGAGGGACAATAGTGAATAAGAGATCAGATGAAGTAATAAGTAAAAGCTATATTAACAAGGATTTACTTACAGAATATAAAAAAGAAGCCTTTAAGGAAAGTATGTATGACATAATAAAGGGAGTTATAGGTATCATAGCAGCTATAGGAGTATTCATAGGAGTTTATGTGTCTACCTATAATGAAAGAGATATATACTTAATAAGAGCTGTTGTACTTATAGTGACAGCTATGCTAACAATAGCTGGTGTAGTATATTCAGTAAAGAGAATATATAGAGACATTAGAGATGCCTTAGAAATAGTAAGAAATAGATTAGAAGCAGAAATAAGAAGAATTGACTATATAGAAATGTATGTAGACATTCCTAAATATAATAGAGAACATACAGATGAAAAGTTTGGTATAGTATATCAAACTTTAAAAAATAGAAAGTGCATAGGAGTTCAGTATTCATACTACGATGAAACTGATAAACCTTCTATTTTAGATTATAAATACACACCTATAAAAGAGGAAAACATAGAAAATGAGTAAGAGTTTATTTGTGACAGGTCACAGACCTAAGAGGTTATATGGATATGACTTAAGCTATAGTAAATATGCTGATTTAAAAGCTGAAATGCTTAGAAGAATACAGAGAGCAGAGTGCACAGATTTGTATACAGGTTTGAATTTAGGTGCTGAGACATTAGCTGCTCAACTAGCATTGGAAAATGGAATAAAATTGCATGTTGTATTAGCATGTAGAGACCAGGATTTACTGTGGCCAAGTGAGAGTAGACATTTGTATCACGAGATAATCAAGCAGGCAGATGAAGTAGTAATGCTGTCAAGTGAGGAATATACAAATGATTTATTTACAATGCGTCAGCATTGGTACGTAGATAATATAAAGAATGGACTTGTTGTAATAAATTCTGACCAATCAATGGCAGGAAGTAAAGCATATGAAACAGTAGAGTATGCTGAATTAAAAGAAGTAGAGCTTGATATACTGGATATTGGGACTGGTATAAATAAGCAAAATAGAGTGAGTAAAAGAAAAATTAAAAATAGTGCAATTACTAAAGAAGTAATTGACATGTGGGCAAATTTGGATAACTTTGTTGTTTTGGATTTAGAGACAACTGGAATGAGCTTTTTAACTGGTGCTAAGATAACTGAAGTTGCAGGTTTAAAAGTTTGTGGGGACCAGATAGTAAGTAGATACGAACAGTTAGTAAATCCTGGAGAGCCCATTCCATATGATATAACTAAGTTAACTGGAATAACAGATACAATGGTAAAGCATAAACCTGATATAATTTCTGTATTTCCAGTACTAGATAAGTTTGTTGGAGACAATACAGTAGTATTTCATAATAGTGACTTTGACTATAAAAGATTTTTGCAGCCAATGCACGATACATACATGTTCAATGAGATAGACTGGAATGTATTGTGCTCATTAAAAATGGACAGATTCCTTAGGCCTAACGTTAAGAGTCATAAGTTAGGAGATATATACGAAGCATTTACAAATGATGTATCATTAAGAAATGCTCATAGAGCAGGTGTAGATGCATTTATGACTGTGAAAGTTGCTGTAGTGCTTCGTGAATATATAAGACAAAACTATGCGGAGGTAATTGCAAGATGTTAGATTATTTAGTACTGCTAGCAAGTACTGTAACTGCAACATTCAAACTATTAACTGGAAGTCCTGTCACATATTATATGACAGAGGACCCTAAAGACCAGGGATTAACCAGTGAATATGACGGAGTTGTAAGTTTGTACCTGTTGGAAAATGTAAATGCAATTATAACTGAGTGTGTGCTTATATTGTTTCTAGTAAAGACACTAACGAGTTATGATGCTATTACATTTATAACTAATAATGCCTTTGCAATAGGAGTATTAAGTTTATTGCTTACTTTAATTCAAGTGGTATTGAGGCTTGCAAGAAAAGATAAGAACTTAATAATGACTATGAGAACACCTGAACTTATGCAGAAGATGAATGACATAGTAAATGAGAAAAATCATCAGAATAATAAAGTAAACTTTAGTTGGTTAGATGCAATACTTAATCCATTAGTTATACTGTATGTAAAGAGAGATAAAGCTTAATTATAATATAAAATAAAAAATTTGTATGAGAGTATGAGATAAAATAATACGAGGAGGAATTTGTATATGGCATTTGGTGATGGAATCAATACAGTAAATAATAAGTATTATGACATGGATAATATTTTGAATGCACGATTTGGAGAGTCTTCAAGTGAAGTAACAGTTGAGTTTAAGAAAACTGTCCTTATAAGAAATTATGAGACAGAGGTTGTAGATTTAATGTCTACTGTAAAATTAGATGAAGCTGTGGATGGTATGGACAGGGCTTTAATTACGTGCATACTTAATGCTCAGTTAGAGCTACAGGCTTATATGAGTTTATTGATCAGAGGCAAAGTAGGACAAACTGAGTATGATCAGAGAAAGAACAAGATTCTGATGGATGTTAACAGTATGGCTAATAGGTATGAAAGATTGACAGGTAGAAGCGCTGGAAAATACCTTGAGCTTATTGAAAATAGAGGATAAGTCGTATATGGTTATAATGAACAGTAGATGGACCTATGACAACAATAGGTCCATTGGTATTTTCTTAGATAAAGATGGAAATAAGCATGAAGTATTTCGTCTTAAGCATACTGTAATGGAGCCTGTGGAAAGTAGGTTTCCTGTAGACAGGAAAAAAGCAGCCCATAGGTATGAAGTTGAAATGCTTGATGAAAACTTTGAAGTGCCTATTGGAATTGTCAGAAGGGCAATAGAAATAGAGGATATAGAACAGAAGGAAGGATATGACAATTACATATCACGCTTGATGAGGGAGCAGGAAGAATGAGACTAAACTTTATGAATACCAATTCATTGCTGTATAATATGTTTGATGAGGACTTGGCAGGAAGAGAAACATTTGGTTTAAGTGAGTATGGACTGAATGAAAAAGACTATATATACAATAAGGATAAGTTGATTACTGACTTAAAGATAGGCGTAGACAATGAGAAAAATGAGGAATTTGATTTATGCCCTGTGAGTCCTATGTATATCTTTGTTGGTTCAACAGATACAGACTTATTGTATGCTAAGCTTGACAGATATGTTGTACAGCGCGGTGATGGAAAAATATCAAGAGTATTCATTGATAACGGAGATGGTATAGCAACTATACATTATGGAAACTACTTTGAAACAGTTAAAGGAGTAAAGTACGTTAAAGCTGAGAATCTATTTGATGAATTAGATTATGTACAGAAAAGTTTAACTGACGATGTAGTAACATTAGGAGAAAACAATACTAATGTGTATGACTTTGGAGTAACAAACTTTGGGCATATGGATGGATATGCTAAGCTGTACTATCCTGCAGGTGAAGATGAAAAGTACTTCTATATGTATGTAATATACGTTGGAAATGTACTTGCAGTAAGAGAGGATAAGAGCGAGCCTTTATATGGTGTTATACTTTTAACAACCAGTGAAGGCGCTCCAATATTGGCAAGAAATGAGAAATAATGCTTATGATATAATGGATGAAAGACTGGATAGATATACAGAATATGTGCAGTTCTTAAAATCAAGAACAGATAGAGAACAGCTTGAAAAACTATCAAGTTTGAGGGGTTTCACTCCTGAACTGATAGATAAACATGACATATTCTGGATTGGCAGAATGCAGGAGTTGTTAGTGCCTGATTTTCTGGATGATATACAGCATTTTGGAATTATATCACCAACAAATAATAAGCCTATATACCATGATAGATGGATTATACCTATAAAAGATACTAATGGAAAAGTTCAAAATCTTGTAGGATACAGTAACGTTGAAGATGAACGTTATGTTTATGGGACAGGAACTTACTATAGTAGAAAAGATACATTATATGGGCTTGAAAACTATGATTTAGCCTATGAGTTAGGCTGGTGTATAGTCACTGAGGGTATCACAGATACATTGAGTATTAGACAATTAGGGTATCCTAATACATTCTCAATGTGCGGTACTATGCGTAGTGAAAAGAAAATGGAAATGCTTAATAGACTTAGGCATGGAGTAATTTTTATTCCTGACAGAGATAAAGCAGGAGATAACACACGTAATCATTGGAAAGTCAATAGATATTTTATATTTCATACACCTATAAAATATAAGGATGCAGATGAAACATTAAATGAAAAAGAATATGACACTAAAGAATGGTTCAAAGAGTGTATGGATATTGCTATTGACTGGATAAAAAGTGATGAACATAATGGACGACAATGTCCTTATAGAGAGGAGACAATGCTATGATTAAACGTAATATATGTGCTGGTTTATTGTGTTGTGGTTTAGCTGTAAGTTTAGCAGGTTGTGCAAGTGATATTCAGATGACAGCTGTTGCTGATGATAGCTATACACTCAGTGTATCCGGTAAGGGAACAGCTGTGGCAATACCTGATGTAGCTGATTTAGTTCTTGGTATAGAAGTAAATGCAAAGGATGCAAAGACAGCTAAAGAGAATGTAAGTACAGTAGTAGATACTGTTGTAGCTGAATTAAAAGAAATAGGCATTGAAGATAGCTGCATACAGACAACTGGGGCTGTTGTATCTCCTAGATATGACTATGGAGATGACATTGAGTTTCTTGAGAGACTTGTAGGATATCAGGCATTTGACGCTATATCATTATCAGGTGTTCCGATTGATAGTCTTGGAGAAATTCAGGATATAGCTATAGAGAATGGTATTAACGAACTTGATGGAGTAGAGCTTAAGTGCAGTAACTATGATGAAATATACAGTGCGGCATTAGAGAAGGCAGTAGAAAAGGCTAGAACTAAAGCTGAAAATATGGCAGCTGCTGCAGGAGAGAAAATACTGCGCATTAAATCAATGGATGAAGGCTATGAAAATGACTCTGTAGCATATAACGGTGCAGTGAACTCATTATTTATGGATAGTAAAGCAGATTTGGATGCTATTAGCAGTGATTCATCCTCAACAGTAGAGGCAGGAACTCTTGAAATCAAGGCAAATGTTGAAATAGTTTATGAGTTAGCAGGGCCAGTAAAGTAAAATAAGCTTAAAGATATGAGAGGGTATATTTTTATTAAAATTTAAAAGGAGATTGTACATGAGAGTCAGAGGTTTTGAGATTGCTAAGAAAGTTGCAGATGCAGTAGAGAATGGAGGTGAACTTCTCTGGGATGGGAAGTTGCCTGAGAGAGCTACAGAGCACTCGGCAGGATATGATTTTTATGCAGCTGAGGATGTAAGAGTACCTAGTTTCTGGGGAGCTGTATTCAGTAAGCTCTTTGTTAAGCACTCTAAGAATGACGAGGGCAAGGATGTTTACAAGGCTCAGATCATGAGAGATATGAAGCTTGATAATCCTGAAGATACAAAGGCATTTCATGACAAAATCAAGGAGAGATTTAAGCCTACAATTATTCATACTGGTATTAAGGCATATATGGAAGGAGATGAAGCACTCTTTCTGTATAACAGAAGCTCTAATCCATTGAAGCTTGGACTAGTAATGGCAAACAGTGTTGGAGTCATTGACAGTGACTACTATAGTAACTCTGGAAATGACGGTGAGATCATGTTTGAGTACTATAACTTTATGCCTTGGGCAGTAAAGATTAAGAAAGGTGACAAGGTTGGACAGGGTGTATTCCAGAAGTATCTGAAGGTTGACAATGACAATGCAACTGGAGACAGAACTGGAGGAATTGGAAGCACTAATGCAGAAGGAACAGAGGCTAAGTAAATAGTGAACAAGGTATTTATAACTGGCAGAGCGGTTAGAGATCCGACATACTATGAAGAAAAAGTAGGAAAAGAAAGTCAGCTTTCATTTTCATTAGCATACAATGACTTTGACGGTAAGGGAACAATATTTTTGAACTGTGTATGCTATGGTGCCATGGCAGACAGATGGAGTGGAAAAGTTTATCAGGGAGTAAAGTTACTTATACATGGTAAATTAGTTCCATTTGGAAAAGGTATTGGACTCAGAGTATTAGAGATGGAAATCGTTGGACATACTAAAGAGCATGAAGAAAGATTTGGTAAGCGTCCTGATAATTTTATCAATGATGGATTCATAGTCGTAGATGAAAATGAAAAGTTACCTTGGGAAATATAGTTTAATAGCTAAAAAATATAATAAAGAAAAAAGTTAAAATTTGGTGTTTACATTCATTATGAGTGTTTACATATAAGAGAGTCAGAGAGACTAAAGTAAATCAATTTGTATGAGAGTAAAGGAGAAAAACTATGAACAACTTTATCAATGCAGCTAAGAGACCAGTAGAGAGCATCGAGACATTTTTGAGAGACGCGGCGGATAATACTATCAAGTATAAGCCTGAAGCAGGTAAGAAGCACTGGGTTTACTTCCCTTATCAGATGGGAACCAATGAGAACGGCGAGACAGTTAAGGAGCCTATCGCTATCATGGGTAGAGTTCACGAGCTGAGACCTGAGCCTAACAAGTATGAAGCTTGCATCTGTCTTGATGGCATTGTTATCGACGGAGAGAATGACGGTACTTGTCCTTTCTGCGATAGAGTTAATGACAGTTTCAGTATCTATCGTTATAAGATGGATAAGGCTGTTGAGAAGGCTGAGAAGCGTAACATGGTAGGAGATGAGCTTGAGGAGTATAAGAAGAACTCTTCAAGAAAGTTCATGGAGGAGACTCCTGTAAGCAAGGCTAAGCCTTATCTGTATATGCTGATTGTTCAGTTTAAGATGGATGCACAGCAGAGAGGTTTGGAGACAGGACCTGATGGACTTCCGGTATTCGAGCTTAAGGTAATGAAGCTTTCTGATAAGGGTATTGCTAAGATCAGAGAGACTTTCATCAACTCTAACATTGAGTTTGAGGGCTCTGAGGCAATCTTTAAGTACGATAACAAGGAAAATGCGATGCTTGTTGCAGGTTCCAGAGTGGTATCACCTGTATTCCAGGGTAAGGCACTTGATAGTTATAAGGGACTTAGAGAGGCTATTGAAGCAGCAGTTGCTAAGTGGGACTGGGAAGGTATCCAGGCTGCATTCCCTGAGTGGAAGGGTTGCACTGTAGAGCAGGCTAAGGCTAAGTGTGATAAGATTTTCCATGCTTGGGATGCATATCAGGAGAATCCCGCTGTTGGATTCCTTGAGGATAAGGACGAGAAAACAACCAATCCTGCACTGCCTGGTGTGAATACACCTACTGAGACAAGTACTCCTGTTGGAGATACAACTCCTAAGATGGGATTTGGTAACGCTGGCTTCGGTAGCGTAGATCCTAATGCAGCATTTGGAAATATGCCTAACCTGTAATGTAGGCTAGCTTAGTCTTAAAGGGCACTTATAGAGAAAAACTGTAAGTGCCCTTTTTAAATGAAAAGCAGGAGGTTAGTATGGATTATGCTCCAATAAAAGCTATAATGCTTAAGAATTTCAGGTCACTTGAGCAGATGATAATTGACTTTAGTGAAAGTCCTATAATATCTATAGTTGGAGACAATGAGGCAGGAAAAAGCTCAATAACAAAAGCTATGCAGACAATAGGAGCTAACCTTAATCCGAACACTCAGAGAGATTATATACGTACAGATACAGATGGGTTTATCGTGGCTGTAAAGTTCGCAGACCCTGAAAATACGATGGTTGTACGTTTAAAGAGTAGAAGCATTAACTCTTTTAGGGTGCAAAAGGGAGATAAGGTTGTCTGGGGAGTAGATAAAATGGACTCATCAGAAGTGCCTCCTGAAATTCAGAAGTACATGGGTTTTGTAATAGAACCTGAAACAAAAGAATTACTAAACGTAAGAACATACGAGGACTTGATGGTGTTTATTCACACTGCAAGTAGCTCTAACTATAAAGTAATATACAACGCTTTAAAGGTAGATAATATTTTAAGAGCGAAGAAAGCTGGTAACAGAGAGCTTTTAGATCATAAAAGAGCTCTTAATGAAGCTGAAGGAAGCGTTGCAACATTAACAGAGGAACTTAGAAAAATCAGGTTGACTGATATAAGTCCTTTGATAAGCGTAAGAGAAAGAGTAAACAACTATATAAGTGATATTTCTGGGATAGAGAATTGTATAAGCATACGTAATAGAGCTTTAGAAATAGATAAAGAAACATCTAAATTAAGAGATTTAGAGCATTCACCTGAGCTTGATGAATTTATGGTTAGTACCTTAAATGAAGCAATCAGCTTAAAAGAAAAAGAAATTAGGTATGGAGAAATACTGAAATCTCTTGATGAAATTTCTAGCCTTCCAGAAATAGACGAGAAAATTGCTGAAAATATGCTGACATGTATGGATTTGAGAGATAAGCTTTCAAGTTCAGAGTATGAAGCATATGCAGATGTAGCCAAGTTAAATGAGATTGAAGTTGGTGGTTTGGAGAGATTGTTAGATGGCATTGAGTGCTTGAAACAGTTAAGAAGTATTGATGATACAATAGAAAATGTGACTGCTTGTGCAGGAAATATTGATGTGATAGACATATCTGTATTAGATGGCATTGAAAAAGCGCTTACTGATAAAGAAAAGATAAGCAGAATGGATGCTGAAGCTAACAATCTACAGACAGAGATAAACAAATTAGAAACTGAAATGAAACAGATGGGAGTAAAGGTTGCTACCTGTCCTAGATGTGGAGAAACAGTCATAATGGGAGAGTAAAGCATGGCTGAACTGAAGTATAGAATAATGTTTACTGGTGATGATCATCTTAGTTCAAGAAACTACGGTGGACATTATAATTATCCAAAAGAGAGTTTACATTACTTTAATCTTTTAACTGATATAGCAAAGAAGTATGGAGTTACACACTGGATAGGTTTGGGCGACTTTACATATGGCAGGTTTGGATCAGATCTGGCTTATAGAAAAGAAGTTGAGGAAGCTCTTGAAAAGCAAATGGCTGTTGTAAATGGTGAAAGATACATGATTAAAGGTAATCATGACACAGCTAGTTCTGGAATGACTGAGTATGAATTCTATGCTGGAAAGATGTTTAAAACAAGCTGTGACCTTGAAGTAGATAACCTTATAATCAATATGAAAGACTTTGGAGATATAAGCGGTGTAAACACAGATGATGGAAAAACGCATGTAATAGCAACTCATGGATTTTTTACTTTTGAGAGTACGCCTATGAATTTTATGGGTGAGGCTGTAAAGCTAGACAGAAAAGCTGATTGGTTTGGTGTGCCATACATCATATGTGGACATATACATGAGGAACATGTTATAAATGGCATGATAAGTAACGGTAAAGAAGCATATAGAACAGTAGTGCATTACTTACCGTGTTTATCTAGACCGCAGTATCATGGCGAAGCAACTCCTGAGACTGGGGCAATAAGCTTTATAGATGTATATGACGATGGGTCGTTGCAATATAACAGACATGAAGTTGAGTTATTGCCTATTGGACAGTGTTTTAACGTTCAGCAGATAGAAGAAGCTAAAGAAAATAATCGTAGAGAGAGAATTGACCTTAGCGATATAACAAAAAGGCTTGCTGATAGAGAGATAAGCATTGGAAATCCTGAGGACTTGATAATGGGGATGTCAGACATAAAAATAGAATATAGAAAAAAAGCAGTTGAATTGCTGAAAGAGGTGTAACATGAGTAATGTGAGTATTGACTTAGATAGAGTCAGAAGTTACAATAGTAAGTGTAACGATTACAAGAGGAAATTGTCAAACATACTTGCTGAGAGAAAATTTATGGCTGAGCGCCTTGAGCAGACTTGCGCACAGCTTTCTAAGCAGTTAGGTATGACAGTGACTCCTGATAACATTGAGGAAGTTTATGAGAGCAAGTCTAAAGAGATTATGCAGACTTTGGAGACTGGAGAAGAAATTCTGAGAAGGATTGAATCCGAAGATAGTGGTATGGCTCATACACAGCAGGTAGTGCAGAATAGTGTGCCTGTTAGTGGTGTTGATATGAGCACTCCTAAAACTGTAAATGAGCCTACTGGAAACACAGGAGTGTTCAATAATGGGTTTAGTGGCATGCCTCAGAGTGATTATAGAATGCCTTCTGGATTTGCAGATAGCTTAGCAGGAAATGCTGCAGGCATTCCAAATATGATGAATGGTGGAAATGCTTTTATAGGTAATGCTAAACATTCTGGTTTTGGTCTTAATAACATGGCTGTTGAAGATGACAGTGATGGATTTGATTCAATTTAAAAAGTTAAGGAGAATAGATAAGAATGATACTTGATTTTAACAGGTTTGCAAAAACTATAGGCAAGGCTAATAAGTTCGCACAGGATATTTCAACAAGAAAGAACATTCTTTTTAAGTTGCATGGCAGCACATTGAGTGTATGCTACAGTGATGGAAAAAAGAGTTTCATAGAGAAATTGGATTGCGAGCTTGAAGATGGAGACCAGGACGAGGATGCTATTGTACTCCTTGATTATATTATGGAGATACTTTCAGTAAGTGCTGGTTCTGGCAATATTCATTGTGATACCATTAGTATCAAGTTTGATGGCAGAGATAAGATGAAGGCATACGCTGAGAAGTACTATGTCATTGAGAATGGTGACGAGGCAATTAAGAGAGTATGCTCTAAGATAACAAAAGAGGCTCCTTATACTGTAGCAGCTAACATGAAGGGTGGTACAATACTTACAAGGTGTAACTACGATGACATTTTCAAGGCTTTTGAGAGCGATGAAGATGGAGTTTATGATGCATGGTCTAAGCAGGATATGCGTGAAATGCTTGATAGACTTAGCAAGAATGAGCCTAAGGCTTGCTTCGTATCAGCTAAGATGAACACAGCATTTTCAACACCTGCAGCTGGTGTGGCCATGACTGTACTTCCTATTAGAGCAAAGATATCCAATGGATTTGCTATGTCAAGCAAGGAGGCAAAGTATGTAGCAGATATTTGGAATCTGTCAGATGACGTTTCAAATATTTATGTGCATAACCATGAGAACAGATACTGTTATATGGTATCAGACGATAACAGAATCGGTATCATGTTTGAAAATGCAAAAGCAACAAAGTTGGATAGTGCAAACTATCAGAAGTTTATGAGTACTCCCTATGACCACTACACAGCAGTCTTCTTTAGAGAGATCTTGACAGATATGCTGAAGAATGCACTTGCAACTGGAAAGAGTGATACAGCTACTGTAACATTCAAAATGCAGGGTATTGAGAATATTGACTCTGCATATGAAGGTGAGGAGCTTACCATGAATATCAATCGTGGTGATGCTATGTCATCTTTGTCTGGGTTTACTTGCTCAGCAGTTACATATGAGACAGGTGATGAAGCTGAAAAGCCTATCACTGAGCTGTCATTTAACATAGCTCTTAAGGTTTTATATAACCTTGTAACAAACTGTGTAGACAGCTTTGTAGTGCTTAATGCTGAGAAGGATGGTAACTTTATACTTCTGAAGTTAACAGATGGACATAGAGACGAGAACAAGGAGATTATTGCATCAGCATATCATTATATGTCTGCACAGGAGTAAAGTATGGAAATGCAGTTGACAAATAGAATGCAATCATTACTTGATGGCATAAACAATCAGGTAATAAAGCAGAAGTCATTAGTCAATCAGCAGCAGATGATAAGCAAGAGCATTGTAGATTTCAAAGCTAAAGCTGAGAAAGAAAAGCAGGAAGTAGATGTGCTTGAGAATGCTCTTGCATTACTCACTAAAATAAGTGACAATACTGTAAAAGATAACTATAAGTTTATTGAGGATAATATAAATGCAGCTTTAAAGCGTGTGTTTCCTGATAGGCTTAGAGAAATTAAGCTCAATGAATATATGCGTGGCGCATATCCTCAGTTGGAATTTAAAATGTATGTTGGTAAAGATAAGCGTGGAAACGATATCTTTAGAACAATAAAATCTGACAGTGGACATGGTGTAGCTCAGATGGTGAGCATACTTAGTTTGTTAAGTTTAATAGTTATCAGCGGTCAGCGTAGACTTTTAGTACTGGACGAGATGACTTCTGGAATGAGTGGTAACACAAGAGAAGTATTTGATAGCATACTTTGGGCATTTACTGACATAGGTTTTCAGTTTATTCTTGTAGACCACGGTTATATACCTAAGGGTGCAAAAGTGTATGTGCTTGAGTCTCAAAATGACATAGGGCGTGTAGTAAATGAATATATAGAGCAGAATGGTGTTTATAACGAGGGCACTCGAGAGAAAAGCAATTACTCGTTAAAAGAACAGTTATAAAAGCAGTTAAGTAGAAGCGGCTACAGTAGTAGTCGCTTTTATTATACCTAAAAATGTATAGATGATAAAAATTTTTATTTAAAGGAGCAAAATGTTATGGCTAATTTTAATTTGGATAACATTATAGGTAAATGTGTTCACAGACCTATCGCTTCAAATGACCCTGATAAGTATCCTCTATACAAGAGAAATGATGGTGCATTTGACGAGTTAGGAGGCAAGCAAACTTCAAGAAGTGATGCTTGGAAAGCAGCAGTAGAAAAGCACTATTCATCTCCGAATAACATAAGAAGGATATTTATAACTAGAGAAGGTGTCTATGTACACTTCTTTAGACCTTTTAGTGGAGCAAAAGATAGCACGACCAGAGAAGCTTTTTATAAATACAGTAGTGTAAATGACAAGTTTAATCCTATTGAATTATATAAAGCTGGGGATAACAGAAGTGCTTATAAGTTTGGGCTTGGCTGTTTAAGAGATAAGTGGGTTTGCTCTAATATAGAGGAAATTTACTTTGACTGGACACTTTTACTCAGCAGAGATTTAATATCACTTGGTCTTGGTAACTTAATAGCTGACTGGACTAAGGGTGGAAACGGTAAGATACTTCCAGGAGATGTATTGTGGGCAATCTTTAGTCGTTCTTGCTTAAAGAATGGGGAGAACATTTCAAGAATATTCCCTAGGCTTAAAGTTATTTGTTATGTGAACGAACTGAATATACTATATAACGCAGTGAAGAGGAAGCCTGGCGAGGAATCAGCGCAAGATTTATGTACACCTTGGTATAAGAATGCACAGTTTAAAGCAGCTGTAGCTGATAGAAGATTTTGTGTATCATTATATAAAGTTCCTAATGTCAGTGCAATAAATAAAAAATACAGTACTCGTTCATATTATTGCTTTGATACTGAAAAGCTTGAACCATATTTTGCAAGTGCAGTTGAAAAATTAGGTACACTTGAGAAAAAAGACGATGAAGATAATTCATTCTTAGTGAAAATTGAAAATACTAACAAAGCATTTCCTTGCATACCTAAGAACATGCAAGCTATACTTGATAGCATGTCGGATATAGTAAAATACTTAGGAATGCTTGAAGATGACAATATTAAGTATTTTCTTGCTAGCCTTGATGTAAATTATAGATCAGAATTTCTAACTAAATTCAAATATACCTTTGATGATAATTTTATCAAAATAATGGATGAAGCAAGCAAAAGATATAATCAATATGACTTTACACCTTATGTAAAATACAAGAGGTATAAAGAAATATTTGAAAAAGCTGAGCTTTTGCCAGATTTTAAATATCAAAATTATGATAATAATACAGCAAGAAAAACAATAACTGAGCTTGGATCATTGAGTATACATGTTAAGGGATATATTGAACAATATTTAGATGGTGCAGTAAAATCTGGTAGACAGTACGTTAGAGATAATATACAATTTATAATTAGTGTATATTCTAAATTAGTAGATATCAAACCAGATAATAGGTTAAGCAATAAAAACACATTCCTATTCCATTGTCTTAATGAAAAATATGACCCAGAGACTGGTAAATATACACTAACATTAGACAAGTATTTTACTCGCATATTCTCTTATATTTGTAGACAATGGGTAAAGGAAGTTTGTTTAGCTGATAAATCACTAGATAAGTATAAAGACATAATAAATAAAGCTCATCATACAGTTGGATATCTTGGTAACCTAAAGGAAATGTATAATAACAATATAATTCCTAGTGGCGAACAGTTAGAAGAAGCTTTTAATGGCATAGTAAGTGAATTTAAACGTATAGCAGATTGCTATGATAACAATAGTCAAAAAGAGTCAGAGTTATCAAGTTTATTGCATTCTGTGGAAAATGAAAATGGTTTAGAGGCTGCTCAACAGACTTTAAGTATGCTGATTGGTTTAAAATCATCTAATGAAAAAGAGTTATTGGAACAGTTGAGTCCTAGTGATATAGAGAGGTATAAAAGATAATGAGTTTACTTTTGCATGTGGCTGAGTCAGCCTTAACAATAAAAGATAACATAGAAAAAATATTGAATGCTTATGTAAAAGTAAACGAGGCATTCAATAAAATTCCAGAAGATAAAAGAGACGAATATTTTAGCAATATAGATAAAAAGTTACGTTATGAACTGGCATGTGTAAGTGACGGAGACTTTATAAAAGTAGTATATAACTTTGCTAGAATAGGAGGAAAAGCTGAACTAGTTAGAAGCATAGTAGAAAATTCTATAGCATATCTAAATAAAAATTTAAAGACAGATGATATAACAAATAGCATAGAGTCTTCGAAGTTTATTGGTGTTATAGACAAAGTTGCTACTGATTTTGAAGAAGCAGTTAGCAAGGCTTTTTCATCAGAGACTAGTGAGGATAAAAAAGAAACATCAGAAAACAATGAGGAGCATAGAAAAATAATAGCAGAGAGCTTCGGAACATGGATAGCTGGCTATGTAGATGGATATATGGCTACCTTGACTGACTTATACGCTTCCTGTTATGACGTAAGTGCTCCTGGTGGTTTACTAGTCAAAGGTGGACTAATAAAAGCAAGATCAGATGGTAGTATAGTATTAAATGGTGACAGAATATCAACAAATATACTATATAATAAAGTTGTAGAACTTATAGGACCTAAACACGGGCTTGATAAATTCTTAGAAGGTGCTGATGGAAAAGCTGAGACAGATATAAACATAAACAAACTTGAGAGTTTAGATGGTCCAGTGTGTATGTATGGCTTACATTTACAAATAATGTATGGCTATTATAGATTGTGTCCTGGGCTTCAGAGTTGGGTTAACAAGAACAATATAACAAAAGGTGTTAACACTGATAAAGTGTTAAGCTGGGATGTTATGAAAAGATGGGTCAGAGAGAAAATAACTAACTCTATATATGATGCTTTTTATGATAGAGGATTGCATGAGTTATCTGACCTTGACCAAGCACAAAGACGTGGGGAAGCAATCTTAGGTTTAGTTGAACGTAACATAAAAAATGTTATAGTTGCATGCGATTATAAACTTGGAACAAATACTGAACTTAGAATAAGCAGTTATGCTAATATACAAGATTTTGATAGCATAGCACCTAGATTGGCATCTAAGCTTAATTCAAATAATAACTCCACTATTCTGGTAAATCAGATAGGCAAGTATCAAAATGGGATACTTGATTTGAATGTCATATATAATAATAAGAGATACTCTGAAAATATAATGTATGCTCATGAAGTATTAGATAGCATATTCAATCAGGGTATTGAGCCTAGCTGGAGTAGGGTTATACTTGGTAAAGGACTGGATGGAAAAACATTCACATACAACTTCAAACAGTCATTAAAACCTGTAATCTGTCTGTATGCTGGTTCACGTTCTGGTAAAGGTGTTATGACTTTGAACCTATTGGCTAGTGCATTGGCTGATGGGTGTAAAGTATTCTATACTGATGGTAAACCAGACTCGAGCAAGTGTCTTGCAGAAATAGCATGGAAGGCTGGGAAAGAAACATGTGTATTTAATGGTTTAACTGTTGACCCTCCTTTAGAGGACATGCCTGTGGCTCCTGAGGCTAGAAAAAATGCTAAATATAGACTACCAGATTTGCAGGAAGCTGCCTATATATTTGGATGTAAGCCTGAAAAAGATAGTAAGGCTTCTCAATTCTTGGATTTGATACAGTGCTATAAAGGTTTTGAAGTAGTGGCTGAGGCTGCTAGAGAACGTTCAAGCCAAGGTGTGGCAAGTAAAGATAGAAATGACTGGGTAGTTGCTATCTTTGATGAATTGCAGAATACCCATGAAAAACTTGAGAAAATGCTTATACCAGAACTACTGGCTAACTATAAGGAATTTAAAAAGACAGTAGAAGCTGAAAAGAAAAAGAAGAACGGTTCACCTGATCCTGAGATGGAGCATGCTGTTGAAGTAATAGAAAACTTCCAGAAATGGCAGAAAAACATATTCGGTTTATGGAACACAGGTAAAACCATCACATTTGGTAAGGCTAACATAAGTATTATATTCATATGGCAGGATAGTAATTTCCCACCTGGTGGTGACAAGCAGCCAGCAGGTACATTATTAGATAAGATCGTGTTCAGTTTTTCGCCTAGCACTAAGATTTTGGGTAGGGTAGCTAAAGTTCAGGGTGGAACTAAAGCATTTGGTTCCGGATCAGCAAAGAGCCTTGACTGGTACGACAGTAAGTTTGAAGAGTCTCCTGGTGGATATTTTGCTATACTTGAGGGAAATGTAGACGATTCAAATGGAAAAGCTAAAGTATTTAAACCATACAATGTATATGGAGATTGTAACTTAAGGCTTATATTAAGTAAAGCTGAAGAAAATGGAATACCTAAAGAACAATTGATAGGGTCTGCATTAACTCCTGATGGGCAGGTTATACCTGAAGTTGGCTTTGAAAATTATGCTAAAAAATTCTTAGGTCACTTTGGATTAGATACTGCTACACAGTTGGAAAAAGCATTTATATACTTTGATGATTTTGTTAAGACCACAACAAATCAAGCTACTGACCTGATAAATTACATGTATAGCATGTCATTAGGTTTGAGAGACTATTCAGATTTAGGTCCTACACCTAACTTAGATCCTATGGGAGATGGTGATGGTGTTCGTGCAACTAATATGCCTAATATAGGCAGTAATGAAAGTTTATACGCTGAAGCAAATAAGCAAGCAATGGCTGCTTTTAGCGGAAGCACTGAAACTGGAAATACACAGAACAGTAGTTCAAATATACTTAATAGCATGTTTGGAAATGCTACTGAAGAACCAGAAGATACACCTAATAAAAACGGAGAAGAAAAAGACACAGCAAAAGATGCAGCAAAAGACTCTTCATTTATGGATAATATCTTTGGAAATGCTAATGGAGTACCTGATGGAGAAGAAAGAGACATAACATCTATACTTGAAGAGCGTCAGAAAGAATTTGATAAACCTGTAGAAAAAGACGAAGTAGAAGAATATGCTGAACTTCTTGAAAAACAGAAAGAAGCTTTACAGTACGAACAGACAGTTGGAGAAGCTTCAAAAGTCGGAGTATCAAAAAGTAGAAATCAAGAAGAATTTAGTGGAAACAACGCTGGAAATGTAGAGTTTGACAGAACATCCAGAGAAAACATTAGAAATAGTGAGAAAATGACATTTAAAAATAGTCTGTACACTACTTTTAGTCTTGGTAAAAAGTCACTATCATACAAGATAGCAGGTATGAGAGGAATTGACCTTGAGAGCAAGGAAATGTTCAAAGAACTTATAAGTCATCTGAAATGGTCTGGGCTTAGTTTTGGTAATGTTAGTACAGTGGCTATAGATGATAATAGACTTCTGCTGAATAATAGAAACGTTAACATAGGAAACTATGTGCATTATGACAGAGATTTTTACGAGTTTGTTGATATAGTTGACTTTGATATACTGTTTAATAGTTTTAAAAATATAAATACTTTAGTAGTATCAAGAAAAGCATTTATGAGAATGCAAACTACTATGAGTAAAAAGAGAGTAAACGTGCCTTATAGTGAAGTATGCAAGATGGTATTTAACAGAAATAAGAGTTTAATGCAATTAGTTTATTATGATTATCGTGGTAAGGAAGTTCAGATATACAGAGATCAATTAGAAAACGCTGAAGTAGAAGCACAGATAAACAGTACTAAAGAAAAAGATGTCACTGCTGCCAAGTTAAGTGCTGGTGGTTTCTCAAGAAGAAACGTAAGTGCATTAGGAAAAGCAGCCCAGAGTAAAGCTAGTAGTGCTGCTGGTTTCTTAAAGAGCACTGGACAGTCAGTTCCTAGAAAAGTTGCTGGCATAGGTAAAACAGGTTTAGCAATCTATGGTTTAGGTGTTATAGCTTGGCCATTAGGAGCTGCCTATGCGTTGTATTCAGCAGGTAAGATGTTAAATAACTATGGAAAGAGTGGTATGAAAGCTCAGAACGCTTAACATAGTGTTAAAAATAACTAAACAGTAGGGCCCTTTTTAAGCTAAAGATAAGTTAAAAATTGATTATGAAAAAGTAATTGCCAATTGAAAAATTTATCATTTCTGCTTAAAATAAGGGTCCTTACTTAATAAAATTTTGAAGCATTGTGTTTGAAAATTTGGTAGACAGTAGGTAAAAATTTAGTGTGCTCTGCGCGACATACCGGATAAAATATGGTGTGGTTTAGTGGAGGGTAGAAAAACTGAAATAAGCATAGAAATTAAGTACTTGTTATGGAGGCTGTATAATGAAAAAAGTAATAGAAGATGTCATAAAAGATTTTAACAATGAAACAGGTTTTAATATAACATATGATGATGTTGGTAAAAAACTATACGAATACATGAAACCTTATGAAAGCGAGTATGACGAGTATTATAAGTATGCAATCTGTATGTATTTTTTATACTACTTAACATCTAAGGACATTCCTCATAAAGATGTAGAAACAGATTTAGATGTATTCTTTTCTAGGTATATACTTAGATATGCAGATTATTATGCTTGGATTCCGGATGTAGCTATAAATTCTTTCAGATGCAGCTATAAGATATTTGAGCTAGCTAAGAATGCATTGATGAATAATGAGTACGGTAATGCAGAAGAGGCAAAAGCTTTATTACAGACTATATACGAAGATAGAGAAAAGTTAGGCGATTGCAATTATATATACAATGACCGTAGCAATATAGAACAGCTGTATGATGGAATTATATCAGAATGTACTTCAGATATAGAATTTATTGGAGGTAATAGACTAATTGGAAGTTTTATGCTAACTGAATTTAAAGAGAATTATGCCATGAGTGATCTTGATAACCAATACTTTGATGGCGAATATTTTGATAACGAATATTTTGATAACGAATATTAAGTATCAGACTATAATAAATTATATTTTGCTAATTTTGAAATAAAATCTAGCAGAATATAAGCTAGATATGCGTGTAATAAAAGGAGACAGAAGCATATGGAGTAATAGAATGAATCATTCTGGATTACACGAAAATTATTAAAATAACGGTGGTGATAGCTATGCTAAACATTGATTGCAAGTCGTTACATGCAGATAGAACTAGAACTATAGCTTGCATATTGATGGGACTTGGAGAAAAGCTAAATATAGAAGTTAACTGTAAACTTATATTAAAAGATATACGCAATAAGTTATTGAGGGAAATACTTTATGTATGTGATAGAGACAATGAAGAAATAAGGTGCATTGAAGATAAAACAAATAGCATATCAATTATAAGTGGGTCTACTAACGATATAAGTATTGGATGTGGATATGCTGAAGAAATCAAAATAAGAAAGTTGTTAGACAATATAAGAGATTGCAGAGGCTTTCAAAAGATAAATATTCATATATGTAAATGCAATAAAGCTAGCATAGAAGAAATACAGAAACAATTAGGAAATAGATATTGCTTATTGGAAGTATATAGTTCACTTATAGATGGAAAGAATAGAATATATGGATTGAAATATGACAAGTTCAGTATATGCTTGTATAAAGATAAAGTTTATTTGTTTGACATTGGCTTTTGCAATAAGCATGAAGTTGAAGAAGTCAAAAATTTAATTTTTAATTGTTGCATACGTTGCGAGTGCTTAGGTAGTGAAATATACTAATCAAAGGTAGAGTGAAAGCTCTACCTTTTTATTTTATTTAAAAGCAAGTTGAAATATTATATTTTTGATGTAGGCTTTATATAAACTAGATACTTAAAAATGCTTGCATTAAAGTGTATGGATTGTAAAATTTTTATTATTTTGGAGGAGCGTTATGAATGTGACTCGTTTAAAAGATATAAAGCTTGCAGACCATATAAACAATGACATTATAATTAAAGGTATCATATCTAAAATGGAAGTAAAGCAGGCTAAAAATGGAACTAGCTTTGCTGATATGACAATGAAGGATAGGGATTGCGAAACTAATATAAAATGGTTTGGCTTTGATGAAACTAGTCATGGAGATTTGCAGGCTGGAAAAGTATACGAAATTTGCGTAACTGTTAAACCTTATGCAGCAGGAAAAGATGGTATAAGTTTGACAGTATCAAATACTGCTATTGATAAATATAAGCTATCAAATGAAGATATCAGTGGGTATTTTAATTATGAAGCTAATGTAGATTGGGCATTAAACGAAGTAAATGTGTTATTAAGCAAAATATCCACATTTGAACTGTATCCATTAGTAATGGGGCTGTTAAATGATAATTATGACAGGTTCATAAAAGGAACTGCTGCCAATTTAATGCACCACACTGGCATAGGTGGCTTATTAGTACACTCTGCTTCTGTAGCTAGCTTGGCATTAGAAATGGCTGAGTATATGAATAAGTTATATGGTAAAGACTTTGTAAATACAAGTATGGTTATTTGCGGAGCATTGTTGCATGACATAGGTAAAATCAAGGAATTGGAATTTAATACTGAAACAGGTGTTAGTGACTATACGAATTTAAGTGCATTACAGTCTCATATTTTAATTGGCATCGGCATGGTAGAAAATAAAGCTTGTGAGTTAGTTTTACAGAACAAAGATAGTTTAAATGAGCTTGTGCATATAATAGCTTCCCATCATGGAAAACTTGAGTGGGGATCTGCTATTACACCTAATACTATTGAGGCTAAACTAGTATCATCTGCAGATGATATTGACGCATATTGTAATAGATTTCATAGGGTATTTAAAGATTTAAAGCCTGGAGAGTCTTTTACTGAATTTAAGCGTGGAGAAAAGTTAACATACTTTAGATCAAATATGAGCAGTATTATGCCTGATGTATAACTTGAAAATATAATAGGTAAAATTTAATTTTAATTATTATGGAGGTTTTCAATGAGAAAAAATATCATGCTTGCAACTTGTATAGCATCTGCAATAGCTCTAGGTGGGTGTGCAAGTAGCACTGATAGAGATGTGGCGACAATGTCTGAAGCTGTAGAGAGCGTTGACCTTGGAGAAAATCAAGTTTATGTGGATGAAGCTGAGGGTCTTGTGAATAAGCTTTATGAAGATGGTGCTTACCTTAGCCTGGTAATAAGCGACAATCCATCTGAAAATGTTATATTCATATATAACAAGAATAAGATGGCATATGCTGAGACAGGAACAGGGTGTCCTATTTGGTATGATAATAGAGGAAATGCTAGAAGATTTGAAGTACCTTACGTTGATATGAAAGACGTTAGCCCTGTGCTATTGAGTGAAAATGCTATCAAAATGGCAAAAGCTGGAGAGGCTGAGGTAAGTCATAAAGAAATAAGTCTTGCAGAGCAGTATGAAAATATACTTGAGCAGATAAAAGAGAGCAGAGCTGCTGAAGAAACAACTGCTGAGGAAGTTGATGTAGCAGAGCTTGGAGATGCAACGACAGCTGAAACTGAAGAAAGTGCAGTAGAAGAAAGCACAGAGACAGAAGCAGTTGAAACAGAAGCAGCTGAAGTTGAAACAGAAGCAATTGAAACTGCGGCTGAGGCAGAAGTAGAGGAGACAATGCCAGCTGAGGAAGAAGCTGCATATATTCTTGGATATACTCCTGATGAAGTTGAAGATGGCACATATAATGAGACAACTATTCTTGTAAAGGGTAGAGATAACATTGTAAAATTGTATAATTATACAATGGGAAAAGACGACGCTGAAGAATATGTAGCTGACTTGTTTAGTGGTGACGAAGATGCTTCTGATGATAAAATGGAGTTTATCTTCCATACATCTCCTGATTATAAATATGCAGGTATAATGTGCAACTTATATAATGATGATATCTCTGGCGGTATTGCATGGTACTTTGATGGATATATTGCATTAGGTGGGGATTGGGAAGCACTTCCTGAAAACTGGATGTCCGAGGAAAAAGAGACCGAAGAAATAAAAGCTGATATGGAAGGAATTACTGCACAGCTTGCTGAAAGGCTTAAGAAGTTTGAAGAGGAGCATTTCACTCCTGAGCAGATAGCTGCTATGGATGAAGAAATGGCTAAAAATAGTAGCGTTGAAGAAACAACTGAGGCTGAAACAGAAGCAAGTTCTGTTGTTGGTGCAGAGCCTCAGGATGAACTTGATAGCATTATAAGAAATGGCTCTTTTAAAGAGACAATTGACGAGTTATTAAAAGCAGATGGGCTTGAAAATGCTGATGTAAGCAGCTTTGAAATCCCTGAAGGATACTCTGATGAAGATAAGGCTAAAATGGTAGATATTTATAATAAGCTTATAGAGTGGGATGCTACACAGCAGGATGGAACTTTAATAAGCCCAATAAGCCCAGACGAATTAGAGTTTGCTAGTGAGTATATAAGTGCTTGTGAAAAAGCATATGCAAATGATACGACAAATAATGCTGAAGCTAATGATAAATACGGCACAATTTATTGGAAAGATACTGTTGGTATATTTATAAATGCTATTGAATAAGAGGTAAAGCATTAAATGAGGTTGGAAGAAGCAAGTAAAGTTTTAGGAATACCAGATTTAGAGTGTTTGAACGAGAAGAAGCTAAGGGAGTGTAGAAGAAAAGCAATAAAATTTGCACATCCTGATAACAATATGGGTGTAGATCCTTGCAATGCTGCTGAGATAAATGTTGCATATTGTGTAGTGCTTGAATATTTAAAGCAGCCTAAAGATAGTAGGAGATATGCTTATAAGAGCACAGGATATACAAATATAAATGAAGTGAGCTTAGCTGAATATGTAAGAGATATAGAAAATGGTGAATATAAAAAATACTTGCAGAATGCATATAGAATAAGAATTGATACTAGTGTAACAGTTGACGGAGGAACTTTTAATTTTGTCAATTATTGCATAGCAAATAAAAGTGACGTTTACAGGATAAATTTAAGCATTCCATATTATGCAGAGCAAGAGCTGGATGTTAGAATATACAATCAGCAAAAGAAAATGCCTTTTAAAACGAAGAATGTAACATTAAATTTTGTTTTTGGTAAGGCAATAAGATTATCTGTAGCAATAGAAGGAATGGTGCTTGATTAAAAATAAGTAATGCTTAAGTGGAGAAAATGCTATAACATTTTATATATCCATGGAGCAAATGTCACTAACATACGGGGATAAAAAGTTGAAGTTTGGAGCAAATAATAGCCTAGAGGCAAAGTTATATTTGCTCCAAATTTTTTGCTTTATATTAGAAATAAGAAGTAGTTTGGAGCAAAAATAATATGCAATTGGCATATTTTAAATATATCTTGGAGCAAATAAAACATATAAAGAAGTGTGGAATTGGAGCAATAAGGAGTAGCTTTATAAAATAACTAGCTTGCTTAATTAGTTGTAATTAGAGCAAAAGATAAAAGCTTTTGGAGTAAATAAATATGCAGTATTTGGAGCATAAAATAAAGTGAAATTTGTATAAATAAAAAGTAGCAATATAGCATCTAATAATAAGATAATATGTGCATTTTGAATAAGAAAATATAACTACTAAGATGTGAAGATTGGCATATGTATTTAAAGAATAAATGTATAAAATGAGTATGCAGTATAAATAATATTGTTTGTGCAGTATATGAAAGCATTTAATATAGTGTGTATGGTTAGTAAATATGTATATTAGCTTGATAATTGGTCAGGTTTATTGGTCAAGTAGTAAAGCATAGTTTGAAATATAGTGTGCTATATTTATTGTGAATATTAGCATAAGAATTAGTTAGATTTATTTGTATAGTAATAAAGCATAGTTTGAAATATTGTGTTGACTTTATGATTATATATTAGGCTATTGATTTATAGTGTTATATAGCATAAGTATTTAAAAGTAAGTTTAATAGATAGAATTGCATTTAATAATTAAGATTTGGCTTTTAATTTATATGTAAATGGCTAGTTGTATGAATAGCATATAGAAATATAAATATATGCTTAAGATATAAATTGATATGAATAATTAGTGAAAGCTTATAGATTATAGTAGTGCATATATTTATATAATAGCAGATAGAAATGTATTAGGTTACTTTTGATTTATATATTTGGTGGAGAAATATGTATATAAGCAGTGCAGTATTGCATATAGGAATAAAAAATAAAATACTGTATATAAATATATTATTGCTATTATAAATAAGCTGTTAAGTAAATAAAGTTAGCTTTATAATGAAGTTGAATAGAGCATATGATAAGAAGCATTAAAAATAAAATAAAATCAAATAAAGAATAAAATTTGAGCAAATAAATTAAGCATTGATAATATCAAGTTGATGAAGTTTAATTGCTGAATTAAAAATAAAATTTGCTTTTAAAAATTAAAATAACTCTCTGTAAAGATAAATGAGCTGTTAATTTGATATGCTCGATATATTTTTATATAAAATATTGAAAATAAAATATGAATTGTATAATTTGATTGAATTAGTGTTTTTATACGATTTGTGTAAAATTTTGTAAGTGGGATTTATTTTTGGAAAAGTGGTTGAAATCCTGGGGTTTTGAGAAAAATATATAATGGGGTATGGACAAAATGTAATAATTGGTGTATAATTAGAGTAAATAAGGGATAAATGATCAGTTGAGAAAAATCTCCAATTAGTAGTTAATTAGAGTAAATATTGATTGGAGTTTGGTATATAGCATTAAATTGTGGAGGTGCTTGATGAGGTCAGACTTTTTAAAATATAAATTGAAGCGTGTTTGGAAAGAGATAAATGACTCTGGTAAATGTGATTTTGAGGCATTTGAAGAATTTGAACAGTGGAGTTACGAAAATGGCTTTAAGCCTTGGAGGTCGCTTGTTAAAATAATAAGTGACGATAATTATTCGAGAGACAATTGTTTGTGGATGTCAACTGTTAGAGGGCCAATGTCATTGGATAAGAAGCAGTTGGAAAATAATTTAAACGATTTGTCAAAGTGCTTGAGGTATTTAGAAGTGTTCAATTCTAAGTATGAGATAGACGTTAGAGATTTAGAGCGTAAGCTTGAAGTATTTAAAACGAGTCATTATTTAGGCGAAGATAATTACGAAAATTTAATGACTTCTTTTATTAGGCTGGAGCGTGAAATAAATAATATAAATCATATTGTAGATGGTATTGATACGTCTGGATGGGGGAAATAATATGGAAGGAAGAAAAGTAAATAGCCAAAATGTTAGGGCTATTATTCAGGATATATATGATAAAGAGCATAATTTAATATTAGATAAGCCTGTAGGAAGATATTATTTAGTGAGAGAGTCAGAGATTAGAAGCAAATGTGAAAAGTTATTTGCAGAGTTGATATTGATGACAGACTTTGTAAGTTTATCATCTAAGTTATATTTTGTTAATAGCAATTTATCAGCTAGAGAAATAGCAATTAAAATGTTGAGGGATAACAAGATAGATATTAGCGTGCCTTTAATATTTAAGAGATTGCGTGAGGATATAGAGAAAATAAACGAGTTGCTTGGAGGTAGCTTTTTTGTTAATTTGACGATTGGGTTGGAAGATGATTCTGATGGAATAATTGTTGAATACTGTAGGAAGATAACAGAAACTATAAATAAGTATAGGCACTTAACGATTGAAAGTTTATGTGCCTTGAATTTGGATTGTAGTAGGTATTATTATGAGTTATCCGATAAAGAGTTTGATAACTTTATAAAAGTTATAAAGCCTTATACTAAGAAAGCTATGAATAGAGAAAGAAATAAGCTTTCTGAAGAAGCTATCGGATACGTAAATTATTTATTTAGCAGCAGTTTGTCAAATAAGACAGACATTGATAGGCTGAATAAGTTGAAAGCATTGATATTAGAGTAATAAAAGAAAGGCGGTATAATAGCATGGATGTTAATGTTAGGGACGTATTAAAAACAAGCGTGATAAATGAAAAGAATAAGCATAAATATGAAGTGCTTAGGAAAATTATAGATAGCTGCCCGGATGAACAAGTTGTGCTTGATTTTTCGACGATTATAGTTGATGTAAAGGGTGAAGCACTTGCAGATATTGTAACAGACAATAAAACATTTTTGATTATCAAGAATGATAAAGATTTTTACGGATATGTAAGAACATTATGCACAATATTAGGAATTGACGTTAGTAAAAAATGTAAGTTTACTCAGGATGCAGCTCCTGTTGTGCAGGATAAAACTGCAGTAAAGATTGAAGAAACATATCATAAAATGAGAAGCATTTTAGAGGATGCTGACGACGGATTTAAAGTGCTTAAATTAAGAAAAATGTATTCAAATTGTGGTGAGAATACTTATATTGTTGCCTCAATACTTAAAGTTTGTGATGAATATAGCAATACGGGAATAATTGTAGACTTATGTAATGTGAATTTCAATAAGGAAAAGCTTGAAAAGCTCATCAAAGAAATAATAAGTAGAGTTCAGAATAAGTCAAGTAAGATAAAAGTTTTAAGTGACAATTACAAAAATGAGATTGAGACTATAGCAGAGATAAGTGGCTCTGGTGTAAATACTACCTCTGATAAAATGATGTATTTAGACAATAATGTGGCTCCTGGCACTGTTGGAATATTAAGCAAGTTCTCCTCAAGAAAAAGCGATAAAGATATGTTTGGGCGTGGTGGAAATGGTCAGCCTAAAGTATCGTTGCCAGCATTGTATCTTAAGCATGATGAAAAATATGCTTATTTTAAAAGATATAAGCATGCAGAATTTAAGAGAAGATATGATTATTATGTTTTAAATGAAGAAGAGCATCCTGGGCTTAAGTATGAAATCATAAAGTGTCCATTAAGTGAGCTTGGGATATATGCAACGTGCATTGGAACATCTTGGCAGTTTACACTACCAGTTCAAAATGATGAAAATAATATGGTTCCAACATCCTGGTTTGATGGAGAGAGAACACATTCATCTTTAGTAACACTTCCACAGTACATTATGATGGTGCTGAACGAATTTCATGAGAAATATAACATAGCAGAACTTCAGGAATGCATAGCTATTTCAAAGAAGATACTTAGGGAAAAGGGAGTAAAGTTTAATAGGTAAAAAATATACAATAAATGGCAGGCATAGAATAAGCATGTCTGCCATTTATAATGACTTTTAAGATTTGATAATATGTGCATTTTAAATTTATTTATGTTTGCAATTAGTAATCAAGCTTAAAAATAATATAAAGAAAAACTTAATTTTTAAAAGTGAGCTGATTATAGTGCGTAGAATTAGATTTGAAGAACTTTCAAAATATAAATATATAGCTTCGAATATACTGGTAAGTGAATTTAAGAAGCATAACAATAAAAAGAGATTATATTTGTGCATAGGTACACCTAGGGTTGTATGGGATTCTTTTGGACCTATGGTGGGGTCATTATTAAAAAGTAATATGCACAATGATAATTATAAAGTACTCGGAACTGTTGAGGAGCCTGTGTCTGCTCAAAATATACTCGAAGTATTGAAAGGTGTAAATTTAGATGAATATATGATTGTCAGTATTGATGCATCTGTTGGTGTTTTTAATGCTGGTGATATTTTAATAAAAGACGGTGGATTAAAGCCGGGTTTGGCATTAGATAAAGATTTAGGTAGCTTTGGTGATTTGTCTATACTTGGATATATTACTGGAATAAATGCAAGAGCCAAAGATAGCTATAAGGAAATAATAAAAAAGCAGTCAGTATTTGTGGCACAAGCTATCATAGAGGCTGAGGAGCATATTAAAAAATCAGGAGGTATGGAAATTGAAATATAATGACATTGAAGCTATAAACAAGCTTGAGGAAATTCAGAACAAGAAGTTTAGTGACGAGCAGAGAGCTATTTTGATGCATCATGGCGGAACTAAGATTGTAGCATGTGCTGGGTCTGGAAAGACAACTACTCTTGTAAACGTAGTGACAAAGAGAATTATGACTGGAGAAATTGATGATCCTAGCAAGCTTTTAATGACTACTTATAGCAAAAGTGGTGCTGACGAAATGTCCAATAGAATAAATGAATTGTTGCGTATAGTAGGAAGTAGTGACAGAGTAGAAGTTAAGACTATGCACGCTTCTTATTATAAGTGCTTAGCAAGATTTAAGATGATCAATAAAGTTGTGAGCAACGCACAAAGAAAAATGTTTATCAGAAAAGCAGCTCGTGACGCTAAGTTAAGGCTTGAGGATAGTGTGCTTGATGAAATTGACGGTATGCTGTCATATCAGATAAATAACATGATGAGCGATAAAATGCTGTACGAGTCTACCGCATACACTGTTGATTTGAAGCTTGAGGACTTTGTGAATATCAGAGTTGGATATGCTAATCAAAAAAGCGAAGCAGGCATGATGGATTTTGATGATATGCAGTATTATATGTATTACATGCTATGTGTAGTAAAAAATCCTGATTTTATTAGATACTGCCATTCACAGTGGAAATATATATATGTAGATGAATTTCAGGACACTAGTAAGATACAGTTTGAAATATTAAAAGCATTAGCAACTAATAGTGATAACCTTATGGTTATTGGTGATGATGACCAGTGTTTTCCGGCTGGTTCTTTAGTAAAAACGCCTTATGGCTTGATAAAGATTGAAGATCTGAAGATTGGTGATGAAATCATAGTTGGAGGAAAAGAGGTAGCTAATGTTGCAAATGTAGACAGTGTTATAAAGAAAAATCTGTCTGGAAATAATAGAAAATTGTTTGTGTTTAATGGACAGTTGAAAACAACGCCTGAGCATGTACTTTTAGTGCAGTCAGAAAATTCTGCTGAAAGTATGGTAAATTTGGAACTATTTGGAAGCAAGCAATTTAAAATTATTGGCAATCAGAAATATTATGCAAGTACACTAACAAATAAGCTACTTGACGAGTGCATAGAGTCATTCGATATTGACGAATTATACAGTCAGTTTGAGGAGGCTGTGAATAATTATAGAAATATAGACATGGTAAATAAAAGATACAGTATGGATAGATTGTATGGCAAGGCTGAAATCATAATAAATAACGAAAAGTATGAGTTTAAATGTGCAAAAGATGTACAGGTTGGGGACAAGTTAGCTCATTTTGGAAGCTCTGGATTTGAGTCAATTGTAGTTGATAGTATAGATACTGAGCATTATAATGGAATTTTATACGATATAAATGTCAGTGGTTATAGAAATTTCATTGTAAATAATTATGTTGTGCATAACTGCATATATGCTTGGAGAGGAGCAGATCCTAGCATAATTTTAAATATTGGCGCGTATTATAACCTTAAGAAATTTTACCTTAGTACGAACTATAGATGTGAGGAGAATATATTAGACTTTGCGGCTACAGGTGTTAAAGAAATGTATCGTAGAGAACCTAAGGATATGAAACACTTCAAAGATGGAGGGCATGTAGAAGTAATAGGTAACATTGGATGCGATGATTTGTACAAGATAAATGAAAAAGTTAAGGACTATATAATTAAGTGCATAAACGAAGATGGAGAAAACCCATCAGATATAGCTGTACTTGTAAGAAATAATGTTCATGCAGCAATATTGACAAATATGCTTATGCAAGAAGGATACTATGCAAAGTATGGTGCTGAAATGAAATTCAGTAACATGCAGTTATTTAAAGACTTGCAGGCATTAGTAGATATGACTGGTGATAATATGTGTAATCAGTCATATAATAAAGAAACTTCTCACTATTTGTGGAAAGTTGTGCCTTATTTTGGAGTTGGTGGCGCAAGTGTAATAACTGAAATCATGGAAAACGGAAACTTAGGTTTAACTGATGCCATAGGATATATGTTGAACAAATTCTTTGGTGTTAGTATTGATCATATTCCAAAAGTGAACTTTAACAAAACTGCAGAATTTAAGCTTGCAAGTAGAGTTAGAATGCTAAATAGAGATAGTATCACGTCTTTAAATGGCTTGTATAACGCATTGAAAGAACGTGATAGAAGAAAAAAGCTTGAGTCATTGATAGCGTACTATAAAGCAAGCATGGACTTTACTGTTAAAGATAGGGATACTCGTAGGGTGTTTATTTGTTTCTTTAGATATATAGCAAATGTACTTCAGGAAGGTGGAATAGACAGATTAGAAAAGCTTATATATTTAACGAAGCAGTATGAAAATGACAATGTGACAATTGGAGGAGATAAAATAACAATATCAACCGTTCATAGCTCTAAGGGTATGGAGTGGAAGCATGTTATATTGATGGCATATGACAATATATGTTTTCCAAGCTTTAAGTATATATCTGAACTATCAAACAGAAATGGTGTAACTGAAAACGATATAGCTGAATATATAGACGGAGAGAGACGTCTGAATTATGTTGCACTTACTCGTGCTATTGATAGATTGACATTAGTTGGTGATTTTAAAAATTTTAGTATTTTCGGTGCTGAAGCATTAGGAATAAATAAGTATAGCAAACCTAATGAACTTATAGAATTAGCTATAGATCAAGTTAAAAGCGGTAGGCTTCCTGATTTTGACATTGAAGATAGCTTGGGTAAAGTTGTAGAAGTTAACATCTAAAAAATTGTAGGAGCATCTCCCTGTGTTAAAATAAATTTTTATTTTTTATGGGAGGTGTTCCGTTGAAAAAGCATGGAGCTTGTGGCGGACTACTTGGACTTTTATCATCAGTTGCAGGCGTTGCAGCTGGAATATTTGGGGCTACTCATGTTGCAGGAACAGTAGCCTTGATAGGTTTAACGGGAGCATTAGCTAGCGTTGGACTTGTAATTTTTAATGATAGTTTGCCAGAAAATGAAGAAGTAGCTATTCACGAGTATGAATGCACATGCGAAGATTGTATTCATACTATAGGAGATGACATTGTGTCAGGACTTGAGCCTGATGATAGCTCAAGCAATTCTATTGGTGGAGATTTTAGCGGAACACATAGTGATGGCAGTTTGGCTTTCAAAAGTGAGAATATGCCAGATGTTGATACAGAAGGTACACAAAACGCTCAAGAGATGTACAGAATACTTGTATCAGAACTTGGATATTCACATGCTGCTGCCTGTGGTGTTATAGGTAATGCTTGGCAGGAGACTGGAGGAACATTTAATCCTAGACTTTGGCAAGGATTCACTGTTGCAGACAGAAGTGCAAATATAAATGAGTACTTTGGATTATTTCAGAGCAGCCTAAGGTGGGTTATAGTGGCTGGTGGTGATCCATATAGCTTTGATAATTTTACTACTATGAACCAGTTGGATATAAATAGCGTAAGAGGACAGGTTTTAGCCATGGACAATTACGCTAAATATGAGAATGGAACAATAAGTAGGTTTAGAACTGTAACAGGTGGTGGTAGTTACGAGTCTTTTAAGCAAGAGACAAATCCTGAGATAGCATCTGATATGTTTTTAGTAGCATTTGAGAATGCTGTAGGAGGCTCGGATGCTGTTAATGTACCAACACCTGATGGTGGAAAATACCAGCATGCAGAGAAGAGACGTAGATATGCTTCACTAGCAGACGATTATTTTAAGGGTGCAACAACGACTGCTAATAATGGTAGCAATAGTTCTACAAGTAGTGGAAATAATCACACAAGTGGTGCTCAGACAAACGATCCTGTATTAAATGATATACTGACAATGAAAGGATTAAGTGGCTATAGATGGGGAGATTATCCTATAGAAATATTTGCATTGAGCACAACTTATGAATTGGGAACATCAGATAAAGCAATAAGAACTCAGAAGGGTGATGCAGGTCAGGCATATACATTAATGCAGCTTGACTATAGATATGACTTAGTTCCTGCTATGCACGAGCTATACGAAAAAGACCCTGAAGCATACGCAGGATTTAAAGACCTACTTGGATATAAAGCAGAAGATAGGGCTTTAGTAAACAATCAACAGATAGTAGATACATTCAATCATGTGTATGACAAAGATAAAGCACAATATGCAAGAGATGTATGTAAATTCTTCTATAATGAATACACAGTACCATCAGTAAACAAGTTTAAGAGTGCAGGTATAGATTTTAATGGCAGACATGTTGCTGTTGTTGCTGCATTGACTTCTTGTAATGTTAACAGACCTAATGCTATAACATTAGCTAGTGGCAGAGTTAATAATAACATGTCAGATGGTGAGTTGCTTGAGGTTATATATGCAGCTTGGAAAGAGAGTAGACAGACTAGTTTAGGAAAGCGTTTAACAGCTAAGGGTGGCGGTGGTGAGATAGATATGGCATTTATGTTCTTAGAAGGAACATGGGTACCATCAGAACAAGACTCGCCTAGAAACCTTAAAATAGGTTGGGATGCTTCCAATGTATTGGAAATGGCAGGTCAGAAATCTGGAACTGGCACTATTGTAAGACCTGGTGGTTCAGTATCAACAGATAAGACACCTGGAAGTGTTAAACTGACATATGATGCAGGTAATGTTGACATACCAAACTGGAGTGGAGCAAAACTTCAGAGAGATTATATCATAGATAGTTGTGAAAAAGCAGATTTGCAGGTTCATTTATTACCTGATAGTAATTCATCAGCATTTAATGGAACAATAGATAGCGTTGTAGTTCACTACTGGTATGGAACTGGAAAGAGTGGAGACAATTTATATGGCACATTTGCAGGAAATGGATTAAGTTCAAACTTTAGTATTGGAACAGATGGCGTTATTTGGCAGTTAGTACCTGTAAATAGAGCTGGATTTGCTAACAATGATAATTCAAACAGACTTAGTATTGAGGTATCTGACCTTGGATCAGCACAGCAATATAGATATAGTGAAGCTTCATATAAATCACTTGTTCATCTAGTTGCTTATTTGTGCGTTGAATATAATTTAAGTACTGACACATTATTCAGTAAAAACCCTGCAGGAAATAATTATTGGGACAAGGGAAATATTCATAGACATTATGACAATACTAAAGGTGGCAATTTCAGAGGTAAAGGTTGTCCGGTTTATTGGGTACCTAAAGACGGGTCATCTGAAAATAATAATATAGCAACTGTAGGTGGAAATGCTCGTTGGATAGCATTTAAAGAGGATGTAACTGACTATATATTAAAATATAAAAATGACCCTAACTTCAAGATAGATGGCATAATTGGTATAGAGACAGCTGCACAGTATAGAAAACCTGACTCTAACGCTAACTGGAAGAATGCATCTGCAGCAATAGACTCTATAGAGGGAGTTGGTATTGAACTATGTTATGGATGTACTTCTAATTGTAAGTGTGGTTGCACTCCTGCATCTTCATTATCTGCAGAAGATATAAAAGAGCTTCAGGAAAGTGGACAAGGAACAATAGTAACACCTGAAACCAATGTTGAGTACAGTGATGGGATGACATACAGTGGAACACGTAAATTGTCAGAGGATCAATCAAATGGAGTATATCATATCACAGAAGATGGACAATTTATATGGGATGGAGATGACTGGGGAAGCACAGCAGTCTTGATGGCTGCAAGAGAGATAATGAGGGAAGCATTTGCATCTGGAAATTATACCTACAGTAAGAAAGGATTCACTGATTTATCAAGCGGTATAAACATGAGAAAAGATTGCTCAGGTTATATATCTGCAGTATTACAGTATTTAGGGTACGGAAATGGTAAGTTTGCATCAGGAGCTGATTTATCATCAATGCTTGGATTTCAAAGAATAGACAACTTTAATGATTTTAAGGCTGGTGACATAATATTCTACAATGGGCATGTAAGTTTATTCATTAAGTGGATGGATGATAGTCACAGTAGTTATATGAGTTATGATTATGGAGATACTCCATACTATAATGGACCTGATTTCTATGAACCTTATGTAAGGCCGTTGAGGCATAGTTATAGATGTGCTTACAGACCAACACCATTAAGTAGCTTTACTATAAATGGAATAACATATAACTATAATTAAATAGGAGGTAAAGCATGAAAGTATTAAAATCAAGTTTAATTGTTTTATTATTAAGCTTATCATTATGTGCATGTTCAAATAAAGATAACAATGTTAATATAACTAGTGAAGTGCTGCAGACTGTCAAGTCTGCAGCTGCACAGGAAGAAATGCCTAAGGTTGCAAAAAGTATACTTACAAATGAGGCATACGAGCAATTAAAAAGCGAGTTGAGCTTTTTAGAAAACTCAAGTAATATCACTATTGACTTAGGATACTCTGGAGTTGGATATAATAGCTTAAATAAAGCTTTTTATGATGTGACAATAGATGGAACAATACCTAGTGGAAATGGTACAGCTGAGTTATTCTTTTTCACTGGTGAGGATGGAAAAGTAAATGATATTAAGGCTTGGTGGAAGGAGTTGAACTAACAATGAAAAATGCTATTATACTTACAGCTGGAATACTTGTATTAAGCCTTACTGCCTGTGGAAACAAAACAGATATGAATTTAGCAGAAAGTCAAGCAATAGAAAGATTGGAAAGCATAGCTCCAAGTGAAAATGATACATTAAGTAAGATAACTGCTGATATAACAAGTCTTGTAAACTTTAGATATTCAGATGTAGACATAAATAATCTTGAGTTTATTAGTGATGACACTAAAGCACTAATGAATGCTGAAATAGAAAAAATGGGTACATCTGAATATTATGATATATCTGAAGAATATGATAGAATATACAATAGTATTGTTGCAGATATACAGAGTAAAGGTGGTACAATCCACGAAGATGGTTCTATAACATATTCAGATGATGTACAAAGCACTCCAGAAATTGAGGAAGTTACAGCTGATGTGGCTGAACCACAAGTAATAGAAACAGAGCCTAGTGCAGTTGGTACAGAACCTACAATAAATGACACAGAAACAGTAGAGGAAAGCCAAGAGGCAACCACTAGTGAGTCAGAAGCTAATAGTGAAACAGTAATAGAAGGAAATACTAATATAGATACCGGTGACTCAGAAACTTTAGAGTATGCAACTGGAAAACCTCCAATTAGCACGGATGAAAATGGTTTTGGCATAGATGAAGATGGAAACTTTGTTATAGAAATGACATCCAATGGTGACCCTAGAACAAAAGACATTATAGATGTAGACGGTAATATATTATGGAATGCTGTAAATGATGATGATTTAAGCTCATTAACAAATGAGCAAAATAAAGAGTTCTTAATGGCACAAAAAGAAATGGAAGAACGATTTAATGCAAAGTACTCAAATATTATAGCAGACACAGAAAAGCAAGCTCAAGAAATAACAAAACAAAATGAAATAGCTAACTCAGACATTGAGGATGGATTGGGAGACCCTGAAGTTCCTTCAACATCCTATGACAGAGTATATAACATGAATGAGTACTACACAAGTCCTGATGTATTAACTTCAGAAGATGGAACAAAGCATTATATAAAATGGGATACTATAGTATATGGATATAACCCAGAATATATGAGATATGACTACACTTTATTTGGTGGCGGTTACTATATATCCATGACTGATACATTTATTCCAATAACTGCTATGCGTGGTGTAGGTTTATATGATTTTCAGTTAATAGATTATAGGTTACTAGATAATGGAGATATAAAACTGTATTATGAGTCAAGAACACCTGAAGGAATGTTAGGATACTCATTAGAAGTATTAGGAACAATTAAAGATGAAAAGTTTGTTGCTGACGATATCCATAACTTTACTGATTTTTATTACTCAAAAGGTTAATATAGCATGAAGAATTATATAAAAATAGCAGTTATAGTTGCAGTTATAGCAATTATAACTGCTATAAGCATTTTATTTTTTAAAAGTGAGACAGCATATACAGAGCTTGATATAAATTATCCATTCAGGGTAGAAGTTATGAGTCCTGAAAGTAAATTTGGCGGATTTGAAGCCAGTATATTAAATAGAGATACTTTCATAATAGGAGAAAATAAATATTTTATAGACAGTAGTAATGATAAAATATACCAGATAGAATTACCAAAAGTAACTGAAAATACCAAAGAAAACTATGGAGATAACATTATAAATGAAGCAAATTTGGCAACCTGGAGAAGTTACGGAGATGTCAATTATGAAAAGTATGTAGGAAGCTTAGAGGCAACAAGTGAGTATGTTCCATATATAAGACAAATAGAAGATATAACATTCTTGTTACCTGGAAAAGCAGATATAAGTGCTGGGTCACATGAAATTGTTGTAGATAGAAACAATACTGATAATAGAGAATACGTACTGAATATAGATAAACTACTGGGACTGACTGCTGAAAAACATATTGATGATCAGAACTCAAATAATTTTGGTGTTTATTACATTATAGATGAAAATGGAGAGCTTAGTTATATAAGTTATGATACCAAAGCATATGGTATAAGACGTGGTGTAGCATTTTATAGAGACATTGATGAAAATGGCGGAATGAAAGGGGAGATAAGCGTTGAACAAAGTAAGAGTAATGGGAGCAATTAGTGTTGCAGTATTAGCAAGTTTAATAGTTGGTAATACAGCATTCGGAGGCACTATTGAGACTGATATAGAAAATAAAGTACCATCAGTTATTGAAGTAAAGCCATTTAATACTGATGACTATATACAGTTAATAGAGAATTATGACTTAAACAATTATGGTGTGGCACAGTCTCAAGTAATATACTCTAATATAAGATTAAAGTACGATAAAGGACAAGTAGTATCAGCAAGTACTGAGACAAACAAGGCTGAAATATATAAAGATACTCTAATGAATGATAATATATCATCCTTTGATATGTATACTGAATATAAAGACTTTCAAAATGGGTATGATACATGTCATTATATAGAATTTACAGGAAAACCTAAAAAAGATGACATATTGGAAGATGCATTAACTTATGTATTCGATAGTGATACAGTATCAGATATAATAAGACATATAAAGCTTGGAGATAATAGCATAGAGTATCAGAATGCATTAGTAGAGTTTAATAGCGAGCATTGTTTTCAATATGATAGGTTTGGAAAGTATGAAATAAAAATATATGTAAATAGTGGCATACTTAGTGATTCATGTATAGATACAGTTAAGCTTTCAGAGACTGAGCCTATTATAGATGATAAAGCTTTCTTAGAAAATAAGAATTGGTATTCTCAAAACTCTAACGATATTTCAAAAATATTTGGCTTAGAAAAATCAGATAATGTTGCAGATATAGATAGTGTGACTTATACATATAGTTATGTACGTGAGTTTGACAGAGATAATAACATAGAGAAAGATAATTTCTTGAGATATAACATAGAGAAAGATATAGAGAACATAGACGGAGTTAAAGTAACATTTCACATAGATGAGTATGACAGGTATAATGTTGGTAGGCTTGGATATATAATGTTAAGCGGAACAGTTGACAAGGAAATTTTAGAGACATACAAAGATAAGTATTTTACTAACATTGATATGAATTATAGAAGCAATTATTCCACAGAAAATTTTAAAAGTTTTTCTAAAAGTTATTGACAAAATGCGAATAATGTGATATAATAATAAATGTAGTAGAAGTAGCCCAATTGTGAGAAGCAAAGGAGGATTGAAATGGCGTATAATGAAGCAACGGTATTGAGTAAGATTAGCAAGAACTCCCGTGGAGAGGAGTTCTGGGTTTCATCAGTACCAGAGAAGGATGGTGGAAATAGCGTAGATGTGCGCTTGTATTACACTAATGACAAGAATGAGATGGCACCAACAAAAAAGGGTATCAGAGTAAGTTCTGAGCTCATGCCTGAAGTTATGCTGGCAATGTTTGATGCTATGGACGAGTCCGCAAAAGCTGATTTTGTTAGTGACATTATGTCAAGAGTAGACGACACTAATCTTGACGATTGTGACGGCTTGGAAGAAGATGACTGATGAAGTTGTTGAAAGCGTCATAAGAAAGTGTCAAAAGTATAAGTTTACATATCATGTTGTGATAAATGGCATATTTATTAGAACAAATACATTAGGTGGCTGGTATATTCAGTATTGTACCGATGACGAATCTATATTATACCATGAGAACTATAGAAAAATGCTCTCTGGAAAAAGTAGATGCGCTGATTTATTGTCACATTATCATAAGCAAACGTCAGCCATGAAAGATGACGGTAGTTGGCCGAGTGCTGCAAAACTCGTAGACTATATAGCTAAGCATGATAGGAAACAACTTTGGCATAAAAAGAAGAAAAATAAGTGCATTAACAAAAAGTAAAGGCGGAGATAATCATGGCAGAGACAGTTAGCACTGCATTGATAAGCTGTCCAATCTATGTATATCTTACTATTTGCATTTCGATTGTTGCTGCAACAACAATAGCTGCAATAAAGAGTAAAAATAAGTTTATGCGTACCACATTTGTTGCATTATTTGCACTTGGATTGATAGCTGCTATGCCAGTAGCTGGTACATATCTAAGCGGAGGAGGTACATATAAATTTGGTGTGCATACAGATAAAGAACAGTTTTATCTTGTAGTAAGCGTAGACAAAGATGGAACAGTAGAATATCTAAATCCAGATACGTTTGAAATAGAAAAGACTAGTTTTGATTTGAGTAAGGCTCAAATTGGTAAAAATATACCATTGATTGGTATAGACAACACATTGAGAAAAGCTATTCAATTACCTGGAATAGAAGTTTACTGGGACACGGTTGAAACAAATTTAATACTAAGTAAGTACGATGCCATACAGTTAGGTATGTTAGAGCCTACTGGGGCTGATGATGAAAAGCAATTCAAAATAGCAACATCATCTGAAGCTATAGAAGAATTGCAAAATGAAATAAATAATAGACAGTAAATATTTTATGTAAGTCCTCCTGAATAACACGACTCGCCTTGCTTAAAGTGTTTACTGACATTTGATACTTCTTAATGTATGCTAAAGTATATTAAGAAGTATCTTTTTATTTTAAAATTTGTTGAAAGGAGCATATATGAGAAAACGTTATTTAGCTATATTAGCTTTAAGTATAGGATTAGTAGCTTGTGGTGGTAAAGAAGAAACAGTTGAAGAAACTTCGACAGAAGTAGATAGTATGCACCAGGAGTATATACAAGAAACACCAGATGCTAATGCTCCTGAATTACTAGACAGACCCTATTTTGAACCACAGTATGAGCTTAATGAGGTGATAGATGGCAGTTCAAGTGATATAGCTACTCAAAGTGAAGTAGACAATACTGTTGAAGAAACTGTGCTTGATGGTGGAAAAGAACTATCAATTAAGGATAGAGTAACATTCATTGTTCATGATACTATGAACAATGTTGATAGAGAAGGCGAAACAGTATATTTAGATGACTATGACGCTATAGATGTTGGACCTAACGCAAAAGATGCTAAAGTAGCATATAGTGTAAACGGAAAGACAATAAGTTTTAGATACGAAGATGGTAGAATGGCTGAATTTACTAGCGTTGGAACTGGCTATATAAGTGCATCTGGTCTTGGGTATGGTAAGCTTAAAGAGTTATGTTCAAGCATTTACGGTATTGACCTAAGCGATGCCATTGTGGATGGATATAGCAATAGTGATTTTGGGTCTAAAAAAGTATCAGGAGTTCATACAGCAGATTTTATGGAGTCATACGCAATATACAGGGGAAATGGAGGAGTTTACTTGGCTAAGTTTAAGGGAATACTTCCATATCAGTATGCTGAGCTTGAAACAGATATAAAGTTTCTTACAAACTAAAGAATAAGCTTTTATATGTTAAGAAGAAAAATTTATTTTATTTGTGGTGGTGTAAGTTGACAGATAAATTTTTGACAGACAGATATAAAAATCTTGATATGATACTTGATGGAAATGGCGATTACGTTCCTGAAGATTTAGAATTTAACAATGCAAAATTGGCTGCTAAACTTTTAGATAAACATTTGTACAGTGACGATAAGGTTATTGTGCATGCAGATGTAGACTTTGACGGTCTTTGTTGTGCATATGAGATATCAACTTATTTTAAGATAAGAAACAGTAATAAAAAGATAAGACAAGCAATAAACGCTAAAAAAGAACATGGAATAAATAAAAAAGCTGTAGAATATTTCAATAACAAGTTTCCAAATAAAAATGACCTTGTTATAATAGTAGATAGCAGTTCTAATTTGATTGATTATATCAAACAGATAAATCATGATGTACTTGTGATAGATCATCATATCATAACAAGTAATGAAAGTTTATATGGAGAGACTGCTGGTGGACAGTATGTAATAGTGAACTGTACAGTAGATGGAGATAATTATACTGCAACATCTGATATGTCTTGTGGCATGGTAATATATGAGTTTTTAAAGTATTATCAGTCAACAAGAGCATTGGATGACGAATTAGAAAAGTATAAGCTTTATCATTGGGCTGTAGCAACTTTATTTACTGATGTAATAAACACTGATACTAAACATAACCTGTATTATATAAATAAAGCATTTTCAGACACTGACATAGAGCCAACATTAGATAGACTTTTAACAGAGGCTATGGGGCAGTATAAAAGATTTGATAAGTCTGCAATAAGTTTTAAACTTGCTGGATATTTTAATAGAGCAATTCGTGCTGGAGATGGTATACAGGCATTAAAAGTAATAGCAAGAGATGGAAGTTCAAGTCTTCACTCTCTTGACAAATACAAAGATATTCAGGATAAAATGCTCGATGGTATAGAGACACAAGCAGTTGAGCATACAAGTTATACAGAGGTCAATCTAACAGAGACTAATATTCCAGAAAGTTATGCAGGATTGATAGCAACAAAGCTTATTGATACTTTTAAGAAAACATCCATAGCATATAAGTTGCTTGATAATGGAATAGCAAAAGGCTCATTTAGAGGTTTATGTGACGGCAAGTTATTAGATTATAGGCAGTTAATAGAGAATATGGGCTATTATGCTGAGGGTCATGAGACAGCTTTTGGATTTGAAATACCTGCTAATGAGTTATACAATGTATTGACTGAAGTTACACATTATGAAAAAGATGTAAAAGCACCTGAATATTTAATGAGTCCTTTGGCGTCTGGTAATTGCTTGTATAGAATATCAGATATGCAGAAGTTTCAGAGTGATGGAAACTTATATAAGATAGGTTTGATAAACTCTAGGATATGCAGTAACAATGAGATAAATATAATATGCTCATTAAAAGAAGTAAATTTAATAGAGGATTGCGGAAAATACTTTAAGTATAAGTGTTGTGGACTTATGTGTAGATCCTTTGAACCTATTAAAAGTCCTAATGTGACTTTATATATAGAGTTTGGTGATACATTAAATTTCTATCTCAGAAACAAGTGGGATAACATAGTGTAAAGGAGATAAACGTCAAATGAAAGTTGATAAGCAAAGCAAGAAAAAAAGAGACAGAAGTGGTGGAGGGATACAGTCTACTACAGTCAACAGTGGTAAAAAATTTGGCTTACTTATTATATTGATTATTGCAACTGTAATAGGAATAGTTGCTGTAATGAATATAGGTAAGAAAGCTGAGGAAGTTGTAAGCGTAGTCATGATAGGAGATGCTGGGGCATATAAAAATCAGCTTATAACTTCTGATATGATAAAAGAATACCCTATGTTAAAGGGAGAATATGAAAAATACTCCATAGTTGAAAGTAACGGACAAAAAAGACGTAGACTTATACTTTGGGAAGATAGGAATAGCGTTGTTGGAAAATATGCTGGATATCCATTAGTTCCTGAGACACTATTAGAAGCAAGGCAACTAACTAATAGTAAAGTAGATAACAGTGATACAGTTCTATATAGCTTTCCTGGAAAAGATATAGTTCAGTTGAATGTTGGAACATCTGATTTGAATGCATTTAAGACATTTCTTCAGCCTGGTGATAAGCTAAATATAGAAGCAATATACAGTGAAGAGGAAACAATAGACTCTATAGATGCATATGGAAATCCTTCTCAGGAAAAAGTTGACATATTCAGAACTGAGACAGTCTTTGGAAATATAATGATAGCTGACCTGATAAACAGCAGTGGAGACAGTATTCTTGATATATACAGTGACTACAATAACAAGAGTGCATCACAGCAGAATGCATTAGATAATAGTGATGACTTCCAGAAACAGACAACACCTTCAAGTTTACTTGTGGCTCTCACACCTTCTGAGAAAGAGACATACTATAAGTATTTAGCAAAAGACAATATCGAATTTAGAGTATCACTTCCTCAGAGAACTCAGTAAAGCAAGGGAGGATAAGTAAATGGCAGATGAAGTAAGAGGAAAACAGATAATAAATTTATCTGACATGACAAGAGATAGTGTTCGTAGTCTAGGTAAAGAATTATCTGGTGTAAACTCAGATGGCAATAAAAAGTTAATACTTGACCATGTATTTTCATTTGTTGGTTTGTCTGGAGGAGTTGGAACAAGCACTATTATTGCTAATGTAGCATCAGAACTCACAAAGATGGGTCGGTCTGTTATTATAATAGACCTTAACATAATGTATCCTATACAGCATTCATTCTTTAAACTTAAGCAAGAGCTTGAGACAAAAGATTTATGCAGCTTCCTTGGTGGCGAGGCTACTCTTGGAGAGTGTATAAAATATCCTGCAGGTAGAGACCTTGGAATATTGATAGCAAACAATAGGGGAATTGTAGAGCATATAGATGCAGACTCAAAAGATGGGTCAAATGCTTTGACAGAGTGCTTGGAAAGACTATCAAGTTTATTTGACTTCGTGTTGATTGATTGTTCAAACAGATTGGAGAATGAGTTAATCAATACTGCTTTATATAAGTCAGATAGAATAATGGCAATACTTGATGAAAATCTTGAGGGACTGTCAAATTATAACAGATTATGCTCAGCTATGGGTGCTTGTGGTATAGACTATATGAGAGTCAAGACAATATTAAATAAGAGAACAAGCATTCAGTATAATAGGTCTATACTTAAAGATTTTAATATAGACCTGATACAGGTATTACCTTTTGAGCTTGGAATTATAGAGAGCGGTTTAAAAGGTGAAATATACTGTAGAAAGGGTGCTTCAACATCTAAAACTGCATCAGCTTTTGTTCAGGGCATAAAGAACATAGCAAGAAGCATGGAAAGATTAAGTGGAAGCACTGCTGATGATGAAAAAGAGGAAGCTAACAAGTAAGGAGACAATGATTTATGGAGAAACAAAGATTATTGGAACTTCAGACCCAAAGAGGTACAAGAATCATTGGATCTGAAGCAAATATAAAAACGTTTGACACTGTAGTAAATGAGTGTAGACGTTTGATACAGGATAAGGCTGAGTTGTATAGAAATTTAGGGCCAGAAACGAGACATGAGAAAATCAAGTCTATTATAATTGGATACGTTATGGGACTTGAGAAACATGCTCTTGTAGATGGGTTCTATACAGAGGAAGATAAAAAGCTTGAAACAAACCTGTTGATTGACAGATTAACTCAGAGCATACTGGATTATGATATACTCACAGATGCTATGAGGGATCCTGATGTATACGAGATAAGAGCTAATGGAAAAGAGATAAAAGTCGAGATAGCAGGTAGGTGTCAGGATCTTAAAGACAGAGACGGAAGAGTAATATCATTCTCATCTCCGGAGCAGCAGTTAACAATCATAAGAAAGCTTATGGGAGATGTTCGTTTATCTGCTAAAGACGCTGTAGTTAACGCTCGTACTGTAGAGGGTTATCGTATGGCTGTTGTGCATAGCAGTGCACTTGGAGATGACCCTGGTGCTCCTGATGCTCCTAAGTATCACGCTTTCGTTTTGAGAAAGTTTGCTAAGAAGAAAATGGACCTTTCTGATGTTGTTAAGAAACATACAATGTCAGATAATATGGCTAGATTCTTGAGCTTAATGATGGCTGGTGGTCTTACATTCTTTACATGTGGACCTACTGCTTCTGGTAAATCAACAACAAACAATGCTATATTGCAGTATGTTCCTTATGATACTCGTGTAGTTCTGTTGCAGAACCCTTCTGAGATTGACCTTAGAATGAAAGATGAAACTGGCAGAGTTTATAACGACTGTATACATTTGGAATATAGGGATATAAACAATCCTGGACCTAATGATCCGACAAGTAAGCATATGATGGAGCAGATACTAAGATTTTCTCCTACATTCGTATGTTTCGGTGAGTGGCGTAGTAATGAGGAGTTTAAGCTTGGTATTCAGATAGCACAGGCTGGACATCCTATAAATAGTACGTTGCACGCACATACAGCTGAAGGTGCTGTTACTCGTATTCAGACAGCATATCTGGCAATGAGTGGTAACGAGCCTGCATCACTGGCATTAAAAGACATAACTGATGTTGTAGATATAATCATAATTCAGAAGATTATGCGTGATGGAACCAGAAAGGTACTTGATATATCAGAAGTTGGTGGAGTTAGAAAAGATGACTCTGATAGACCTGAGATAAGACCTTTATTCAAGTTCGTGACTGATGGTGATCCTGTATACGGACCTGATGGACGTGTAGAAGAAATTCCTGGACATCATGTAAGAGTTGGAGCTTTAAGTAAAGAGCTTGCAGACAAGATGAGGCTTGAAGGTATAGCTTCAAGTAGATTTGACTTTATGATAGAACCACCTGCAACTGATAGTTCTGGTAACTTTACAGAAGTTGAGACTTATACAGGAGAAAATATAAGAGGATACGGAATGAAAGTAAAATCAACAGTCTAATGGAGGTAATAAATGTTCAGTTTGGAATTTTTAAGTACTCCTTCTGGTGCAACTACATTAGCTGTTGTAGGAATGATAGCTTGTCTTCTATATATAACATTCTTTATGTTAAATATAAGAATCAGCGATTTATTTAGAAAAACCGGTAGAAAAACATTAAAGTTTACTGGTAAAATGATAAAGAGCAAGGAAGATAAGTTTACCAGAGAGTATGAAATAGGACTTATAACTAAGAAAAATAAGCAATACCAGATATATAGGTTCCTTAATGAATTAACAATAGACCTTGGTTTAAAAATACAGGGCATAACTCCATATGAGCTTTTATTTTTAATGGTTGTAGGAGCTATACTTGGAGCTTTAGCATTTGGTTTAATAGTATTTAACAGTGTACTACTTGGTATATTATCTTTTCCAATAGTATTTGCTGGTGTGGTTTGTGGATGCTATACAAAAGCAAATATAGCACACGATACTAGAATAGAAGCTGTTATAGAAGCTGAGAATATCATTAGTAACAATATATCCGGTGGTGTTAGGTTGGCAGTTCAAAACTCATATGATGCTTTACCAAAAGAAGTTAAGAACGAGTTCAAAGACTTCTTAAACAATATTGATGATATGATGTTCATAACAACAGCTCTTATGGACCTTAATAATAAGCTTGGTAGCGTATCTGATGAATTTATACAGAAGTGTATAAAGTTTGAGCTTGATGAGGAACATGGAACAGTAGGTATTTTCCAAGACCTTGTTGAGATGAACAATATAAGAACTCAGCTACGTATAAAAATGAAAAAGAGCTTTGAGGAAGTTGTTAATGAATACATCATATCAGCTGTGATGATACTTGTGTTTTTAGTGGGTGTTATGATAATATATCCATTTGTCAGAAACTTGTACTTGAACACAATATTTGGACAGCTTTTGATACTGTTGGATGCACTGATATTCACAAGTGAGTTTGTTTACATAACTTATTTGAGAGCTCAGGAGCTTTAAGTGAAGGAGGATAAACATGAATGGTATAGATAAAGTACTTATTTTTGCTTCCTCCAATACTGATACAGTATCTGACATAAATCAGATAAGCGGAAAGACAACAGTAGGTGGTGGAGAAGCACTTGACTTCTTTAGTAAGTTCACAAATGAAACAGAGTGGACTTACATGGATGGAGAGTTAATAAAGCACTTCCAAAATCTTGGATTATATAAATTGTTAATAGTTGCTTTAATATTGACAATTTGTATAATTCTTATGCTTAAGCTATTAGGTATAAGAACAATAACACAAGACGCTGGTGTACGAGCAGAAATAGACAATGTTAAAACATTAAGAAAGACAGAAAAAAGCATAATAGCTCGTCAAAAATCTTTAAATAGATTGAAAGGAATTGTTGCTGCTTTAGGATTGAATCCTGGTCAAGTTTATGCAGATTACATGAATTATAATTTGAAGCGAGCAGGAATAATGGCTCCAGCAGGAGATAGAGCATTAGATGCTTTTGAGTTCAATGCACTAGTTAAAGCTGGCATAGCTTGTACTACAGTAATTTGTTTATTTGTAATGTTATTTTTAAATTTAACATTAGGTTTTCTATTATTACTACTGGCATTAGTAATGTGGAATACTATTCCGAACATGTATGTTAGAAGTTTGGCAATGGAAAAAGATACAATAATCAATAATAATTTCTTTGACTTCTATCAGGAAATACATTACATTCTAATAAATGGTGGTAATGCTTCCATATCAAAGCGTATTAGAAGTTATCAGAAGGGTGTTAGAAATAATCCTGAAATGGTAAGATTTGCAGATACTTGTGCAGATTACATTGATATATATGGAGAAGCTGAAGGTTCAACATATATAGCAAAGGAATATAGAGAGATACCTGATGTAACAAAGTTAATGCGTTTGATAAAGCAGTTTAATGACGGTGGAGATATAAAACAAGACCTTATAGGTTTTAGAGATAAACTGTTGTTAGAGAAGCAAATGCGTATGGAAGATGAACAGAAGAAACTTGTAACAAAAGCTAGATTATCTTTCAACATTTTGATGATAGTTCTCGTTCAAGCTATCTTAAGTGCTATGGCAATATACTTGCCAGACCTAACAAATGTTGGAAGTTTTCTATAAAAGTAGCTACTTAAAGTAACAAATAACAATTAAAGGAGATAATGTCGACATGAAAAAAGTATTTATTACTCTTATCACAATCGTTGCACTTGTTGTTGTAGGTGCATTCGTGCTTAACGTTATCATGCCTAATACAGTAACAACTATGGTTAATACAGTTGAGGGTATGATATACAATTCCACTGGACTTTCTATGGATTTTAACGGAGATGGTAGAACAGGACAGCAGCAGAATATAGGCTCTGGAACTGATATTGAAAACGCTGGAGCAGAGGATGACAGTGGTGCAACAAGTGATGAAGGTCAGAACGTTGGAGGATTTGGCGGAAACTAATTCCTAGTACCTGACTGAGAATGTGGGGTGGCATGGACGGTGAAGTGCCGCCCCATTTTTAATTTTGAGTAACAGGAGGTAAGATATGGAGCGTGGAGTCTCTTTTATATTTAGAACTTTGATAAAGGTTCCAATTATAATAATGGTATCTTTCTTCATATTTAATATATTTGCATTTACAGTAAGCTATTTTAAAGTTATAGGTGCAGTAAATGCAATACAGCAGGTTGCTATAGACAATAACTTTTTGCCACAGGAAGATGTTGATACTTTTAAAAAATATCTGGAGCAAGAAGTTGAGACAACATATTTGCAGAATGCACAGATAATAATAAATACTGATGGCAGAGATTTTGACAAACAATTTATAAATGCTGACGGACAAAGAGTTGATGTAGACATGAATGACTTTGATCCTGAAAACACTAGCGTTAACGAGAGAAAACAGTATGGAAATACTATAACAGTAGGTGTCACAGCTGAATACAGGTTTATATGGCCATTGATGCATATAGAAACTCTTGATGACGGAAGAGTTCAGGGGTATGGACCAGGACAAGGTCAGGCTAATACTGGAATAACTGAAACATTTACTACTGCTGATCAGCAAGAGGCAGAGAGACAAAGACGTGCAGATTCAGTTGGAAATATAACTGTTGTAAATAAAGTAATGGGCATGCAATATTATAGTGACTTAGATTAAGAGTGGAGGTATTTACATTATGATTGGTGTAAAAGGCGTATTTAAAACTCTTATCTGGACTATCTTTGGAATATGCGTAGTAGCTTTATTTATAGAATACCTTAACATAACTGCTTCAACTACATTCTTAACTGGAATAATGAACAGAAGTGTTGAAAGGGCTGCTGACTATTTTGCACAAGAGACATATAAAAATAGAGACTATGGCCTTGCCGGAAATATGAGGAGCTTAAACGGTATAGATGAAAATGGTGATCCATCAATATATACAATAAGTGGTACATTCTACACTGGATCAGAAGAAGATGTATATAATAAGCTATATGGTGAGGATTCAAGCTTTGCAGATTGGTATAATTCAATATATGTGAGTGCCAGAAACAGAGGAGAAGTTTACTGGCAGAATTTGGAAATGCTAGCAAGCGGATTAGGATTAGGTAACACCAGAAATTTAACAGCTGCTCAAAAAGAAAATGGAGAAACATATGCAGAAGAGCATATGACTCCTTTAAACCTTGGTATACCATATTTGGATGATGACACTGTTGAAAAGATAGCAGCTTGGAATATAGCAAACACACTAAGCGAAGGTAAAGAAAGCCTATTACATTATGAAACAAATTCAGATGGAAACCTTGCAAAATATGTGTTATACAAAGGGTTTAGGATATACCCAGCAGATATAGATGTTGATGTGACAAACTTTGAGGTTTATGATGTGACAGAGCGTGATCAGCAAATTGCATTTGAACAAGCAACGAACATGGATTTAGCGATGTTTGATCAAGTAATAGATGATGGTGGGCTTATTGATGACGAAAGACGTTACGTTGGTGTAGTTGATATACAGTACACAGTGCCTATGGAGTATGTTGGAGTTACTCCAATGAGAAATATAATAAACTTTATGGCTAATAGAAAGCAGGTAGCTGGATACGGAAATAACAGTTATACACCTGGTGCTAATGTAGTTGATTGGGGAGAACCTGATCCTATGGATACTTATAACAGTGCTGTACCTAATGATGGTAGTCAGAAAATAAGACTTGAGCACAGCATGAAGTATTACATAGTTAGATAAGGAGGATAGCATGGCTTTTAATATATTCAAAAAGAAAGAAGTTCAAGAGGCTGTTATATATGATAAAAACTTGTATATACTAGCTGAGGTTCAAAAGCAAGGCTTTGTCAATTATATGGAAGCTAATGGAATAATGGTTAAAAACTTTAGTACTGAAGTTAACAAGTTAATATTTAGCTTGATACGTGAAAAATCTCCTATAAGACTTGTAATAATAGACTATGGTAATGGTGGGTTTAAGAGCATGGACGCTATAAACAATATAGTAGGACTTGTTAGTACAGCTGCCATGAAGAAAACTGACGAGGAAGATAGTAATGTAACAGTATTTACTAAAAGTGGTGCTCTTACAAAAGCTTTGAAAGACAATAACATAATATGTGACATTAGAGAATATAAAGGTGCTTCTGATATAGTAAAAGCTTTAATGTCATATAATGAGCGTTATATAACTCCTGGAGCTAAAGATATAGATGGAGCTCCTAGTGCCGATTTAATGTCTTATAGGTATGTAAAAGAGGACAATAAGCAGTTAGAACAGACAGTTAAAAACTCTAGAGTTTCAGTAGATATAACAAATGTAAATGTTATGGCTGATGGAGACAGCATAGAGAAGTTTAACTGTAAGTTTTAATAATAAAGCATTTAGTAAATCATAAATAAACATATAGTATAAGTAATAAAGAACACTTTTATATAATGAAGTGTTCTTTTTATTTTAAGAAATAGTAAGTTGTAGCATAAAAATGTTTAAATTAGCGTAAAAGTATTAGTATTAAAATTTAAAAAGTAGAAATAGGAGGATACTTACGTGGCAAATAACAGTTTTATTTGTGTTGACCTTGGAGCAAGTAATACAAGATACAGTGTAGATGATGGTATCATGCACTGGATGCCTAATAACGTAGCAATTATTAAACAAGATGAAAATACACGCATGGAAGTGTGGGATTCCAATAATTTAGATGAACGCATCAATCAGCATTTGGATGTAACCATTGAAAAAACGTCTGGTGAGTCATCTTATTTTCCGTTGAGGGCTCTTGTTGGAAAGATTGCTGACAGATATACATCTGTATCTGACAAGCCTACTGGAATGGAAAACAAGCACACTCAGAGAATTACTTACATCAATGCTATTGTAGCTACAGCTGTATCAAGATTAGCTACTGGAGATAAGGGCGATAAGATGAACGAAGTTTATATGTACCTTGCTCTTCCTCCTGTAGAAGCATCAAGAGCATCTGATTATGTAAATAAGGAGCTTTGCGGTGAGTATAAAGTAACATTTAATATGCTTGGAGAATATGTGAAGTTGCATATTAAATCAGTAAAGTGCATGGAGGAGTCTCTTGCAGCTATTACGACTTTCTTCTTCTCTGATGGAAAGCCTACTGACAAGGTAAGCAAGTACGGAAATGGATATGTATTATCCATTGATATTGGAGCAAGTACTACTGACCTTGTAGCTGTTCAGAATATGAGATACCTTGAGAGAACAGGAAAGACCATCAAGATTGGTGGAAATGTCGTAAGAGATTATGTTATTGACGATATTATGTCACAGGATAACATTGATTTGAACCTTGACAGTGCTGAGGCTGCTGTGGCTGAGGGTAGAGTTCAGACAGGTATGTCATATATTGATTGCAGTGAGATTGTGTCAAATGCCAAGAGTATGTTTGCAGAGCAGATTGTAAATAATATGCAGACTTACTTCAAGCAGATTGGCATTCCTATTCAGAGTTTCATGGCAATTGTGGTATCTGGTGGTGGAAGCATGCCAGGAGGATACATTGATAATGATGGTATTTCTCATAAGACTAGTGAGTCTATGGCATATTTTATCACTGAGAAGCTTAAGGGAGTATGCTCTACTATTGCAGTAGAATACATTGATGATAATCCGAGACTGGCAAATATTAAGGGATTGTTTAACAGAGCTATCTTTGATAAAGCAAAGAGGGAGAGAAATAACCAGTAATAAGAAAGTGGTGTAGCATGGGATTACTTAAAGCAATCATTAAGGTTGGAACTTCAGGTTCAGTTATAAAATTTAATAACGTCAAGGCTATAAGAGCTATAACAACTGATGATTTGAAAAGACTGACAGTTGAAAATCCTGATGCTTCATTTATAGTTATTGAGCCTAATGGAAGTGATAGAGAAACTATTACTTCCATTAGTAATATCCCAGTTTATTTCTTTGAGGACTATGACGGTTTACATGACCTTCAGAAGAGACTTAGTTTTGATTTTAAAGTAAATGTAAGAACATATACAAAAGGAGTTGAAGCTGAGGAACAAGCAGAACGTGAGAGAAATGAGGCTGCTATTAAAGCAGCTACTGAGGCTATCAATAACGATGATTTAGACTCACTATTTGGAGATGAGCCTGAAGTAACAGATAATGATACTGAAGAAAAAGAAGAAATCATAGTAGAGAATAATGCAGAGGCAGTAGAAGAAAAAGATGACACTACTTCTGAAAATATAGAGCAGAATAAGACGATAAGTGAGCTTGAAGAAGCTGTAATGGTAGCTGGAGGAAATGTTGAAGATGACCTTGTTCCTTCAGAAGATGAAACAGATAGCATAGAACAGACAGTAGAACCTGTTGAAGATGACGAAGTAGAGACAATCATAATGAATGCTTCTGAAGAAAAAGAAGAACATTCAGAAGCAACAAATGAGGCTGTTAAAGAACTTGAAGAAGAGCTTAAGAGAAAGAATAAGAGCATTGAAGTAAAAGATAAAGCAATAGAGCAGAGAGGAAAACTCATAGAAAGTTTAGAGGATAAGATAAACTTCTATGAAATGCTCATAAATAGACTTGAAGCTCAAGGGGATGTCATTGATATTCAGACAAAAGACAGTGAAGAAACACTGGCTAAGTTGAATGAATATAAAATGAATATGAAAGCTCTTGATAACAAGGTAGTATCACTTCAAACTCAGCTTGGACAGATAGACACATTAAAGTTACAGCTTGATGAAAAAGATAAAAACATTGAAAAGCTGAAAGATGAACTTGCTAAAGCAGCATCAGAAGAAAAGTTCGCTGAGTTAAGACATAGAATAGACGTTGAGTCAGATATAAGACTTAGCATAGTAAGTTCAATGACTCAGATAGTAGCGGGTTTAGCTGATACTAAGAAATCTTTAACTGAGACATTAGAGGAATTGAACAGAATTAAGTCTGAGAACTCTGATTTAACAAAAGAACTTGGAGAGACAAAGTTTAGGCTAAAGCAAAGTGAAGATAACTTTGCAGAGAAAAATAGAAGCTATAGTGAGAGAATAAGAGCTCTTAATTTCAAAGTTGATGAATATAACAAGAGAGTAATACAAGCTGGAAATGACCTGAGAAAAGCTGAGAAAGAAAAGCAGGAAGCATTAAATGCACAGAAAACAGCTGAGTTGCAGGTAACAGGCTTAAATGACACAATAAAAGAGCTTCAGTTAAAGCTTAATACAGTTCAGAATGACCTTGATGTAACAAGTGGTTTGAAAGACCAGTACGAAGAGGAATTGAACAAGTATAAAGCTATGAACATTGACCAAATGAGAGAGGACATAAAAGTTGGAGATATAAGCAATTCTCAGTTGGTTCAGGAGCTTGGTAGAACAAAGCAGGAGCTTCAGTCAGTTCAGTATCAGTTAGGTAAGCGTGATGAAATCATAAAGACATTAGAGGAAGATAAGACTAGACTTGAGTTAACAAATAAAGGTTTAGCTCGTGGTGTGAGTACTTATGAAAAGCTGATAATTGACATAAATTATACAGGTAAAGCATCCATAATACCAGTATTTGGTCGTGGTGGATGTGGAACAACTACAACTGTTATGAGTATAGCAGATAGGTTGCCTGGTAATGTACTTGTACTTGATTTTGATACAGCGAGACCGAGCATAGATGGTTGGGTTGGTATGAACCCAATGATAAAGACACTTCCTGATTTGGTTGGACTTGATCAGAGTGCATTTGGTGCTTTAATTAAAAAAGGTGTACAGTATGTACTTGATAACAGAGATGTTATAATGAGAAAGTACCGTGAAAAGAAGGGTCAGACACTAACATATTTCAGTGGATACTACGGTAGAGTAGATATGACTGAAGTTGCTAGTGTAAACTTCAGTGAGTTCTTTAATTACTTTGGTAGTGAATATAACTACATTGTTGTAGATTGTGGAACACTTGGAGGAAGTGAGTGTAACAATGCTTTAATTCGTTCTTTAAATAAGATAGCTTGGAAGAATGTAATGGTATGTTTACATGACAAGTTCGATACGAGACTTATGAGAATAAAGAGTGCAGAGCATGGTATAATGTATGCTAAAACAATCTGGCTGTTGAATTTCGCAAAGAACACTAGAATTGATGATAGCATGGCTCAGAGCTTGAGGGGAATGAATTATACAATCTTTAGCAGAGATATGGAACTTTTCGGAGCAAGAAAAACTTACTATGAGTTTGGAAATCCAAATAGGGATAGAGTGAAAGAACTCGCGGATCAGTTAATATGCTAACGAGGTGGAGAAAAGTAATGCCTAATACATTTAGAATGAAAGTAAATCTGGAGTTTAATAATACGACAGATAGAGGGTTTATCAGTAAGTGTACCACATTAGCTGATAACAGAATGCTTAGCAAATATGTAACAAGGGCATTCAAATATGTGTTGAGTCATCCTGAACTATATAAAGAGCTTTTCGGTTCTAATGTAGAGGCAGTTGATACGACATATAAAAAATATAAAGAGATAGATAGTAGACTTGCAAATATAGAAAAAGCATTAAGAGAGTTAGAGGAATACATATTTGAGTTAAAATCATTCATAGTATTAAGAAAGATGCTAGCTATAGAGCAGAAAGTTGACAATGCGTTAAGTGCAGAGCTTTTGATTAAGAGACAAATTAAAGAGATAAACAAGATACTATCTAGAGTTGGTACTGATCTTATAATTGATAGTAAATACATACAAGATGATGTATTTAAACAGAATGAGAAAGCAGAAAAGCTTGTAGAATTTACTATAAATTACTATGACGGAATTGTAAATGAACTAAGAAACATGGTAACAATACCTGTTCAGACAATTCCTGTAGAGAATGTAAACAGTAACAACACAGAGGAAAACAAAGAAGAAACAGCTGAGCAGGTTAATGTACCTGTTGATATTAAAGACGAGAGCAAAGAAAGTTCTGACAAAGCTTCTGAATTGACAGATGAAAACTTAAGTTTACTTGAGAACTTCTTTGGTGGTATGTAAGGAGCATTGAAATGTATTACAGTGAAAATAATAAAGTTGCTTTAGATTCTATATACAAACAGTTAGGAAAAGATAATTTACTTAGAGAACTGAATAGTGTGCAGAAACAGCTTTGTGAAAACTATGTAGCAAGATATATAATTGATAGAATAAATACTATTGGTTATTATAATGCTGACTATATTCTCACTGAAGTACATTTGGAAGATAGTAACGTATCATTTACAGTGAAGAGTAGCATAACTGGAGAGACTAAAGTAATATCTGGACCAATATTAAGAGATTATTTACCTAATGGACTTGGTAGTTTAGCTCTTAGTTGTGCAGATGACCTTGTATCAGATATTCTGTATGTGGCATATATAAATCATATAAAAGCATTTGATGAATATGTTAACAATGAATATATGTATGCAAGAGACTTAGTAAATGTGGTTAAAGCTGTTAATACTGATGAAATTGCTATCTATTCGTTTTGGATGAATGCATTGGTATTACCAAAGAGGCTTAGAGATTATCTTGAAACAAAGCTTAAATTTAGATACTTTAATGAAGTATTAGTTGACAATATAAAGAAAGTACTAAACGTTAGTGAAGTAGACACAAACTTTCTCGAAATGTGTAAGACTAATAATGTTAAATTTATCAAAGATATAAGAAAAAAGCTAATAAGTGTGACAGATCCAGATATGAGATTTGAGATAGCAGGTAGACTTGTAACGTTTACAGAACTTTACGACGGGTTATCTAATCATGGAGTAATAGACTTAAACATAATGGCTAATGCTTCCTTAAAGAAAGCTGTTTATGTGCATGCACCAAATGGAGATAGATTAGCAACCTTAAGAGAAAGATCAAGCTGTGTAAAAGAGTTATTCAAGAAAGATATTTATTTCTTAGCTCCTGATAAAAGAGAGAAGCTTTTATATTTTGTTTGGGCATGTTATGGAAATGATAACTTGATAAGTAAGTTTTCAAAGCTGAAAAGCAGTGATATAACAAGTAATGAAGTATGGGAAGTACTATTTCCGGCAATAAAATATCTTAGAAGTTCTGAATTTCTAAAAGTTGATATATTAAAGTTGCAAGAAGGTTTAAAAGAAATACAGTATCCTGAGAGTGCAGAAGATGAAATAGACAACAAAGATTTTAGAGAAATGCTTGAGAAAACATATAACGGATACAAAGATAGACGTGATAGTTATTCTGTGATGATACAGGATATATGTAGAAAAGCATTAAAGAAAAATAGGATATTATCAGACAAGCAGATAAGTGTAGTCAAGAAAGCATATGAGTCACTCATAAAGAATGAAGATAATACTTATAATAAGTATGATTCAAGCGTTGAGGAGAAGATAAAAGAACTATTAGATTTTTATGACTATGATAGTAAGTCATTTAACTATAAGATATTGACACAGGTGCTTGCTAATAAAAGATGCTCAATAAAACAGTTGAATATAATCAATGACATTTATGACAAGTATCTTGAAAGAAAAGATGACATAATAGAAGTAGATGCTATAGATGATAGTGTAAGCTATTCAAAAGAGTCAGAAATCATTGAAGATGACGCAGATACTGAAGTTGAGTATTCTGGAGACAAGATAGAAATACCTGACATTGAAGAATTGTGGGGTTAAGCATGGAAGATAATAAAACATTCATATTAGTTAGAAATAGCATATATGGTATTTACTATATTGCTGATATGACTGATAAAGAACAGCTGATTGAGCTAATGAATACTATGGATCCATATATAACTGATGATCTAACAATCATTGAATATGATGGAGATGACATAGCAGACTTGAGGGATAATGCAGTTGAGTTTGATAAGAAATTCAAAGAAATAGCATTAGAACAGATAGAAAAGGATAAAGCAGCTCAGGCAGCTCAAGCAGCTCAAGTTGAAAATGAGACTTCTGAAAAAGAAGAAGTAACAGAAGATGAGGAAGATGATGACCTTTTCGCATAAAGGGGACAGAGTAAATGAAGATAATATCTGACTTCACAGAATATTATGATAAAGATGTACTAGAAGCTTTTAAGAATAGCAATTACACTTTATTTAGAGAAGAAAAACAGAATATAGAGAAGATAAATCAGATAAGTATTTTAAAAAAGCTCGGTTATAAAACAATAGAGCTTAAACCATTAAAGAGTTTATTTGGTTTAGGTGATGTTGTCATTTATAGTAATCCTAAATTGCATTTTGGAAAAGGTAAAAGCATAGAAAAATATAGTAGTGCTGTAGAAATGTATGGAAATTGCTTAGCATGTAGGTGTTATGACAGTAGATATACATATAAAATTTTAAAAATAGGAAGTAAATGCTACAGTTTAATTATAGAAAACATTGGCTTAAAAGAGAATAAGCTATTAAGCATAAATGAACTTAATGGTATGATAGCTTTAAATAATATTATTTGTTCTATTGACTTTGTCAAAGACAATAAAGATAACATGATAGCCTGTGACTTAGATTACTGTGTGAAACTATCACACATACAAGGAATAGACAGAGTATTGACTTCACAAATAATTATAGACAATCTGAGGGGCTTGGTGTAAAATGGAATTTACTAATGGAGTTGATAGTAATAAAGTTGGATATGCTTTAGCTAAATTTATATATAACTTTGATAAACTTGGAGCAATACGTATCTTTGATATGAACGTTACATCAGCTAAAAGTAGCGGAAGTAGTGAGTGTTACTTCGCAAAGGGATACAGATATTATAACAAAGAGACATGCGGAAAAAACAATAACTACTCAACAGTTCTATCAACTAAGGCATTGTCTACAAAGTTAATCAAGGTTTTTTCAATAGGAAAATACGAATTGATAGAGTGTTTAAACTCTGATGGTTTTAAACAAGGCTGTTCAGAATTTAAGATAGACCTAAAAGTAGGGGCAAACATCATAAATTCTATGAATAGTAGAAAGTGCATAATATCACCTGTTGATTACCAAGGTGAATATACTGTAATAACCAATAGAGAGGATAGTAAAACGCCTCAAAAGGAGAAAATGAAGCCTATAGAAAGTTATGCACTTTATGATAAGGATGGAAACTTACATACTGGTATTAAATTTGAGTCACTTGGTAAAGATAAGATACATCCTGAAATAGAATTTAATGAATTCGGTACAAAGTATTTTGATACGACAATCTATGGATTGATAGGGAAGAGCAGTCAAAAAATAATAAAGTACAGTGATTTTGGATATGTTATGCCTTTGGAAATAGAGTATAAAGATGAATGTTTATGTATAGACAATTCATATTTCTATAAGCTAAAGAATGGAAAATATGAACAAATTGGAGAAGTATCAGGAACAATAAGTTTAGTAATAAACGTATATTCAGACGTTGAATTAACAAATAATATGCGTGAGATAATCGAGTTTATCAAGAAAAGAAGAAGTGAAATCATGGAGAACTCTAGGTATATGGCTCCTATAGGAGTTGGAATACCTAATAGAATAAAAATAACTCAGGGGGAAAAGTAAAATGCGTATTCATTTGATAGTAGATTTTCAGTATAACTATTATCGTAACAAATGTTCATATGAAAGACAGATGGCATATAGGGGAGCTAAGAGATTGTCTTGTGTTCTTGACGGAAAGGAAGTAGATACTACTTATCCATATCTTGTGCTTAAAGATATTGAGAGGTATAGAAAAATGTTTGTTAATGGTATTGATGACAGTAACAATATTTTTCAGGATGATCCTCTTGTGGATAATGAAGTTACTGTATCAATAGCAGCTGACAGCAAAATAGTCACAAGAAAAGAAACAAGTGCAGAGTATAAATCAAATAGAAGTGGAAGATTAGATGAATCTGACTTTGAAGCTATAGATAGAACACTTGATATACTAAGTAACGTTGGTTATAATGTATATAGACTTGATGGATTTGAGGCTGATGACATTATAAGAAATCTTGTGCTAAGATATAAAGATGATTATGACATGACCGTTATATTCAGTAATGATGCTGACATATTAGTTAATGTAGACGACAATGTGGTTGTTGAGAGGTTTAAGAGTTCTGAAAGAAAACATACACTGATAACAAAAGATACTTTCAGTGAAAATCTCAGTAAAGAGTATAAATGTAGCATGCCATATAACTGTATAGCATTATATAAGTGTTTAGTTGGCGATAAGTCAGATAAGATATCTGGAGTAAGAGGATTTGGACCTGCTGCATTTGATAAAGCTGTTTATGCAATAGAAAGCAGATTTGGTGCTGACTATTTCATAGATTTGAGTAACAATTATGATAAATTAGTTGATACTTTGAACTTCTTGGTAAGCACTGGAAATCTTAAACCTGACAAGTTAAATGAAGCTCTTTTAAGTTTGGAGTTGGTGTTATATAAAGTTATTAACGACGGATTAAAGAAACCTGAGAAAATGGATAACGACGAGTTAAGAGTAAAAGAATACAGTAGGTATGCAATGTTTAGCCTATTAAAGTAAGACAGCTGGCATTGCAAGAAAGGAGATTGTAATGCCTGAATATCTTAATACTCAGTTGTTATTAAAATTACGATTTAATAATAATCAAATACGTGCGATGGAAAGTGTGTACAATAATTTTGGTGTTGTAACTACACAAAAAGCTCAAATGATGGGCTTTGATTTTCAGACAGCACAGATGTTGAAGTATATGTTTGACCTTGCATCAGGTCATATCACAATAGAAAGTCCTGATGATCTGGCTAAGCACTATAGAAAATTGTTTGGGCGTACTAGAAGAATAGGGATACAGGATCTAGCAATATCAAGATTGCAGAGGGTTCCAAGAAAATGCGTTATAGGAAATATTCCAGCAGGAAAATTTGAGATGTATAACAGTAGACATTACCGCGGAATAGACATGATGTATGATGTGGTCAGTGTTGGAAGCAGTAATGTTGAAATCATAACAACAAAGAAACCTGTATTAAGGTACGGAGAGAGCAAAGTTCAAGACGGAGTAGCAGAAATAATAAGTACTAATAGAGATGGTACTGTAAACATAAGAATAAATAGAGATTACGTTAGGTTATGTAATAGATTCATAGTAGTTGCTTCGTTGAGGCGTCCTGAGTTTTATCATTATATGATAGAAATGATTTGCATAGAAGGAACTAAAATATACGTATTTGCTGTCACTATGCGTGATAGTGAGATACCAAATTATAAAAATGGTACTCAAAGAGTGTATGACTACGGGTTTATAGGTGCAGAAATCAAGAAAAAAGTTACTAACGTAGCCTCTATATTGTATAAGAGATTGCATGGAGTATATGTAAGTACAGAAGAAGGAAATAGTGAATTCATTTCAATAAAAAGAAATCAAGAAGAAGTTGAAGAAGATATACTTATAGAATAAAAATTTTATCTTATGGAGGAATAGTAATGCTTTATTTAGATACTTCGTCAGATGTACCTGACAGAGAATTTTTAGAGGAAACTGTGGAAGCTATAGCAGAACATGGAATAAAGATATCAGATACAAGCGAATTATTAAGTGTGCTTGTAAATGAGAGAAGAAAGTACCTTGCAGAATTAAATAACGTGTATGGAATAGCTAATCCAAACAGTAGTCAGCAAGTAATAGCTGCACTTAAAGAGTTGGCAAGCAAAGAGTTCCCAGTTATAGCTGAAGTTTGTGTGGATGAACGCACTAGAAAATGGTCATCTAATGCAGAAAAGCTTGGCGAGTTGAAATCTGCAGACGTGCCGATTGCATTTACACTTTCCAAGTATAGAGAGCTGAACAATATGGTATCTAGTATTAACACTATAAACGGACTTAAAGATCAGTATGGATTTGTTCATCCTGATATAAGCTATGGAAGAACAGGTAGAATAAACTACTCTAACCCTGCATTGATGAATATAAACAAAAAAGTTCTGTGGAATATACTAGAGCCTGAAAGTCCTGACTATACAATATATAGTGTGGACATTAAAAATCAGGAGCCATGGATTTTAATAAATATGCTTGGCATAGATGGGTTAGTCGAAGTAATTAACTCTGATAGAAGTAATAGTCTTTATGACGCAATATATAAAGCATGGTTTGGATATTATCCTGACCAGTTGGAAAGAAAAGAGTTCAAGACTGCCTGGAATGCCATGACATATGGTGCATCTAAAAAGCTTATACTAAATTCATGTAGGCATAATCCAAATGCAGACTTCTTGTATGAGAAGTTTAATAGTATCAAAGAGTTAAAAGACTATAGGAAAGAATGTTCAAGCAAAGGATTTTCCGGATATAGACAGTGCACTACATTATTCGGCACAAAACTTGAATGTGATGGCTATAGAGGTATGGCTCTTGCAAGACAGCATATGGATTATACCATTCAGGGTACTGGAGTTGACATTCTGGCATTTTTGAATAGCAATCTTAATGATAAGATTGAAGGATATGGATATGAAGAACTCGTTAAACCTTATCTATTCAGGCATGATGAAATAGACGTAGCTGTTCATAAGAATCTATTTGAACTGCTTGGAGAAGATGGAGTAAATGATTTCTTGACAGATACATTTGAGCATCAGATAGATGATTGGTCACCTTTCAAAGTAGAGATAGCTCGTATAGAGCACACAAAAGATTATGCAAGTATTTTGAAAGACGAGTAAATCAAGCATATAAGGGTTTAATGGGTATATTTATTAAAAAATTTTTAGAGAGGAGACACAGATGGACGGTAAGTACATTAAAAAAGACAGGAAAGTCTTTTCTTATACACCATTATCCTTTATATCAGCTTTATCTAATATAGAGAACTCTATAGTTCAGGGTATGACTGGTGATGATATAATGGCATTCTTAGGTCAGTTACCTGCTGAAATAAGAATAGTACTTGATTCATTGGATTTGATACCTGAAGATTTAGCTAAAGACACTATAGATGAATCTGATTATGACAGTTTTAGTAATTATAAGCAGATAATAATAAGAGTGAACGGGTTAATTCCTAAATATGCTAAGGAGTATATGAAACGACCTGTTATTCCTGCTTCGGCTGCAACATTGATACCGGATTTACATAGTAAAGATGAATTTAATCAGACTATAGGTCCAATACCAACTGTTGCAGCATTGAAAAACTTCCCTAAGACAAGAGACTTGCTAGAAAGTACAGTTGGATTAAAGGGACTGTACACTGAAATACATGAGTTAGGGCAAGTAAAACCTAAAACAAGGGGAAAACTGAACAGAAAAGATGAAAATAATATACTTGTAAGTGGTGGATTTGACCTTGAATTGCTTGGAAACTTCAAGGAGTGCACAGTAAGTTTAGCAGATATCTATATGTTTAACAATAAATTAAGAGATATGTTGCTAAGCGGTAGAGGTTTGGGACTCTTAAGTAAAGCTGCTATATCAGATAAGATATGTAGTAAAGGAACTCCTGATTCAGCATATTCTGCTGTAGCAGCATATTATGGCTGTATAGATACTGAAGATACATTCAAGTATGAGTCATTGGAGTTAATGTCAGTTGAGAAATTCCTGATACTACTTGGAAAGTTTAGGAACTCAGCCTATACTAAAGAGTATATATTAAAGCACTCTGATTATTGTGGTATAGACCCTAACAAATATATGAGTAGATACTCAGCTATAAAGTTAGCTTATCACAATTTAGGAAGTAAAGTCTTTGAAGTATTTACTGATACTATTAAAGATTGTGAGGAGACTGTATCAACTGCTTCAACATTCTTTAATGACATCGCAGAAGGATCAGAGTATGATACTCCTGAGATAGCTTCATACTATGTAGCCGGTGTTATACAGAGTGACGAGTACGGAAATGCTAGAATGTTTGAAGGAATGAACATGAGTAAAGCATTACGTATCATATTCTCAATACTTGAGTCTACAGTTAAAATTGATTTTAACACTACTGAGTATATAGACATTGATAAATGTACTGGTCAGGCATAAGATATAAAGAAGTAAATAGCATTAGGACCTTGGGTAATAGTATCCGAGGTCCTAAAATTTAGAGAAAAGTGAAAGTTTATATGCTTTTTGAATTTGAGTTGTGAGCATGACAACGAGCAGTAGTTAAAATCTGAGGGCTTCAAAAATAAATAATCAATGTCGGATTTAGGTTAGGTAGAGTGAGATATAAAAAGTAGCTTTGAAAAATATATAAGATAACATTGGAAATGGTGATGACATGAATAAAATTTATTTTATGCAGACTAAGTCTGGTAAATATGACAATAGAGATGAAAATAGAAGATACATAGATGTGTTAGAGTGTGAGCTTGCACATGCAAGTAAACTTATTGATAAGAGTGACACAGACTATATAGTTGAAGTTGATGACAATCTGGAATTGTTGAATATTGTTCCTAGACTTTCTGGCAGACTTCATTTATCTCGTGTTATTGTTGTAGGAAGCATGAATAAAGATTACTACTTTGGAGATAAGCATTTAGTATCTCCGGTAGAGGAGATAAAATGAGAAAAAAGCATATAATTTTGATAGCATTAGCTATGGTAATACTAGTTGGATGCTCTAATAAAGAAGCTGAAAGCGGTGAAATAAGCGGAAATAGAGCTATAGTATTAAATTTTGTAAACAATAATAAAGAAGATAGCAGCACTAGAGAATTATACCAAAGACTTGCATCAGAAATAATAGAGTTTAATGGTAAAGATGAGACTATCACAGTAGAAAATGCAGGAATTGCTAATGATACAGGAACAAGCAATATAACAGATGACTATAACAGTAAAGAAAGTAAAGTGGAAACTACTGAAGTAGACGATACACAAGTAGAAAATGTAGAAATCGCTTGGAATATTGGAACAGGCAATATAACAGATGAATATAGCAGTTATGATAGTGTATTAGCTCCTGGTATTTATATATCTGGATATGATATACCTTCTGGTAAATTTAGAATAGCTACTGAAACACCTAATCACAATATAAATTGTCTAGTTCTAGAGACACATCAGAGGATACAGCCTGGTAATTTTGATAACTCAACAGAAGGTTTATATAGATACACATTAGAAATACCAGATAACACTATAGTTCAGCTTGGAACAAACACATATTTTGAAAAACTTGACTCTGAGTTTGAAATAGATACAGACAATGATATGTCTGACAGATATTTCTATAATCCTTCTGCTACTGAGTTATATTTATTGGCATATATAGGAAAAAAGCCTACTGTAGAAATAGAAGGGACTATAATAAAGAAGTATAGTGACGGATATGCAATAATGTATGATGACAGTGTAACTAAAGTAGAGATAGCTGATAGGGAGTATGCTGAAGGAGATAAGTTATTAGCTGAAGGAGTTCTGGAAGGAACATTTGAATCTGGGACTGTGAAGTCAGGAATAATAAAAGTAACAGAGGAGGGTATCTGATGGGATCATCAAAAGTACCAAATAGTAACAGTGGAAATGCAAATATACTACTGTATATTGCATGTATATTTCTTGTATTCCTTGCAGTAGATATACTTGGATCTATGTATGCAGTAGCATTTAACAAAGAAACAGTGGCTGTTGAAGATAAGATAGACATATACAATGAGTATATAGTAGCTGCTGCTGATAAGTTTGAAACTAAGTGTGTGACCAATCCTAGTATTGATGGCTATTCATCAAACGGAATATACATAGATGAAGATGGAAATATCTTTTTGGATTTAACTGATATAACAGTTAGTAAGAGGTATCTTGTAGGAATAACTCAGTCAGATGTTAAAAGCAGTGAAGCTGAATATAGTATGTCAAATGAATTTATATTAAACCAGGATGATGAATTTAAAGAACAGGTAAATGACCTTGATAAAATTAAGAAATACACTGAGTTTAATATAGAAGATTACCATTTAGAGGATACAGAGGGCTTTGAAAGAATTAAATACAACTACGATGTATACAGACAGTTGAAAGACTTTCCTGACAAAAAGTATGTTGAAGATGATACAGATGAGAGTCAGGATATAGCAATAGATAATGTAAAAAATAGAGTAAATTAAGAAAAACAGTGGGGAGATAGGTAAAGCATGGATAACATTAAGAACATGGAAGCTGAATTAGGTAACAAATTAAATGAGGCAATAGAGCTTTCAGAAACACAAGAAGCAGATGAAAATACTGAAATAGATGTAAGACAGTGCATTAAGAATTCATTTGAAGCTGCTGGTTATAAGTGCCAAGATTGCTATGACGGAGATGTTAGAAACGCTATGATTGTTCAGCATGTAAAGACAATCATAGTGTTAGTTTATACAGACGGAGATATACAGAAGCATCACATAGATGATGCTAGAAAGCTTAGGTCTAGATTTAAGCTTAAAGAATGTGCTGTAGCTACCTTCGGAACAGCAGGAGATCAAACATTTAATGTGTTCAAAGCTGGAGGAAAAGCTAAGAAAGCATTAAGACAAAAAGATAAAAAACTTGGTAGAACGTTCCAATACTTTATGTTGAAGTAGTTTATATGCGTAGATAGAAAAAGAAAAACAAGCACTGACAACATGGAGGAAATATTGTTATGAAAATGTTTAAACAGTACTTGGCTTTATTCTTATCTATATCTTTAATATTTAGTAATACATTGACTTCATTAGCGGTGACAGAAAGAACTAAACATTTAGATGGAATAGAGCTAGATAATGTGGCTACACCATCTGATGCTGTTAGACCAAGTGACAGCGATAATAGTGGTGATAACTTAGACAGTGATGACGACATAGAGTTAGACGATGCATCAGACAGTGAAATAGACTTTGGTGACATTAAGGCATCTGACTCTAATGCAAATAGACCTATAGATGGTAAGTGGTATTACTTCAATGAAGGTTCCAGTAACTCTAAGTGGAGTATAGATGAAGCTTCAGGAATATGGGTTGCAACATCAAGTGAGAATGCAAGACCATATGGTTCAATGTATATCAATGAAATTACTCCTGATGGAAACAGAGTTGATGAAAATGGAGCTATAATTAAATAACATAAATGCCTATGGTATTAAAAGCCATAGGCATTTATTTTTGCGTAAACAGTATTATTGTCTGAAAATTTATTTTAAAGAATTTTTGATAAAAGTATTGACAAAGTTGTATGATTCTGGTAAAATTTTTAAGTTATTTAAAATTTGTAAGAAAGGAAGGATTATGCAAATGTCAATGTTAGATAAGACTTATGATGAATTAGTAAGTGCATTAAGCGTAGAAACTGTACATATATTCATGAATGCTGGTCTTGAAGTAGAGAGACAGGATAAACTGAGCAAGGTTGATGGTTTAAGGGTACCAAGGTTACGTGATTTTGCAGAGCTTTTTTGGGGAAGAACTGTTGATGATGGAAATGCAGTTAAAGCTATACTTTGCGGTAAAGACGTTCAGTTGCTTGTTAAGGATGACAATGGCGGAGTGATATATTATCAGACAGTTTAAAGTGTAGGTATTGCTATGAAAGTTACATATTGCATATAAAAAGAGATCCTATGACTGGTAGGGTCTCTTTTTGTACTTAAAAATAATATAGGGTAAGTAATTAGAGAAAAACTATATGGAGGTTATAAATAGTATGAGCGTTGTATTTGAAATTGTTAAGCCAATTACAAAAGCAGAGGCTATGACTTGCAGAACTGACATGCTTTATTCATATCAGTTACGTAAATATAAAGATGTAGCTAATATGTTAGAATTTAACATAGATAAAAGACTCGGAATTAAATACGCTAGCGTTGCAGTTGTAGCATACGCTCAGGGAATGTTCTTGAAAAGACAATTCTTTAATAAAAAAGAGACATTTTATGCTTGTGCTAGCAAAGAAAAAATGTTAAAGTTCTTTAGAAAATATGGTAAAATACCTCATGATAAGAGAAAATATACATATGGTTTTATAAAATGTGGATACTTAGAGAGGCAATTTAATGATCATATGTTAATAGATACTGTACAGTACTTAGAAAGTAAATTTACTGATGGTTGCATATTTATAGCTTCTTATTAAATATGGAATAACTGAAGGATTAGCTCTGTTATGTAATAAAAAATAAAAATTAAAATTTTGGAGGTATTGACATGGCATTATGTAAATTGTGCGGAAATGAGTTTAGAGCTGACAATAACATAGAAGCACATAAAAATGGATATTGCAGTGAAAGATGCTTTTACAAGGCACATATGAAGTGTGCATTGTGTGGTAAAGAATATCTTTATGACATGACACAAAAAGCACATAGAAAAGGTATGTGTAGCTTAAAGTGCTATAAGGATAACATGGACAAAGTTGGGCAGAAGCAGACAAAAGAGAGATTAGAGCATTTTAGGGAAGCTGAAAGCTATCATTGGGGAATGAGCTTTGAAGATTGGTGTAAAGCTAATGGAGAATACGGTGCAAGACTATTAAGAGAGTATAGCAATAGGAATACAGTAAGTCCATCTAAAATAAAAGCAAAATCAACAGAAAAAGCAAAGTTTATATGCAGTAAGTGTGGTAAGGAGAATGAGACGAGCATAGTTTATATGACTTCTGCTTTAAGAGAGTGCCCTTATTGTGGCACTAAAAGAAAGTCTAAAATATCATATACAGAAGCTGCTATGCTTTATGTATTGAGACGTCAGCTTGGTAGAGAAAATGTGCTATCTAAAGCTAAAGTTGGCAATGAAGTAGTTGATATTTACATTCCTAAATATAATATAGCTATTGGATATGCAGCTGACATTTATAGAGCGAATATGCAAAAGAGAGATAATGAAATACGTGAGGAAATGAAAAGAAACGGAGTAGATTATATAGAAGTGCTCCATAGAAGTCATAAAAACGAAGGAGAAAAAAGAGACATAAATGTATTAGGTGATAACTCTAAAAGTGTTGACTTAGCTCTTACATTATTAAGAAGAAAACTTGAAGATATGCGTGGTATAAAATTAGATACCGAATTAAGCATTTCAGAAAAAGATAAGATAGAGTCTAAGACAAGAGCAAGTGGAATAGACATTGATAAATATTTCACGCTTCATTGTATGGGATTTAATACTGATCAGGCTGCTGAATTACTTGGTGTTAAAAAGAGCGAACTTGGTGCAAAAATGAGGCATCTTGATAGAGATGATAGAAAACATATAGAAAGAATGGTAAACAGTTTAATAGCGTTGACAAGCTGTGGGCATGATCCTGAGTACATAATGAAATCTCCATTATGCTCAAGATATAAATTGAATATCAATATTGTGAAGAAAGTGCAAGACATATATAAAAGATATTTACCTGAATTAAACAAGATGATGACTGCAAGAAGAGAAAAAGAAGCTGCTGAATTAGCTTTTATCTAAATAATAAGGAGGATACTCAGATGTTTATGAACGATAACTTATGGGAAATGCCTGATGTAATTTTAAGAGCTGTGCAAGAAGAAATGTTACTGCGTGTTAGAAATAATGAGCAATACTGTGATATGTGTGAAAGCATTGTAAGTCACACTCCAGGTTTAAGTGCTGGTGCAGACAATAATGATATATACCATATTGTTAATTTATATCTACGTGCTTTAATATTAAAAGAGGCAGATAAGAAGTATATAGTTGACATGGTAGATGATATAAAAGACAATGCAGATTTGAGTGATCATATAGACTGGAGAGAAGTCAAGTACAACATTTGTAGAAAATGCAATTTTAAAGAAAGAAGCACAATTGATGGAGACAAACTTGGAAGATTCGAAACAAAGCTAAATGAAGATGACAAATACGATTCATGGGATTTAAGTATGCTAAGTTTAACTGAATTAACATCAATGGTGAGAAAAGTACAGTGGTTTGCATATGAGTTTGGCTGTACAGATTATACCAAGATTTCTGATTTATAAGAAGTATGAAAAGTAAGAATTTTTGGTATACATTAGATAAAATTTTTAAATAGCTTTGATTCAAAATTTCATTAGCTTTATGTAAATATTTAAGCATAAAAATTAAGATAAAATTTATGCTAAGGAAAATTAGAAATATGATAGAATAAAATATAGCTATTTAAAAATAATAAGCACATAAAGAGAATAAGAATTGCAATATAAGATAGGCTCATTTGATATGTAAATGAGCCTTTTTATATAACAAAATAAAACATATTGTATAAATAGTAGCTTTAAAAAGTAAAATATACATGATTATTTATGGAGTGTGAAAAATGGGATATGGAAGATATTTTTATTTGACTTTTCCAGAAATTTGGTATATAATATTTAATAGGAGGAAGAGGTGTAGGTGTTGTGGTGGAAAATTGGAAAGAAAACTGTATAGCTATAGGTCAGATTTAAAGACATTAAAAGATGAAGGAAAACACACTAGACAACCTGGAAAGTTATTCAATATGCCAAATAATAGCACTATAGATGTATACAGATATAAATATGTATGCAAAGAGTGTGGAAATGAATATACATTAGAGCAGTTGATGGGAAAGGAGTAATAGCATGCTAAAAATGTTAAATATAACACAAAAAGTAATATTGACAATAGCATTAGCTATACTACTTGTTGTAACGTTATTGGCTGCATCTGTTAAAATAGATATGCACTTAGCTGGAATTATTGAGATTATAGTATTACTGTTTATTGGGCTTAATACATTAGCATTAGCAGTTGTAGAACTTGCACAGAATATTAGAAAGTACTTGATAAAATGAGACGTAGAACAATCACCTCACAAGAAGTAGTCTTTTCTTTCCTAATAGAGCTTATATCAGAAGTGATAGATACATTCAATGTAGACTATAAAACAGCAGTAAAGTTATTAGAAAAAGTAGGTATCTGGAATAAAATAGACAACATACATGAAATGTTAATATGGGCACACTATGGAACAGATAAAGTCATAGAGGAAATAAAGGAGCAACTTTGAATAAATAAATCAACAATATAATATGCAAATCAACTATGGTATCAGATGGAATAGCAATAATAAACTGTGGAAAGACTTTAGAGTTTATTAGTTTAGATGACATAAACCAAAAAGCAATTATAGAAATAGACTCTGATAAAGTAGTAGAAAGCAGTATGGATGCAGAGACATACACTAGGGCAATAAGTGCTTATATGAGAAATAAAGAGCATATACTTGACTTGATAGCTCGTGATGTGACAAATGGAGGTTAAAAATATTGCATATTTTTAATATGAATACAGATAGAAAACTAGCTAAAGAGCTTTTTAAATATCAATCACAAAGCACTATAAAATATATAATAATAAATCAAAAAGTATCAGTTGAAAAAGCTACTAATATGTGGTATAGCTCTAAGACTAGAAAATATCTTGAAGAACATGACATGTATTGGGTGGCACCTTCCAGGTGTTATGACGAATTTGAGCAGGAACAGAAAAATAGTCATTACTGGATGACAGAACCTTTTGATTAAGCAGTTTAATGTATGTACCAATAAGTACAGTATAAAAATTTTAGATAAATCAAGGAGGTTTATATGTGGACAAATAATTATAATGGAGAGCAGTATATTCCATACGTGACGATAGACTTAGATCCTGGTATTTATGTATTTAGCAGAGATAGAGCAACTGGCAAAACAAGGTTATACAAAGCATTACTAGATGTCAAAAGATATAAAGATGTTGTTGCATATACCTATGAAGATACATTTGATAATAAGGATTTAAGCAATTCAGTGAAAACAGCAAAAGTCATAATGTTTGATAGATATGACCTGTATAGGAATAAATTCACTGATATTATATGTAAGTACTCGGATAAAGCAATCATACTTATAGATTGTAAGAATACAGAGGATTTAGATGTTGGGTATGACTTCTGCAAAATTGATATGAGCATAGACAGAATAACAGTAACCAAAATGTGAGGTTTATCTGATGAATACACAAGATCCTATGAAAATGAATAAAACAGACTATGCAAGATGGAGCATAGCTGTAGAACAAGCAGTAGAGATAATAGAACGCATAAAGGAAGATTTTAACTTATCAGATACAGAAGCACTTCAATTCTTAAAAGATAGAGGGACATCACATTTGCTGAATGATATGGCTCTATTGTTTACTAGTATATCAGATACAGAAGATGAAACATACAGAATATTTTTAGGAGAACTTCCATATGGAGATGTAGGCAAGAAAGATGAATAAAAAGTATAAATAACAGTAAGAACAATGTGCTCCAAAGGTTTTTCGTCCGCAGATAGGCTGCTGCAAATACCACGCCAATGCCCGAAATAGCAGATGAAGTCATTGATTAAGCATTAGGAGTATCTGAGAAATAAATCAGATACTCCATTCACTTTTAAAGGAGACAATTGATGAAAAGATACAAGCTGGATGGACTTAAAGTAGGCATGAGGGTTTATGTAGATGAACTTACTGAAATAGAAGGTATCTATATTTTACTAAGCGACACAGAGGATGTAGAAACACCAGAAGGATTTACAAGAACTACTGGAGTAATATCAAAAATATCTGATAGAAAATTACAGGTGAAGCATTTAAAAGAATCATTATACTTTAGAAGGAAAGGATACTCAAAATTTTTTGAATAAAATTATAAACGAAGGACATTTTAAATTAGAAAGAACATTTTAATTATACCATTATCAATATTAGTTTTAAGTTTAGTTGATTGCGGAGGTAAAGATAAACCACAAGAAACAGCTTCTTCATTGTGTTGAAGAGAAACAGGCAATTAAGGACAAGTATTCTGGTGGTGGAATCAGTGGATCATATGATGATACTAATTTGAACTTACAGTCAGGTAACTAAAATCTTTCTTGTATAACCAAAACAAACGATATATAATAAAAAGGGGGTACTGTACCTGTTGGAAGATACAGTACCCAAATACAGAAAAATCAAGGAGGTTTACTTATGGCTTTATCATATAAAGAAAAACGTATAGATGATGTCAAAAACATGCAAATGGTTTTAATACCTATAATGATGAAAGAGTGGAAGCTTACTGGAGATGAAATGGCTGATTATTTAGCTAAGTATGACTTGCTAAATATAATAGATGACGGATATGAGATATTTAACTCTACAGGAATACCTGGAATACTAGATGAATTAGAAGAGTACATTATAAGTCAAGGTGGTAAGCTAAAAGTCAGACATAGATATGCAAAGAGGTGGTAGTAATGTCCAAAATATTATATCATGGATCAATATACGTATTTAACGACATAGATGTAAATAAAGGAAAACCATTTAAAGATTTTGGCAAGGGATTTTATGCAACATCTGTTAAGCAACATGCTGATAGAATAGCATTAAGAAATAAAAGATACACATTAAGAATGCTAAGTAGAGCTAATAAGGTTAGCAATATAATTCCTTATAGATATGAGATGACATTTAACGAGAATTTTGACGGTTTAAATGTTAAGGAATTTAAAGAAGCTAACATAGAATGGGTAAAATTCATAATATTTAATAGACTGAGCAGAACTGGACATAAATATGATATAGTTATAGGGCCTACAGCAGATGAAAGAACCACAACTATAATAGAAAGTTACATTGATGTTCTAAAGTCGAATGCAACAGATGAGGTATATAACAGAATAATTAAGGAACTCAAGCCAGAAAATCTACCTAAGCAGTACTTGTTTGCAACTGAAAGAGCAGTAAAACAAACTTTAACTCACAATGCAAACTGGAGAAAAACAGTAAAAGCGAGGTAATATTATGAAAGCTGAGAGATGGAGAATAAAGCAATTAAAAGATAAGAAAACGCAGGTATTAGCAGAATATATACAGAACAAGTATAAGATAAGTTGGGATAAAGCTGTTGAAATGATGATAAGGACAAAAACATACAACTGTTTAATTGATGAAGGTACTGGACTTGTATTTGAGTCAGATCCTTATATATTTAATCAGCTTGAGTTGGAGTTACAAGGTAACTTTGAAGAATGGATTAGATTATAGGCAGTTTAGTAGGTATCTTTCAATAGGTACAGTACCAAAATCCAGATAAATCAAGGAGGTTTATATGTTAGCAATAAATCAAGAAAAACATATTGAAGATGTAAAAAGATTACAAATAACATTATTACCAATAATGATGAAAGAATGGCATATAAATGGCATAGAACTCCGAGAGTTATTATCAAAGTATGACTTATTAAAATATATAGAAGTATGTTATGACTACTATAATTCAATGGGAATACATGGAGTTCTTGATGACCTATCCGAATATATAAAACTTCAAGGCGGTATAGTACCAAAATCCAGATAAATCAAGGAGGTTAAAAATCTAATGACTAGTAGGCAAGATGGAGTAATAGAAATGCAGTTGGCATTGATACCTATAATGATGAAAAGTTGGCAGTTGAGTGGAATTGAATTGCAGCAGCTGATGACTAAATATAACATACTTCATCACATAGATTTAGCTTATGAGAAATATAACTCGACTGGTATAAAAGGTATCATGGCAGATATTGAAAACTATATAAAAATGCTTGGAGGAACAGTAAAGTAAGGATGAAAAGTGGTGTACTTGTTAGTAAGCTATATCATGGTTCAATATACAATTTTAGAAGTATAGATACAAATTTTGGTAGTGGATACAAAGATTTTGGTAAAGGATTTTACACAACGGCTTCTAAAGAACATGCTAGAAATATAGCTTATAGGAATGCAGTATTGCATAATGACAATGCAAAGGAACAGTTGAAGATAAATAGAAATACTATTATAAAACAAATAAACTGTTATTATATTTACAACTTTATATTTGAGCCAAACTTTAATGGACTAAATGTAAAAATATTTGAAAAATCTGATCTTGAATGGGTAAAATTTATACTACTAAATAGGGATAGTGCAATAACTAAACATAAGTTTGACATAGTTATAGGGCCTACAGCTGACGCAAGAACTATGAATGTAATAAATAGAAACTTAAGATATAGGGGTATGATCAGTGATAAAGAAATTTATACAAGACTATTAAGAGAGTTAGAGCCTGAAAATCTTCCTAATCAATATTTCTTTGCTACCAATAGGGCTGTAGAACAGACATTAAGGTTTGACAAAGTTCCTAGAGACATAATGTATTTAAAGAGGTGATAATCTATGAAGCAAAACGACCCTTTTGTTCAAGAACTAATGGACGAGAAAGCTAAAATGTTAGCCGGATACATCAGAGAAAAGCATAAGATAAGTTGGGAAAAAGCAATTCTAAAAATGACTGGAACATTAACATATAGAAATTTACTTAATGAAAAATCAGAATATATTTATGAGTCAGATAATTTTATAAAGCATAAGTATGACCTAGAAGCTTCTGGGAATTTGGAAGAATTTCTTAAAAGATAGAAATAATGGGACAATTACCTGATGTTAAAATAAATGAGCTTATAAAATTAAAGGTAAAGCGGTTAGCTGAATATATACAGAAAAGGGACAGTATAACTTGGGAGAAAGCAGTTGAGAAAATGGTATCAACAAAAACATATGACTGTTTAATAGATAAGAAAACAGAGTATTACTCGGAGTCAGATGAATATATAGCTAATCAATATGAGTTAGAGCTTGTGGGTAACTGGGAAGAGTGGATGAAACTATAGCATTATATTGTATAGAAAAAAATTTTTATTAAAGTAAGAAAGGACGTAAAGATTATGAGCGTTATAAAGAAGGTTGTGCTTACAACAGGTATAATGATAAGTTTATTTGGAGCTCCTATAGTTCAGAACAATCCTTTAGGTGAATACCTTAATAGTATGACAACGATCACTGCAATGGCAGCAGAAGCATATTCTGATAACTGGAGCATAGACAGCAATGGTACATGGCATTACTACATGAATGACGGTTCATTATGTACCAGTGCATGGGTACATGATAAGGGACAATGGTATTTATTAGACGCAAGTGGAAATATGTTGACTGGCATAGTAAAATCCAATGGCGGCAAATACTATCTTCTGGATACAGTTCGTGGTACAGGAACCTATGGAAAAATGCTTAAAAATGGAAGTGTCTACAATGGCGTTACCATTTCAGCCAGTGTCAATGCAGACGATGAGGGAAGTTTAAGTGCTGATACGATAGCTCAGCTAAGAGCAGCAAATGTGAATGTAGACAACATACCGAATGTAGAGAACACGAAGCATGTAGAAGGTGGCGTAGTAGTATTTGCAAACACCCCAACACAGACACCAACACCACAGCCTACACCTTCTACTTCACAGGAAACACCAAGTGAGGATCCTACAGATACAAGTGACGAGATAGAATTTAATCTTCCAGGTGATGGATCAAACATTCAATTTGAATAATACAATAGCCTAAATACTTAAAATGCAGTTGTGTGAATTGAGTTTAACAGTATGATAACTCAACTGCATTTTAAGAGATTTATTTGCAAGTATGACTGACTTTAAAGAACTACATTAAACTTTTTAAATATCATTATCTAAGGAGAACAATTAACATGAGATTAAAAACAGCAATTTTATTAGCTTGTTCAGTACTGAGTTTAGCTGGCTGTACTTCAAATACAGAAGTAACTACATCTTCCAATGAGACAGAGGTCTCATACACTGAAAGCAATGAAGAAACATTAGAGGAGTCAGAAGAAAATCAGTCAGAAGAACCACAGTTAGAACCAGTGATAGCATTATCTTATGGTGATTATGAATTTGATATATCAAATATGACATATAAAGATTTTCTGGCATTCCTTCAAGAAATAGGTTATCCTGCTTCAGCAGAGTCCTCTGGCAGGCAAATGGAATTAGAGCCATATGAATATGAGGATTCATGGAGTGGAGCAGAAGCAAAAATAACAGTTGGAGATACAACAGTGTCTCTTTTATTAGAAGTATATAATCCGACTGGGGAAAAAATAACAGCCTTAGACGCTAGAATAGCTAAAATTCTTAATTTAACAGACATAAATGATAATAACTTAAAAATTTTAGGAGTAAATGCAAGTTTATTCAGCGAATACGACTCCGATTATGAATTAAAAAAGATTTTAGATCCGCAATTAGGAGAACTTGGCTACACAATGGACGGTGATTATGAATATACAAAAACATTAAGTGATGGCAGAATAGTTACATTCAATATAGATGGTAGTGTATCAATCACACCAGTGTATGATTATGGAACATATTAAGTTTATTTGATACTAAACACAATAACTAATTAGAAATCAATTTTAACATTGAGGATATCATTCTTTTATGGATGATATCCTCAACTGCATATTAGAGGTTTATTAGTTGAAACTTAGCATATAGTTAGACATTTGTAATTAGAAGGAGAGATATAAGTTATGAGAAGAAGCATGTTAATTATGTGTTTGGCAATGTCAATGGTTAGTTTATCAGCATGTGGTAGTAAAGATGACCCATTAGAAACAGCACCATCATTAGAGGTAATTCAACCAACAGAAACAGAGTCAGAAACTTTATCAGATAAATTAGACGAAACAAAATCTTTCACAGTACCTACCATTGGTACAACAGAAGCTACAGGTAAAGATGGTGATGAAGAGACAGTTGGTATAACAGAAACACTTGAGGACGACTCTTACATAGCTGTACTTCCTGATGATGATGTAATGGTAACAATGAATGTACCTGAGTTATCTTCTGGACACGAATATACAGAGTCAGAAGCAATAGCTGTTGAAGGCTTAGCTCAGTATTGGTCAGAGAACAATGTATCAGAAGAAGTATTAGCTGCTAGATTAGAAGATGAAGTCTTTTCAGGTTTATCTGATACTGATAAAGCAGAAATAGTAGACTCAATAAGTTCTGCAAACCCTCATAATAATCCAGAAATAACTGAGGTAGAGACCACAGAAGATGCCACAGAACCAGCAGAGACAAGTGATAGTGTTGAGAATATACAAGAGACAGAAAACTCAGCTTTCTTATCAGATGAAGATATGGAAAAGTGGTTTGGTGGTGCTGACGGAGAGTTAAGTGTTACAGAAGATCCAAATTTGAACTTACAGTCAGGTAACTAAAATCTTTCTTGTATAACCAAAACAAACGATATATAATAAAAAGGGGTACTGTATCCTCCAATAGGTACAGTACCAAAATCCATAAATCAAGGGGTTAAAAATATAATGGCTACACAAGATCCTATGAAAATGAATCAAAGGCATTAAATAGTATAGTAGTTATATTTATTTTTTTAGAGAAAGGAAGGTTCATTCTATTATGAATATGAAAAAAATAATTCTAACTACTGGAGTGCTTTTCACATTATTTGGAGCTCCAGTAGTTCAGAACAATCCTTTAGGTGAATACCTTAATAGCATGACTACCATGACAACATATGCCGCAGAGTTAACTCAATCAGCTCGTTGGGTAGGTTCTGGAGACCGTTGGCAGGTAAGTGATAATGCAGGAGGTTATTTAAAAAATCAATGGTTCCAAGATGATGTCACAGGGCATTGGTATTTACTTGGAGCTGAAGATGGTTCAGTAATGTATGCAGGACTTGTGACTGACCAATCGACAGGTAAAAGTTATCTGTTAAATACAAATCATGATGGCACCTATGGAAGGATGTTAGACGTAGACGGAGTGTATAACATCAATGGGGTTAATGTTTATTTGACTTTTGATCAGACTCATAACGGAACCCATGGAGCGATACTTTCTGGTTTAGATTCAGTGCGTAGTACTGGAGTTTATGAGAAGCAGTATGATAAAATCCCGACATCAGACCCAAATCAGCAGACACCACAGCCTTCTCAAGAGACACCCAGCCAGACCAATGATAGTGGTAACAATGGAATCAGTTCATCAACAAGCGATATTCTTGATGGTGTTGACTTATCAGGTATAGGTGGTAAATCAGGCAATGGTCGTGGAACAGACGCATGGGAATAAATGCTAGTACACAAATTCATATTTTTCATTGAATAGCATTTAAAAGAAATGTATAATACAGTTAGGTGGTGATACTGTGAACAGATATGTCTTAACTGGACGTATCTTTGATGGCAAAAGGCTCATAGGTGTTAAGATTACTGAGATAGAGAGTCTAAAAAGCAAATTTATACCAAAGAGTAAACTTGATAGATTTTTTCGAGATTATCATGTAATAAATTGTATATACAGATATGGAAGTTTGAGTTTAACTGATTCTAAGCTAAACATTAAGAAATTTCCTAGATACAATAAGAACTTGAGATTGGTTAAAAGCACTAATAAAGTAATGTATTACACTGAATCACAAGTAATAGCTTCTATTACAGGTGGTAACATAGATAAAGTGACATATTGTATATGCGGAGCCCTAGTATCTGGAGCTATTACAGACCCGTACTCAGAGCCAGCAAAACAACATGCAGAATTGTATTACAATGAGATTAGAGCAATGACAACAGATGTTTATAAGATAGCAATGAATACTGGTATTGCAATATCAGAAATAGAAAGAATAAAAAGGTATCTATTTTTGGATGAGCATAAGCTAATAACTGGAGTAAAGAGATTTGACCCTAGTTTTGAAATTGCTCAATCTTGGCAAAGGTTAATGTCTGCTGGAGGAAAGGATATTAAGCCGCATGATATCACTTTAATAAAGCATGAATTATATGAAGAAGCTTTAGTAAAAAGCGGTATGGATCAGGATAAAGCTCATATAGAAACAAGTAAAAAATACAATTATACAAAAGAGTCACAGGAATATTATAAAAATTTGAGTTTAAGGAGGTAATTACATGGTAGATTTATTAAATATCAAGTGGAATGGAAGTTTAGCTGAAGCTGATTTAACAGAAGATGGCAGTCCAGATATAGCATATACAATTAAAGTAGACTGTAATACAGGAAAGATATTATTAAATACTAATGGAGAGATGACAACCTATATAGATAAGGCTAGAGACTTATTAGAAGAGTTATACCGTAGCAACAAAAGACCAGACAAGGCAAGAACGATGTGGTATTAAGGTTAAGAACAATTGAATATGGATTTTAACATTAGGAGTATTTGATTTGAATATCAAATACTCCTTTCGCATTATAATGAGAGAATTTAGATTTAGGAGGTAAGACAATATTATGAGAAAAATAGCTTTATTATTTTTAATGGTAGTATCAGTTATGAGTTTATCAGCTTGTGGGGGGAAAGATGATAAGCAAAACGAAACAAAGCCTACATTAGAAGTCATTAAACCAACAGAGACAGAATCAGAAACATTACAAGACAAATTAGAAGAAACAAAAACCTTTACAATAGAACCTGCACCTGCATTGAATGGGTTAGGCATTGATGAAGATGGTAATACAATAGAAGAAAGCAGTCCTTTTATAGCAGAGGATGACATAACAGAGAATGGAACTGGTACAAGTGGAGGAAATTCTGGCACTAATAATGTTACGAATAGTACATCTGGAGAAGATAGTAAAACATCTGGAGAAGAGAGCAAAATGGCAGAAGAAAATAATGCTAAGCGTATAGAAATAGAAGAAAGCGTAGCAGAGAGTTTGGAAGCTGATGAAAATGTGCTATCATCTGATGATTACCAGCAAATAGACAATGCAATAGATGATTATACAAAGAAAGAAGCAGAGGAACTTCTTGAAGGCGTTGATACATCTAAACTGTGAGGTGATTGGATATGTTAATGAACAATATTAAAAGAACAATGGCAGGTTTATTAGCAGGTTTAATGCTTGTGTCATCTCCGATTACATCTTTAGCAGAAGGTGTTAACGGTACTGGGTCTGGAGAAGTTTCAACACCAAGTACACCAGAAATAGTAGGTAGCTTCTGGAAAATACATGCTAATCAGGGTTGGAGAATTACAGTAGTTAATTCACACGGTGTAGCAGTAAGTACTGGTTTGGATGTCGTAAGATACTTTCCAGAAAAAGTGAAAGATATATTTGGAAACTCTGGAGAAGATACAGAAATGCTTTGGAACAACTATAAGAACAATTCAGGTTCAAATAGGGGCGTTCCAAAAAATACTATAATGTACTTAGGCGGAGCAAAGACAGACCTTTGGTACACACATTCTAGAGTAAACATTGGAGGAAGTGCTAATAACAATGGTGTTTATTCGACCATAAGAACAGATGATGACTACTCATCAAGAGACAATACAAATGTTGGTACTACACCTTCTAGAATGGTTACATATGAATTGTTACAGCAGTTGTTATCAATTTCAGCACAAAACAATGGCGCAACATTATTAGTAAATGGTCAGAACTCTACAGCTGAATATACAACAGCTACTGGGGAAAAAAGAACAATAAGTACAAAGTTCTTATCACCATTGGAGGAAGGAGTTACATCATCAGAAGCAGCTAAATTGACTGGTACAGGAGAAATGTTTAAGAATCAGCTAATGTCTCCTGTTACATACACAGATGGTACAACAGACACGTTGATTGAATTTATGCTCAATACAAATATTGTTGATATGGATGGAAGAGGTAATAAAAATAGCAATAACCTTGTTCCAATGATGACATACCTTGATACAAAACTACAATCAGAGTATGAGAGTTTAAAGGCTCAAGGAGATGAAGGAGCATTTACAACAGTGTTTAAAAACAATCAGTTAAGATTGTTGATAGAGCCATTGCATTGGTGCTATGTACCAGTAATAAATCCAACAGACCCAAGAGCAGATCATAGAGGAACATTGTTTGATAGTTCATGGTGTACTGAGGATATGATTTATGGGCCTGTATCAAAGGTTTTATACTATGTAATGGAACAATATTATAAAAAATTTGCAGATGTAGATGGTTATAATCTTCCTTCTGGAATGTCATGGACACAATTTGTAAATTGGGCTTCATCACACGGTATGGGAGTTGACTGGGATTGGAGCATGGCTGATGAAGCATATATGTTAGCTTCAGATCAGATAGACTTAGGACTTTATCAATATAATAAAGATACACAGGACACATTACAATATCAGTTGAACTATCATAATACTCTAGGTTATGGCGTAATGGTTACAAGTTTAACTGAACAGGAAGAAACAAGTACCTTTGATGAACAAACTTATGGCACTAATTATTCAGAAGGTCCTTCAGAGGATAAGAGCCAGGACGGAGGTAATGAAGCCCAGAACAACATAGTTAAATTCTATGCTAAAAAGACTGGAGATAGCTACACATACAAATCAAATTATACTAGAGAAAAAACAGTTGGAACAATAGTAATAGAAGATGAGACTATTGGTGGATACACAGTAGATAACTGGTTTACTAGTCCTACATATAAAAAACCTGTAAATCAAACTGATAGCTATGATGATACAAAGAATAGCATTGAGAATAAGCAGTCAGGTACAGATACAGGAACAGTTACCTTAAATCAGGGTGAAACGCTATATGTTCGTTTAATAGAATCACCTAAGGTAGTCAAAATCTACACTACAGGTGGAAATACTGACAAAGTAGAAACGGATCCTAATCCAGAGTTTAGTGATGGTAAGCTTATCATAAAGACTCCTGATGACGGATATGACTATGAAGAAAATACTCAGAGTCCAGAAGATAAAGATGTAACCAGTTGGGAGGAAGTTCCTGACGGTAAGACAACTACTGATACGACAGTTCCAGTAGAAGATGACACAACAGTAATTTATATACATTACAATAAAGACCCTGAGGACACAGGTAATAAATTACTGTTACATGAAAACGAATTAAGTCATCAATTCACTTTAGACAATGTAAAAGGTACCTTACTTGATGGAGTAAGGAAATACAGTAGTGTTTCAACACCAAAACATGGTAAGCATTACTGTGGAGGATGTAGAACAGATGATGACGGAGATGATTACTGTCCAGGTCATAGATGTTCAGCTTCCTTTGATGGAGTAACAGATTATAGCTTTAGGCTTGAAAATAAGGCTACTTACAATCCTCAAATAGTATTTGCTTGGGAGCACATGGAGGAAACTTTAAACTACTCTGGTGACGGTCACGGTGCTACAAGTGGTTTTGATGTGACATATGCTCCTAACATGAGATTTATATTAAGCAGAGCAAACACTGATAAGCCTACTTTATATCCTGGACTGAACGGTGGAACAAAAGCTGTACTTAATCAGATGGGATATACAAGTGAAAGATATACACCTGCTGGAACAAGAAAAGATGGTTTAGCTGATGTTCCTACAAGAAAGACTTGGGTAGATACATTCCATACTGATTGGCAGTTCCTTAGTGTTGTAGACCCTGTTTCAAGTTGGACAATGAGCTGGTGTGGAGATACTGAGACAAGAACAAAGCGTAGCAGTGCAGATATAAATACTTTAAATAGTGCATACAGTGAAAATGGTAATGTACAGATTTTGGGACTTTGGGGCAGAGCAAATGCAGGTTTATCAGAGCCTAATGAAACCTCTAATTTATCAAGTGCTAAATGGGTATTCAATAATTTAAACTTTATACCTCGTAAAGAGCATTTAAAGACATCTGAGATTCAGTTCTATCCATATTATAAGATGAAGTTCGTATCAGAAATAAATGGAGCAGAACAGGACGCTTATTTAACATCTGAGAACCTTAGTAAGTTACTGAATGTTCAGAGAGTAGATACAAGTATATCAGCTAATGGCAATACATCTACAGGAAATAGCTTGTATCTTGATAGTACACAGTGGAGTATTCATACTAAAGCTCAGACATTGTTAGCAAATAATGATGTACAGGATAGTAGATCACTGTTACCAAGTGGTGCTATTTATACTTTATCAGATGGAGAACTTTCTGGAAATAAAGCTCCTAATAAATACATTGGTATTCATTTATATAGCACTTATGTAGCTGATAAATCAAAGTTAGCTAATACTGGAGACATACTGAATGAATCCGAAGCTAATGCACAAATAGACGCTTTCAAGGAAGAAGTTAAGAGAGTACTTGAGGGTTATGAGATACAGATGTTTGGTGCTTTAGGTATCATAGCTGACGAAGATGACTTCCAGAAAGAAGCTGTCAAGATAACAGGTACAGCAGGTGAAGAAGGAAAATATGCAATAGGAACAAGTCAGTTTGATAAAAATACTAGCAAATATGATTTAAAGACAGTTGAGAATTATACATCTCATACAACTGAGGCTAACAGAGCTGATATAGATATCAAGCATATTGATGAAGTAACCTATGACTGGAAGTTAACAAGTGACGCTGATGGAAATATAAGAATATACAGAGATAATACAGAGATGGCGTCATTGACAAAGACTCAGGGCGTTGCTTCAATAACAAACAAAGATGTGCAAGAGTTTGACGCTAGAACAAAGTTAGTAACAAACTATGTAGCAGCTCTTGACAGAAATATGGGTTCAGACAGAACTGGTAACAAGTGGTACAATGAAGGCTGGGACGAGTTACATTGTAAAGAGTTAAGAATATCTTATACAATGGGATTTGCAAGAGATAATAATGGATCTGCAGGTCAGAGATCAGCTGCATTAAATATAAAAGCTAATGGTGTATTAGATAGCAGAACAGATATGTTTAATGGAGCTGAAGAAAAGAACAGAACATGGAGGTTTTTAACTTCTGAAAAGAGCCTAGATGAAAATGCAAAGAAGAAGAATGTGGGATACATCGGTACATTCAACGGCATAGAAGTGTTCGTGCCAGGTATGCAAAGCTTATTCACAAGCAAATTGTTCTACACAAGTAATACATCTGTAATGGATCTTAACTAATTAACATTATACTGCACCTCTGATTTGTATTTGAGGTGCAGTATATATTTTGCATAAACATAGTAGTAAAAATATTAGGTATCTTTAAAGTATAATAAAAGAAAAAGTATTTTTATTTAATTGCATTATGTTGTATAGTAAATAAATTTTATTTTTAAGTTGGAGTTAGCATGCAATGGCACTTGATAAAGTACAGTATTTGAAGAAAAAAATACTAGAAAAATTGAATAAGCATCGTAAAGAAATTGGCGAGCAATCATTTAGTGCCTTATGCAATACTGTAAATGGCACTAATGATTATGATAAGCTACTAGAATTAAATGACATGGACTTATTCATAGGTTTAATGGACTATATGAATAATAATGGGTCTAATAGAATAAATAGTGGGCTTGAGGATGTTGCTAAATGCACTAAGAAAATAGCAGGTTTACCTGAGTTTACTAAAGAAGAACCAGAGATGCTTGATGGTGAGATATCTGAAGATGAATATGAGCTTATGCTAGAAGAGGATGCAGATAAACAGGAAGAGACTGACGAACAAGAAGAATACTCAGACGGTGACGAAATAGATGAAGATGACATAGAAGAATATGACGAAGAACAATACGAAGAAGATGATGACGAGTCATTAGATGGAGAAGAGCTTGACGAAGATGAATTAGACTCTTTTGATAATAGAGAAGCATATGATGAAGAAGATGACGACGAGTCATTAGACGGAGAAGAGCTTGATGAGGATGAAATAACAGAGATAGAGGAAGAAACTCTTGATGATATAGATAGCACTGAGTATGATTTAGAAGGCGAAGAATTATCAGAAGATGAGCTTGAAGATTATTATAATAACTCAGAAGAGGATGACGACGAGTCATTAGATGGCGAAGAGCTTGATGAAAATGACTTGGAAGAATATGAAAATGAACAAAGCGAAGATTCTGACTTTGAAGATGAAGAAGATGACTTTGATGGAGAAGAACTGTCAGAAGAAGATTTAGAAGATGCTTATGAGTTTGATAGCATAGACGAAGATGACTATGAGTCTGACGGTGAAGAACTTTACGAGGACGAGTTGAATGAATACGAAAGCAGTGAATACGATATAGACACTGACGAAGATGAAGATGACTTAGACGGAGAAGAGTTGGAGCCTGAGGAATTGGAAGATACAGATGAAAATGATGATGACTCCGACGAAGATGACATTGACGGAGAAGAACTTGACGAGGAAGAGTTAGAAGATAGCTCTGAAGATATAGATGACACTTCTGAAGATGAAGATGACTTTGACGGAGAAGAACTTGACGAAGATGAACTAGAAGATGACCTATTAGACGATATAACAGACGACGATATAGAAAGTGAATTTAACTCATTGTTAACTGACGAAATCATGGACGGAGATGAAATAGACAGTGAAACAATGAAAGAAAACGGATGGGAAGTATCTCCGAGAACAATATATAAAAATGTTGACACTGTTCAAGAAACATTTAATACATTAGAGAAAATGTATGACACAACAAATAGCATGTTTAATAGTTTAATGGGCTTTGATAAATTGAAGAACAATCAAAAGTCAGTCAATAAAGCTCAAGATAAAGATAAAGCAACTAATGGCGCAGAAGAAAACAAACAGAAAGTAGAGGATAAAGAGCAATGAGGAAAATGGTAAATGGCAAGGTAGTTGATATAAAGAACATAGAACTGTTTGAGAAAGGGTTTGAGGGTATTATACTTAACAAAACAGTCTCTAGTAGTGTAAAAGATACATTAAATAGCGAGAGTGAACTCGTAAAAAGTTGCGTAGAAGCTTATAATACTGTAATAAATTCATTGCCTTTTCCATTGTTTGCAATAGAAAGTAATTGCAAATATGCTCTCATTGCAGATTATATACTTAGTAAAGTTCCTGAATTAACTGAAAGAGACATATATGTAGACAATGGTATAGTTATAAACATAGATAGAGATACTGTTCTGAGATTGGTATTTAAGACATGGGCAATAGAGAAGAGACAGAATAAGCAGACAGTAAAATTCAGCAGTGACATATATAAAGATGAAGCTGAATACGTAGAAATGAAATGGTGCATAGATAAAATGATAGCTGGACAGCCAATAAGAAGTTATTACACTGAGTTTATGGGGGATTTCATCAAAGCATGCAATGAAAAGAGTATGGTGCTTAACTGGGAATTAAACCATATACTTGATTTTGGGTATGTACCTGATGAATTAGAAATAGAAGATAATAGAATAATTAACATTGATACTGATTATGAATACTTTGTAGATATATTCTGTACAGGAAAGGTTAAATCAGATGATACTGTATTAGAATATGTATCAAGGCCTGGTGGAAATTCAAAATTTACATATAAGAATAAGTTAGTTAAAGCCTATGATTTTGATGTGTACGGTAAGCAGTTAAAGGGTGGACACTTATACAAAGATGAGAACAATAAGTTAGAGAAAAAGCAATTAACTTGTATGGCTTACGTATTCAATGAGGTATTACATTACGGAATATCAGATGACAATATAGACAGAGTAAAATACCATGGAATAATAGTTGGTGACGAGTTAATATTTGAAGTAGATGGAAGATTATACAGATGTAGCTCAGTAGAATACACTGGATCACCAGAGTTAATAGCTTCAAAAATACAATTATACGGATATGAGAATGGGAAGGTGTACATAAAGAATACACAGAGGCTTGAAAGTGGAGTTTACAAGGACAACATATTTGCATATGACCTTGGAACTAAAAAAGCTAGGCTGTGTAAGACAAGTTTTAGAGCAAAGGAGAAAGATAAACATGTTAAGTAATGAGTTTATAGCTAGTCTTAGAAATAAATACAATACTAGTATAGATGACTTTGATTTAAAACTATCTGGTACACAGATTACATGTTCTGTTGTCGATAGTAATGGAATAAAAAGTAAGTTAGGGTATGTAATTTCTGATACAAGCACTGAGAAAGAAATTGATAGCTGGGTATGTAAAATTGTAAATAGCATCAATAATATCAGGAGGCTTAACGAAAAATCAAATGGAGAATATGCAATAAAGTACGCATATGTGATAAATAAAGAAACTCTGAAAAAAAGTTATGTATACGACTGGGATTATAATGGCATAGTTATAGCTTTGTCAATAAATAGTATAGAGTTGTTAAATAACAGCATCGATGAACTATTAAGTGAAGTTGAAACTTATGATTCATTTAAAAGCTTTATAGAGAATTATATAGCAAAAGATAAAGTAGTATCATCAATAGGAATAGAGTTTAATAGCAAGAGTGTTGATAATAACATTTATGACATACTTGGATATAAAGCAGAGTCAAGAAATAGCATACTAAGTACAATAAGAAACTATAAAAACAAAACAGGTAAAATTAAGTTAAAATCATCTATATTGAGCGAATCATTAGGAATATTAGCTAAAGTCGTTTGGGAAGTTGATTTTAGCAATATGGACCTAAAGATATACTTTGATGAAAATAAAATATTCTATACTGAATATATGGACTTTATACGTGACCCAGAAATATTAAATGGATTGCTTAAGATTTATAAGCCAAACCTGACAGATATATTTGAATAACGAGGTGATAATATGGGACGCAACGTTAATTTTGAAGATGACTTTGATGGTTTCGCAGGCTTTGATGATGAAGATGACGACGATCTATTTAGTAGTCATACAAGTGGTGGAATGTCACAACATAGTAGTGGCAGTATGACACAGCATAGTGGAAGTAAAGCAAGGCAAAGCAACTCAAATATGCAGTCTAGTAGTTTTGAAGATGCTTTCTTTCAGGATGACGATGATGATTTTGGTTCAAGTGACAGTTTCGGTTCATCAGGCGATACTTTTGGACCAGATGATGATTTTAAGTCAAATGATGACCTAGATTCCATGGACAGATCTGGTATAGATAACTCAGATATGGATGATAGTGCTATGGACTCTGCTGATGAACAAAAAGCAAAAATAAAGCATATAGCATTATTTGCAATAGGTATAGCTTTAGTGCTTATAGTTGGTGTTGGAATACTTGCAAGAATAAAAAATATGCAATCAGAACCTAAGGTTAATGAACATAATAATACTGAAATTGCATATGAAGATAATAGAACAAATGTTGAGCAGACAGCTCCAATTGTTCAAAATAATGCTTCAAATACATCATCAAACAATGGATGGAATGCTGTGGCATATGATAGTGCATGGACAATGGAAGAAAGTTTAACTGGTGTATTTACAGTAACTAGTGTGAATACTTATGCTAAGATATTGGTTGGCAATGAAGTGCAAGTAAAGACAGAGTTAACAGGAAGTATATCAGGTTTAGGTGGAACATACACAATAGAGTTACCAGTTGAGCTTACTGGAGTAGTGTCGCGTGGTCATCAATTAAATATATCATATAAAATTAGTACATCAAGTAATGGAAGTACTATAGTAGGAGATATCAATATACTTTAATAAAATTTATTACGCTTTAAGTAAAATTTTTATTTTTAGTGCATTGAGTTTGATAGTTTAGTTGGAAATATACTATATAGAAATACCTGAAAAATTTTTTAAAAAATTTTTGAAAAGCTGTTGACATATAGGGGTCCATGATGTATAATATGTAATGTAAGGAGATAAAGAAAAAGAGTTCTTCCAGAAAGAAGGAAATTGGTTCTTTAAATCCTAACATTGTATATAAAATAAAACAAATTTAGTAAAGGAGAAACATTATGAGCGAGTTTGATAATGTAGCTGGATTCAATCCTGCAGAGGGTGCAGCAGTTGCTGAGGCAGCAGTTGATCAGGCTAATGATCTTGTAAAAGAGGGAATTAAGCAGGTAGAGGCTAGAATTAAGTCTGATAGCGAGTATGCTGCTAAGAGAAACTCAAGATCTAAGGATCTTGTAGTAGTTAATACTCTTCACAGCCTTGATGATACACCTATTCTTGGTACTGAGAGTGCTTACGAAGAGGCAGTTAAGAATAACATCGTATCTGTTATTCCTTATGACAGTGACGAGGATGGTGTTGTTACTCTTGATGAGGCTAAGAACATCATTGGTGGTACACTGAAGATGGCTAAGCCTGGTTCTACCAAGACTTACCAGGATCCTTACATTGAGGGTGAGCCTCGTCAGAAGTCTGATGGTAAGAAGAACGTGTTCCGTAAGATTGTAACTGGACCTAGAGTTGTAGGTTACATGATTCAGAATACTTCTAACGAGCCTTTCACTTTCGAGTCTAAGAAGTGGGTTAAGGACGAGAACGGTCAGTACGTTGGAACTCCTTATGAGGCTAGACTTGGTGGTGGCGAGACCATGGCTATCACTAAGGAGGACCTGTTCAGAATCGGTACTCTTGAAGAGGTTAACAACAAGCTTGCAAATGGTATTGTTGCTAACAAGAACATGAACAAGTACAAGACCGTTGAGGATGCTATGGCTAACGCTTCCTTCAGATTCGCAGCTAACTCTGAGGTAACTCAGAACAGCCCTGAGATCCAGATCATGATCCAGGAGGTTCAGAATGTGAACGGTGTTAAGACTAAGGTTACAAAGCCTGAGTATCTTGAGACCTTCGGATTCCTTGAGAATGCTCCTGCTAAGAAGGAGAAAGCTGTTAGAGGCGGAGCTAGAAAGGCTGCCGGACTTGGTATCTCTAAGCCTGAGGCTACAGCTGAGATGCTTAGAAGAAGATTCAATCTGTAATAGAAACTTAGCTTTCTGGGAGAAAAAACTCTTATATATTATAGATGGAACGGTAGGGAGACTGGTGGAAACACTGGTCTCCCTATTTTTATACTTTAAAATATTATAAAATAAAAAGTAAAAAGGAAGTTTGAACATGGAAAGTTTATATGGACTTTTACTTATGATAGATACCAAGACATGGTATATCATATTTGCAGTATTAGCGGTATTGTGCTTAGTGTCTTTGATAAAAAAGGCAGCCAGATTGTTTTTAACATTTTTGATGGTGCTGCTTTTGGCTTTTGGAGCATCATATGTTAGAACCAACATATTAGATGCAAACAATATAAAAATTGAAGATCAAAGATTATATGTAATGGATCAAGCTGTAGAAATTTCTAACATTCAAAATATTGAGATAAGACAGATAGGAGAGTCTAGAGCTGATGTAATATTGCATATGAAAGATGGAAGCTCTGTAAAAATAGAAATGCCTGATGTTAGAACAGACGTATTAAAAGCTGTAGGTTCTGTTATAGGTGTAGATACTGTTGAAAAGAAAGTACAGTAAATAATGCAATAAGATAGGAGAATAGTACACATGCCGGGTTTAGCTAATGAAATGAGACCTAAAAACTTTGCTGAATACATGGGTGATGATATAAAAAATACATTGACAGCAAGAATGAAAAATCCTGAAACATATCCACATACAATATTATTGTATGGTGAACGTGGTTGTGGTAAAACAACAGCAGCAAGATTGCTTGCTAAAGAGTTTCAGTGTTTGAATAAACAGCAGGGTTTAAGTGACCACGCTTGTGACGAGTGTGCTGCTTGTGAGATGATAAACGAAAACCTCATATATGGTAATATAGCTTCAGAGCCTGAGTCAGTATGCGTAACAGAGTTGAACATAGCGACAGATTCAAACAAGAAAGCTGTAGAAGAAGCTCTTGATAGAGCAATTGAGGCACCTACGTATCCATTCAGATATAAAATTCTTATACTTGACGAGTGCCACATGGCTACAGTTCAGGCACAGAATAGCTTGTTGAAGATAACAGAGGATCCACCTGACCATTTGATAATGATATTCTGTACAACTGACCCTGAAAAAATGCTTAGCACACTGCTTGACAGATGTCAGTTAAAACTGCGTGTTAGAAAAGCTGACGCAAGAATGATGCTTGATAAAATGCAGAAGTGCTGTGAGGAAAAAAAGTGGAAAACAAGTCAAAAAGCTTTAAGGATAATTATAAAGCGTTGTGATAGAAACCCAAGACAGTGTTGGTCAGCTCTTGAAGATATAGCATTAAAGTCAGACGGAGACGTTACATTAGAGTCTGTATCAGACTTTTATGGTGGAATAGATGACAATATATATCTGAAATACATCGAGGCAGCAAATGAAGGACTTGACTCAATAGTCAGGTTTATTCAGGATTACATAACTGACAGAGATATAGAGCCTAGAGATTTCATAAATCAGTTTAATAGTTTTATATTGAACTGTGTTGATATAAGATACGGTATAAACCTTGACGATTATGCTCCTGATTTTAAAGCTAGCGTAAAAAAGTTCTTTGACACATATAATCAATCTGAGATGGATACTCTAATGCAGATTGTAGAGTATATGAACACTCAGGCAAGTATGTCTGACAATTCACCTGAAAGATTAAAGCTGTTAATAATAAATACTGCTTTAAGAATAGGAAAGTTGCAGATATTAAGTATTGGTTTGCAGAATGAGTTTAATGAAGGATACAAGGAAAATAAAAAAGGCTTTAAAAATGCAGTAGCATTAGAAAATGCTGAGAAGAAAGTCAATATTGTATCAGAGGAAGTCAGTGATGACAGTCTTGTTTCAGTATTTGGCAAACAGGTAACTGAAGTTGAGCCTGGAGGAAAGTTGGAGCTCGACGTAGATGATGAAAGTGAGTCTGAGGATAGTTGGACTGACGAAGAGCTAATGAGCTTATTGCATAAATAAACATTTAAAAATATTATAATAACATTTAAAGAATGCTGCAGCAAGTATGTGATTTGCTATAGCATTCTTTTTTGCTTTAAATTGTTGGTTAGGTATAAATTTTATTAAATATTTAGAAAGGACAGAGGTCACGAACATGAGAACACTTAAGACGACAGTACTAGCTTTAGGTTTATCTGTGGCATTTTGTTTCTCTGCATTTGCGACTGAGGGTGCTTCATCTCTTGAGGAATTGCAGCAACAGGCTCAGGAAACAACAGTAGCTGTAGAGGAGACAGTTCCTGCAACAGCTGCTCCTAGTCAAGGGTCAAACAATTCTTATAGTCAAATGGACAATGACTCAGCCATAGCAAACATAGCTAATGCAGCTAAACTTGATGGCAATACTCCTGAAGCTGAAAAAGTTGGTAACATTATGAATAGCTGGGGTGCTAAGATAATGCAGGTATTAGGATATGTAATATCCATAGGTATTTGTATTGGTATAGCACTTGATACCTGTTTTATAGCAATACCTCCATTAAGAGGAATACTTGCTAATGGTTACATAGGTACAGCTGATCAGAGGTCTGACTTCCAGCAAAATAATACCATGAGCGGAATGGGCGGAGTTGGCATGGGAAGAAGCGGATTTGGTGGCGGTTTTAATGGTATGCAGCAAGATAGAATGAATATGCAGGCTACCAACAATAACCAGCCAGCTACTGGAAGAATACAGCTTGTATCAAATGCGGCTTTGAATGCTACTGCTGCTGCATCTACTGGAGATAGTCCTTACAAGATTTATTTTAAACAGCAGCTTCCAACTATTATAGTTGCTCCTATATTATTCGTTCTTGCAGCTACTGGTATTTTGGCTCAGGTTGGTTTCTTTATTGGAAACTACTTGACAAACTGGATAGGCTCTTTAATCTAAATTATAAGGCATAAAATAAAATGGGACTGCAGTTATTATATGTAATAAAACATAAGAACGAATATGAGAAGCTTGAAAGAAAAAGAAGAAAACAAGAACTAGATGAACTAAAACAAGACGGTTTATTTAGAGTAGCATTGAATAAAGAGTTATCCATCATAAGAACAATTCTTGACGATGATAGCATAAAATATGTTGACGTAGAGATAAACGATAAATACTTAATAAATTTCCATGGAGCACTTAACTTTGAGGAAATGAGTGAGTTTAGAATACGTCAGGGGAGGGATGCTACTAAATTTAGGTTTGAGCGTAAAGAAATTGATATTTAATAACATGGAGGAAAAGCTAAATGCCTAGTAATACTGAAAAAAGCATTTATAGCCTTAATACAGCTCAAAGGATAGAGGATATAGCTAAAAGAGCAAGCGTATCAAAAGATATAGTAAGGCGTGTACTTGAAGCTGAGTGTGACAGTTTAGCTTACTCATTAAGACATGGTGAGAGAGCTACTTTACTTGGTAGATGTACAATAATACCTAATACAATAGTGACTAGAAAAGACAGAGAGACAGGGGAAGATAAAAAAGTAGTATCATTAGTTGCAGTTCCTTCTAAATCATTAGAAGATGCTGTATTACAGTGTGAAGAGGAATTTGATGCATCAAGAGTTAATTATCAGATTCCTAGACTTGAGGCTATGCAGATAGAAGGTCTTGTATGACAGCTAGAACGCACAAGGAATTTGCAATATCCTTTATATATTTAGCTACTTTTTATATTTACAATACAGCCTTAATAGATATAAATTACTATATACTATTGGTTATAATGCTCTGTGTTGGAGCAAAAGGTGCATTATTTCCAGATGTTGACCATTCTTGGAACAATGTTAAAGAAAAGACATTATTCAATAGAATAATCAATGGAATAATACACATAACAGGTGGTAAGCATAGATCATGGCAAACACACAGCTTAGATTTATGTATAGTAACATTTATATTGTTAATGACTGTAAATAGATATTTATTTAGCATTGAGAAGCTGTCAGAATTAAATTATTCTGTGCTTGAAATGCTAATATTAGCATTCTACTCTGGGTGGGTTAGTCACTTAATAAGTGATATGTTTACTGTAGGTGGAGTTTATTTGCTCTTCCTAGGGCTTAAAAAGATAAGGCTTGTGCCTAGAAGAATAGGCAAACTTGAGTTTAAAACTGGAGGGGACTGGGAAATATGGTTCTATACAGTTAATAACAGATTGAATTACTTATTATCATTCATAGCTTTGTTATATCCTGTTTTTACTAATAAAGGTTTACAAGCTTTAGTTAGCAATTGGATATAACGGAAAGAGAGGGAAAAATGAGCTTAAAGAAAAAGTTATACACATTTATGATAACTGTGTGTATGTCATTGATGATGTGTATGACAGCTTTTGCAGATGCACAAAGTGATTTGGATGACGCTATAGCAGCGGCACAAAACGCTGGTGTTGAGGATAGTGCTATAGAGCAGGCTTTAGTAGGTGCTGGTGCAACAACAAATAGCGCTAACTATAATGGTACAGACCCTGTTGTATCAGTTAATGGTACTAATTACTATTTGACTGAGCCTCAGGCAAATGCAGCAGTATCTTCACTGAACAACTCAGTAACCAATATAAATAACGCTGCTGCTCAGAACAGTCAGGTTGTAGATACAGTAATAAATGAGTATCAGACTGGTGAAATAGCAACATTATTTGATAATGGTAAAGCTAATTTGACACAGGCTGCTGTAGCATTAGATGGATTTACACCATTGTTAAGCACTTTGACTGGTATTCTTGCAACACTGGCTATACTTGGAACTACATTATTTACAGCTTGTGATATATGTTATCTATCATTTCCGTTAATGCACGAGAAAATGGATGAAGCTGGCAATAATGGTGGTGGAATGAGCACTCAGAGTAAGGCTACTGGAGGATCCAAATTTAGATTTGTAACTGATGATGCAGTTGTAGCTTACCAGCAGACAAGTCAGGATGGACGCTCTCCTTGGGGAGCATACTTAAAGAGAAGGGGATTAACCTTCATCTGTGTAGCGTTGATAGTATTCTTACTGTTAAGTGGACAGATAACAGTTCTTATTACATTTACTTTGAGAATGGTATCTGGTATCATAGAGCAGATAGGAAATATAGCAACGGGCTAAATATGATATACTTGGGAAGTTGAAAAACTCCCTAGGGGAGAGGCTTCTGCATAAGGGTCTCTCCCATTTTTATTTAGGAGGTTACTATGAATAACAAGGATTTGGATTATGAATTGCTTTATGGAGTAGCAAGTACGATAAGTAGTGTCGTTGGATTTTTACTTGGCTTACTTGCAGTTATATTAGTTTACTATCTAACAATAGTAACAGCAGTAGACTTAATTTATATGTCATTTCCATCTTTTGCAGAGCTTGTAAATAGAAAATTTGATCATAAAGAAACAGGTGGTTTGCATATAATATCTGAGGACGCTAGAAAAGCTGTGGAAGAATCTCAAATATCTGATAAACCAGCAGCTTGGATATACTTAAAGAATAGAGCCTTAACATACATAGTAGCCGCTATACTTCTTGTAATAATAGTTACAGGAGGACAAGATTTGAGAACAATAGTAGCAAACATAGTAATAAGAATATTAAATGCTATTGGATTTATAGCTTAACATATTGAATAACAGAGGTGAACGTGATAATGAAAAAGAAAATACTTACTTTTCTTACAATAGCATTTATGAGTTTGAGTTTATCTGGTTGTGGCTTCGAGGAAGTACTTACAAAAATAGATAATGGTCCTAATGCTTTTTATCAAATACGAGACAGAAATGTAGAATTCATAGAAAAATTAAATGAGCAGGGATTTTTAACAGATGAAGCAGCTGAACAGTGGAGAAACTCTGTAATAACTAAAGTAGATAACTTTGTAAAAATGGCTTCTACAAATCAAACATTTTTAGATACTAAGGTGGGAGATTTTAAAAATGCTATAACAGATACTACTAAAACAGATCATGCTGAATCTAAAGCATATATGAATGAAGATAAGGAAATGGAATACGGATTATCTGAGGGTCCTTTAACAAATATTGGTGAGCATGCACATAATGGTACTCAGAAATCTTGGACTTTTTACGTTAAGCAGACATGCGATCATAAAGATAATGATAATGCTCCTGAATGTGGCGTTGAATACTGGGCACAGGGTAATTCTGATTCTACTTCATTTAACGATATACACAGTAATGATGATAAGTTAAAAGATAACAATACTGTTATAGCTTATAGATTATATGATGATACTCAAGTAGAACAACTTAGAAATGCATTAACTAGAGAAATATACGTTATAAGCGAGTTTGACACAAATAATACACCAGAAAAGCTGCAAGTAATATTGGCTATACTTGATAAAGACTCAAAAACAGCAGTAGAGTTAGTTGAAAACTATGGCTTATATGATACTAAAGTAGGTGCATACAAACTTGGGGAGCTAGCTCCTAACTGCACAAATAATTTAGAGGCTGCCCAAATAAAAGCATTAGAGGAAGCTTTAATTGCTTATTGTGTACCTTTGAAGGACTCAAATGGAAATGCTGTCACATATCTTCAAACAGAAGGGTACAGTGGAAATCAGGATAGATACAAAGAAGAGAATGGCATTGAAATACCATATATATTTGCAGATACTCATGAGGCTGAAAGAGAAAGTGGAGGACGAGTAAGAATAGGTGATGATTCAACTGTTATAGAATCAAATACCCTTGGTCGTGACCTGTGCGTAACATCTAATGGTAAAGTATCTATAATGTTTAGGATAATGGAGTTTAATCCTGATTTAATAGACATATTAGACGGACAGGAGGATGCTTTAGAAAGAGATAAATTACGTGGTAAATACTATATAACTCAGCAGGCAGATAAATATGCAATACGTCTAGATTATCCTTTATATAAAATAGAAAGCATAAACACAGATTCTTTAGCTTCTGCTGATTGGTATACAACAATAAGTGATACTGGATTATACATGGATGTAAAAGATGGATACATTTATGATGACCAGCACGTTAAGATGGATTATGAGCCTAACCTATATAATACTGGTAGCTCTATATTCTGGAAAAGTGACTATATAAATCCTAAAGATACAAGTTCTCAAAAGATAACAATGACATATCAAGGAGAACAAATACCAATAAGACCTTTGGTATTAAAAGATTATGTTGAACTGTATGCAATAAAAGATGACGCTGGAAACAGTATAGCAAGTGTAACTGGAGCAGCTAGTGAGTATTGGATACCAATAGGACGACGAATGCGTGTAACAAAATTAGAAGGTGACATAGATGATGTAGAAACATTTGCACAGAGCTTAGCTTTTGATGGGTCATTGCTTGATACACCAAATTGGGTATCATTAAATGAAGTATCTGACAGAACAAGCGGATACGGATTTTATGAGGACATAAACGAAAGACTTGGGCTTGGAAAAGAAAATGAAGCAAACATACAACAAGCCATAGATGCTGTGAGATCAGATGGTGACAAACTAAAGGAAAAAACAGGTTTAACTGTGTCATCAAGTAATTTTGGGTTTGCCTTAGATGCTATGTTTACATATATAAATCCAGTATTAGCTATGGGTACGGAAGAAGAACTTGGTTCGGATGGCTTTTCATATAAAACACCAGCATTAGCTCAAGATGACCATGATGGCGTCTATACGAAGGGAGCCAGTGGAACTTATGGTACTCCTACTATATATGGTATGGCATTAAGTACACCTGTGACAAACGCTAATCTAACTGGTACTTGGCTTGGTGGAAATGAAAGTTCATGCGTTGATATAACTAATTGGAACAATTGGTTAATGAATAATCATTTCTTATATAGAGTAGATATAACAAAACTTTTAGAAATACTTGGTATAATAATAGACGAACAAAACCAAGGAGAAAGTGCAATAATATTTGATAAAGATACACTTGAATTAGTATCTAATGACTTGTCAACTAAAGTTGAAGAGACATCAGTAAGATGGTTAAGAACGGCATCTAGAATATTTGGATTTATATTAACTGCATACGGTATGTTGCTGTTAGGTGCTTGGGTATTTGATACTAATATATATGCTGGGCCTAAACTAGTAAGTTTAATGACTTTAGGCAGGTGGCAAGCAGTAAGAGATAAGAGTGACATTGGGGATGTATGCGGCGGAGATGACGTTAGGTTTGTTGACTTAAGAGATATGATAATATCTCTTATAGAATTGACAGCATTAGGAGTTTTGCTGTGGTATGTAGACTTCTTTGACATAAAGAACATCGTAGAAAAGTATGTTGGTCCTCTTGCAGATAAAATAAAAGACTTGTTAATTGGAGGATAACACTGTATGGGTTTCATAATAACATCAAGCAAGATATTTAAAATGAGTAGAGACATAGAGACAGTCTCTAGAGAGATAAGAAGAAAGTATAATGCTAATGAAAATATACGGAAAGACATTGAGGAGTTGAATAAGCTTGCTTTTGATAATTGTGAACTTGCACAAGAACTTGAAAGGTGGAAATAAGTAATGAGGGTAAAGAGGATCATAGCACTTGGATTAGCTGTAGTGACACTGGCTATTAACTTGGTCAGTGTCACTTATGCTGCCAGTGACTACTACAGAGATACACTTGGAACAAACTATTCTTTAGGAAGTCCTCTTGCAAGTGATGATTTCAGTGCTGATGATTGGGACAAGTGGGAGATGGCTATATTTGGCATGTTTATTGGAAACTATGTCAAAATAGGTAAGGAGTCTTACATGGATGCTTTTAAATCTGGCTCTGATGGTTTAAAAGCAATGCAATTTGCTGCTGGTGGCGACGTCAACAGTAACGGAACATTAAAGAAAATGTTAAATATCTGTATGACGGCCCAGCAGTCAAACTATACTGCCTTATATACAAGATATAAATATGTAGAATACGGTCAGGTATCAAGATTAGACCTTGGAACAAGGGTAGCAAAGTTTAAGGATTTATTTCCAGTACCAGTATCATCGTCTCTTTATGGAAGTACTACTGATGAAAATGAAAACGGAAACAATAAAATACTGATAAAAGACTCTGCTGGAATGACAGAACCAATTGTATGGATGACTTTAAAGAAAACAGATGCTTTAGTACCAACAAAAGTACATAATTCAAAGGTTGTATACGAAGATTACTATAGATATGCTATGATAGTAGCTTCTGAGCTTCCAGAAATATCCGTAAGTGTTGGAGGGGAGGAAAAAGTATTATTTAGCCTGCTTGATGGGTATGACTCACAGCTAATGCAGATGGTGCTAGCTAAACTAGAAAAAAATCTTGGAGAAAAAGGATTCAATACACTATATAATGAAAATCCAGACATAGTAATGGATGCTTTTGGAAATATATGTGCATTGACAGCTGGAAAGCCTGTAGTTATAATACCTGCAGCTGCAAATAAGAATATAAACAAAGAAAAAGAAGTGAATATGCTAAACAGTTTAATAGTAAACAGTTTGTTTGGTGCAAGAAATCAAACAATAATGTCAGCTTTAGCAGATTCAAGATTTTTTCAGGATACTAATGCTTTATTTCCTCAGAAAGAGCTTTCATTTGGTGGAACAGTAGCTGTAAGTGATAAAAATGCTATATCAGACAGAGTAGCTATAATGTATAATGATACTGATCCATTATTAAATAAGACTTTATATGCTGAATTAAGCAATAATGATACATATAAAACAAATTTTAAAGAGTTTGAAGAGACCTGTGGATTTCCATTATTACAAGATGATTCTTCTACATCCACTAGTGGAACAGGTAATACCGGAGGAACTAATACAGCTACAGGAGGAACAAATACAGCTACAGGAGGAACTGTAGCTGGTGCTGGTATACAGAATAATAACGGATCAAATTTTGTTGAAAGAACTGTAAGTGGATTAGCAATAACTCATCCAAATGGAACAGGGTTTATGGGCTTCGATATAGAAAAGCATACTCTTGGAAAGAATATAAACGATGTAATAGATGCTAATTCATTATATAGGGCTCCTATAAAATTTGAGATGACTGGTACTAATATATCTGCATTCGATTTTGCCTGGGGAATATCAGTATGGATGGGAAATGATGCAGTAAGAACAAAAGATGCTATAGGAGCTATGAATATAGCATTAAGTGGCATAGGAAACGTATTTCCTTATGTATTGAATGACAGTTCTTTGAGCACTATGCTCATGGTAAATGGTGGTAGTAGCACTAATAAAACTGATTTATTTAGTGGGCATTATTATATAACTCCATCAATGACATCATTTAATAGTACAACATGGGTTTTTGGTGTAGATCAGAATATATTTAGTAAAGACTTTTACGATTTTGCATTAAGAAATGTAGATGGTAGCGTATCAGGAAATGTTGCAGATGCATCAGAAATGCGGTCATTATTGTCTGGGTTAAAAGACCCATATGCAATATATTCTTTGTTATCATCTAACAGTTCTTCAGATGCAAGAGCACAAATTCAGAAAAATAAAACAGATCAAATTTATGTTGGTGGACTTATAAAAACATTTGCAGGAACAAGGTTTAATATATCTCAAGAAGATAACGAAAAAATAACAAATACAGTTGATATGAAGCTGGAAGATTTTGTTAAATATCTTGATGAACCTATTAGTAACGTATCTAAATTGTACGGAAAAACAACTCCAAATGGAAAATACTATGCATCTGCAGTATCTTTCAGGGTATGTAAAGTATACCAACCATCAGCTGTATTTGAGGCTGTTGGTCAGATATATGATCTTGATAGCGGAGCAGCATTTTCACAATACACAACAAATTTATATATCACATACCTTGATTGGTATGGAATACTTGACAATAAGTCAGACGAAGATTTAAGGATAGATACTGAGTTCTTTGCAGGTAGAGATTATTTAAACATAGATCCAGATGACTTACTTGACACTATGACAGAAGAGGAAAAGCGTAAGGTTATAACAAATAACACTTATAAATTCCTTGATACCAGTGAGTCTGGTAGGCAGTATCGTGCAGAAATGGCATCTAACATAATAACTGACTTATTGGATAAGTGGTATAACTCTGTTGCAGGTAGTACAGAGCATAATGGATTTTTAAATGTCAGCGGTTATAAAGATAATGTGTTGACAAGTTTTATACTTGACAATTGGGAATTATTATCTGGCATTTATTTTGGAATTATGTTCATAGCAGTTATAGGTTTAGCTGTAATAAATAAACGAGGTTTAACATGGCTGTTAGCTACTGAGGCTTCAGTATTACTAGCTGTTGGAGCAGTTCCTGGATATGTTGAAATGGTTCCATTCATATGTAATAACATTATACAAGATGTATTCCAAGACAATGCTGTATTCTGGTTAGCATCTGAGGAAGTTAATAATGCTGCTCAAATAGAAGATATAGACACTGGAACTCTTGTTAATAGCTCAATGTCAGATGATGAAATCCGAGAAACAGTTGTGTTAATGAATAGTATACGTTTACAGCAGAGTGATAAGACAATGCTTGTTAAACTAGATACTAGTAAAAAAGTAATAGAACAAGTTAGTGTTGGTTGGGATAAACTCCAGCAGAAAGCATCTACTAGATGGTTAGTGCCTAATCTCATACAGCAAATGAGCGCTGATAAAGATAATTATGACTATGTATATATTACGACATACGATTGGTTAAGTAATATGACAAGAGGTTATTTAGCTGTACTGCCTTATAATGACAGTATAACAGCTGGAATGACATTGCAAGCAGCATATAATAAGCTAGCTGACAGTTTTGCTACTGGTGAACTTGCTGAAACTGATACAAGTGGAGCAGATAAAAAATACAGTGCTAATCAAGATGGAGCAATGTCATTTAATTTGAGAGATGCTGCTTCAAAGAAGAATGTATTTGGAATTTACAAAGAGACCAATGATATAGGTGCTACAGCTGAGAACTCATACAGAAGCATAACAAGGTTAGATACTGACACAATAGATGATGTGCATACCAGAATATATTTTATGGCTGTTGAAGCTCTAAAGTTTAATAGTAATTTAGAGACTCTAGCAGATCCAAATCCAGGTGTACAGAAAGCTGACTGGGATGCCTTTGCAGATAATCCTCAATCTGCACTTGGACCTAGTTTTAAGTCAGCATTTACTGCATATAATGATAATCTGCTTGAGAGATTAAATGTATATAACAGATACGAACCAGAAGATGGGCGTATAGATATGCGTTTTGCTAATCTATGGATGACAGAGGGACCTGGATTATACTTCTATTCACTTGTTAAAGATACCTTACCCATAACAAGTAACAGTGTTCAGACAATAGCTACTAATTTATTAGGTGGATATGCAGAAGAAGTAGATGCTACGACTGGTCAACCTACTGGTGAGCGTGTAAGAACATCATTCATGCATCAGGGAGAAACAGGCTACGTAAGAGACTTCCTTGACCTTGAGGAATTATTCACTAATGTACTTCCTTATATGTATGCAGAACAATTAGCAGCTGGTGGAAACGGTGCAGAAGGAACAGCAAATACAGGATTATTAGGTGATGTAGAACTCGGAGATAAATACGAAATATACAAAGATAATAAAAACTTCTGGCTTTATAGAAGTAACTGGGTAACAAAGTTAATAACAGATAAACAGTATAGTAAAAGTGCTGACATATACTATATAGATGGCTCTGGAGCAAGAGTAAAGAGCACATGCTATACAATGATAGACCCAAGAAGTTATGTTGGAAGAGACATGGTGTTTAGTAGGGCTCAAATGGAGTCAATGGGATTATCCGAGAGAGACCTTAACTTACTTGAAATAAAACTGGTAAATCTTAATGATAAAGTTTGCGACGAGTGGACAAAACTTGTTAACTATGCTAATATAACTGATATGTCACCTGAGATAATGGAAAGACTTATGACAGTTGTAGCTGTAACAGAGTTCAGTAAGGAAGTAACTCGTGTTAATCCTTTAAATAGCACTATGTCATTGTATCCTAGAAGCCTTGATTTAAGAAATATAACTTGGGATCAGTTATTGAGACATATGATAGTAAGTTCTACACATAACAGTTCTTACTTAACATCAAATACATTGATAAGAACTATAGCAGGCAGTTGTGGAATGTTTATGGCATTCTTAACATGTTTCATATCTTCTATGAATAATAGCTGGATACCATTTGCAAGAGATGTGTTACTTAGTATAATGTTGTATCTGGTGCTCATATGTATAGGTGCGAACCTATTGAAAGGATATAAGCAGAAATTTAAAGCAGCTGGTGGATGGTTATGTACATACTTATTATTTGGTGTGTTTACTGGACTATTCTATTTTGCTATAGCAAATATGGTAGGAAGCGGACAGAGTGCTGAAGTACTTTCAGATGGAGTAACAGTAGAATTAACAACAACATCCTTATCATTTAAACTATTGGCTGTACTAATACTTGATGTACTATACGGATTTGGAATATTCAAGTATATGAAAGACGTAGTATTCAGAGGTGGAATAGCAGGTTTAATGAGCTATATTAAAGATGGTGGTTTCAGTTTCTTCTATGATGTGGCATCCAATGTATCAAATGGTATACATAATAGAATATCAAAGCTACGTGGAGATGTTAACAGAACAGGTGCAGGATTATTAAGCTTTGGTAGTAAGAATGCACAGAAGATAGAGAACAAAGAAGAAAATGGAAAGACCAAACCTATAAAAGTAGAAGGCAACGTTGTTAATAAGAGTAAGAGCGGTGCTGAAGCTAATGGCTTGCAATCTACTATAGATGACGCTAGCTGGGTAATGGATGCTGTTGATAGAGAGAAAAAGAGTCTGATAGAGTCACATAGAAGAAACATTGAAGATAGGATAAATCAGGGCAAGGAACAAATGAAGCAATCAGAAGGAGATAGTAAGCCTTCTAAAAAATAATAAAAGCAGCTAAACAAGTTTTAGAGTAGCTGTGGAAGAATAAGAAATAAAAACTTATTTTTAAAAATTTGGCGTGACTGTTGCGAATAGTGACAGTCACGCATTACTTGGAAAAGAGGATAAGGTATGGCAAATACATCCAGAAGGATAATAGGACGTGATGGAAAAACATTCTTACCTATGAATATGCAAGGTTCTACAGGTAAGGAATATTTTATAACAGTTCCAAAGTTAGTAGTAATGTGTTTAATAGCATTATATTTATACTTGTATATAAGCTTTGGCTCAACAAGTGGATTTACTGTCTTTGGATGGATAATTACTGGCATAATAAGTTTTTTAATACTGCAGTGGGTAATAAGAAAACTCATATTGGATGAAAATTATTTCTTTAAGATATATAAAACAACCAGAAAAATGAAAGATGTATCTCCTGATGTATTTTGGAACGTACCATCAATAAGAAATACAGTAGATGGTAGTATTCTTGTATATGGAGACATGAAAATAGGTTGTGTACTAAGACTTGAGAGAGACACTATAGTAGGTAAAGCTGAGGAAAGTTCTGAAAAGCATTTTGATGCTTGGAGTGACTTTTATAGAGAGTTACATAGCAAAAATTTGAATTTCATTCAAATGAATGTAATGGAACCTTCTGGAAAAGACCCGAGACTTAACACATTAGGTGTAACAGCTTCAAATGCTAGTAATGATAATATAAGAATGGCATTAGAGTTAGAGATGGGGCATTTAAAAAGAATTAGTAACGCAATGTTAAGTGAGTTTGAGTATATATTAGTATATTCAAAGCAGTTATCTAGAATGGATACACTAACAGATGACATTATAGAATGTACGTATAGTTTATTAGATGGAGCTTATGCTTCAGTAAAAATACTGAATGAGAAAGAAATATATGACCTTCCTAAATCATTATTTAACACATTGTTCTTTAATGGTATACAGGCTCAAATAAATGTTTACAAGAGTGAGAATGTAACAATTCCTGAGATCATGAAAATCTATAGAGTTACAGATGACTCAAATAATAAGTATGACATAGGAGATAAAGAAAATACAGTTTTAGATAAATTAAGTACTCTTGTAAATAATGATGAACTTCATTTTGGAGAGTGGTCTGTAAAAGATGCTTTAGAAGGTAATATAGAGAAAGTAAATAAATTTAATGATAAAAAATTAGGCTCCGATGAAGCTGATGATGAAGAAGATAAAGCATTAGAGAAGAAAAAGAAAAAAGTCAAGAAAGAGAAAAAGAAGCCTTTAAGAAAAGATAAAAAGCATGGTAAAAATGTTAAAAACAATCAAACTGAAGAGGCTGTAAACGAGAGTGATGAACTCGATGATGATGACTTGTTCGGATAAAAGGAGTTTTAGACAATGAAGATATTGATAGTAGCAGGAACAAGAAGTGAGGGCATAGCTGGTAAGGTGGTTAAAAGATTTGGTACCACTACTGATGTTGCCTATATAAATTATCCTGATGACATTGAAAATTACTTGAACAGAGGGGATGACTTTAGTAGAGCAATAATATTTCCAGCTGGCTACTCAAGAGATGAAAGTTTAACTGATGGAGAGGAAATTATAAACAGTATATACTCTTTTATACAAGAGGCTAAATCAAAGATAAGCAAATTTGAAATAGTGTTCATAGTAAATAATAAAGAGTTAGGCTTTGGAATTGTAAATATTACTTCTGATATGGCAAGTAATATTTGTATAATGCAAGTAGAAGATAAGATAGGAACTAATATATTATATAATTGCGTTAACGAACCATTAGATAAGCTTAGACAGAAATATAAAATCATAGATATGAATCTGTTGAAAGCTGAGAATATAAAAAATGCTAAAGCTCCTGAAATTGGAGGGGACCCATTTGCAACTGGTGAAAGCATTCTAGGAGAGCTTGATAGTTCTCCTGATGACTGGGGAAGTTTTGGTGACGACATTGGAAAATCATCTGATGATCCATTTGCAGATAACGATGACCCGTTTGGAGAGTCTGTAGATCCATTTGGTGATAACAATGACCCATTTGCAGAGGATAATAAGCCTGCAATAAAGCAGGAGAGAACACCAGATACTAAGTTTAGCAATCCTTTTGGTGATACTGGTACTCATGAAAATGATGCTGATCCATTCGCAGAGCAAGATAACCAAGGATATCATCAGGATGAAACATTTGGAGATGAAACTGATCCATTTGCAGAGAACAATGGCTTTGATGATAAGCAAAAAGAAGCAGATCCATTTGGAGAAGGCGACACTAAAGTAAGTTCTAGTCCATTTGATGGAGATGAATTAGACAATAAGGATCCATTTGGAGACAATAATAACGGCTTTGAGACCATTATTCCTGATAAAGAAGCTGATCCATTTGAAGATAGCTCTGATCCATTTGGAAGCTCAAAAGAAAGTGAAGCAGATCCATTTGGAGATACAGGTTTAGATGATCCATTCGGTGAAGATACCGGAAATTCTGGTAAAGGTGGGTTTAACGATGAAGGTAGCAGTGGTCTTCCAGAAGGAGATCCATTTGGAGAAGAAGATGAATACTTCGGAGAACCTGTGAAGCCTTCTAAAGAAATAAATAGTGGTGTGGTCAAAACTCCAGATATTAGTGATTTTGATGAACCTTCTGAAAATTTTAAAGACCCTGACGATTTTTCTAATAGCTTTGATGACAATGCTTATAAAAAAGAAACTGATATACATCAGGACAGCACGATTAACAAACTATTTGAAGATGAAGATACAGCATTTGGACATGAGGTTGAAGATGAGCCTGATGAAATAGAGGAAGAGGATCCTGCTAGAAATAACAAAGCATCGAGAAATAAAAAGAACAATAAGAGACAGCCTGAGAGAAAACAGAATATAGGCGGAGGAAATGTAAATAAGCTTAAAGAAAAGTTAGATGTCTTTAAGAGAAATGGCTGTATCATAACTGTAACTGGTGGTAAGGCTAGTGGAAAAACAACAGTTGCAGGAAATTTAGCTAATATACTATGTAAATTTGGATATAGTGTACTAGTTATAGATATGGATACCATGAGTAAAGGTCAGACAACACTGAATCAGGATAACTTTGTAACAATAAACAGTGGAAGAAGTGAGCAGAGTGCTTTAAAGTCTGCATTAGGCAGTACGAGTGACAGAATAGGCAGGTTTGTTAGTATAGTTAGACCTGGTTTCCATGTATTAGGTACATCTACAAGAGCTGATAAGCTTTCTTATGAAGATATAGAAAACAAGTATATAAATAGATTTTTGCATAACTGTCAGAATTCATACAATTTCATAATAGTTGACATACCATTTGAAGCAGCTGCAGACAGGTTTGCAGATATGGTTACAATAGCAAATCAGTTAGTGATCACTGAGAGATTAGACAATGCAGGTTTAATGGATATGTTAATTGACATGTCTAACATAGAAGATGAAGATATGACAGATGCTATATTTGAGAAAGCGAAAGTTGTATTTAATATGGACTATGGTGCAAAGGTATTACTTGGAAAGAAAGTAAATAAAACAAGTGATGTATTAAATGCACTTGATATAAGATTGAATGAAGTCATTGGATTTAATCCTGACTATTCATTTAGCGACCTTGAAGTGGTATATGCTATAAAGCATAACAATAACATAAAGAATTATATACTTGATAAAAAGTATTATAGCGATACCGTAGAAGGTAAAAACATATTTGTAGATTTACTGTGCAAGATATTTGAAGTTTAATTGCGGGAGGGTGTAAGTAAATGCTTTATAGTAATGAATTTCCTGTTTCAATAGGTGATAATCAGATAATTGACATAAAAACAGCGAGCACATACAGTTCATGTAAAGGAAGCACAGTATTATTGTGGCTTGACTCTTTATCAAATGATATGTTGCTTCCATGGTATAACTGTGTGACAACATTATTGAAGCATAACAATAAAGTTATACTTGTAATGGATACAAATAACAAGAGTAGTATAAGAAAGCATATCTGCATGATACTTGCTGCATATGGCAACTACAACATGTATGAAATAGGCTCTGAAAACATAAATGGAGACTATATAAACAGTTTAGTTGAGAGAGAAGCATCTGAGATAGAAGTAGAGGCTTATATTGGAACAGATGTAAGTGCCTTTGATAAGGCAGGAACAATAATATTAGATATTATTGACAGAATGAATGATGCAGATAGCCTTAGGGAATATCTTACAGAAAACAATGATGTAATAAAGAGCATACCTATATTGTTTGATTTCCTTAGAAAGATATTTAATGCTCATATACAGGGTACTGATATCAAAATAGATAAGCTAAAGGAAGAAATAAAAGACTGTCGTAAAAAGATAGATGACTCAGACGAGCAGTATAAGAAAGCTTTATTAAAGACAAAAACACAGGAAGAACAGTTAGAAAAGCTTAAAGTAAAAGCTGGGGCTTTAGAGAAAGATTTAAGTTCGGCTTTAGATAAAAATAAAGTACTTGAGCAATCATTACAGGAGCTTAGGGATTCTGCAGATGAATTCGGAGATAGTATAGGCAGACTTAGATATCAGCCTATAGACATTTCTAAAATCAGAACATTCAACAAGTACGTGATATATTTCAAGGAAATATCTCATGTAACATATGCAAGAACAATGACTGAGATGTTAGCAGCATATATAAGAATGGCGATGAAGAAATGTTTATATGTTATATACGATAATGATAATGACTTCCTTGCAGCATATAGAGGAATGAACATTTTAAATGGAGAGAAGCTTAGCAAAAATCCTAATATCGTAAATGAAATGGTTGAAAATGCTCCAGTATTAGTAACAGATACTAATATGTCAGTATTGAATGCTTTGCTTAAAACAGACTGCGATATAATAGTAATACTTGATAGACTAAGATGCAAGGAAGATTTAATTGTTGGTAACCTTGTATTTAAGTATTATATAGCAGGTAGTATTGAGAACTTAGACAATATGGAGTCAAATAACCTGATGAAATTTCCTGCAGACAAGACATTTGTTGAAGGCTATAATGGTAAGTATTTATATATACCTGAAATACCTAATTTCAATGGATCAATGCCTACGGCTAAACCTGGTATGTACGGTGGATTAGTCATAACTACAACAAATGGTGGGCAGAGACCATTATTTGACTCAATAGTAACATCCTGTGGAATAAACCTTGATTGATAGGAGTTTAGTTGTAAAATGGGATTATTAAAGCGTAGTGGAAGAAAAAATAAAGCATCCTTAAAAGATAGATTACGTATGTGGGATTATACGTTGGCTATGCTTTATCAGGGTTCTACTGTTATAGACCCAAGAGACAATCTTGGTCCTGGGTCTATAGCGATAGACTTTGCGAGCATACATTCCAGTGAGTATATAACAAAGTATTTTTTAATAACAAAGTATCCTGACTGGTTATATCCTAGATTATTTGATGCAATACGTATGAATTGTCTAGACTCTGGCATTAAGATAAATTTTTATACCTACGCTTATCCACATGAAATACGTTGGGATTCAGCAGACATGAAGAATAGAATGGCTGCATTAAGAAGGTTTAGTGAGTCCGCGGAGTCATTAGACGATATATCAGTATTTGAATATAGAGGCAAAAAGCAATCAATATTAGCTAAAATGAGAATACTTAAATCAATGGAGTATTTGAATAAAGCTGATATAGATAATAGAAGGTCTTTGTGGTTGACTGCTGTACTTGTAGAGATAAGTGGTAAACGTGGAAATGGTGGAGAGTATATACATCATTTAAATGAAGCAGTAAAGAATTTTAAGAAATACTGTGCAACAGCTGAACTAGACTATAAGGAACTGAAAATAAACATAAAAGACTGGCTGAGTGTACTTTCTCCATTTAGTTTGAAGTCAATAAGAGAGGTAACAGACAAGATACCTAAGAAAGTATTAACAGATGATATAATGGCTAACTTATACAATAGTTATAAGCAAGGTAAAATAGGATCATCTGGATGTTTAATAGGTTTGGACGTAAGTAATAAGTTACCTGTCATGGTTGATTTTAGGCAGAACACTACTAATGCTGAAAACTGGCTTGTAAGTGCATACACTGGTGGAGGAAAATCATTATTCACAAAACATTTATTGATGTGGATGCTTGGAGTTGATATTCCTGTAACAGTTACTGACTTTGAGGGTGATGAATATACGAATTTAGCTGCTTATGTTGGTGCAAATAATCCTGGAGATTCTATAGTAATATCAATGGGTAAAGGAAGTAATACTTATTGTGACCCAATGATTATACCTGCATTAACTGGAGTTGATGATATAGATGATACTCTTAAGTCAGATGCAATAACATTCACAAGAAAAGTATTTAAGATACTTATAACATCTGGAGAAGATGTTGAACTTGACAAATGGCAGAATAGTGTATTAAATGATTGCATTAAGAGAGTTTATAATGACTACGGAGTCACAGATGACAAGAAAACTTGGCCAAGATCAGAAAAATGCAGCATAAATGACGTTTATGATGCTATAGAAAGTGCAGTTAGAAGAAAAATATATCTTGATGAAACAAATGATAACATAAAACACAAAGCAGCTATAGATATATTGGAGGCTTGTAAATCATATTTTACACCTGGAGAAGCTGATTACGGTACATTCGGTAATAGGATAGATGCAAGTTCTCTATTTAAAGCTAAGTTAATAATATTTAGCTTCGGTGAGAAAGGTAAGACAGCCTCTGAAATGGATAAAGTTGCAGTTCAGCTTAAGCAATTGAGCGTGGCAAACCTATCGAACCAGATAAGTAACTATCATAAATACGTTAGAAAAGGATTGAACGTTAAGATTTGGGAGGAGTATCAGAGATGGGGAGAAATTCCTGGCAGTAACGAAATCCTAATGAACGTTATAACTGGTGGTAGAAAACGTGGAGATATAAACTTCGTAATCACTAATAACTTGAGTGCATTACTTAGTGAAGATAAAGTATCAGAAACAATAAGAAATAATATAACATCCTATGCAATAGGTAAGCAGCCTGATAGAGATGTTATAGACAAGTTTGTGACTAAGTGCAGATTAGAAGATTTAAGATTGCCTTTAGAGAAGATAGCAGATGCTACTGATGTTGGTGACAGCAGATATTATAAGGCTTTCTGTGTATGTATGAACAATGCAGAAAAAGCAGTAGTAAAGGTAAGTTTACCTGATGAATTATTGCATACATCATTATTCAGCACTGATAGGGGAACAAATTAAGTAATGAAAGGAACATAGCAATATGGGCGGATCATTGGTGTTGGCTTTGCTGACATTTATAATAGTGTATATAATAACATTTAAAAATGACTTCAAAGAAGAAGATATAAACAAAGTAACGCCTGTAGTTGCTGTTGTATTTTTGGTAGTGTTGATATTGAACATATTAACTATGATTGCTAAATAAGGAGGATTACTTAAATGCCTTTAGCCGAACTTTCAAAAAGAGTTAGTGATGACGAGAGGGAAAATACTCTTAGAGAACAGAATCCTCCTGAGTATGAACAAGGGTTTGAACCTGGTGGAGAAAGTTCTAATCAGTTTGATGAATTGACTTCCATATTTGATAGCGGAGATAGTGCAGGTGGCTTTAATTTTGATGACACTGGTACAGGTGGAGGCTTCGGAAGTGGCAGTGGAAGCGGAGACAATGGAAACAGTGGGTTCGGAGACTTTGGTGGATTTGATTTCGGAAACAATGGTGGATTTACAAATACTTTTACAAATCCAATGGAGCAGAAAGAAAAACAGCCTGACAAGTTTGATATGGCTGTAGATGCTTCAGCTGATGGATTAGTAGCAGCTGGTCATATGCTAGTAGACTTTGTAAAAAGTACAAAGAACAGAACTCATGATGATTGGGCTTCAATAGGAAATACAACATTAAAAATAGGTATTGTACTGATAGCAGTTGGCTTGCTATGCTGGTTTATAGGTATAGCTTCAGATTTTAAACCATTCAAGTTTATGAATGTACCTATAAACACTTTAATGTGGGGTATGCTTGATTGTGCTTTTGGTGTTGGCAGTTTAGGTTTAGTTACTTTACTTAAATTAAAGAGTGGAGACTTTGGAGATAATAACTCTGGCTCGTTGGATGATATTCAATCAGCATCTTCAACAGTTGGGTTTGAGAACTCATATGATAAATCGGGCTTTGATTTAGATAGTGATGACTCTGATATATTTGGTGGAAGCTTGTTTGATGAAGATGAAGGTGATGATGATTTTGCTAACTTCTTAAATGAAACATTAAACAGTGAAAGACAGGAAGAAAAGCCTAAAGTAGAGGAAATAAATCCTGATGATGTGGTAGGTAAGATACCAGAGAACGTTCCAATGCTTACTAGAAAGTTCTTAATAGACAGTTTACTGCCACTATTTCCTAATAATGAACCAGGATTTGCAGATAAAAGAATTGTTGACCTAAGTAGTGACGAAGGACTAGACATAATAGCAACTCTTACCGAGGCAGTAAAAACTGCTTGTAACAGTAAGGATGATTTAAAAGTTACTGTAACAGAGATAGTGGACACTAAGTTTAGCATAACAATAACATTCAAGAGAGCTGGAATAAAAGTAAATACAGAGTTGTTAGAAAATGAGATAGCAAACTATTTTAAGAGTTCAGTAGATGATAACTCTGTGTATGCAACAATAAATGTACTTTCTGGAAATTATGTAGCTACTATAGCTAAGGGAGTAAGAACAATTATAACATTAAAAGACTGCTTTGGAAAGCAAGAGGTTAAAGACTTCTTCAATGACGAATCAAAGAAATTACCTGTGATATTTGGTGTAGATGAACTTGGTAAAATATACATGGGAGATGCAAGACATTATCCTTCATTTATGATATGTGGACAGCCTCGTTCCGGTAAATCATGGTATGTATCAAGTTTCTTACTTTCAATGATGGCTTTCAATAAACCTGAGGACGTTCAGTTCTTGATAATTGACCCTAAGAGTTCAATGTTGTTCAAGACTATGGCTTTGATGCCTCATGTATGTGGTTTACATGGTACTGAAAATGTTGTCAATGTATTAAACGATGTGCTTTATAAAGAAGCTGTAAGAAGAAAGACTTTATTGCAGACAGAAAGATGTGAGACACTCTGGGATTTAAGGGATAAAGGCATAATGGTTCCAAGTTTATACATAGTTATAGACGAGGTTGTATCAGTTATTAAATATATGGAAGCTCAAGGTATGCAGAAAGAATTTAATAACTTGATAATAAGCATTATAACACAGTTGCCTTCTTTGGGTATAGGTTTAATACTTGTACCTCACAGAGCAAGTGGTATAGTAGATAAGACAACAAGAACTCAGATGCAGTTCAGAGCAGTAGTTAATGGTAACACAGAAGTTATAAAAGAGACTCTGGATGCAAAGACTGTACCTCACAGTTTAATGTTCCCTGGAGATGTTGCATTTACAGCTAAGGGAATTGGAGACTTGGTATATGTAAGGAGTGTTTGCTTGACATTAAAGGATAAAGATAACAATGACTTGATTGCTAATATAGCAAGGTCATTTTATAGAATGGGCGTCGATTTACCTGACATGACTTCTCTTGGTTGTGGGTATAACAGAAATCCAAGTACAGTTCAGAATGAGTTAAAAATAGCTTTGGGAAAGAATGAGCAGTTTACATTCGACGACTAAACGGAGGTGATAACCTTGTATGGCAATCTGATTGGAGACTTCTTCAAGGATTTGGAAGATCAGGAGCAAGAGAAGGAATTAGAAGAAATCACTGGTAAGAAGGTTGAAAAAGCATCAGATGAGGTGAATATGGCAGTAGATAATGGGAAAACTGAATATGTGGATCAGTCTGCTGACATTGAAGATACAGAAGATTATGATGAAGGCTTTAGTGAAGAAGATGACGTTGAGGATGACTTAGAAGAAGCTTTAGATGACTTTGATGACACAGATGATTTTGATGAAGATGACTTAGAGGAAGATTTAGAGCTTGACGAAGAAGATTTAGAGTCTGAAGAACTTGATGATAATGACTTTGACCCTGATGAACTTGCAGATGAAGAAGATGATGATCTTGAGGAAGATGAAGAAGATACAGAAGATTTTGATCCTGACGAGCTTGCAGATGAAGAAGATGATGACTTAGAAGAGGAAGTTATAACTCCTAAACCTGTAGTTAGCTCTACTATAAAGCCTGTTGAAAAAGTTGAAAATATAAAAGCTAATAATGTGCAAGCATCAAGTCAACCTGTAGTAGAAAAAGTAAAGCCAATTGAAGTTAAAAATACTACTGATACTGATATAGATAAGCCTGAAAATAGTAGTAATTATAATTTTAATAAATTAAAAGAACTGGAAATAGAAAAGCAGTTACTTGAGAAAAAGCTTGAAATAAAACGGTTAAGGGAGGCTTTGGGTGAGAGTGATAAAGCACATAATTCCAATATTAAAGCTATTAGTAGTGATGACAATAGCATTTGTACTAACTCTAATAGCATTGATAATAGCAAGTCCAGTGGAACAGTATCGACCAAACGGACGCAATCTGGGGTGGTAAATAGCTCACATAGTAGAAAGAGATTGTTTACTAAAGATGATTTTGCTAACATGGAACCTGAAACACTACTGAGATTTGTGGAAAGCTTTATGTTAAAAAATAACATAAGTCATAATACAATTCCTGAAAGTGTTTTAGTAGAAAAGTTTGGTAAGGAAGCTATAAAGAAATTAGTTAGCAAAAGATTATTAGTTAAGTTCCGGTCTGGATTTACACTAGGACAGAAGTAATGGAGGAAAGCATTGAGATGATAAGGAATAAACTTATTATATTAGCAGTATCTGCAATGGTTATGCAGAGTTTAACTGGGTGTTCTCAGGTTGAAGAGGTAACGTCAATATTTGCAGACGCTGATATACAAAATCAGGAGTTTGCAACAAAACAGGAGATAATGGATTACTATGCAAATAGTATGAAATACCAGACTGTATCTAAAAGAACACCAATGATTGATGAAAATGTACATGCCTCATTTAATACTGTTGAACAGGGTACAGAAGCATATGAGAAACTAAGAAATGCTTTTATAACTGTAGAAGCAGAACATCAGAAAGTAAATGGATACACTATAAATCAGGGATTGCATGATTTCTTGAAGTCATTTATAGATGATATGGTACTTAATGATGGAGAGATAAAGCGTGCAAAAGAGTATGGAGGCTACTATTATTTAACAGTAGCATATAAAACAACTCCAAATATCAGCGGTTCATTTAAAAATCAAGCAAACTATATGGGTATTGACGGTTTAATAGTCAGAGGAAATACTGATGACTACGAAGTTGATACTGATTATCTTTCAACTTTGCTTGACAAAACGATAAATCCTACAAGAACAGCTATGAACTTGACACCCTACACTAACTTTGGATATGACAGTGCCTGGGTAACAGAGGGAGCTGCTGCTGGAACTGGAATGTTTGATGTATTGAATACTGATAATCAAAACCAGACAGCTGAGACAACTACAGGAGAAACAGTTGAAAACGTAGAAGGAACAGAAGATACTACTGGAGAGGCAGTTGTAGATGGAACAGAGACAACTGATGAAACAGCTGATACAGAAGAGTCAACAGATGCAACAGCTGAAGGTACAGAAGTAACTGGAACAGAAATAACAACTAATCCAGAATTACCTCAAGTTGGAGAAGATGGCTCAGGTGCTACTGATGTGGCTGCATTAAATGCACAGTACATTGATGAAAATGGAAATGCAGTAGAAAAAACTGGAATAAATAATATAGACAGATTGGAGTGGGATCCTGCATTTGTAAATGATATAGCTGGTTCATCAAATGAGCAGATAGCTTCAATTCCTCCAATTAACATGGTATATAATCCTGCGGCTACACAAGGTAGACTTAATGGATTTGGAATGTATAAGCAGGCAAAAGCAGGTTTATCTGAGTTTGGTGTGACTCAGAATGATTTGAATAATCCTGGAGAAATAATTGTAACATATGTATTTAAGCAGAATATATTGAAGCCTGAGCAGTTGGATTATGTTACACTATACATAAATGAATATGATAGTAACAATCAGAGTATAGCATCTGACACAATAGGTGGAAGTTTAGCCAAGGCTATAGATGAGGCTAGGTTATCAAGCGAGACTGATAAAGTAGATGAAGATACTGTTAAAGCATCCTTTGCTGGACCTGTAATTACAGTTCCGACATTCTTACAGCAGCAGTTGGAAATGATAATTGAGGAGTTTGACAGAGCTGTAAATGACAAGTCTATCACTGCATTGATAGATGGAAGCATCATAGAAGATGTTGGACTTGGAATGAAATATGCTGCATATGCTAAGAGTGCTGATGTAGTAACATTTAAGTCTGAAATAAAGAGAATTGCAGCTCGTAATGGAAATAACTATCTGTTAGAGATAGAAAGAACAGTAGAAGATGCTCCTAATGGAAGCACAGCTGTAGGTCAATATAGAGATACCTATTTTGTAGTTGTAAGACAGATTGGAACAGATTTTAAGTATAATGATGAAATATTTGTACGTAGAGTAAATACTAACGTACCTGTTATAAATGCAGAAGATACTACTGTAAGAAGATTAGTTACTTTGAATCTGTCTGGTAGTGTTGATACTAATACTGCTAAGGATATAACTGATACACTTATCAATAAGCTTGCTGAGTATGCTGGAGCAAGAAATGACGAGTTCTTAACATTATTTGACTCTGATACGAACTTGTTAAATACTGAAAGAAAGCAGTATATAACAACAAAGCTTGTTGGTCAGATAAACTATATGGGCTCTGGAATAAGCACAAGCTACATGATTAAGCCTAGTGAGTGGATAAGTGGTACTGAAAACCAGGTTGAGTTCACCACTAAGGAGCTTATCAAGTACAATAATGGTAATAATGGTGGCATGTATATTGAAAACTATTACTTAGTAAGTAAGTATGGAACAAGCTGGGTAATAGATGATATAATCACTATAAATACACAGGTACTTGATAGTAGTGAAGTAAGTGCTTACGAAAGTCAGGTAAGTGGTACAGTAGCAACTATAACTGATAACAGTAGCAATAACGTAACAGAATAAAGTTTATTGGATGGCTCATGTAAAAGTGAGTCATCCATTTTATATAATAGGAATGACAAGAAATATAAAGGAGAACTTTAATGTCAACAAGAATACCTGTAATAAGAAAGGGAATGTTCTGTGGTGATTTGGATGCTGCTACTCAGGATTTAATATTAAATACCAGAGAAGCAAAATGTATACCTTCATTAAAACATATGGTATATGACTTTCCTCCTGAATTAGTGCTAGAGGCACTTGATAATGGAATGTCTACATTAGATTACTTGAAAGAAAAAGGTATAGACAAGTCACAATACGTTGGAGAACTAAGAGATTACCAGACAGTTGGAACAGCATTCATGTATTATTCTCCTCATAGCATGATAGGAGATGGAGTAGGACTTGGAAAAACAGCTGAAATCAGTGCACTTATAAATATACTTAAGTTAAAAGGAGAAATGCGTAGGTTTCTTATAGCTGTAGAGAACAGTGCTATTGGACAGACATGGATGGAAATCATGAGGTTTACTGGTTTGATGGTAGTATTACTTCCATCAACAAAAGATGAACTTATGAAAGTTGCAAATAATACTGACTGGAGAAAAGTAGATGGCATTATAATTACACATAGCACATTAAATTCAAGTACGTTCTCTACATGGTTATCTTATAATCTTTTTGATGGTGGAAATCGTTGTAGATTATATGATACATTTATACTTGATGAAAGTTCAGTAATAAAAAATAATAAAACCAAGATGTACACATATGTAGCTAACCTATGTAGATTGGCACAGCGTGTTCATTTTATGAATGCAACAGTCTTTGAGACTAATATAATGGATATATACTATCAAATAGATATGATGGATCCATCTTTATTACCTGCAAAGACTAATATAGAAAAGAAGTATTCAGTATATGCAAGAGGAAAAGCTTATTGGAAAAAGAATACTGAAGGTAAAGCAGAGCAGAAATATAGATGGGAAAGAATAGGTTATAAGAACCAGGAGGAATTTAAAAATAGCTTAAAACTTTGCTATTTAGCTAGAAGTAAACAAACACCTGGCATATTGGAAGAGTTAGGACAAGCGGCAGATAATAATGAATACATTGTTAGAGAAGTTGATCCTACAACTGACCAGATGTTAGCAATAAAAAGTGGCTTTAGGTACAACGAAGTGCTTAATAGTCCAAACAATGTACCTGATGCTGGAATAGGGTTTAATAGGAAAGAAAATCCTAAACTTAATGAATTGTGTAATATCATTCAAAATCAGTTAGAAGGTCAGTTAGTAATGGTTTATTGCTTCCATATAAGTGCTCAGGAACAGATAAAGGAAGAGCTTGAGAAAATAGGAAGAAAGCCTATAATACTAAATGGACGTGATACTAGTGCACAGAAAGTTCAAAATAGGCTTAAGATAACAGAGTCATTTAACAAAGGAACTCATGATGTTATCATTACTAATATAATGAAAAGCTTGAATCTATATAATGGTGACGCTTGTATATTATATAGCGTTGTTGGAAATCCTAGTAAGCAGACACAGATACTTGGAAGAATAGATAGAAACGTTGATAACAAAAAGAAAACATTCATATTATTACTGTATAGGCATACTGCTGAAGAAGAATTATACAAGAATGTTGTGAGTCAGCGCGAGAAAGATAGCAGAAGCTTAACTATAGATGCTAAGGGAGCAGTTAGTAGGTTTATGGAAGTAATAGAGCAAAATGAAAGTAGCTCTCAGTAAATGTGGATGGTGAAGAATTATTGAAAGTTTGAAATCAAAAAGTTGAAAAAGAGATATATACAGTTGGAAATTTTTGATAAACTCTTAAAAATAAAAATTGGAACAGTAAATAAAATATTATTACTAAAAACAAAAATAAATTTTATGTGTAAATTTAGTTGTTGTAATTGGTAAAAATTAAGACTTTGAAAGGAATAACTGACAATGAATAAAAATTTATTTAGACTTGGAGTAGCGAGTTTAATGGCAGTTAGTTTAGCCGGGTGTGGAAAGTCTGGAGAGCTTTCAAAAGCTGAGTTACAGGAAGTAAACACTAACTTGTCAGCACAGGTAGTTACTCAAAACAATACTATAAAGCAGTTAAAAGAGATTATAGCAAATTATAATCCGAATGACAGTAATGTACATGGTATAGATGAATATTTTGCTTTGGCATCTAGTGAGGGAGCATACCTAGAGTTTGATGGTAAAATAAATATAGATAATCCTATAACAGTATCACCATCAAGAGCTATTCAGAATGAAACATTACTTAGGTTAACTAATGATATAAGCTTCTCTCCTAATCAGAACTGGATAGTGAGAGCAAGTAGTGGACATATGGAGTTAAGTCATAGCAGTGGAGTTTATGGGGAAGTAGACTGCTATGAATATCTGGATAAAGCATATACTTCATCTGTATACGAAGATTATATAGAGCCTCACTTTAAAGCAATAAGAGGAGAGCTTGTAGGAACTCCTACAAACATATTCTTAGCAAGTGGTGAGCATGCTGGAAAACAGGCTACAGCTAGACTAAAAGTTGCTAAACTTAAGGATGGAACGCTGCACTTGCAGGAAGAGGAGATGACTGAGCCTTATAATGAGGCTACATTAGCAGACATAAATCAGACTCAGATAGTAGATGAAACAGTAAGTGAGGCTGAAAGCTCATCAGAAGAAATAAGTACTGATGCAAATGTTGAAAATAGCACTGATGTTGTAGATGAAAGTGCAACTGCAGAAAGTAGTGCAGAGACAGAAGTGCCTGAGGGTGAGGTAGCACCTGAGAATTTAGCTGCTGGAGAGCTGACAGGTGAGGTTGTAACACAAGATGAGGCAGATACACTTGAGATAGATGATTATTTATACACTGTAGCATTGGCTATGTACAGTGGAAATGATGGAGTAACTAATGTAGTTGTATTTAAGTTCTTCTATCCTGAGTCCACTAATCCAGCCGAGAACTCAACAAAAGCAGAGTTTGTTGGTAGCACAATAAAATCATTTTCAATAAACGGAAATCCATTAACATTACAGTAAATAAAAGGGCAGTATGGTGTAAAAACTGTACTGCCTATTTGTTATTAAAAGGCATGTTTAATTGCTTTTGGTTGTGTGTAAATTAAAATTTTTTATTTAGGAGATAAAAATGGCTTTATTGTTATTAAGAGTTAATGCTCTAAAAGGTGACTATGAACATAGCTATTTTTTCTTAAGCACTGAGAGTGGAGAATGCAGAAGCTTACCAAGAAGTTCTGTAATAGCTTCATTAAAAGCTAAGACTGTAGAATACCTTAACATAGCTCTTAGTGATAGTGGAAAAGTAGTTGGAACAAATGGAATGCTTAATAGGTATCCATTAGCTATTTATAATAGTATAGATGACATTATAAATAATGCTGCTCCGGTAGCTTGTACAAGCACACTTGGGAATAAACCGTCAGTGATAGTTGTATCTAAAGATGATGCAACTGGTACATTTGCTGTATGTGATTACCTTGGCAAAATAGCAAAATGTAGTGAAGCTGAGCTTATTAAAAAATGCCAAGAAACTGGTGTACAGTTTGCGAATGCATCTATAGTAGATGGGAAGTTTATAAGAGCTATACGTGGAGACTTTAATGTGAACCTTGGGTTTGCTAAGGATATATTCAGTGAAGAGGCTCAGAAAGCTTTAGATGAGGCTAAAGATAAAATGGATTCAGAAGTAGCTGAATATAGAAAGATAACTGAGCAAGAAGCTGACGAAAGAAAACAGAGGTTTGATAAAGTAAAATCTAATTATGCTCCAAAACAAGGAAAAATAACTGGTCATTATGAAGTAGATGGAGAAAAAGTTGAAGTTGACAGCGAAACTATAAAAGAGCTTCATAAAGAAAGGGAAAAAGCTCTTGCAAGAATAGCAAAAACAAAAGAGAGGAATAAAATATCTAAATTAAATTCAGAATATAAGCTTTCAACTAATAGTAAACTTGACTGCGATAGTGTTTGGGCTAAAGCTGTTAACTCTGAGAGCATAGTTCAGAGGTCAGGAATAACAGTTGAAGAAAAGATAGCACTTGCAGCTACCACTATCAAATACATAGATCCATTTTTATACGGAATATACAGAGCACTTGATAAAATTATACTAGAAAATCCTATTGGTGGACTTTGGTTTATGGGAGTATCAGATGATAAGCTGTATATAGTTGAGGAAACAGCCTTAAGATTCTCAGTTCCAAAGCTATCATGGACTTTAATGCACGAGCTATCACATATAATAATGCTTCATCCATTGAGGTTTCAAAGGTATCAAAAAATGGATGATCCTACATATCACAAGTTATACAATATAGCAACTGATTTATTTATCAATAAATACTTAGCTAAGAATTATGGATGTAGACCTGGTGCTCCTGTCCAGAAGCTATTATATAAGAACATAGCTCCTATTGGATTAGAGTTTGCTGGTGAATGGTATAGTGACAAAGGTTGGGAGCGAGGTTTATATGATGAAAGCATAGATACAGATAAAACAACTGTAGATATGATATTCCAGAAGTTATTAGAAGAAAACATGAATAAAATAAAAGCTCAGCAGTCACTCATGGGAGGAAACGGAAACTCTGGAGATGGAAATAGCTCTGGAAGTGGAAGTAGCTCTAAAACAGATAATAATTCTGGGAATGATAATGGCAACTGCTCTGGAAGTCAGAATAATAACTCTTCTGAACAAGGAGAGCAAAGTGGGCAGTCTGGTAGCTCTGGTGAAGAACAGTCTGGACAGTATGGAAATAATGATGAACAAACTCAATCTGGTGAAAGCAATAAGTCTTCTGGTAATGAGTCAAATAAACAAAGTGGAGATTCTGGATCAGGAAATAATGCACAGGATGATAATAAAGACCAATTTAATGATATAAATAACACTGGTAGTGTAGATATAACATATAATGGTAATAAAGTAGCTGAGCTACCAGTTGATGGTGACTACAAAGGTGGAGATTTATTCAGTGACGATGACTCTGATAAACACGGAGAAACTGAAGCAGAGCGTGAGAGATGGGGAAGAAATTTCGCACGTAAAATGATACAGAAAGCAGCTAATATGGGATTTGACCCTAAGGGTGACTCTCCATTTGCTCGTGAACTTCAGGATGCTACTGCACAGGACTTTGTTTGGACCAGGTTTATTGCTCAATATATGAATAAAATCAAGCAAGATGAATATTCATATAGACGTCCTGATAAAAAGATGATGAACTATGGTTTAGTGGTTAAGGGGCGTAATAAAGGAGAAGTAGATGCTGCTGAAGATGTAATAGTAGCAATAGATGTATCTGGGTCTGTAAGTGATGATGACTTGGGAAAAGCATTTGATTATATAAGAGTAGTCATGAAAAAATATGACATATCAGGTGGTGTATGTTTTTGGTCTACAGATGTAGATGGTATATACAAGTTTAAAAATAAAAACGAGTTCTTAACAATAAGAAAGCAGCAGTTTAAAACAACTGGTGGAACAGACGCTAACTGTTTATTCCAGTGGATAAAAGACAATAAAAGAAAATTTAAAACAAAATTGGTTATAGTGATAACTGATGGATGTTTTTCAGAAGTTAAGAAAGAGTTGAGGCCTGGAAGAGGAACAGAAACAGTCTGGATTATAACTGAAAACAGTGGAGAAAACTATAGGGATTACGATTTTGGTTTTGGTAAAGTAGCACCTTTAGTACCTAAGAAATAACATAGAAAGGACATTTTAGCAATGGGAAAGATTGATAAAGCAGTAAATGAAGCTGATCTTAATATGCAGCATGTTGACTTACAGGAGTTCTGCGATTACATTAGAGACAGAATAGAGATGGAGGAATTTACTCAGCCTATACTTGGAATAGGAAAATCTGGCATAGGTAAAACAGAGAGTATAGAAAATGCCATATGTAAACCTCTTGGCATAGGTTTGATAGAGATGCGTCTTGGTTCATATTCTGAGACTGACCTGACTGGTTTCCCTATACCTGAGAAAGATGAAACAACTGGTCAGACAATGATGCGTTTTGCAGATGTAGCTAAGTTTCCTCATGTTGGGCGTGATAAAGAGTGTGGAATACTTCTTCTTGACGAGTTTACTAACGCAAGACCTGCAGTTAGAGCTGCTGCATTGCAGTTGACAGATAAGAGTAGAAGCATTGGAGACTATAAATTACCTGATAAATGGTTAATAGTCATATTGGGTAATGGTCCTACTGATGGTGGATACTTCCAGGGTCTTGAGTATGCTCTTATGGGTAGAGCTGATTGCTTCAGAATAGATGTTAATTACGAAGTATGGAAGGCATGGGCATTAAGAACTGGTGTTCATCCTGCTGTTCTTGGATTTATAAATGACTATGAAGATGGACCTGCTAACATACTTCATAGAATCAAAGACATGGATGAAGTAGAGTACGAGCAGAAGGATGCTAACCCTAGATGCTGGGTTAAATTGAGTGATCATCTTAAAAAGAAAGAGGCTCGTATTGGTGGTTTACTTGATGAAAGACAGGTAATGATTTATGCCGGTGCTGCTGTTGGTGCTGATATAGCTCCTAGGTTTGCTGCATATTACGCATATCAGAAAGAAATGATCAAGAGTGAAGATATACTTAACGGTAGTATACTTAACTCTGACATTCGTGGATATAGAACTGAGTCTTTATATATGAGTATATTATCTGTAGCAAATGCAACTATACAGATGCTAAGAGATAATAAAGACATGATAATAGCAGAAGATACTATTAAAGATAGTGATAAAGAAAAGTTCAGAAATCTATTAAAGTTTATTGTTAAGCTTGCAGACTCTGGTAAGCTGGATCCTGCAAGTACTATTATAGAGTCTATACAGCTTGGAGAACCTGCATTATTATCTGCATTATTATTATCAGACAGGTTTGATGATGACTTCCCTGAGATGGATGAGGTTTATGCAAAGCTAGGTGATCTTATAAACTTTAAATATAACCTGAATGCACAGATGGGCAAATAATTAAGTAAAGGAGAATAGAAGCCATGGCATTTAAGACATTTTTGATAGCTATAGATAGAAATAGCACTCCTGAGAGATATAGGATATTGCTAGATAACGAAGTTAACGGGGAGCATCAGTATAAGAAGTTTGCTGTAACAAGCACAGAGATTAGAAACTTCTACAGACAGAATACAGGATCCTGTGTTAACTTTAAAGCAGTTAATGAAGTAATTACTACTCAGGGTTCTATAGGAAGATATACATTGACAAATTATAATAAGCTTGTTATACTTGCTGAGTTGCGTGCTGCTGGTAGTAACGAGACTATAGGTTATCGTGTTGCAGATAGTAAGTGTAACGTTAGAAAGATAAAGCTTGAAGATATGATAGCTTTTGGTAGAGAGTTAGCTGCTAAAAGCAAGCTCGGACTTAAGTCTGGACAGCTTAAAGAAGCTTTGATACCATTTCCTAACGGACAGTTCGTATCAAGAGATGGCGTAAAGTCTGAGTTTATTAGGTCATATGAGTCAGAAGGTTATCCTATTGAGTATATGAATATATCAAGGGAGAATAAGAACGCTCATGCAGCTAATATTAACTATAATAAAGCGGCTAAGCTTGTTGAGGAGAAGGCAGCTAAGAAGTCACCATTTACACCAGAGCAGATGAAAGAGCTTAATCGTGCAAAGAAGATGAACGTAGATATAAGAATTATAGCTAACCCTGAGCTTTCTCCTAAGCAGATGCGTGTTATAGCAGACACTGAAGCAGAAGGATTGCCTGGAAGATTATTTGCTGATCATAAGTATAAAGTATCAAGTATGTTATTCTTCAGAACAGAATTAGAGACTGGTGGTAACATTAAATATATGCTTAATCCTAAGTATAATTTAGATCAGCTTTATCAGTTGAGCAGAGCATATATAAATGGTGTTGACTTAAGAAAAGTTGCTGACCCGAATATGGAAGCTTCAAGAATGGAGCAGATAATAGAAGATGAATCTAAAAAGACTTGGAAAGACTTTAGAGTTATCGAGGGTGGAAGTAAGATTGAGCTTTAATTAAATATGTAGTCAGTATAAATAAGCACTATATAGTAGTATATGGTGCTTATTTTTATTATGTAATAAAAATAAAAATTTAAAATTTTTACACTTAGAAATGGAGTTACTATTACATGGATAATATAAGAAGCAGAGATTTAGGAGAAATATACACACCTAAATGCGTGGCTGAAATGATGAAAGAGCAGGTTAAAGAAAGTTTACCTGATTTTGAACATAAGTTTTTGATATGGGACTCATGCTGGGGTACAGGTAACCTTACTGATGTTTTAGATGCAGATGACTTATGGTGTAGCACTTTAAGGCAGCAAGACATAGATGAAAACAGTAATAAGCCTGGTAATAAATTTGTATATGACTTTCTAAATGACGATTGTGAGGAGTTAAAGAATGTAAGTATTTTAGGGTTACAGTGTAAAAAACTTCCTGAGCATATAAGACAAGCATTTGGGTGCACAAATATGCTTGATGAAGAGGAAGATGACGATGAAGATATTTTTATAGATGATTTAGATTTCTGCGAAACATCTACAAAAAGTTGTAATAACTCTGAGATAAATAAGCCTATCATATTCTATATAAATCCTCCATATTTCAGTAATAGTATATTTGGTGTGACTGACGAGTCAAGGGATACATATAAAAGCATAATGAATAACATTATGATAGATGATAGGCTTGGAACAGCGAGTTCACAGGCATATACTCAGTTCATGTACAGAATATTGAAAATGAAAAAATATAGCAATAGAGAAGTTTATTTGGCTATGATAAGCCCAATAAATTATCTTTGTTCAAGTGTATTTAACACATTTAGAAATGAGTGGTTACGTGAGTTTGAATATGTAAGCGGAAGATTATTTGTTGCATCTACATTTAATGGATTAAGTAACAGATGGGGTATAAGCACCACACTTTGGAAACCTAACAAGAGCAAGGAGTATACATCAGAGTTTCCAATGGATTTAATGGTGGAACAGTCTGGAAAAATGATTAAATACGGAACTAAAGTTCTGTATAACCTTGATGGCTTAATAAAAGCATCAGATTTTGCTAATGAAAAGCTATTAAAAAGTAATAGAGTGCTTGCTCCAATAACTTGCAGTAGTGGAGCGGTAGTGAGCAATAAGAAAGAAGTTTATTGGGATAACGACAGTGTAGGCTTCATGTTTTATAAAGGTAACAATGTGTATCATAACATAACTGAAGTTGGATTGCTTAGCGTACCTTATGGGGATGGCAGTGGAGTAAGTATAACAAGAGACAATGTATATGATATAATGGCTTTCTTCGCTAGTAAAGGTTCAGTTGGAGTATATAAAAAGACATATACAAATGATAAAGATGAGGCAATATATCCAAATACACATTCAGTTATGTGGAATAAGCTAGTAATGAATAGTTTAATCTATGGACTATTCAATACAAACACTGCATTTTGTGAATTAGACACAAAATATGGAAAGATAACAAATAATTTTAGTTTCTTTGATCCATCAAGGCTTGGATATCAGCTTATAGGTGAAGCTATGAGCAGTGGCTTAGTCACAGATAACGGATATAAAATGTATAGTAAAGCTCTAGAAATAGTAGAGTTTCTTAAACCATATAGAAATAAAGACGGAGAATTTGATAAATTGCATCCAGAATACCAGGTTTGGCAGGAAAATGCAGGATGGTATCAGTTAAAGTTTATTTTGAAAGAATGGTTTAAAGATAAATACGACGAATTTCTTGATTTGTACAAAGCATATTCAGAAGAAATCAAGGAAATGGTATATGAAGTTGGCTTTTATAAAAATAGAGCTGTTGACCTTAATGGAAATTACATTGAGTAAGGAGTTTATATGCGTATAGTAGCTGTTTGGAATAGGCGTGAAAAAGAAAGAGTAACAGATGATATTGCAATATTTAAAAATGGTACTATATATTATATCTTAGATGGAGATAAAATAACAGAGATTAGTAATACTGAACTTGTTGATAATTTAGCTACTAAGAATATAACTATAGAAAATGCACGCCTTGTTGGTATCAGCATAAAAGTGGCTAAAGGAATAGCTGTTTTAGGTGTTAATAACAGTTTTGAAAAGTATAATAACGATACTGTAGCATATAGGGATAAGACTACTGGCAATATAAAAGTTGTTAGTATAGAGAATAATAAATTAGAGGCAATTAAATCTGTAAGAATAGACCCTATAAAAATAAAAGATACTAAAATAGAGAACAGGTTAAAAAAGAAAGCATTAGAAACCGTTTCAGACTATGAGTTCGAACAAGCTGATATAAGTATTGATGACTTACACTCAGGTCTAATGGATGAAGTTGTTAATAATATGGCTGGGCTTCCGAATTGTCCAAAATGCGGAGGTAAAGGCTACTATACAAGTGATATTGGTATTAGAATAACTTGTGATTGTGTAGCTAAGCGTAAAGAAATAGAGTTAAAACCAGTAGTAAGAGTTAAATTGCTTGATGGAAATGATGATATAGAGCATTTGATTAGCTCTGGTTTAATCAAGAGAGAAAGAAAAGACGATCAGTTTAGTGGGGCTATGGTTAAAGCATATGCTGACACTATTGTTAGTTGGCTACCAGAGTGTGGATATATTAAAGAGTCATTAGACAAATATGTAGATACACTTAATCAAATAATATTTGACTTAGCTAACAAAAATGTACCTAAGCACAGCTACTTTATAAGTGCTCCCTCTGGATTTGGAAAAGAGACTTTTGTAAATACTTGTATAAAGGTTGGGTCAAGTAAGGGATTGACAATGGTGCCTTATATAAGTCTTGCAGAGCTTAATGAATTGAAGATGACTTATATAGATGGCATAAGTAAGCGTGAGTTTCTTATGAATAAAGGCTTTAAATATACATGGTCTGACTATGTTAATGCAGATTTAGTCATGTTGTATATGGCTAGTGCATATCCAAAGAGTAATGGAGAGTTGGAGGAGCTTGCTAATATAGAATTTAGCACTATAGAAACTTTATTAAAGCTCAGATCAGAGAGGTGCAAGCCAACAATAATATTTAGTAACAGAGGTATAAACGTATACAAATCATTGAGAGACATAGTATTTAGGTACTTGATAAATATATATGCTGGCGAGAATGGCAAGGCATCATACATGAGGATGGAAGATGTAAACGTTGCTGTAGGCAGAAGAAAACCAGTAAGAATAAAGAATAACAGTGGTGATAAAGATGAAAGTTGACTTGAAAACAGAGTTTATTTGCCCTGAGTGTAAGAAAATAAACAATGCTGAACAGATAAATGCTTTTAGCTATGGTAATTGCTTAACAAGAGAGCAGAGGAGACATTTTGTTGGCATTGAAAAAACTATAAACAGTAAAGCTAAAAATAAAGACAAATATTATTGTTGTCCTGACTGTGAGAAATGGAATAAATACTACACATTTAAAATTGTGCAGAAAGGACAGGATATAGAAACAGGTTTAGTTCTTGAAGATGATCTAGAATAATCAAATTCAAGCTTATAAGTATTAGAAGTATATTTAATTTAAATTTATAAGTTGAAAGGAGAACAAGATGCCTTCAAATTATGGAGATACAAGCATTCAGAATAACGAAGGTCCTAAAGGGTTGAGAAAGAGACCTGCAACATTGTTAGGAACTGGAGGTTTATCTGGTTGTGTACATGCTATCTTTGAGATTGTATCAAACTCAGTAGATGAATACAGAGAGGGTTATGGAGATGTCATTACTGTTACGGTAGATGACGATAACTCTGTCACAGTTGAGGATAGAGGGCGTGGAGTTCCTATGGATTGGAACTCCAAGGCTAATAAATATAACTGGGACCTTGTATTCAATACTCTTTATGCCTCTGGTAAGGGCAGTGGTTCTGCATATAGTACATCAGAGGGTCTTAACGGCGTAGGTTGTACAGCAGCTCAGTACACATCTGACTATATGGAAGTCAGTGTAGTACGTGAGAGTGACGATGGAAGGCTTATGAGATATGAGATGTCTTTCAAGGATGGCTACCCTGTTGGAGAGCTTAGAAAGAAAGATATCACTGGAAGTAATACACATACAGGAACAAAAGTAAAGTTTAGGCCTTCAGCAAGTGTATTTAACGTTAATAACGTTGAAAGCTATTCATATTCAAACAGGCTTCGTAAGAAGGCTATGACTACTCCTGGTCTTAAGATAGTGCTAAAGTATAAAGGTGATGAACCTCAGGAGTTCTACTTCAAAGACGGAATGAAGGAGTACATTGACAATAATACTGCAAGTGCTCGTTGGAATAAGGAAGTGCTGTATTTTGAAAAGGAACGCACTTGTAATGACCTTTATTATTTCACTGGACAGTATGATGCTGAGAAGAACTTTAAGGGAGAGTCAAGATTAGCATTAGCTTTTGTAAAAGACAGTGAATACTCTGTAATGGAGGTATATCACAATGGTGCGATTCTTAGCCAGGGAGGAGAAACTCTTAACTCTGTAATTACAGCTTGTGCTAAGGTATTCACTCAGGCTGGACTTGACGAAGGGAAATTGCAGAAGGGTGAGAAGATAAGCGTTAGAGATATAGATGGCGTACTTGCTGTATGTGGAGAGACACGTTGTCCAGGAGAATACTCTGACTTTGAGAACCAGACTAAGGTAGCATTGAGAAATCCAAGTCTCATAAGCCTTGTAGAAGATAACACAACTGAAGGTTTAGTGGCTTGGCGTGGAAGGTCACCTAAAGAGTTTGATAAAGTACTTGATGAAATAATCATCAACAAGAATGCAAGAGATAAAGCAGATAGTATCAAAAAGAGCCAGTTAAAGAAGTTAACATCTGATATTCATAAAATTGGCAACGAACCAGAGAAATTACTTCCGGCAAAATTAAAGGACCCTGAGAAGTGTGAAATCTTTATTATTGAGGGTGACTCTGCTAAGGGTTCTGTAGCATCGGCAAGAGATGGTAACTATCAGGCAATTTTCCCGTTACGTGGTAAAATTCCTAACTGTCTTAAGAATAGCTTTGAGACACTTTTAAGGTCTGAAATCATCATCAATCTTTTAACAATCTTAGGTTGTGGAATTCAGACTAAGAGTAAGTATATTAAAGACTTACCTGAGTTCTCATTGAGCAATCTTAACTATAATAAAATCATTCTGACAACTGATGCGGACGTAGACGGTGGTCATATCACGTGTTTATTGCTAATCTTCTTTATGAAGTTTGTGCCTGGACTTATAAGGAAGGGACATGTGTATATTGCATTATCACCTCTGTTCTTCATTCATTATAAGGGTAAAAAGTATTACGCTTACTCGGATGAAGAAAGAGATGTCATTGTATCAAACCTTATAGCAAATGGAGCAACTATGTCAAGCATAATTGTTTCAAGAGCTAAGGGTCTTGGTGAGATTGACGAGGATGATATGTATGACACTGTACTTAATCCAGAGACAAGAAAGTTGATTCAGGTACAATTTCCTGAAGATGACGAAAAGAAGATGGAGTTAATGGAACTCTGTGAACAGTTGCTTGGAAATGACCTTGAGTCTCGTAGAGAGTTAATTAAGGAATATTTTGATAGCGTTGTAGCAATTGAAGAATAACTCTTGACAATATAGGACATAGCATGCAAATGTTGTGTCCTATATATTTTTATTTTTATGTGGATCGGAGGTAAATTTTATGGCATTAAAGATTGTGATTGAACATTTACCTAGAGAAGCATTCTTAAATAGTGAACTTGTACAAGATATAGGGTACATGAGAATAATGACTCGAAACGAGAAAAAGAATGTTAAGCCTGGGAGCCCAGACGTAGAGATAGGATTTACTGGTAGAAAACCTTTTATGGTTGATAGAGACACAGCAATAAAGGAATTAAGGACACCTGATAATAAAGATATAGTCATAGGAGCCTTAAGAGAAGGCAAGAAATATTTAGTAACAATGCCAACAAGACAAAAAGTGCTAGTGTTTAATGTTCCGAAAAGCAATGGCAATAGCAAGATGGAATTTACATTAAACAATAAAACATTACCAACTGGCTCTTTTGTAGTATTTATGGCATCTGGAAGTAAGGGAACAGCTCCCTTAGTATTAAATAAAGACTACTTTAATAAAATGATAGTAGTCACTGAAAAAAATAGTGGAGCATATAAAGACAGACTAAAGAAAGCATTATTAAGATACGCAAAAGCAGCAGTTGCTAGTGATAGAATAAAAAATAATAAATTATCAACAGCTGAGAAAGTAAGATACAAGGAAGAAATAAGGAAAGCTGAAGAAAATAATTCTGCACCTTACCATATAGTAGGGCGTATAGATAGGAGAGAGTCTTACACAACTATAGGATACATCATATCAAATGGACAGAAAACAAAAGCATTTAATATAGCACAGACTATAAGTTTATGCAAGAGGAAATTGATAAGAAATGCAACATGTGTAAGAAATCAGAACGGTAAAGAGTTTATCAGAGGTGTAGGAATTACATTAGATTCGCTTCCAGTGACTTATAAATAATATAAGTATATATTTTAATAAATTAAGAAAGGTAAATGAAAATGGGTAATACAGTATCAGGACAGGATAACATCCTTAAAGTAGATATGGGTGACATTATACGTGACAACTATATCAAGTATGCAAAATCGGTAATTACTGATAGAGCATTTCCTTTCATTGATGGACTTAAACCAGTAAATAGACGCATTTTGTATTCAGCTTATAAGCTGAAGATACCTAAGGGACAGTTTAAGAAAAGCGCTAAGATAGTCGGAGATACAATGGGTAACTTTCACCCACATGGCGATGCTTCTATATATGGCGCTATGGTAAATATGACTGATACAAGAGAGTCATTAAATGCTCCTCTTATTAAGGGTAAGGGATCATTTGGTAAGAGCTGGTCTGTAGAGCATTACGTTCCATCTGCTCAGAGATACACTGAGGCAACTCTGTCTGACTTAGCAAAGAACGAGATGTTTGATGGTATCACTGAGAATGCTGTAGATATGATTTTGAACTACAGTATGGACCAGGAGGAACCTAGACTACTGCCTGTAAAGTTTCCTAGTATCATTGTAAACAACACAAACGGTGTGGCAGTTGGAATGAGCACATATATTCCGACATATACGCTTAGAAACGCATGTTTAGCTGTTAAGGCTTTGATAGAAAATCCTGAAATTACTGATGAAGAGCTGTCAGAGGTACTTGGTGCTCCTGATTTTGTAACAGGTGGAAATCTGCATATCACTGATTCTCAGAGATTAAAGCTTATAAGAGATGGATATGCAAAGAGTGTGTATATGACAGGTAATTACAGCATTAGTAAGAATACTATTACTATCTATGAACTGCCATATAACACAAATATTGAAAGAGTTATCAGTGATATTAAGGAACTGTATAAGAGCGGTGTAATCAAGGGTGTAAAGAGCATTGACAATACTTCTGGTAGAAGTACTGGGGCTAAGAAGGATAGCAGTAAGTGTAGGCTTAAGATTGAAATTGGGCTTACTAAGAATGCTGACCCTGAATATATTATGAAAGCCATTAGGCAGAATACGACATTCAGTAATCCTATTTCATTTAACACAAAGTTTGTTTGGTGGAATGATGAAAGACAGGATTTTGAATATAAAGAGTGCGGAGTTCGTGATCTTCTTGTAAAATATTGGATACCTTTTAGAATGAATTGTATCCGTAGACAGTATACATATAGATATGATGAGGCTGTCAAGAGGGCACACGAGCTTAGTGCTTGGAAAATTCTTATGAACCATTTGGATGAATATATTGCATTTGCAAGAAGTCATAAGAGAGCAGAGACAAGAGAATATCTTATCAATGTACTTAAGCTTGATGATGTACAGGCTGATTACATCTTCCAGAGAAGATTAGTAAGTTTAACTGTAGATGAAGCACAGAAGATGCTTGATGATGTTGTAGTAGCTCAGAAAGAAGCTGATGAACTGCATGCAATTATTACAAATGACTCAAAGATTTTGGCAATGATTGCAGATGATATGAATAGAATTGCTGAAAAGTACGGAACTGACAGAAAGAGTTCTGTAACAAGCATGGATATCATCACATCTGACAAGGAAGAAAGAAAAGCTCCTGAAGTTATTCCTCAGTACATGTGTTATGTTGGATATACTGATACTGGAGCAGTTAAAAAGGCTATAAGAAAAGAAGATACACAGATGTTTGACCAGTGGTCAGGCACTAAGGGAGTAAAAGTACTTCAGTGTAATAATACAGATACATTGTTAATATTTACATCTCATGGGTACTGCTATAAAGTGCCTGTAAGTTATATCGAAATGACACGTGGTTATTTCAGAGATAGCGTTTGGAAATTTGTGGATAGAGCAGAAGATGATGTAGACAGTGAAATCATCAATGTTGTAGCTACTAATGACTATAAAGGTACATTTACAGTTATATATAGTAGCGGATTTGGAGTAATTGTACCATATGCTAGTGTGTCTGGTAACAGAAAGAGATATAAGAGTATCTATCCAGAGTTTGAAAATGGCAAGTCTGGTATGATATATAACAGTGATAGATTCTATGTTGTAACGATGAAAGATTGTGCAGCATATGTTAATCTTACTGACCTTAAGGAGACAGCAGAACTTGTGGGTAAGCGTAACTTTAAGTTGCCTAGATGGAATGCTGATGATACTTTGAGAGGGTTTGTTAGCGAGGACTCTATCTCACTGAGTAGCTATATTGAGCGTGAGAGGTTTGAGAGACCATATTGCGTAAAGATGCGTGGAGATAAGTATTATATAACTAATCAGATCACGAAAGAGAACTTGGCTAATCAGGGAACTAAAGAGGAAGTAGTACAGTAAATTATATAAGGAGTATGCAATCTTGGCAAACACTAGTCTTATAACATATACAGACCCTGGAGTTATTGAGGCTTTAAAGTCAATATTTGGTGGCATATTAGTTGGAGGGCTGACTAAAAGTCAGCCTGACCGCGAAATAATGACACGAAAGATGAAAAACTACTCTGAGTTTATGGGTTTGTTTAAGAGTAAGTTTCCTGTTCAGGTATTTAGAGATGAATATGCTGTATTATACGAGATTATACACGTAAATAAATCTCTATTCTTCACAAAAGGTACATTAAGAACCTTGATGGAGAGCTCACAGGATAGAATATTTGACAGTCCTTATATTGATATGTCAGCTATATCAACTAACATAAATGGTGGGGCTGTAACAGATGACGAGAAATTTCAGCTTTATTATACAAGGGTAGCTGCCTTGTTGGAAGAATTAAGCAGAAAAGAAGTCACTAAGGAAGAATTTGAATCAGCTTGTATATTATATATAGACTGGTTTAAATATAAATTTATGTTTGAAACCGTTCAGAACATGTCATTGATACTTGGGAACGGTTTCGAATATCAAAAGACACGACATAGGAAACAGCATCTCAAGGGTAAAGAGGACGCTCAGAGATATTACTCAGACAGGATGGCTATATTAGCCTCACTGGATGAGGAGAGTGCTATAAAGCATGAGGTTCTGGACGCAGATGCCTATAACGACTACCAGAACGGAAAAACCGACACTGACGAAGAAGGAATACTAGATTACGGTTTACTGGAGATAGATGATGCAAAGGGCAAAATCAGAAGGGGTAACATGGTAGAAGTAATTGGACCACCTAAGGGTGGAAAAACTACACTGGTTACATTCTTAGCTGAGAGGGCTCTTTCTCAAGGTTTAAATGTAGCAGTTTGGCCTCTTGAAGGAACAGCAGCAGAGTGGAAAAGTTTAATAACAGCCTTAATGGTAAGAAGAAACAAGCTTAACAATGGGATGTCATTAAACAAGAAAGATATACTTGAAAGGTCACCTAAATTGACTCAGGATGAAAAAACAGCTATACAGTCGGCTCAATTTGAACTGTTTAATAGTCCTGATAGAGGTAAACTTTCATTTATAGATGGTGCATGCTATGTAGAGGACATGGAAGATGTTCTTAAATACCATTATGAGAATAAGAATCCTTATGACGTGTTAGTCATTGACTCCCCGGTCAATGTATTATCACGATTCGGGACTAAGAAGAAAAACGAGAGAATAAGTGAATGCTACATGAAGTTAAAATCGTATGTATCAAAAAAGATGAAGGTGCATGCTATTTGTCTTTGTACAGCACAGATTAAACAGGAAGTGATTGACTATATTCGTTCACATCCTGACGAAGAATTAGACGTAACAGCTGGTGGAGAGTCAGCGGAGACTATAAGAACTCCTGATGAAGTACTTGGTGTATTTAGTACTAAGCAGGAGAGAGATATGAACCGAATGAGAATATATGACGTGGCGTCAAGACATAGTAAAAGTTTTGACACAATGTATGTACATTGTGAACTTGGTTGTGGTTATTTTGAAAGCAGGAGGGAATTAAATGAATAAGATAACCAGTAAAGTAGCAATGATAACCTCTGTTCTGACATTAGCTTTTTGCGGAACAGCCTTCGGTGCGACACTTGACTCAGTAAACAAAGAGAATTGGCCTGGAGACGAGCTGACTCAGTCTTATAACAATGATGCTGATTTTCAGGCACTTCCTCAGGAAGTAATAGGGTTATACAATGACCTTGGAGGGAAGATAGTTTATAAGCCTTTCATAGAGGCTAAGGGGCCTGGTATTGTAATGGGTACCTACACAGTAGATAGCAAGGAGATTGCAGTTAGAGAAGGTACTACACCTTATGATTTAGTGCATGAGTTTGCACACTTCATATATTTCAATACTGACATATCTCCTTATACAGAGACTATCAAGGGATATTATAACAGACTTCTTCCTGGTATAGTTGATGACAATTTTAATGTAGAAGAGGCATTTGCAAAGTGCTATGTTGCATATGTATGTGATGGAAGTTACTTCTTAAATGATGCTGAGAGACAGATGTGCTGTGACCTTGAGGAGCAGGTAAAAGACAAATATTATGCTAATCATCCTGACGAGGTTGCAAATAGAGCACCTAAGCAGTTGAGAAAAAGAGCACTTGGAGAGTCACCTGCTGAGTATTACGCTAGAATAGCAGCTGAAGAAGCTGCAGCAGCTCAGAAGTAAGAAAAGTAGGACGGATTAAATAGGAGGTATACAATGGCTTATAACGACTTACCAGATAAGGTTAAAGGAAGTTTACTTGATTTTTTCTCTGTAGAGATAGCAGATAAGATGCTTAGTGGAATTACATATAGCATTTTATTAAAAAATCAGAAGCAAGAAGCTATTATAAAAAGCTATATGCAGTTAAAGAAAGACATAGAGGAAGTAGACAGAAGTAACGCTGGTATGCTTCGTGTTTTCGAGCTGTGTAACGGTTATATATTTGATTTAAGCGTTAAGACAACTCAGCAGCTTGCACTTGATATATTGAGAAGTACATGCAAGCAAGGTGAGGAAGTTCCTCAGAGTGATATAAATAACTTAAATAGTATATACGAAGCTCGGAAAGAGTCATTGAGAAAACTTGCAATTAAGTGTTTTAATGAGTTTAACAGCAGAGAAGATAAGACAAAGACATCAGTAGATATAGATGTAGCGTTGTATAGTAGGAATATAACTCCCTACATTTCGTTTATGGCTACTGATAAAAAGAGTAAAGACAAGTATTTAATTAAGTATGATGCATTTGCATTAAAGCATACAGATTTGGAAGAATTAAACAGAGCATATTTATTAAGTAAGAGATTAAAGGTAAGTGTAGTTAAACCGTTAGAAGTACTTCCAACAAGAACTGGTGTACTATTCAGATTAACGGTAGAGAAGTTAGATCCTAATATGACTTTAGTAAGATAAAATAAGACATTGTAGGAAATATTATAGCATGGAAATTATAGTTAGAAAACCTGTAAGAGTTTCAGAGACAGAATATAAATTAGAGTTATGCACGATAGATGATATTAGAATAGCAGATAATGTAGATTCAATACTTTCAATAGATGGTAGTACTACTTGTAGCGGAGTTTCAATACTTGATAATAAGGGCTTGATATTATATCTGTTAGCTTTTAAGAGAACAGATAATGAAACTCCGGTACAATATAAAGTAAGGTTTAAGCGAGGTTTGTATGATATAATATCTCATAATAAAGCAATAAAAAACATTTATTATGAGGAACCATTCTTTAATCCTAAGTATGTGCATTCAGCAAAGATATTATTTATGCTTAGGACATCAGTTGAGGAGCTTATAGAAGAATACTCACCTGATTTGAATTATATAAAGCTTACTGAAGTAAGTAATAAACGTTGGAAAAAATTGTTTCTAGCTCCTGATAAATGTCCTTCCGGCACTGAAGAAGAAAAAGCAGCTGTTAGAAAGAAGTTAGTTAGCTTAATACCTGTGATGGATTCAGTAACACAGGATGAAATAGACGCTACTGCTTTAGGGTTTACTGCTGTATGGCAGAAAGAAAGTCATAAAGAAAAAGATTTAGAGTCTCGTCCAAAAACTAGAGAGTTCAAATATAATATAGAATTTATCGGTGCTGAAAGTGATGAAGATGCATTGGATGATCTAGAATACATTATAGATAAATACAAGATACCTGAGAATTTGGTAAATAACTGTGAGATGTATAATTTACCTGGTAAAGGTAGATTTGAGGACCTACTGTATAGAGCTATGGGAGACGAAGATAAACTTTTAATACTAGCTTTCTCAAGCGGAAAATACGGTAATATAGTATTAAGTAACAATATTGGAAACTTGGCTAAACAATACAGCACGATATATGCTGTATGTTGGAGAAAAAATCGTAAGAAATGAGGTAGTATGACATGGCTAGATGTAAGAGATGCAATAAGAATGCAACATTATACAATGGATATTGTGCGGCATGTTTATCTGTTTTAAATAGACAGGCAAATAGTTTGATTGATCCTGCTGATGATCCTGATATAGCTCCTATATCTCCTGAGGGGTCATTGGATGCTCCTGGATCATACGCTAAGATGGTTCAGAGTAAAACTGTTGGCGTTTGGAATCCTAAGAATGCAAATGTAGATAACACAAAGACAGAAGATAAGCCTGCAGAAGGTAAGAGTAAAGCAGCTGATTTTTCAATTGTAAAAGGGGAATTTACTGGTAAAGATAAGAAAGCATTCTTAGCAGTTTTTAGAAAGCTTTATGCAAAGTATAATATATTCTTTAAGAGAGGTTTGTACTCTATATGTAAGAAATCAGAATACCAGAATGTTGGAGGTATCATTATAGAGGAAAAAGGTGGACTATGTGTAGTAAAGAACATAACTAAGTCTAGCATTGATAATATAGAGCCAAACTCATATGAGAATGATGAAGCTGTTATGGAGTATGATGATGGCGAGGAGTTTGATATAGGAATATACAACTAATACAAGGTGAGGTATAGAAATGTTTAATAGTAAAACATTAGAAGAATTAAATGAACTCGGTTTTGGTTCTGATGTAGACGCTTTTGAGAGTTATTTCAAGCAGTTACAGGATGCTGCAGCTGATGGAGAGCCATTAGTACAGGATCCAGTATACGATAGATATAAGAAAATACTTCAGGAAATAAAGCCTGACAGTGTACTTTTGAAAGGTAACTGGGAAAAAGACTCTGATATAGCTCTTACAGAGTATGACAAGCTTTTGAAAGAGTATGGAATGCGTAGTATAAGAACTTGTACTACTGATGATGAAATCAAGAAAGCATTTGCAAATGTGTTGAGTAGACTTCCTATAGAAGTATGCACAAGTTGTAAAATGAATGGCCATGCTTGTAGAGTTGTATACAATGAAGGTGACTTGGTATCAGCTACAACTCGTGGAAGATACAAGAAGGGTAGAGATATAACAAGACATCTTAGAAAGATACTAGGAGACCATAACGAGTATCTTGAAGGCTACGGACTTGTAGAAATAAGAGGTGAGCTTTTAGTCACATTTGATGACTTTGAAAACAAGCTTAGATATTCTTGTAAGACTCCTTTAAGTAGCGTAACCTCACTTGTAAGAGATAGTGCTACAGATGAAGATTTGAAATACTTGCATTTTGTAGCATATAAGATGCTTATAGATGAAGATGATGACACATTTGATACACTTTCTGAGGAAATGGATACATTATCAAACATAGGTTTTGAAACACCATTTAGAAGAGTATCAATTATAAAAACATTTGAGGACATTAAGAGAGAATTGAGATTCTTTGAGAGTCATGTAGAGAACTTCACAAATACATATGATACTGATGGTATTGTAATGGCTGTCAATAATGATAGTATGTTTTACAGTATGGGTTTAGATGGCAACGCATTTTTAGCTAACATAGCTATTAAGATGGGTCATTGGGAGTGTAATATGTACTCCAGTATCATTAAGAATATCGTTTGGGAGAAAGGAAAGAGCTGGTTTACTCCGAAAGCTGAGATTGAGGCTGTTATGACAGCTAATGGTGCAACTGTAACAACTGTTCCATTATATAATGTCGGTGTAATGAATAAGCTGAAACTTATTCCTGGTATGCCAATACACTTTAGGTTTGGTGGCGAGACTGGTGTTCAGTTGTTGACACCTGATGGTATGTCTGTGACATCTATTTAAGATAAAAATAATATAAAATATAAAGGCCTTATGATAACTAGCATTAACTATATCATAAGGTCTTTTTTAATACTCATTACTTAATAGAGAGGCATTTGTGTGGCTTTGTTTTGTGTATAAGTATATTAAATTTTTATCTATGGAAATACTAGTATATTAAAAGGAGATACATATGGATCCAAAGTTCACACATTTTGATGACGAAGATTTTGACTGGGGTTTTCAGTCAGACGAAGATGAAAATGATAGTGATACAGATGTAGCTGAGATAAGTGAGCCTGAGGACGACACAGAACTTGATAGTGATGATGAAATGCTTGCTGATGAATTTGGTACTGAAGTAGATCTATCAGCATCTGGATTATCAGAGGACAGTCCAGATAGCAATTATTCTGTAGTAACACCTACTGATGACTTTATTGATAACGAAGGTAACATTGTTGTAATGGACAACAATAATCCTGATGACAATAAGAGGTTTGAGACAGCTATAATACCAATAGAGAACATAAGTATTGCTGCTGACAGAATAAGAAAAGAAAGTAGCAACTATGAGGCATTGTATAAATCAATAAAGAGTACTGGTTTACTTGAGCCAATAGTAGTAGCTCCTACTATGACAGAGGGTTATTATGTATTATTACATGGTTTTAAGCGTTTAATGGCTTGTGCAAGATGCGGCATGACTAAAATCCCGTGTACTATAAATAATAGGGTTAAAACATCTGAGATACCTATACTAGAGGCATTATATAATTTGTCTACCAAGTATAAAATGAAAGAGATCGTTGATTATATAGAGTATCTTGAGAAAGAAAAAGGTATAATGAGCTCTTCTTTGATAGAGTATCTTACTCAAATGAATAGTGGTGACTATAATAAATTAAAAGACATACTTGAAGATAATGACCCTGACATACTTGAAAAGCTATTGAATGACGAAATATCCATAGGGCAAGCATTTAAACAGCTTGAGAATAAGAGAAAGAAACAGAGTAGGGAAGAAAAAGAGACCCAGCAGGCTGCAAAAGCTTATGACGAGAACAAGGAAGAAGGAGAAACACTTGCAACAGAAGCTATAGAGGAGTCTGGTGCTACCAATGAAGAAGATATTGAGCTTTCTCCTGATGAAGTCAAAAAGATTTGGCTTGACCCTACTAAATTAGATGATAACCTTGATGATGAAGTACTTGACGATATGGTTCAAGAAGGAAACAGTATGGAAGGATTTGAGCCTCATCGTCAGGACTGGAGAGACAGAGAAAGAATAGATCCTGGCATAAGAAAAGCAGTTATGAGCCGTGATAGAGATACGTGTCAGTGCTGTAAGCGTGGAGGTCCAGATTATGTTGGCATACTTGATCTTCATCATATCGTTGAAGTATTTCTTGGTGGCGAGGATAGTGTAGAAAATAGCATTGCATTATGCTTGAATTGCCATAGACAGGTTCATGATTATGCTTATGGTAGATTGCATATACCTAAGAGTAAAACTCCTGAGGAGCTTGAATTAGATGCAAACAAGGAAGTATTAAATGAAAATGCTCAGAGAGAGAAAGATGGCAAGCCTAAGATGACACCTGCTGAAGAGGAAAGCTTTAAAGAGTCATATAAAGTAATATATCATGCAGAGCAGAATAAATATAAGCGTATAGTAAAATTAGGTAATGTTATAAGAGAAGGAATGAGGATGCGTGGTATATCTTTGGATAAAGCAAAGAAGGAACATCCTATAGACATGGTAGGTAGAAATAAGCCAGGAGAAAAGAATCAGAGAGGATAAGCATATATAAGTCTCGAAAAGAAAATTTTATTTTGTTTATTGACACAGAATAAAATTAAGCTTGGAGAGATGAAAAATGGGTCAATTATTTGGTGAATTTTACGTAAACTGGTGGAAAAACTATATAATGAATGTTAAATTTCTTATATATTTGTGTGGCATACTCGCGATAGCACAATATGCTTTAGAATATTTAGGAATTGACACAAGTAATAATGCAAACAGTGCAATAGTTACTGAAATTTATACTTTAAATAATGCCTCTACAGTACCTACATATGTTCCTGGAACATGGAATAATGTAGGTACTGATATGAACGGACAAATACGTTGGACTTATACAAGAGCAGATGGGACTCAAGTTTATAGGCAGAGGATAATAGATTCTGACGGAAGTATTTATTATATTGATGGTAGTGGCTATATGTCCAGAAATTATACTGATCAAGACGGCATTAAGTATGGGAATGATGGCAAAGCAATAAATATTTATAGCTTAGATGAAAAAATGAAATCTTATTTAGAAAGATTTGATAGTGGTGAGAAAAATATTGTCTTTGATTCAGTTGAGGAGATATCAAAGTTCCAAAGATGCTACATCGGTTATAAATCAGATTATAGCTTTAATGGCATACAGTACATGACAAGTGGTAAAGATGGAACAATATATTTAGATGACTCTGTTGTTCCTGATGACAAAAGTGAAGCAGTTGAGCAATTTATAAGCACATATACTCCATTGTGTGGAGGAAGTACAATAGAAGAAACAGCAAGATCAGCTGCTAAAATTGTAGGTGATACATGGCATTATGATTATGAAATGTTGAATATGCCTAATTTTTCATCTTTAAACAATGCAGTAAAAAGAAATGCTGGTATATGTCAGGATTATGCAAGAATGACTGTTAGAATACTTGAGAGAAAAGGTATAAAAGCTGAACCTGTTTCTGGTATAGCTAATGCTAGACAAGAAGATGGCAGTTATGTATGGGGACCACACATGTGGGTAAGAGTCAACATAAATCAAGGACATGAAGGAATGCCAGAACAGTGGATGTATATAGACCCAACTTGGTATAGCTGTACAAAAGACACTAGATATTTAGATATAGACTATAATGAATATCTAAACACATATATTATGAATGCAAATTAACTTAAGGAGATTGGATAATGCGTAAGAAAAGTTTAGTAGCAGCAATGATGCTTATGACTGGATTATCATTAGCAGGTTGTTCATGGCATGGAAGCGCTAAGTTTCGCGTAGGTGACAAAGTTTATGAGACACAATTTGGAGAACAGCCTGAGGAAGAGTCAGAAGAAGCATCTGATAACAAAGAAGAGACTGAAACTAGTGATGAAGGTGCTAGTGTAAGAGAAGAAATCGGAAATGAGATATCCGATATACTCAATAAGCTAAGCAACGATGAAGGCACTAATGCAGAAGTTGAGACAGAAGCTGAAAGTGAAGAAGTATCAGACATAGCAAAAATAAATGGAAAATACCAGTTTATAGGTAATGGTATCAAGTTTGCAACAGATAATGACGTAGCTGATAATTTTGCATTACTTGCTAACATGAGTGTTGATGGTATGAGCTACTCAGTTTTCATGGGTGAGCTTGGTGAATCTGACTCAGTTGGAATTGGTGCATTATATTTAATGAGCTTAGATTCAACAGCTGAAGAACAACAGCAATTTCTTGATGGCATAGATATAATAGATCAGAACACAGAAGCACAGGATATGTACTTCAATATAGTAAGTAAAATGATGAATGCTGCTGAAGGTGTTAAACTTAACTCTATTAAAACTGTTAAAGACTCTGATGGATATAGTTGGATAGCTATGGAGTTAACAATAACAAGTGATGGTGCTGATGTTGCAACAACTGCATATATCACTATGGCAAATAATAAATACTTATACTTTATACCTATGGCATTTGATGGAACTTCAATGACAACTGGAAAAGCATTACCAGACTGGTTAAATGAAAGTGCTGTTCTTAGTGGATTATCTGTAGACTATAGTGATAGAGATGGTGACTTAATAAAGAATGGAGAAAGCACTGCTGTAGATTATAGCTACATAGATGAATTGATGGATGAAGCAGCTAAAAGAGATAGTGCAGATGCTAAGGTAGAGGAAGAGACAACTGGAAAAACTGAAGTATCTAGTTCTGAATTAAGCTCTGGAAGTATAGTCATAGCTGAATTACCTAATGCTTGTGATGTTGGAGCTGTAACAGCTGAAAATAAGTATGATACTTTAGGTTTAGATGCTGTTGGAGAAGCGCTTGATAAAACATTCTGGATGTTAGATGCTGATGGTCTTGGAATTGCATTTAACACTAATGAAGAATTATCATCCAATGAATTGGTAAAAACTGTTTATGATGTTAAAGGACAGACATTTAATATAACAGTAAATTCATTTGATGGTACAGCCTATAGTTTTGACGAATACGTTAAAAGAGCAATAAATAGCCAGGCAGAACAGGTAGGAACAACAGTAAAATCTCAGAGAATACCTGTGTGTATAATAAGAGATTTTCTAATAGGGTCTGATTATCCTGTAGTATTTGCATCTTATAATCTAGCTGACAATACAGTAATGGATATGTACTTTATTCAGAATTCTACATATGATAAGTATTATACTATATATGTAAATACAGATACTGCTGATGTTCCTGGGTTGTCATCTGGTGAGTTACCTGATTACTTCTCAGTTGGATATGCAGATGGTGAAATGTCATTAGAAAGAGGAGAATAAGAACAATGAAATTAAGAAGTTTAATAGCAACAGGTCTCATAGCTTTGACAATGTGTTCAACAGCATTTGCAGCTGAAAGATATGATGGAAACAAGATAATAGCTGGTGAGGGCATTCCTGAAGGTTATTACTGTTTGTATAATACAAGTGAAACAAGGAGTGCATCCTATTCAATTAAGAATGGTTCATATAAGCTTGTAAATGACACATTCAATTATAACGCTATAGTTTACTTGGACTCTGACGATGTACTTTATATGGAGAATTGTTATGCTGTTCCGTTAGATGATGCTCGTATAAATCCAATAAACGAGTTTATGGGAGAAGTTGGAACACATGTAAGACCTGGTGAATACCAATTAGTCTTTTTAAGAGACTCAAGTCAGAGTGGATTATGCACTATATATAATAGTATAGACTTCCATAATTACTATGACGATGATGAGGATACTGACGCAGAGGAAGATAACATTGAGAAAGAAGTAAAAGTTTCAAATGGTAGTGATACCACTATAGAACTTGAAGAAGGACAGTACGTGAAGCTTGATGGTTGTTATCTTACTGATGTAGATGATGATGATTAACTCAAAAATATTAAGGGTATATTTATTAAATAAATGATAGGAGAGTATAAGCATGGCCATTGATACATTGAATAACATAGGATACCCTGATAGATATGACTTAATCAAAAGCGATGAAGGTTTACTTGGTATAATGTATACTGGGAAGAAAGAGGAAGTCATACTTGAACCAAAGTATACAGCTTGTACAGTATTTAAGGCGCTTGGAAAGGTTTGGCTGGCTTATTTAGATGACAGTGAAGATGCAGATCCTTTCTATGTGATACGTAATAAGAAAGGTGATGTACAGACTGAAATTCCTGTATATGACTTTGTGGCTAACAGCAAGGCACTCTATGGTCAGATTGAAACAGATAGAGGTATCGAGTTAGCACAGTTTGATAAAGATTTGAGCGTTGTAAGAACATTTGGAAAGCTGAAGTTCAAAGATTACTGCACAAGTAAAGGTAATAGGATACTTCCTAATACAAAACAGTCTTTAGAGGTTGAGGACTCAGAAGGAAGAATATGCAGAATCAATATGATAGATAACACATTAGAAGATGTTATATCTTTTGGTGACATGTATCATAAAAGAAATACAGCTCCTGAAAAAGAAGAGGACATTGTAGAAGAGTGGGTTTATGAAGTAAACTTTACTAAAGAAACAATAGGAAAGCATGATTTATCTAACAATCACAAGATGGTGCTATGCAATATCGGAGAAGTAACTGATGTAAGCAAGCTAAAGGCTACATTAGATAACATTTTAAAGATTACACCTACTGAGGTTGTTGAGGAAGTACCTGTTAAAAGACACTATGAGAAGCACAAAAAGCTCATATACAGTACTATTGAGAATGAGAAAGCAGTAGTAATAGATAAGATACTTAAAGCTATTACACCTGATAAAGAATCATTTATCAATGTTCAGGAGCTTATTGAATACTTAGGAACTCTTGGAGATTATACAGAAGCTTTAGCAAAACTTTTTACGGAAGATTTTCAGACATTCTTTGAGAATTATGGAGTAAAAATCTTTACATCTGATAAATACAGGTATATTTTAGTGAAGAACTCAATTGGAAAAGTTACAATACTTAAAACAGATTTAGATGACTTGGATGATTATAGTTCTAATACTAAATATAAAGTTAAGAGCTTTGAAGTAAAATCAGCTGACACTGATTTTGAGTCTGGAAAGTCTATACCAAAGCCTACTTACTTAGGTAAAAAGAACAATAGCTGGTATAAGAGAGTAATAGCTGTTGATTTAGTACTTGAGAATGATATTACACTAAATTTCATTATGTTTGACAGATTTACCTATGGTCCATTAGCAGTAGATGGAAGTACAGGTACAAGATATAATTATAATGACAAAAATATTGTATTGTCAACTACGACTTCTGACATATTTGTGACATTATAATAATAGAATAAAGCAATATATGAAATATAAGTGTCATTAAACATTGATTTAATGACACTTTTTATTGCTTTATTATGTAGAAAAGAAAATTTTAATTTTTATTTTGCTTGGATTGGAGGCATTTATATCATGGCTAAACCTAAACGTTTAAAGAATGAGTCTTATATAATGCACAAGCTTGACAATATACATCAAGAAGAACTTGATACGACAGATTTATACAGTCCTAAGAAAGGCACTAGCAATACAGTAGACACAAGTAAGCTATTTAATGATGAATATAATGAGAAAGAAAACATTAGTAGTGATGGCGTATCATTATTAGCTATAGTAATAACTGTGGTAGTAATACTGTGTATAGGTGGAGCTGCTGCATTTTTCTTTCTGAGTAACATGGTATAAGGAGTGTAGATCATGGGCAGAGAAACTGTTAAGAAAAATATAATATACTTTCTAATGATAGCCCTGACTATCATAGGAAGTATATTATACTATGTTGGAGATGGAATAACTTTTCCTTCATATGCTAGTGGTAGCTATGTAGGTTCAAATGAAACAGTTAGTTTCAAAGGAGCAGCTGGTGGTGGTGACCATCCTGTTATAGCAGCTGCTGAAAGACCTGTGCTTATAGTAGGATTGGGTCCTTACAATAGAGAAGGTCTTAACGTTGATATTGAAAATGGGCTTACAGGAATAATAGATTACTATGAGGATTACATGCCTACAGTTCAGAATACTAGTACAGCTATAACAATTGTAGGTAACAGAGTAAATAATGAGATACATTCTAATAAAGCTAGATTAGCTTGGTATCAGCCTGGTGAGGACTATTGGAGAACTACAGGTAGTCATAGCTCACAGTGGCAGGGAAGTTTAATAATAGCTATGGACTCAAATGCAGATCCTACAGGCGGTGCTGGAATATACAGAGATGGTTTAAACGCTTTGGCACAGCAGAGCCAGCTTGGTAACTGGAAGTCATTAGTAAATGATAACACAAAAGCTGTAAGTAGACAACTTTGGGGATACTTTGGAACATTATTGAGTTCAGGAAGTAGCTATAGATTTGACAGTGAAAATAGAATCAAGACATATATGGGAATAAACGGTCTTGATTTTAATAATATCAAGGGTTGGACAGAGGAAGAGTCTCAGAAAGCAGCAATAGCACATATTGATTTGTTAATGACTTTATATAGTGTTGTTGAAGGATCAGTTCCTGATGCTGCTGAACAGTATGAAAATGCGATTAACGATTATATACAGAATGGTACACAACCTGGACAGGTAACACCTACATGTAACATAGTATTATATCCTGGTGTTGCTTGGGATGATGATAGAGACGGAAGTAGTTATATAACAAGCATATATGATGTGTGGAATTACACATATGGAGTAAGAATGGACAACTACCTTGGTGCAGATGCATTCAAGGGAATTGCTGAAATAACTGGTGCTAGTAGTGCTAGCGAACTTTATACACAGTTGCATACTAATAATATGTGGTTGTTTACTGCTTTAGCAAATGCAGGTCAAGCACCTAGTATATTAGGTAAAGGAGCATTTAGTTATGTTAATAACTATTCATTCGGTAAAGTAACAAACTATAACCCTCCTTTCGCATTAAGAACAAATACAAACAGTAGAAAATTTGCAGAGTCTTTGTATTTGGATCCTAATAAGCAGCATTATGGAATAAATGTTATAATAGCTCCTCCTAGCCAGTTTGAAGTAGCAGGTCAGTTTGATGCTGATTTCTCTATAATCTGGTCAAGAGCTAATGCAAGTCATTTTACAGCTGATGGAGATAACGTAAATGACGTTGTGCAGTTTAAGGTAAACATGAAAGTTCCTGATGCTGACAGGCCTACATGGAATGCAATCTTTGATAAATATGATAAGTTCCAGATAGGATTCAATCTTGTAAGTACTGACAAGACAGGACGTGTGAGCGTCAATGAAAGTGAGGGAGGACAGTCTTCACCTCTTGGAGCTCCTTCATATAACTTGAATGGCGGAAACTATAACTCTGGTGGAACAGTAGATATAAACGAAGAAGAACTTAAGAGATACCTGTTAAACGGAAATGTTTATATGGGTCTTACTGATATAATAACTAAGAACCAGGTTATAAACTATGGTGAGCTTCAGACATATGGATATAACTTACAGGTTATAATAAAATACGGAAATTCTGATGCAGACATGCAGACTATGACAAGTTCATGGACTGGATGGGAATACGATAAGAATGAAGATGGAACATATAATAAAGGAGCTCAGAAAAAGCATCAGGTAACAGTAAACAGAGTTGGTGATCCTTTAACTCATATAGTTTACTATAGTAGTCCAGAGGCTTTTGCAGAATTTAAAGAGGGAACAGTAGAAAGACATTCAAATGGCAGTGATGAAACATTTGATGCAATGGCTGGTGTTCCTAGTACTGAAACAATGTACTTCACATCTGGTGGTAGTGAGTTTATTGTAGAGCTTGAGCTTGAATTTATACAGAGAGAACGTGCATGGAGAAAATATGTAGACGTATTCTTTGGAACTGAGTGCGAGTTTAAGAGAAATGACCAGTTTAGAAGTTCTGCTACTGCAGGAAATGGTAATGGAGGCTTTAGTGGAAACTTCAATACTAATGGTCAGAGTTCTTTCTCAGCTACATTTGTTGCAGATGAAAATGGTAATGACCAGCAGACAGTGCAGCAGGATCAGTGGATGTACATGTATGTAGCAGAAGGTGCAGATAGTTACACCAATGCTTATAACGGACACGATGCTAGTCTTCCTACACCTCATGAGAAAGATAAGAACTATTATAATTCAAGTACAGCTGAGCAGTCAAATAAGAGCTCAAATACTACGTTCACTGCTGTTTGGACAGGTAAGATACCTAATGCTTCACCAACAAAGGGATCTCAAGATCATGCTTTAGATAATTATGAGCAGGGTAATCCATCACCTAGCGAGCATGGGGGACAGCCTGGATATGCTGGAGATTTCATAGAGAATGATACTAAATGGGATGTATCGGCTTTACAGCAAGCTGCTAAACAAGCTCACGATTGGGCTGCAAAGTATGAAGCAACTAACAACGATCCTCATGGTACAGCTTCAAAGATAGCAGACTCTGATGGACAAGAGCGTATATGGAAGATTGGAAATGCAACAATAAGCGTAGAAATAACTGGTGGAAGAGCAAGCGGAGACGGAACTACTACAGGTAGCTATTATGGTGGATCTTACACAACTGGGAATATATCAGCTGTTGAGACAATAACAGGAGATGTCAATAATTTCGGTAATAACCATAGCTTCAAGCATGGTACTGATGGTACAGTAGGTACATGTACTAAAGATCCTGGACCACCTCCAGTACATGAGGATTCCAATGGAACATCCACTGTAAAGTCTACAGTAAGCGTTGTTGGTGACCTGAGCTATAAGATAGTAGTAACCTTTGATAATGGTACATTAAGTGCTCATGAGTTATGCGGACCTGAGTGTACACATGACTTACCTAGAATATTTGACAACTGGGTTCAGAGATATGAGTACGATTATGCAAGATTAAATGTAGCTAGAGTTTACAAGATACATCGTAGCCAGGTTGATGGCATGGAGGAAATAACTCTAGTAGATTATAATGACCATGAGGATAAAGCTCAAAACGAGTTCTTTATGGAATATATGCACGGCTCATTAAATAGCGGTGGGTTTAATAGAGGACGATATGAGAATATAACTGCTGCTAAGCAAAGTTCAACTCATACAGGAACTGATACAATAGTAGCAGCTATAAGTCAGGGTGATCCTAATATATTCTATAACATAGCAAATATGCAACCTCAGTATAATAGAACATCTGGTTCAAATAAAGAAGCTGATAGACCTGCAATGGCAGGACGTATGAGAAGTACATATCAGGTTCAGCAGATGGACTATGTATATATTGAGGAAATGACAAGACGTGGTAACATTGGCTGGGCTAGTGATTATAATTGCACAACTGGTTCAAGAAGTAACAAGTGTGATGGTCTTGGAGCAACAATAGATGGACAGAATCCTATACCTGTTGAAGCTGGTGGACATGCTACAAAGTGGGCTAACGGAATACTATATGACAGAGGTTATCAGAACTATACTGGATTGACAGAAGATGAACAGTACTGGATGACTGATGAATATGGTAATGAAGGTTTAGCTGAGCAGCGTGGTAAGGGTAAAGTAAAGACTGGATACGATGGAACATATCTTGATGATAAAGACGTATTAACTGAGGAGTACGCTAGGTTTAAGTATAGAAGAAACTCTAAGAATACATTATATATCGTAAGTGATATGTTATTACTTCAGACTTCTACTGGAGACCAGCCTGTAATATACTATGTATCACCTCCTCAGACACAGACACTTCAGAAGTGGTATGAATACGATGATGCTGATAGACAGAAGCATGCAGCTAAAGGTGTTCAGCTTGAAGGAACTTTATTCAAGAATAAGATGGAAAACATATGGAACAATAATGATAATGCTGCTTGCAACTGGGGTGTAAATAACATTGGTCAGCGTGGAGATGTCAACGTAGGAAGTTACACTGGAGAATATCAAGTTCCAGATAACAAGTTTAGTAGTACTACTAATGGTAAGAGATTTACTACGATATATGACCATACTAACGGAATATACAAGTTAAATGACTTAGACGCAGCTTGTGGACATCCATTACAGTGGGTAGACCAGTTCTACGGACCTGGTGGTGGAGATAGTGCTAATAGAGATAATCAAGACTACGGTGCTAATAAAGCAAGCTTTAAGAAAAAATACGTTGGTAGAAATCAAACAGGTTTTGAGGCGAACTCATCTTCAGTGGTGCCTGGAAGCTTATATTATGAGACTATAAATCCTGTAATAGATGAAGTTGATGCTCATGATTACAAGTCAAGTCCTAATAGAATGATGAAGGATGGCACTGTTGCTAATCCTGATAACTATGCTGACGACTATACTGGACAGTTAAGAATGGAGAGACCCAACGGTCTGAGAATATTCACTGATGAAATTATACAGGATCCTACTAATGAGAACAAAGAGTATGAGACTGGTAATGCTTATCAGGATTATATAATGATACTAGACTGGGATAAGAGTCCTTCCTTCTATCACGAGTTTGAGCCTACACCGGTATATATACAGGATAGAGATGATGGAAAGACAGTAGATGGTTACACATTGGATGCTACTTACAGTAGAGAACATGAAAAGATCAATGATATTGTAGTTCATAGCCCTGTAAGTGTTGAAGATGGCATAGTAGTTCACTCTGATCCTGACCATGATAATTATGATGGAGACAATTATACATGGGAAGAGGACTTCACAAAAGATAGTAGAACAACTAATGAATTATTAGGAGCTACAAATCTTAGAGAAGAGCTTGATAAATTAGATGTATGCCCTGGCGATGCTGAATTATGTGACTTTAGAATACTTGATTGCTCATTTGATGAAGATAAAGTTCTTGCAAACTTTACATTTGAGAAAGAGTACACAGCATCTGATGGAACTAAAAAGACAGGCGTTAGATACGAGAACGGAAGAACATATGTAACTAACACAATAAATGATAAAGTTTATGAGTTACCTAATGGTTTCAATGTAAACAGCATGAAGCAAGTGAATGGTGCTTATAAACCTCATGATGTGTTAGGTAATGTCATTGAGGATAAAGATATAGCAACTATTTGGTTGAATAATGATGGTGATGAAGAACTTCATTACACACAAGTTTTTGGAGATCCTTATGGTAATTATCTAAAAGCATATGGAACAAGGTGGTCAATACCTATAAGCGACTTGATGGGTGGCTTTGATAGTCAGACAAAACTGGCTATAGAAATGAACGTTTATAAGCCTAAGCAGCTTGATACTGGAACAATGTTCGTTTCATTTAATAATTACGCTTTCTTCATTCCTGGTGGAAGCAGTAATGCAGGATGGAATACTGGTAACGGTATGGCTAAAGCTATTAAGGATACAAGCTTTGTAGATCAAGCTATGAAGTTAAAGTTGATATTTGACTTTGGTGATCCTAATGATAGCAAGGTTTATATAAACGGTCAAGAAGTAACAAATTACAGCTTAGGAAAACTTGATAGCGTTAAAGATTCTATAGGTAGCAGTATCAATATAGGTTCTTGGGGCAAGAATAATGATTATCCTGCTTCATTCTATATTGATAACCTTAAGATAATAAGAATAGCTGGAGAGAGACAGCATAGTGAAGATTGTTACCAGACTGTAAAACAGCATTCACAGACTATACAGTATACATGTCAGGTTGAAAAAGAGTTTGTATATAACCAAGGAAGTAAGGGTGAGCCTGAACTTTATACGATACCTAACTCTGGTAAATATAAGATAGAAGCTTATGGTGCTCAGGGTGGTGGAGCAGGTGATTTAAGTAAGGCATCCCATGGTGGATATGGTGGATACAGCTTTGGATTTACACACTTTAACCGTGGAGATCAGATACTAGTATATGCCGGTGGACAAGGTGATTCAGTTCCTAACAGTGGTGATGACGGTACTGTATATGGATGGACACTTGATCCTGGCTGTGGACAAATAGGTCAATTTTTAGCACTTGGAACTGAAAAGATAGCAGGTTTAGACTACACAAATACAAGAGATGGTGCGAAGCTTGAAAACAAAACACTAGATGTTTATTGGAGTGCATCAGCTCCATCTGGATTTAACTGTGGCAATCATAGTGTAAGTATAGCATCTTATCATAACACAGGTGAACTTCTAACTCGTTTTGGTGCCGGTGGAATATCACAAGGAAAGAATTGGACATATAATTACACTGGTAATTATCAGACATTTACAGCTCCTGTTGATGGTACATACAAACTTGAAGCTTGGGGTGCACAAGGTGGCGGACATGACAGTAAGAGCTATGAATCGCACGGTGGATATGGTGGATATGCTACTGGTACAATGAATCTGACAGCTGGTCAATCTATTTACATATATGTAGGTGGAAGAGGTTCTGATGCATCAGCACTTGGAAGAGGTGGTGGCTACAATGGTGGCGGTCACGGAGGTCCTGGTGGTTACGGTGGTGGTGGAATGACTCATTTCACAACATCCAACTCAGATAAGATAGCTACTGAGACACAGAAAGTTGAAGTACCCGATCCATTTGGCGGAACAATGCTTGGGTATGATGATGATAGCGGTAGTGGATTGAGTGCACGTAAATCAGTTAGACTAAATGCTGGACAGAAATATATCTTTGCAGTAGGTAGATACAGTGCTAGTAGATCAGGTTCATATCCTTGGACAATCTCTGGGCCAGGATTAAATTTGTCTGGTACTGATTATGTAAATGAAGGCTCTTGGAAAGACAAAACATATGACCAAGATTGCGTGCATGTATTTACAGCTCCTCAAACCGGAACATATACATTTACAGCAGCAGAAAATGGAGGAGATCCTTGTGTTTACATAACAACGTATGCTACTAAGCTTGTAGACCAGCAGGTTAAAGTGTTCAAGTTCAATTCCGGCGCAGCCTTAGTAGTAGCTGGTGGTGGTGGAGGTGCTGATAATATAAATTATAGCAACTCTGTACCTGGCGGAAACGATGATGGTTCTGGTGGAGACGGAGGCGGAACAACAGGTGGTAATGCACTTGTAAATGGTAAGGCACAAGCCAACACTGGAGCAACACAAACGTCTGGTTATAAGCAAGGAGCTGGCCAGGACGCTACAGTAGCCACTGATACTGGCGGTGGCGGAGGTGGTTGGTACGGAGGTAAAGTTACCAACAATAACAATGGTGGTGCTGGTGGTGGTTCTGGATACGTTAAATCATCACTTGGAAATAGAACGCTTACATCTGGAGTAAACGCAGGTAATGGTAAAGCAAAGATAACATTAACAAGTTCACCTAAACTTTATCAAGATCCATCATCTGCAGGATGGAATGGTGGTGGTACTGGTAAGGGTACAGGTTACGGTGGCGGCGGTGCTACTGACATAAGAGTTCTTAAATATGGTGGCATATATAAAGTAGGTTCTGGCATATATGATGGAGATAACATATGGTACGGACCATATATAAATGCAGGTAAAGGACATTATCAAGCAGATATATATGGAACAAACCTAGATAGAGCAGAGTATGATGTTTATCTGAATGCTAGTACAACACCTGCTAATAAGACTTATAAGATAACTGAATACAGAGTTTCACCTACACATGCAACACTATATTTCGAAGTTACTGAAGATATAGTTGGTGATGGCTCAGGTAAAGGACTAGAGGTAAGAACACATGGAGCCAGTGCTAGAGTTGATAGAATGTACATATCTAGATTAGAGGACAGAATAATCGTCGCTGGTGGCGGTGGTGGTGCCGATAATGCAGGTGGTACATTAAATGGAGCAGATGATGGTTCCGGTGGTGGCGGTGGAGGTGCTACAGCTGGCAACGGTAAAGTTGATGGTGTAGCAACAAAACCTGGAGTAGCATTAAATCCAGATTACCAAGGAACAATAGATAAGATAAAAGACTCCAATGGTGCATGGGATGCACTGGCATTAGCAGCTGGTGGATGTGGACTTGGTGCAGGACAAAACTTCGGTTTCTCATTTGGAGTTGGTGAAAGTGCTACTTATCCTACTGATACAGGTGGTGCCGGTGGAGGTTACTACGGTGGATATGTGACAAACCACAATAACGGTGGTGCCGGTGGTGGTTCTGGATACATTAGTAACTTAAGTGCATCTGGAATGACAACATCAGCTAATGCAGGAAACGGTCACGCTTGGATTAAGTTTATTGAGCATGAACCTTCAACTGCTGCAATACCTGAAATGCTTGTAGGAAGTTATGATTACACTGGTGGAGTTCAGACATTTACAGCGGCTGTATCTGGAACATACAGATTTGATGTCTGGGGAGCAGCTGGTGGAGATGCAAGAGTAGGAAATACCAATACATTAGTAACTAATAGTGGTGGTGCTGGTGGATTTGCTTCAGGTACTAAGTATTTGAAAGCAGGACAGACAGTATATATCTACGTTGGACAGAAAGGTGGAGATGCTCCTTCAACTGCTCAAAGCTACGGTAAAGGTGGTTGGAATGGCGGTGGCGATGGTGGTACAGAGCCTAAGTCAGAAAATCAACCTGAGAACGGAGCAGGTGGAGGTGGTGCTAGTGACGTTAGAACCTCAAATAACTTAGCAGATAGATTTATAGTTGCTGGTGGTGGAGGTGGTGCTGGTAGCTCTGTTAAGAAGCCTACTGGAACAAGCACTGCAGGTTTAGTGACTAAACAAGAGAACGGAAAGACATGGGCTAGAGTTCTTTATCAGAACATAACTGGAAATAAGAATTACTTCACAACAAGCAATATGGGCAACGTAAACCAGGAAGGCTTGTATAGTATCCTTGATAGCTTAGAGCAATTCAGAGGAGACGATGGAAAGTTCGAGTTTATGCTTGAATATCCTGACGCTACTGGAATATTTGCTGGTAAGAAGAATATATGGAAGCAGTCAGCTAATCCATATACATACAGAAATGGATACTCAAACAATCAGGATGCTCAAGGTTACATTGGTATTCAGAACGATATGCCAAGTTATGGTGGAAACGGTATTGAATATAACGGTGGTCCTTGTGTATTAGACGGTTTAGTTGGTCATGGTAACTGGTGGTTATGCGTAGGCATAATGAATAATGACTATGATTCAACTAATACGACTTCTAAACCTCATACAATGCCTGGTCCGACAAATGGTAAGAGCAATCAAGGTGTTGCAGAATGTGCACTTTGGGTAAGAATTGATAACGTTTCAGGTTTACAGGCTGGTATAGATGCTGGTGCTGTTGGAACAGATGACCCTGCATACGGTGGACCTGGTGGTGGTGAGACTGGTTTAATGTACAACAGAAGTCAGTCAACATCCTGGGGTAAAGGCGGTACTCAGACATCTGGTTATCAGAAGGGACAAGGTCAGAAAGGTTATAGTCAGCCTTCTGGTTCTAACCTTGGTTCAACTGGCGGTGCAGGTGGTGGATACTATGGCGGTACCACAAGCAAGACACCTAATGATAATGCTCATGGTGGTCCTGGTGGATCAGGATATGTTGGTGGAGTAGACAGTAACCAGTTAATAAGTGGTGCATCTATAATGCCTAGTGTAGGCGGTGGACAAGAGACTGGACATAGAGGAAATGGTCATGTAAACATTTACATGAGTAACAATGAGTCAGAGTACAGCCACAATGATGAATGTACATTTGTAAGTGGCCAGAACAATGTTCACGTGCACAATGCAGGATGTATAACACTAAGTAATCAGAGATTAAAGCAAGCATTAAATGCTGCATACTCTGGAGATGTAAGTCTACTTAGAGACATGTTAAGTAGCACAATATATAATAAGATAACTACTAAGGGTAGTGGTAAAGATACAGTTAAGATAGATATTAAGACTGCTTTAGGTCTTGATGGAACAGAAGCAGGATTAAGAAAAGCAATCTCAGTTATACAGAAATACGCTGGTGATATTCCAGACAATATGTATGGTGAGTTTAATCCTATATTTAACTGTAATAGACTGTATAACCAGCATGTGTGCGATGACAGATGCGGTGATGAACTTAGAGTATTAGTATGTACTGAGCCTCACCATTCTGGAATGCATTATCAGTCTGAGGCTGAAGCAAAAGCACATGGTAGAGATTACTGCTACGATGCATGTTTCAATGATGAAAATCATAAAGAAAACAAGGATGAAATAATTAACACAGATGGTAATATAGTTAAACAAGAAATATTTATAAATACTGATGAATATTTCGATATATACTTCCCGAATAATGGTGACTTCTATGAGAGTGATCTTCATGGTATAGGAACAACTACTTCTACAAGAGGTATTGGATACGAGGATGGAATGGATACATCCATGTGGACTCGTGAAAAATACGTTAAGTTCTCAGTAGATGTGCTATTCTATAGAGAAGAAACAAAGAAGTGGGAGCAGTATCCAGCAGGTGATTGGATTGAACTTCCTGTAAAGGGACATAGCTATCCATACTATCACTTCTACTGTACATTAAATAACTCTGAAATAAGTGCTGCTACAGCTGAATTTGAGGTTGAAGCAATAAATGCTAATGGAGCTATCAGTAAATATAACTATAAGAACTATGGTTATGAAAGATACGATGGAACAAAATTCAAGTACGATACTGATTATAACTTCTATGAAATAGATGGTACTAATCACGGTATGGAAGATTTCATCTATCAGAACTATGATGCTTATAGAAATGAGAGAGAGACAGTAGACGAGTTAGGTGGAAAGAGTGTTTATAAGTCAGCATCTAATCATGAGAATAACAATGATAACCAAGCTGAACAGACAAATAAAGACAGGTCAAGAACATTAAGAGCTCTTCATGGAGCACATAAGACATACAGGTACGACGTTGTTGGTAGAATAGGTAACCTATTCATAACTGATAGTGACGACTTAAGATTTAGTAACCTGTTCAAATTACCTAAGGTTGGCGGAGAATGGCTCATTGATGGTATCGTAAGAGAAGTTTATGAGAACATTCAGAACTACTATTTGTCATGGCATTATGATGATAGTACTTTAGCAAGAGATGTTAGAAACAGATTGGTTGATAGAAAGCACAATATGTATAACATATGGCTAACACAGAAATGGAATGGTGCTTATGATGATCCTGTTTCTGCTACTAAGGACCATGCAATAGAGGTACCTCTTGGAAGTAGTACAAGCACTGAGAAGAACCCTGCACAGCTTGAGGGAGATTTACTGAAACCTGGTTACAGTGTTAACTTCGAGATAACAACTACTGGTAACTATGGTGCTTCTGAGAATATATTAATGGTTAAACCTTACTTCTATGCTTTAGCTGTAGCAGAAGATAGATTGCCTGATGGCACTACAGTTACTCCTGGAACATTGATACCTGTTGATGTTCACATGAAAACTGAAGATGATTACCAGACAATAAACTACTTCGGTGCTGTAGACAACACAGAAACATGGGAAGATGAATTTAAGGGCAAGGTATATGATTTTGACCAAGCTCTTAGATGGGATGATGAATACCTAAGAAGAAATTATACAGATGAAGAGCAGATAATGACTGACAACTTAAGAACAGCTATGGCTGATGTACAGACTGACGAAAATGGAAATGTAACTGGTGAAATACCGTTATATACTGTTGGAGGAAGTTACTACAGCTTAGGTAATGCTCAGATAATAGAAGCTGACGGTCATGCAAGAAGCTTTATAGGAACAAATAATACAGTATATGAGGATGACACATTCAATGGTGGATATGATACCAACTTTGATAACGAGTTTAATAGCCTCATGTACAACTATAGAGCACAGAGATGGCATCTGAAACTTGGTATTCCTTCATCTGCTGCATTCACGATGTATTTAGACGGTAAGCATATAAATCCGACTGACACTGTAACATACAATGGACAGGATATGCAAGCTGGAGATGTAATAAGTGAAAGCGGTAAGTATGTGATAGTTATGACAGCTAACATTAAATCTATAGGTGATACTTGGATACTTTACTATGGACAAGACGTTGATAAGGGTAGACAGTTAGCTCAAGATGAAAATGACTGGAGTAATGGTCATATACAAGTAAATGGTGTTAACTATAACTTCCATTATCTTGGAAGTTACGATGATGATGGTAAGTTGATACCTTCTGAGTTCAGAGTAGTGCTTGCTGCTTATGATGCTAGTAACACAGCTGAAGTTGATTACGATATCATAGGCACACATTAAAGGAGGATAAAGCACATGAGTAGAATATCGTGTGCTATCTCTAAGAGGAGGGCACTAGCAATAGTGCTCTCCTTATTTTTTATAACAGGGATAGCTAATACAAGTTACGCTTATACAGTAGATGATCTTAGAGAGTTTACTGGCAAGGGTCATCTTGGGACAGAGGAAAATAGAGCATTATTAGCTAGTATAATACTTGAGTATGGTAGGCAGAAAAACGTTGAAACTGTATTATGTACTATTGAAGATTCAAATATAAACAATAGTATAATAGAAAATTATAATAATAAAGTAAATGAGCTAGAAGAAATAAATTCAAACATTGAGGGAGAATTTAATAGCAGTACTGCATTAGAGATTATATCATTAGTAAGAAGTGCAGAGACAACTGTTAGAGATTTAGACAAATTCAATCTTAATGGTATAGAATATACGCCAGATAGTGATGAAATAACTGATGAAGAATATAATCAAGCAACAGTAAATTATAACAGAGCTTTAGAAATATATGAGTTAGGCATAATAGGAAATGGGCTAACTAAAGTAACTGGTCCTGAAGCTTTTAAAATAACACGACCATTTGGAGATAGCTTAGATGACAATATGGCAGTTACGCATAGTAACGGTTTATATGTACATGTGTCTGAAAACGAGGGTGTTGTAAGAAATTTATGGAATGGGGTTGTTGAAAAAGTAGTAGACAGTGAGGAATGGGGTAAATACATTGTAGTAAGACATGGGGATAATCTTTCAAGCAGTATTAGTTTTCTTTCTGAGGTCAATGTAATAGAGGGGCAAGAGTTAAAACAATTTGACGTTGTAGGAAAATCAACTAATCAAGAAATATATATAGAGCTTATATTAGATGGAGAATACATTGATCCTATATACGTATTTGGTAGTGATGGTGTTGCTGCTTATTATAAATGGGCATCTGAAAATGCAGAGCGTGTAATAGAATATAAAGACTATAGCGATGTTAAGAATGAAGTAGAGAGTTTAAGTGTATACACTGAAACTGATACAGAATATGATAACAATGGTGTAGATGTTGTAGTACTTGAGTAAAATAAAAGTGTGCAGTATAAAAATGTCATATACTGTGCACTTTTATTATGTATCAAATAATCAGGCATTAAAGTATATTTAAAATAAAAACTTTATGTTCGCTAGTGAGATATTTAGAGGAGCTATTATGTATGGATAAGAAGCTTATTACTATAATAATATCTACGATAGTATTGCTTTTATTGATGATATTTCTTGTTTTTAATTTTGTAAATCGCGATGAGACTGTTGTAGAAACAGTTGAAGTAGATACGAGCTTTCAGAGTGCTACTAAATTACTTTGTAAATTGGAGTTAAGAGGCGTTGGAGAATATGATGTAGCAGTTTCTGGTGGTAATGTATACGTATATAAAGATGGTGACAATCTTGGAAAAAGTCAATATAGCTTAGTATCTAGGTCAGTATTGACTGATAGTGCAGGAGAGGCACAAGCAATAGCAATAGATGCTTATGCAGATGATAAAATAAGTAATACTTATGATATAGATTATCAATCTGCATTAAGTTATATAGAATACTTAAAACAATCTGGATATACCGAAAATGCTAGGGTTTATACAGATAATTTCATTGAGGGTGTATTAGATGGGCCTGATAATGATATTAGATACATAGCAATGAAAGATAAACTAATAATGTCTGAAATTGCTAATATAGACAATTTCGGAACAGATTATTTTATAGATAACTACATTAAGTAAGGAGAGTTTAAAGTATGAAACTTGGTAAAAGAGCAGCTGTCGGAATATCGGCAGGAGTTGTACTAGGTTTGGGTCTTATAGGCGGTGGAGTAGCTGCCTATATGTACGTCACTTCACAATTTGAAGAATATGAACTAGCAATAGCAACTAGAGACTCTACGTTGCAAACATTACAGGGTAAGCTTGATGAAATAGGCGATCTTACTACTTGTTATGAACTAAACTATGATGTAAAGGGTGGAACAATAATATCTGAAGCAGACCTAGTACCAGTAGAGATACCTGCAAAAGCAGCTACTGGATACGTTCAGGATGCTAATGAAATCATAGGAAAGTATTATAAGACGGCTCTTGGACAGGGAACTGTACTTGGAGAGTCCATGGTAAGCGATTACGAATTGACTGGTGACTTGAGATATCTTGATGTAACAGTTGATGATCTTCCAATAGGACTTGAGGTTGGTGATTACGTCGACATAAGATTTAGATTTACATTTGGTCAGAACTATATAGTAATGACGCATAAGCAGGTAGTAGAAATTAACAAAAATGTGCTGAAGCTTGTAGTAGATGAAAAAGACATTCACTCATATGAAAGTATGTGGAAAGATAAAGCTCAGTACGTAGGTTGTAGAGTAAGTGCTGTTCAGTATATTGAGGGTGGCATACAGGATTCTGGTTTGAACTACTATCCAATCAGAATAGACGTATTGAGTACACTTGTACAAGACCCGAATATAAAAGACCAGGAAGATATAAGTCAGTTTACTTTGGTTGATAGAGAATTACTTGAGCAGCAGCTTATAACTCAGGCTGATTTGAACTTGAATGACAAGACATTGGAGCAAGAGATTAAGAAAATATATGCTGATAGCATTCAGGAAGGCGAAGAGTATCTGGATGCTGCTTATGAAGAGGCTGCTGAATACTATAATCAGGTTAAAGCTGCTGAAGCTCTTGGCGAGACAGTTGATGTAGGTGGCAGCTCATCTAGTAATGATGAAATAAGCATGGCGATGCCGTAATAATTAAATGGAGGATAATTAAGCATGAAGTCTTTTGTGTTTACTGGTAATGTTGACAAAAGAATACTTACAATGCTTGTTGCAAGGGGTCTCTCTAATCTCGGAGAGACCCTTATAGTGACAGATGATCCAAACTTTGTAAGAGGTTCTGAGAACAATAGATTTGGTGGTATAGCAGTTTTATTAGAGGCTAATATTACTGATGAAACATTGGAAAAATATGATGACGGAGTTGATTATATCAATGTTATATATGATACACGTTCATTCATACCAAAAGAAGCAGATGGAATTTGCATTTGCAGGAGGAAAGATAGAACATTAACTCCTAAAGAGATACTTGCTGTATCAGATGAATTAGACAAGAATGGTGATATAGTAACTCCTACTAAAGAAGTAGTAATAACCTATGCTTTTGATAAGAAAGAACTTAAAAAAGCACATTATACTGACAGAGGAGAACGCGAGGACATTCTTGGAAAAGCAGATGTCATAGAATTAAAGCCTACTGATCTTAAGTGGTTAATGATGTGCGAAGAAATAAATAACATAGCTCCTATTAAGAATGCAGCATTAACAGGTGAGGTTGCAAAATTGACTTGTGATGTTGTAGGAATGTCTCAAAAAGAATGGGAAGCAATAATAAATAAAGCTTAATGGAGGATAAGTATGAACATAGCAGTTATATCTCCTGCTTCAGCTAATTGCGGAACAACTACTATAGCTAGTTTTATAGCACTTGAATTAGGGGCAAGGGGAAAGAAAACATGTTTAACACATACAAGCCCTAAGTCTTCATCAATGCTTGGTTATTTTGGGTTTGACGAAGATGATGAGGATAAGACAGCAAATCCATCTAGAATGGTACGTATGTTAAAAGAGGGAATACTTAAAAGAGAAGAGATAAGCGAGTATTGTAGACCTGTAAATAACACTACTGAGATTTACAGTGCTAATGACGCTAATTTTAATCATGAGGATATGAACTATGCACTCGAGTATATAGTTAATACATTTCCTCATGATTTTGTGGTCTTTGATATAGATACTAAAGACTTTGATAATGATAATGTTAAGCTAGTGCTAAGCAAGTGTGACTTTGTAATACTTGTAATTGAGCAGAGTTTATATGAATTAAACCATTTTAAAGATGGATATAAGAAAATAGAGCGTTATATAAAAGGTAAGCCTCAGATGATGATTGTAAACAGATATAACCCAGTTATAGGCAAAGTCAATGATTTTGCTGATGCACTTGGAATTAAGAATATCAGAAAAACATCATCTTGGTTATACTTGAGATATAATCCGTATATCACAAAGTATGAAATAAATGGCAAGATTCAATCTTTGCATACTGCTATGAGAACAAATGATAGCAGAATAATTGAGATTAGCAGCGATGTAAAGAATATAGTAAACAGAATAATGAAGTTTAAGACAGCTAGACTTCGTGGTAGACTTGCTGTTAAAGAGGCTGAGAACACACAGAGTAATGAGAGCAACAGTGAAACACAGTAATGATGGAGGTCATTATATAGCATGGAAATATATGATATGCTAGGTAAAGACTTTGGAAACTGGCATGTAGATGAAAAAGCAGACAGTAGGGGAAATTGGAACTGCAGTTGCAATATATGTGGTGCAAAGAGGAAAATAAATGGATATCATTTAAGAAATGGAAATTATCCAAAATGCACATGTATTAAAGCTCCTAGAATAGTGCCTAACAAAGAGTATGGATGGTGGACACCTATCAAATATGAAGGAAACGAGATGTGGACTTGTAGGTGCAGATGTGGTACTGTAAGGCAAGTAAGGGCAGATGCTCTTGCACGTGGTAGAAGCCAATCATGTGGGTGTAAACCAGTAGAAAGACCTGGTAGACGTAAACCAAACACTGATTTAACAAGACAGACAATAGGATACTGGAAAGTTAATAAGTACATAGGTGGAGGTTTATGGGATTGCACTTGTAAGTGTGGTACACAAAGAAAAATATATACAACAGACTTGGTTCAAGGTAAAACAACATCCTGTGGGTGTAAGAAGTGGGAAACGCATAAGCAAACTATGCTAGACAGATATGGAGTAGAAAATTACTCTAATATAAGAAATAATCTTACACAAGAGCAAGCTGAAATACTGCATAACAAGGACAAATTAAGAAACTTTATAGTCAATTTAGGACATAAGCCAACAGTTGAGGAGCTTAGTAAAATTACTGGAATAAACAGTGGAACATTGTGGAGGGCTTTACATGTATACGATATACATGATATGTGCATAGTTGATCAGCATTCAAGTCAGTATGAAGCTGAGATAGAAAAGATGTTCAGTCCATGTGAAAGGAATAATAGAAGCATACTAGATGGTAAAGAGATAGACTTATGGTTTCCAGATAAAAATATTGGTATTGAATTTTGCGGTAGCTATTGGCATAGTGAACTTTTTAAGAATATTAAATATCATCAAGATAAGTTTAAACTAGCATGTAGTAAACATATAAAACTCATAACAATATTTGAATATGAATGGAAAGATAATGAGCATAAAGAAAAAATTATAAGCTATTTAAAAAGATTGATGTATCCACAAGATAATGTTGTGATAGGCGCAAGAGATTGTAGTGTTAGCATAATAGATAAGACTGAATCTAGAGAATTTCAATCTAAATATCATTTGATGGGTGCAGGAGTATCAAATATAGACATAGGATTAAGGAAAGACGGAGAACTACTTGGAGTTATGACATTCAGCAAGCCAAGATTTGCAAAAGATATAGAGTGGGAAATGGTAAGAATGGCTTGGAAAGCTGGTGTTATAGTGAATGGTGGCTCAGAGAAAATGTTCAAATACTTCTTAGACACAGTAAATCCATCAAGCGTTGTAACATATGCAGATTTATCAAAGTTTAGTGGTGCAGTATATAAAAGATTAGGCTTTGAGTTTATAAGTATAACAGATCCAGAATACGTATGGTATAATCCAAGTTCTAAGCAGATACTAAATAGATATAAAACTCAAAAGAAAGATTTAGTGGCATCAGGTATGGGAAGTGAACATGAGTCAGAAGCTGAAATAATGCAGAAGAATGGATGGGTACGCATATATGATTGTGGAAATGCAAAGTTTATTTGGAGGAAATAAATAGTGCAGAATGGAGAAGTATATGGTACATGGAAAATACTTTATAAAGCAGAAGGAAAAGGCATGTACCATTGTATATGTACTAAATGCAATATAAAAGAAAATAGCAATGGAGGATAAAGCAATATGTCATTAAATACTATTCTAATTATAGTGACATTAGCTGTGATATTTGTATTCATTACTTATATGTACATGCACTCCAAGGGTAAGGAGGAAATCAAGTACGAAGCTGTATATGAAACATTAGATGATGTTTTGAATGCAGTTCGTCAAGAGATGGTGGACATTATAAGAGAAGATACAAACCTCACACTAACAAATGCTGAAGCAGACCGATTGTATAACCGTAAGAAAAGAATAGAAGAAGCATTAAAGAAATGTGTATACGGTATAGACGGTCCTAAAAGCATAGTAATTGATCTGATAACTGATTTCATAGAACGTGAGGTTCCAATTGAATCAGTTAAAAACATACTTGGGCTTAACTTTGAGGAAGGTGGAGAGCCTTCGGACGCAGTTATGTTCGAGATAATAATGCTTAGATACACAAAGAGATTTGGAAAAGATGCTCTTGATAAGTGGATTAAGAAAAATAACTTTGATAGGGAGAGAAAAGCATTAAACACTGATGATATACATCAGTTCCAGTACTATATATCTAGAGAAGATTTACAAAGAAGCTACCAAGAAGAGAATATAAAGCTTTCGGATCAAGAGTGCCGTGAGGTGTTAGCTATAATAGTTTATCAGTGCTATAAAGGGTTTGGATGCATTGATACAATTCGTTCAATGAATATTAACGGATTAAGCCTTGGTGTAAGTGGTAGTATTCTTGAATCTGGTGGAAATGGGCAAGCAAATGTTGCAAGAGCAACAAATAGTGCTTGGTTGTACTATAATGGTAAAGAGATACATTTGCAGTTTGTAAACTTTGGGTCTGAGGACGAATTAAGACGTATTATTCAGTTAATATGCAGATGGAACTCACCAGGCTCGTTGACCGCGAAGCGTGGTGGCCTCGTAAATACAATGTATGATAAGTCCAGGGTACTTGCTTTAAGGCCACCAGCATCTGAGTATTGGGCGGTATTCATAAGAAAGTTCACTTTATCAAATGTTACACCAGAGGCTCTTATAATAAAACCATATACACATCATGGTGAATTAGCAGTTGAACTGATAAAGTATCTTATGAAAGGCGAGGTCACTTGTTCTGTTACTGGTCGTCAGGGATCTGGTAAAACAACAATGATGACAGCTATTATTAGGTACATAGATCCACGTTACACCTTGCGTGTGTTGGAGATGGCACCTGAGCTTTACTTGAGAGAGCTATATCCAGATAGAAATATACTAAGTCTTCAAGAGACCACAACAGTAACCCCAGAAATGGAGCAGGATTGGCTTAAGAAATCTAACGGTGTTGTTTCATTAGTTGGTGAGGTTGCTACTGATAACGTAGCAATGAACATGATCCAAATGGGTATGACTGCGTACGAGGCGTTAGCAGCTTAAAAGGTTGCTCAATTACACAAGTAATTGAACTTATTGTCCGAATTGCTGAATGATAAACATTAGTAAAAGTTTTGAAAAGCAATCCATAATATCCGAGTAGCATTAAACATGTAATGAGTTTATATGTTATAAGTTCGGTGAAGTCGGTTAAGAATATACCCTTGCAATAGAGGAAAAAGCAATAGCAATATTGAGTATATAGTAAACCGGTGGTCTATAAAGTATCTATGGTTAGTATGTGTAATAACACTGACGAATTTGCGAATTAAAGGCATTACCCGAATACTTAAAGTATTAGCATTTCAGAGGTAAAGTAAAACAGAGTGCAGTCTATGAAATACCTCATTATGTTGAAATGGTGCCACAGCAAAGACCTAAGGGTACATGTAAAGATAGGACAATAGGAACGTCGTAAGCTTTGAACGCGGAGGAACATTACATTCCAGTGAAACGTTTGTAGGGAAAGCTATTAAAGTATAACCTACATTTATCAAAGTGAAAGCGGAGCCACAGTACCGTTGAAGCAGTGATAATAAGCTGTGGAGGGATAGGCTCTAGCCTATACGATTGTATAGGTTGAACGCCGGATGAGGTGAAAGTCTCGTGTCCGGTGTGGGTTGGGGGAAAAGTTGGAGATAACATCAAAGACTTACCTATCAACATATCAAAATTTACACTTTTCTCTCATCACGGAAACACACCAAAAGACCTTGTGCTTACATTGAGAAACTCACTTGTAAATGCTGGTGGATTCAGTAACATGGAGACAGCAGAAAAACAGGTAACAGACGTTGTAAGAGTTGACATACATCTTGAGACATCGGCAGATGGTAAACGTTATATACAGCGTATTAGTGAAATAGTACAGTTGAATTCTGCTACTGAATACCCTGAGTTAGATAAAAATGACTTAGAGTATTCTAAAGCAGAGCTTGATAGAGAATACTATTACAGACAGACTGATAGAATTTCATTTACTACTCGTGAAATTCTCAATTATGATTTTGACACACATACATATCATACTAACCAGAGGTTTAGTCCTAAGCTTGAAGCTTATATGAAGAACAATATGGAACCAGAAGTAAGACTTGCATTTGAAAGTTTCTTACTTAAAAACTGGGGTCCGCCTGAAGAGTTGAAAGAGGCAGTATCAGGAAAAGCATATGATGAAAAGACATTTGATACTACTATTAAAGAGCTTGGAATGGATAACGGTTTAGCTGGTGACTTTGCTTCTAAGTTGAAGCATAACATGGCTTCTGGAATGACATATGATGAAGCAGTAGAAGCAGCTAAGGGATTGTCTATAAACAAAGCTAGAGAAGATATACAGAAGGGTGATGAAAGAATCATAGAAAACAATAAGAAAGATGAATGGATTCGTCCTCAGCATGAGCAACAGCTTGACCTTAGTAATGAATTTAATATAGGTGACATTGACTTGTTCAGTGATGACTTTTAAGGAGGTGAGTTTATGGGTGATTTATTTACAACACAAGAGTTAATAATATTTGGCGTTGTAATGTTTTCTATGATGCTCATAGGCTCAATAGCCTTCCTTGAAATTCAGAAAAGGCAAAAAAGAGCAAAAAGAAAGCTTAAGAAAAGTGAGTCTGCAACAGATCAATTTTTGTTGCAGGCTTACATGAAGTTAAGAAGCTTCTTTTTGACATCTGGAACAGTAGAAAAAGTAACTAAGAATGTTCAATCAATGAGCTGTTATGCCACTCGTGATAGCTATATATTAACGGCTAAATACGTTATAATGGCTATGTGTATAGCAGTTGCATTCTTGATTGGTTCTGTAATATTATTCGATGACATAATATCAATGATATTATGTTCTTCCTTTGGATTTATATTTGCATCTGTTATGGTAGATAAACAGATAGACAAAATAAATATCAAAGTATATAACCAATTGCGTGGAGCTATATCATCTATAAGAGAGGAATACTTAAGAACAAACTCTGTACCTGAGGCAATAGAAAATGCAGAATATGGTAAAGAGCTTAAGCCAAGTTTCGATAGCATATATAACATACTAACACAGTCTCGTGGTGAAGAAAAGCTCAATGAGTTCTTTGAAAGAACACCATTTAGACATATTCAAACTTTAGCTAGAGTGTGTTATGATATAAATAACTCTGGTGATGAAATAGACCAGCATGGTAATAGTAACTTCTTGACAGCTATGAATAATATGAGCACAGATATAAATAATGAGCTATCAAGAATGAAGTACCAGAAGATGAAATTTGGTATGCTTGAGTATTTAGCATTGATACCTGTAGTAGGAATACGTTTAATAGAAACATTCTTCGTTGGTATAATGCCTGGTACAGCTGTTATATATGAAGGAAGCACTGGATATGTAATAAGAATATCCACATTAGCTATAAGTATCATAGTATATACAATAATAGCTAAAATAAATACAACACAGAGCATTAATGAAGATGATAGAAGCCCTGTGTTTTGTAACTTGATTGAAAAGAATAAGTTTATAAGGCATTTAGTATATGACTGGTGTCCTAAAAATGATAAGAAACAATCAAGATTAAAAGTGCAGAATAAATTAAACAAAGCATTGTCTAAAAAGGGAGTAGAAGAATTCTACTTAGAAAAAATGACATATGCAGTTGGGGTATTCTTTATATCAATATTAGCTTTGTTGTGTGCTATTCAGATGGGTCGTCAGCATATGTTAACAAGTACACAGAGTTTGTCACTTGTTGACATGGAAATGAGCGTTGAAGTTGACCAGCAAGATTTGTTGGATATGGACAATGAATACATAGCAGAGCGTGAGAGTGGTAAAGAGTTCTCAAACGATGAGGCTTATTACTTTGTTCAGAATAGGATACCAGGTTTATCAGATATGGAAATACAGGACCAGCAGAAGCGTCTTGAAAGTAAGTATAATACTATAAAGAACTCATATTTCCATTGGTGGATGATACTGATATGCTTCGGAATTTCAGTAGCCGGATATATGTTACCTAATATGCTTTTGACACTTCGTAGGTGGCTTGTTATAAATGAAGCAGAAGATGATTTCTTGCAGTTGCAGACTCTGATGAGCATATTGATGAACACAGACGGAGACACACTAGATGCTCTTGAACAAATGAGTCAAATGAGTAAGATACACAAGGAAATGCTATTATACTGCTACCATAGCTATCCAAGCAATCCTGATAAAGAGCTATGGACACTAGAGCAGAAAACTCCAATAATGGAGTTTAAACGTTTCATAGGTAAAATGAGACTAACAGTAACAGACCTGTCATTAAGAGAAGTGTTTGCAGACCTTATGCTTGAGAGAGAATACATTCAGGAGCAGAGAGATATCAAGATGCGTAGAAGCATAGATAAAAAGAGAACACTTTGTGGTATGTTATCTAAGCTTCCTATGGGTATCATGGTAATAGGTGAGTTCTTATTCCCGATTGGATATCTTGGAGCAACAGAGCTTATGTCTGCTATAAATAGCATGCAGGAAATGTAAAAATACAGAGGTATTGGGAATGGATAACGAAGTCCGTAAAGTCTTTGCAATAATAATTACTATAATAGCACTTAGTGCTGTAATAGCTATTGGGTTTTCGTCATTGAAGTTTGGAAAGAAGCTTGATAATGAAGCTACTGATAAAGTTATTACTGAGATAGATACGATGCATAACGTAATATTAGAAGAAGAAAGCTCAGAAGAGACTAATGAACAGTAGCGAAAAACCTATAGTATTTTTACTAGAAAACATACAGTTAAAAATACATTGGCGAGTTTGTTTGGTGTATTTTTTAAATATTAAATAAGTTAATTTTCTTTAAAGGAGGATTCTCGCTATGGAGAAAGAAACAAGCAGCTTGGTTAGCTTAGGTATAGTTCTTATCGCTATCGCAGTTGTTATTACACTTGGTTTTGGTATTTTTGCAGTTGGTAAGAGACTTGCAAACAGTGGTCAGAATGACCTTGTATCTCAGGTAGACCAGATTTCGCAGAGTACTTTCACTGATCTGGATCAGCAGATTATAACTGGTACCAGATTGAAGGGCGTTATAAACCAGTTGAGCTCTGGTAACTACGCAGTTCTGTTGAACACATTGGCTCTTAGAAACTGCTACCTTGATTCTGCAAAGGTTAATGGTGATTTACAGTCTTCTCCTGATTCTTATAAGAAGGCAATTGTAAATACAAACTACCCAAGTACATCAAGTAAGGGCACAGATGCAAAGAACACTTTCTTCGTTAACTACAATGCTCTGTTGGGTGATGCTGATCCTACGTACAATACTCTTACATATGGTGTAACAGGTGGTAAGATTACTGGTCTGGATAAGGAGACCACTGACATAGATCTTACTTCTACTAAACATCTTATCATGAAGGATGGTGTGTTCACAACTCAGTATGAGTTCCAGACAGATTCTATTGGTAACGTAGCTAAGAACATTCGTCAGTCTGACTTCAATAAGCAGGGAAGCACAATGTTTATTGCTGACGCAGCTCAGTTCAACAGCTACTGCATCAAGGACAGCACTGACAACTACGTTGGACTTGCCTTCGTTCAGGTACAGAAGTAATAAGAACAACATATAATAAGATAACAAAGCTGTAAGGCTGAAGTAAAGGCACTCAATAATATATTGGGTGCCTTTTTCTTTGCATATTGTTGTATAGTTAGTATAAATTAAATTTATTGCGAACGGAGAGAAATTATGGAGAACGAGATAAAAGAAGTATATACTTTAGCTGTTAATTGCATAATAACTGCTCTTGTTCTTGCAATAGTTGCGCTTGGACTCAATACTCGTAATTCATTTGCATCTGCTAGAAATAATCAAACAGCAAAAGAAGCTGCCTACTCTGAATATGTAAAATACGGAGTATATAAAGAAAAAGACCTTATAGGAGATGAAGTAATAACTCTTATAAGAGAATACTATGATCAGGATGGAATGACTATATACGTAGATAGAGATTCAGACGGAGATGAATTTGAGGTTAGCAAAGAAATTGCAAGACAACACCCTGATTTAGTAGAACTAGACTCATTGAAAAACACAATAGACTCAACAAGTGAGTATAAGTCTTGGTTAGTTTATGACTTCTACGATATAGATGACTTTGTGACATTAAGCGATGAAGCAAAAAGAAATATAGCTCAAACTGCAGGAACTGTAACTGGAATAGTATTGATAAGACAGTAAGGTTGGTGATATAATATGGTAGATGAAATCAAAGAAACATTATATTTAGCTATATCATTAACACTTGCTGCATCATTTATGATACTTGTCGTATTATTTAAGGGCATTGGGTACAATATAAGGTATGCTTCAGAAGAAAAAATAGCTAAATCAAGTAGAATGGTTCAAGAGGCAGAATTATATAAGTACATTACTGATGGAGATATGAGCAGTGATGAAAAAGTATTATCAGGTTCAGATATAATTAGGTTTATTAGTAAAAATACTACCTTATACAATTATAGAATATACTTTTCAGATACTGATTTTATAGACATATATCCTGATTGTGCAGCACAGACGGATGCTAAAGACTTGATACTAGAGTCAATGGGATATGAAACAGCTGCAGAAAAAGCTAGTGTAGGCAGTGATATATACTATACAGCCTTAATGAGTTTGTGGTCACAAGCATATTTATCAAATTATATCTTTGAAGAAAAAGTGTATGGCTATTATAAACCTTATGTAACATATAATGATGAAATCACACAAGATATAGATATGATAATAGACAATTATACACAAATGACATTTAATTTTAAAATGATAACTGATTAAGTTGGAGGTGACAGTGCCATGGAAAACGAAACAAGCAGCATGATAAGATTGGCAGTTGCATTGATAACCATGAGTGCACTGCTAAGCTTGATTATAGTAATGGCATTTACAGGAAGGAAAGTGGCATATAACTACCTTGATACAGCAGGTCAAATACAGTTAGACCTTGAAGAAGGTGAGTTAAACTATCTTAAAGAAAATGAGATAGAAATGCCAAGTGCAAGTGTATTAGCACTGGTAAAACAGAATGATGACTTGATAAATGAAGTTTATTTGAACTATAACAATCTATATGGAACAGCTATACATGGTAGATTGTACGATGACAATGGAAAAAGAACTGATGTGTATAACACATTTGAGAAGAATATACGTTCTAAAGTAAAGATATACTTAACTCAATCTGAAGATTTGACTGGATATGATTTATATATACATGATATAGCATGTGATAAAGACGTATTGCATGTAGGTAAATGTAAAGATTAAGGTGGTAAGCTATGAGAGATGAAATAATGGAAATGATATACCTTGTAGTATTGACAGCTCTTATCATTTCTTTGGGGTATGTGGCAGTCTTAAATGAGAGAAAAGACACTGAACAATATGTAGCAGAACTAATGGAGGATAAGAACGTAGGTTTAATAGAGTCTCTTATACTTCCTGCATATGGAGAATATGATGGAACATTATCAAAAGGTGATGTTATACTAATGTCTCAAATTCAAGACTACTATATGCCCTTACCTAAGACAATAAAAGTTGAGGATGGCGGAGAGCTAGAGATAACATCTGTTATAGAAGGTAACATGGCATCCTATGGACACCAGATGATACAGTACGTAAATGCAAGCGGTGGAACAAAGTTTAATATAGAATATAACAATGGTGATGATTTAAGTACTGAAGAAGATGATTATTTCTTCATAAAGAAAGCCAGATAACATGTAAGAATAGGAGGAAAACGTAAAATGTCAGATTTTATTAGCAAAGTTGTTACTTTGTGCATATTATTTACAATGATTCTGGCTTGTATGGGTATGGTGTTTACTAGTCAAACAATGACGAGTCAGAGGTTAATATTAAATGAGGCTACTGAATTTCTTGATAGAGTATCAGATAAAGCATATTTAACATCCAGTGATATGGATGAAATATACATGGAATTAAATAGCCATGGCATGTTATTAGACGTAGATGTTGAGAGATTGATATATGCTCCAATAAATAAAGATGATACTATAATATCAAACTATACTAAAGTAGATACTACTGAAAACCTTGGTGTTGAAATAGCTGGCGTAACAAAAAATGAGATAAAGTTTAATAAGAATGACTTAGTAAGAATAAGAGTGCAGGAGATAGGAATGCCTGCTGCTAGGAGATTTATATATAGGCTTATAGGTGTGGATACAGGACAGTTTGAGTTTACTTTGGCGGCACCTATCCAGTAAGGAGGATACAGTATGAAATATTTTTCTTCCTTATTTGCTTTAATAGGAGTAGTCATATTGATGGTTGAACTATCAATATTTAATAATCAATATAACTTATTTCAAAGAGACTTTGATACAGCAAGATTATCATATGCAATAGAGTATGCTGAAGAAGGAGCATTTGCTCAGTCACTACAGACTGGTAATATAAGTTCTGACTATACTGACTTGTTAAATGTGACAAGTGACCCAACATTTACATTAGATATATTTGCTAATATCATGTGTGCAAACTATGATATGGCAATGGTGGAAGAAAATAGACAGAGTGTATTGAACAGTATAGATGCTGCTGTACTTGTTAATACTGATGGATATTACATGGCATTATTGAGTAAGATACAGACTGGAAGTGTGGATGCCAAAACAACAGTAAGTAATGAAACATATGAGTTTAAGTGGAGTCCTAAAATACCATTCACATATGAGATGGAAAAGGGAGGAACACTTAACAATCCTATAAATGCTGCCATAGGATTTGATTTACATAATGCAGATTTGAACATATACGATTATGACGCAGATAAAGTTTATAAGTCTAAGGGACAAGTAAATACGACAATATATTATGAAGATGTAACAGTAAATGGTGGAACTTTTACAGTTCAAAAGACTTCTAAAGAAGGACAATATGCTTATGATGGTGGAACATTTGCTCAGAATGTTGTAAGTGATAAGCTAAAGTATAGAGTTGTAAACAATGTATTAGCAAATGCAGTAAACTTTAATATAGCTCAGGTAGCAGAAAAACGTGGCGGAGCAACATACAATGTTCATTTCCCTGCAAGCACTACTCAAGAGGGTATAAATCCTGTAATAGGAAATAGTTTAATAGTTATTATTAGTAATGCTGATTATGCTGGAAAAGCTAATTTAACTGAAGCTGTTATAGGTGGTCATAGGGCTACCAATAGAGTATATGTAATAGCATTTGAAGAAAATGGTACAAAGTATTATTGTAAGAATGGACAGTTACCAATGACAACTACAGGAGATATTCCATTAGATGGTACTGGTGCTCCATTATACTACGTAGAAAAGAAATACTTAACAGAGTATGAGGCGGCTTTGGATGGATATCATCCACATTATGAATATTTACAAATACCTTTAGATAGGGAGTAACAAGCTTAAAAGTAAGATAAAATAAAAAAGGTTGGTTTTGAAAATGGGATTTACATACAGTGAAGTCTTAGAAAATGGCTTGCTAGATAAAGATGTATTAGCATATGTTCCAAGAGTATGTGACGGAGAATATGGTTGTGGAAGCGAGTTGGAGTTTAATGATAACTTAACTCAAGTTTATTGTCCTAACAGATTTTGTCCTCATAAGATAGCGTCTAGGTTAGAGGCTATGGCTAAGGAAATGAAAGCTGATGGCTGGGGTATCAGTACTTGTTTAGACATAGTTAGAGCTGGTAAGTTAATAAGTCCGGCTCAAATATTTTTGTTAGAGAACAGTAACATTGATGGCAGACAATTTGGAATAGCTTCACTTGATAAGAAAATGCAGAGTATCTGTGATAGAAGCAAAAGAAAGGTGCAGTTATGGCAGGTAGTAAAACTGCTAAATATTCCTGGACTATCAATGAACTCAATGAAAATATTTGATGGCTATGATAGCATGGAAGAGGCTTACAAAGATATTGAGTCAAAGCAAGTGCTATTTATTATGGAGCGTTTAGGAATAAGCAGTCTGAATGACTCAAGCTCAATGGCTACGAATATATACTATACTTTGATTGAGTATAAAGATGAAATACTCTTTGCTGAAAAGCAGTTTGACGTATTTAAGCCTACTGGAGACATACTGAAAATAGCGATAACAGGTGGGGTATTCGGATATACAAACAAGTCAGAGTTTATTAGACATCTAAATGAAATTGGAGAAGGATGCTTCACTGCTTCATTGATGAATACAGTAAGTTCTAGTATAGATATACTTGTAGCAGATGGAGACACAAGCAGCAGAAAATATAGAACTGCCTGTGCAGTAAATGATAAAGCAGGATATGAAAAAATTAAAATACTTGATGGAGATGGTTGCATAAATTATCTTAAAAACAAGTATAAAATTATGTAAAGCATGGTGATAATTGATGTATAAAATAATATCAGTATTGATGGATGGATTAACAATCAAAGGATACAGAGTGTTAGAAACTGATACGAATAAAGAAATGAATATATCAGTTGAAACATTTGAGGAACATGCAGGAAAAGGTTTAATTGACGGAGTAGAGGTAATAAAAGACGGAGATAAAGAGTATATAACTGGTGTTAAATACTCAAGATTAAGAGTAGACAGCGTCAATGGACTTGAAATAACAGGAAAGATAGAAGATAACGGCGAAGTAACAGGTTATAGTCTTAGTAATGGAAAGAATATAACAAAGAATAAAGCATGGAATATTGGTGTAAACAATGGAATAAAAAATGGTAAATCATACTATTCCAAAGGAACAGATGGAAGTGTTAAGAAGTACTTTCAATTTGTAGAATAGGTGACTTGTATGGTTGATATGAGAGACTTTCTGAGAAAGAGAGATTCATCTAACAAATTGCTTAGATACTATAAAGATAAAGAAACTGCTAAGCTAGATGAAATGTGGGTTTATATAGTTGGCACTGATTTTAGCACACATGACTTATGTGCTACTATGGATCAGCTTGGTGGTGTTTATGTGTACACTGACTTTGGTGTGGCAGTAGACAGCATACTAAAGATGGGTATACTTGGGTTAGATGAAAAATACCTAAAGAGAATGAATTTAGGCTATTTTAGCATAAGAGAACTAAGAGAAAGAATATTTGAGACTCGTGATAACTTCGATTTAAAGCTTATGGCTCCATATGCTGATGATAAGATAATGCGTATGGAGATTCGTTATAATAAAGTGATAACAGAGGAGAAATAACAATGTTGTATATATGTGCTGAAGTAGAAGTAAATGGACAACATGGATATAGACTTGTGACAGATGAAAATTTTAATGGCATGAATGTGAAATTCATGGATGTTCCTGACAGCACAATTAAGTCATTGTTACAGTCTGATAGAATAGATGATGTGCCTGATGAAAATTCAGTATTGCCTATGATAATTGATGGTGTGGCTAAATCAGGAAAAGATATAGCTACTGCATTATATAGTGACCTTGAAAGTGTTACAGTGTGCTATCATAACGGATTAGTTCAGAAGTTTAGCTGTGATGACGTAGTAAAATGTTGGAACATGCATCAGGTTAAGTATATTGACGTTGTAAATCAGGTTAGAAATGCTTATATAGGAATACATGATGACTATAGGGAATTCGTTGATAGAGCTTTAAGTGGAAGTATAAACAAAGCAAAAATACTAAAGTCAAAAACAAAACTCGGGCTAATTGGTTCAGATGGAACTGATTTAAACGAGAAAGGTACTTTTACAGCAAATGGATTAGAGCGTTGTATAATTCCAGCTGGAACTATAGAGGCTAAAATTTATCATTGTACAAATATAATAAGTAACAGTGAAGATTTGAAGTCAATATTTATATTCGGTGATTTTTGTAGATTAGACTTAAGTAAAAGTAAGAAATGCACTATTATAAAACATGATATATCTGCTGTTGATAAGCAAAACAATACAACAATTCCAATAGACATAGAAGATTTCAAACTTGGTACTTATCCTGAAGTATTAGATACTTATATAAGAATATGTGGAACTGACCCATATGACTTTGATTTTGGAGATAAACTAAGGGAAGTTAATATAACTTTTGGTGGATGCGTAAGAAAAGTAGTATGTAACAGAACACAGTTAACTGAGCTAAATACAACTAATAAGAATATAATAGCATTCAATAGTGGGTGCGGGCTTGAAGAAATAGTATTAGGAGGCAATATAAAGAAAATAGGTGACAACTTCTTGACGTATTGCTATAACTTGAGAAAAATAGACTTAGGGAATACAGTAAGAAACTTGGGAAAAAGATTTGCACTGAATGTATATCACTTAGAAAGTTTAAAGGGAACAAATAACCTTGGAGTTATAGCAGCCAGTTGTTTTGGAAAAACAGATAATGCTTACAGTTTATTGATGAAAGACTGTGGGTGTAAAAATATAACAAGTATAGGGTCTATTTGTTTTAAAGAAGAAAAAATGGAGACATTTAAACTTCCTGCAAAGCTTAGGACTCTGGGAGGTATACCATTTGAAAATACTAAGTGTTTAATATTAAATACAGCATTAAGTGGTAAGAGCCTTGAGAAGCTTAGATTTGTACTTAATGGAATAGATACTGTACACTGTAAAACACATAGGCAATACGAATTATTAGCACCTGGGAATGGAAGATTTGTTCGGAATGTCGTATTAGATAGGAGTTGATAACATGAGAGTTAGATTAAACCTTGGAGATAGAGTAGTAACATTACCTATAATGTCAGTAAGCATAGATAATGGAGTATCAGAGCTACGATTTTGGGGTAATGACGATTGTATAAAAAGAATAGTCGTTAAAGATGAAGTAAGTATAAACGATGAAGAGATAGTGTTAGACGCTAGCGAGTGCAAAATATACTGTCAATTTGAAGCTGAACTTGAAATAAGTCAGTTAGATGACGTTAGGAAGTACATAACACTTCTTAGTGACACATCTGAGGAGTAAAGCATGGATTTTATTCATATAAGTGAAAAATTACATCTTAATAAATGTAAGGACATAATATATTATAAAGTAGACATTGATAGATTTCTATTAGAGCTTGGCGGGTTAAAAAGAAGCTGTATTAAGGACCAGCTAAGAGCATTAGCTCAAGTAATAGAACAAGATAAATCTCAATATATACTGTTAGATGAAGCTGAATATAATGCAGTAGCAGTATTGAGAGATGGAACAAGTGATGTTTACAGGTTAAACGATAGTTTCTATACATTATTAGATGCAATTGTAGACACTATGAGGGCCAAAGTGAGATTTGATAAGAGTGGATGGGAAGTTAAGTGTAGAGAACTTACATCTATGAAAATCAATGATAAACATAAGAAAATTTCACAAATACTTTTAGATGAAAATTCAGACAATAACAATAAATATATTGTAAACTATATTAGTAGTGATCAATTGTCACAAATTGTAGGGCGTCTGAGTGGAGTAACTGGTACAATAATAAAACTATATGCTCAGCAAATAAAAAGAGTAATATTTTGGAGAAATGATAATACTCTAGGAATACAGTTGCATAATGGGGAGTTTATATGCTTCGACTGTAACCCTGAATATTATATAGGACTAGAAAAAATAATGTATACTGGAGGTTAAAATGAGAATTGCAGATCAGTTCTTAGATGATGACTATATTGATACAGGACCTAAACATAAAGATAAGGCAGGAACTGAGAGTAGAGAAGTTGAATACATATATAATGGTATTGAATTTCCTACAGAACAGGAGATGCATGAATATATGCAAGAAAATCCTCCTAAACAAGTAAGGATCATTGAAGATGACTTAGAAAAACTTGAAGAAGATATGATGGCAAAGGATTATATGGTTTATTGCATTAAAGATAATGCGAGATTGTACTTGTCTAAAAGCCGTAAAGCACCATATACATTTCAAGTAAATGAGGCTAAGCGTTTCACTGAGAAAGCAGCTAAGAAAGCTGCATATTTTGCAAGTAAGAATGGTGTTAACCATTGGGAAATAATAAGCATAAATAAAAAATAATAAAACATAAAAGAATGGAGATTTGACTTACTATGAAAAAGAATAGCGGAAAGATGGTAAATAATGTAGATGGAAGAAAGAAGTACGACATCTTAGAAGAGAGCACAATGGGAATATGTTTGCTTGGTTCCGATATAAGAGGACTTAAAGCAAATAAAGTTGACATTAGCAAGGCTTGGATAACCATTATTGACAAAGAGCTCTACATTGTAAATATGAGAATACCTGGTTCCAGCATTGTAAACGAGGAAGGAAAGAAGCAGAATCCGAACAGAAAGCTTCTTGAGCATAGAGAAGCGCTTGATAAGATGATAAAGCGCGTATTTAAGGAGAGGTTAGCTATAGTTCCTCTTGAATTATCATTGAATGAAGATGGAAAGCTGAAAGTAACTGTAGGTCTTGGCAGAAAGAATCCTGAATATGTACCTCCTGTAAATAAAGCATTTAACGGAAATAAGAGGTTTAATGGCAATAATGGAGGAAAAAGAAGCTTTCATAAGAACCAGAATAACAAGTTCCATAGAAAGGGTTAACAAGGAGTGATACTTTATGATGCAACCTTTGGATAGGTCATATTCAATGTACATGGGTTATAAAATAGTAACATCAAGATATGTTAATACTAACTTAGGTTGCATTGTAAAAGTTGTAAACATACTTCCTGTGAATGTGAGCCAGTATCAATGGAATAAATGCAGACTTCTTATGTATGAAAACAATAAAAGCTATTTTAAGACTAAGAAAGAAGCTATGGAATACATAAGACTGAGTAATGGATAGCATTGACAAGAAATGGAGGATACCGTTATGAAGAAAGTTATATTGGCACTTGTTGGAGTGTCAATCATAGCAAGTTTAGTTGGTTGTGGTGCAAAGACAGATAAAGCCTCTGTATATGAAGGATATACAGAGTTTTTAAATGGAACAAGCTCTGCTAACTATAGTGTAAGAACAGAAATATCAATGAATAGCAATATATATGGTGAAGATTTTGCTATGAGTTGGGATAGCACTGATAATATGGGTAGAGTGCTATCAACTGGAGATTTTGCAAGTGAGAGAAATGTAAAAGCAGATGCACTTGAAAACAAGTACGAGGAAAAAATAACAAACTACGTTGTGGCAGGAGAGAGATATGCTACCTACGATGGTACAGCTTTCTTTAAAACTCCAATAGAACAGAATCCTAATTTGAGACTTGGCATATTTAACGTAATGTCTCAGATACTTGCAGATGATGAAGTATACACAAATAGTGAGGAATATGATGGTCAGAAAACAATAAAGGCATCTGGATATATTGATGGACCATTTCTTCCATATTTATATGACAGTGTAAATATGACTGGTTTACTTGATTTCAAGTCAAGTACTGACCAGAATATCAAAATGGAATATATGCTTTGGCTTAATAACAAAGATTATAGTCCTATAAGACTGTCTGTAAGCATTACAGGAATGGAAGGAATATTCGGAGAAGTAATATCTGGTATGCAGCCTGATAGTGGAAGTATTAACACTAAGGTTAATAACTTTTACATAAACTATTACTTCAATGACTTTAATAAACTGACTAATATAACATTACCTGATGGAGCAGCTAATGCAACTGAGACTTCTGATATAGATAGTCTTAGCATAGGTGCATTACAGGGAGATACACTTGATACAGAGTCTGACATGGAAATAGAAATAGCAGGATTTAAGTTTACTGTGACAGATGCTTGGGAAACAGTTGATACACTTGGAGGACTTGTAGGATATGACGGAGTTGCTTCTGACGGAAAGTCATATCAAGCAACAAAGTTAAAGTATAAGCTGAGTGAGTCCGATATAGAGATAATGAATCCTGTAAATCAGACAGTACTTGTAAATGAGTTGGCAGGTTTAGGTGTAGATACTACTGGAATGATACTTGAAGATGGAACAGTAGATACCACTGTATTGAGTAAAGCTGTTACAGACTATGATAATACCAATGGATATGCAAGTGTTTACATTGAGAATGGCTCAGCTCCATATGTAATGTCAACTAAGGGAGACACTAATAAAGAATATAAATTCACTGTATTTGGTGGTCAGGACTTCTTAAGATTTGTAATAACAACTGATGGTTCAGAGTTATACAATGATTATTATAATGAAATCATAAGTAAGATAGCAGACACATTACAGTATTCAGCTCCTGTTGTAGAGAATGTACCTGATGAAACAGCTGAAAGCACTGAAGAAACTGTTGATGAAACTCAGGAAACAAGTGAAAGTGCTGAAGAGACGACTACTGAAACTCTTGTTGGAACATTAAGAAATCCTTATGGTGCTAAAGAAACATTTAGCATGAAAGGAATAGACCTTAGTTCTGGTAATGTAGTAAATGAAAGCGCTGTAGTCAACAATATAGTAACTGATGAACTGTTAGTTGAGCAGGCATTGAAGCAGTATGGCTTTGAGACTGACGGAAAAGCCGGTATAGTGAATATAACAGTAACAGTAGATAAAGTTCAGAACACTGAAGGAAGTAGTGCAGACTTGATAATGAGTTTGAGTTTAGTTGACTCTGACGGAAACAATATTGGAGAGCCATTAAATGATGGTAAGCCTCTTGAGAAAGAATATGCTGATAAGATAACATTTACTCAGGATGGTGAATCTAAGACAATAGCATTTGCATTTGAAATGACAGATGACTTTAGCGAAGAGGAAGATTTACTTAAGATACAGTACAATGACCCTGATTTGGGTAACAGAGATATTTATGTAAAACTTAAGTAATAAATATCAAGGCTGTGTTTGAAAGAACACAGCCTTTAGTATATAGAGGAGAAGCTTATGGCAGAAAAGAAAAACTCTATATTTTCTAGGGCAGTTAACGGAGCAAAAGCTGTTAAAAACTGGTGGGATGATGATTCATCTCTTTTACCTGGTAGGAGACAGCAAATAATGGAAGAAGTCAAAGAAGCTAATAGACAAAACTCTGAGTTTAGAGAAAAAGTAGCTCAAAGTACTGAACAAAGAAACATAGATGTTATAGTTCAAGGCGAAATTGCAGCAGAGAGGGAGCATCAGCAATTTGTACAGAACTTAAGAGCAGCTGAAAGGCAATTTAATGAGAATGCTACACTAAAAAATGTAGCAAGAGACCAGATGAAAAATGAAAAATTGATTCAGAAAATAGCTGCTGAACGTCAGGCACAGAGGATAGACGAGATAAATAAGACAATGATAGAAGAGGAGTTTAACTTCTATAAAGTTGCACCTCTGTTAAGAGATGGAGAGACATTAAAGAAAGCTTTAGATGTGGCTGGTTGCTTAGAAAATGTTGAATATAAACTTAACTATGACGGAGCTACTTTTGTAAGACTAAGTGATGATGCTTGTGATAATGCTTGTTGTCACTTCTTGCAGAATATGCGGCTTGAGGAATATATAGCAAAAACTAAGAATGCAGTTCCTATCATACTTGGATACAGAAATCAAACATCCTTTAGTGTTGGGTGTTTAATATATGACAAGCAGTTTGGGTTTATTCTTATGAAAAATGATAAATATGCTCAGACATGGCCAACAGATGCTGTATATGAGATATTTAATCATGGGTACTTGCAAGATAAGCTTGGTTTTACAAGAATAGCTTTAAGTAAAACATTCATGAAGTTGCCTGTTCCTTGTGCATTATGTATAAATGTTGAGCATGGTGTAGAAACAGAAGATGACGTTCAGATGTTTAGGCAGATGAAAGAAATAAATCCACAAGCAGCTCAGAGATGTTTAAAAGCATTAAATTATTTCTTGTTACCTTCAACAGGACTTAAATAAGGAGGTTAAGCTGGAATGTTCGACAATAAAAACAAATTAAAACCTAAGAAAAGCTTAACAAGTGGTCCTGGTAGTGAAATGGATGCAATAATGCTTCCTTTAATACAGGGAACTGCAAAAACATTAAATGCAGCATCTAATTTGATTGGTTTCTCTGGGTTTGGGTTAACAATACCAATAGGTTATGGTATTTCAATCACTATAAATCCAAGTATGAAGTTTTTAGAAGGTTGCAATACTGCTGAAGAAACTTGGATCTGTAGAAAGTTGATAGATGACGGTGGAAGTCTAGCTATGACAATAAATTGGTTCAATTTTGACATAGCGGATAGTCTATTATACTTTAACAAAGAGTTAGGTTTAGTTGTATTTGCAAGACCTTTAATAGATGGTATTGACAATGTAATGTCTGCTATGCAGCAATCAGATATGAAGCTTGCAGAAACAATAAGTAAGTTTCAGCAAGATAACGACGCTATAATGCAGCAGTCATATGGAAGTAGAATATATACTCAATTATTTAAGGCATTAGATGCATTTATGAACTCGATGCAAGGAGATTATGGCATAGAAACCACTACTGTGCTGTGGCCTTTAGTGCCAAACTACTTCAATAACTGGTATTACAGTGGAGTTATTCGTAGAGGTACTGAATAATATTAAGTGGTATATTTTTTAAATAATAATTAAACAAGGAGTTAAAATGAAAGTTTATTTGAATGGTATCACAGGATTGGAAGATGCTTTCGAGTCATTGTTAATGAGCAAGAGGTCTTGGACAGAAGAAAAAGCAAATAACATAAGAGATTTAGTATATCGTACAACAAATAGGAATGGCAGTATAAGAGAAGATGCAGATCCTAATGATGTTGAGAAGCTCATGAAAAAGATTGAATCAGTATGTGAGTTTGGTAAAGAACATATAACTTTGCTGAGGTATATTGATTTATCATTTACAGTAGAGGGATTGCATAGAGCAGGTCAGGATGACTGGGATTCACATGCTAAAAGATTCGATAACAGAATTATTAGGGCAAGCACAAGACTTGCAAGATTTGGAAATGAGAAATCAGACTTTTATAATGGCAAGATACTTACTACTGATGAAGCAGTTGAGCATCTTGGTATAGAGTTGCCTAGCGAGATAACAGTTGATGGAAAGAAGTATGTGCGTTGCATAAATGGATATGTGCTTGATGAATATAAAGATGACAATGACGTACTTCGTGGATTGTACATACTGAGCATTCCTAGTAACTTTATATTTAAGGTTAACTTGACAGAGTTTGCACATGTTTATAAGTGCAGAAATGAAAAAACACATGCTAATCCTGAAGTCAAAGAGCTTTGTGAAAAGTGTGTTGACGCTTTAGAGTCAACATATAGCATGTTCAACAGAGAATTATTAAGCGAGATAGAAAACTAACAGTAGAGCGGAGTGAAAATGAGAAAAATTATAGTCTTGGCGTTGGCTATGTCATTAGCATTTAACAATACTGCTTTAGCTAATGGTTATACATCAGCTTCAGAGGTAAGTGGTGTAAAAAGCAACGAAGAATATATAGGTGGCACTGCTGATTATATATTAGGAGCTCATTGGAAAGATGCTCCTGGTGGTTGGCAGTACCTCGATGAAAATGGAAATCCTATATTAGGATATTTCAATGACATTACAGGAGAATTTTATTACTCTGGAAATAATGGTTATATTATAACAAATGAATATGACATCTATGGTCAATACCATGACAGCAAAGGAAAAGTTGATAACTCTGGGTATAATTATGATAGGGCTAGATTTGAAGCCCTATCAGCAGAGTTAGAGGCAGGAAATAATATATATTTTGACACAATAGTTGAATTAGATGACTTTATAGAATATTATGGTAAGTCATATAATTTAGGTAAACAGCTACTTTCTTTCAAGACTTTTGTAAAAAAGAAATATAACAGTAAATATGAAGTTATAAGCACAAAATATTTTATAAATAACTCTTTAAATACTATATATAACAGAGATCAAGTAATACTGAAAATGGATGCATTATTTCCTGAGGGTTTAGTTGGAAACACTGTTGAAGAAAAAGTAAACTTTGCATGTGAGCTTATAAAAAGTAGGTTTAAGCTTGACGAGTCAGATTTAAACAGATCAATGAAAGATGCTCTTGACATGAAGTCTGGTTGCTGCTGGCATGTTGTAAAAATAATGCAGAGGCTATTAGATAGAAGTGGCATTGAATATGAGATAATATCTGGTAAAGCATATGGAAATAATCATATATGGTTTAGGATAAAAGACGAGAATGGAAATTGGATATACAGTGATCCAACTTTTCACGTAAATGGGTTGAATGGGTATTCGGTTATAGACTATAGAATATATAAGGATAACTATAAAAATTATACTTTCTTTTGATAGGAGCGTTTAAATGTTAGAGGAGTGTACAAGATATAATATTATAAATGACGTATTGGAGGATTGGGAAGGCTGCAATAACACATTATTAGGTGTGAGTGTACTTGAGAAATCAAAACAGGCTATGCTGGAAATTGATCTTGATAGAGTTTACGCTGATACACCTGATAAAGCATATGCTGTATATAAAATGGCATTTGAGACTGAGATATTGCCTAAGTATAAACTCGGTGTAGAACCTGATGATTCAGTAAAATGCTTTATGCAGAATACTAATAAGATTTTAGATGAACTTTCAGACTATATGTGGGAGCCTTTAGAATTAAAGAAAGCTCGTAAGAAAAGAGAAGAAATGCTTGAACTAGCTTTGCAGGCAAGCAATATTGAGAATCCTATATCTCCAAAACTTGTATCTTTTAGAGCAAAAGCTAGTGAGTTAATGCACGAGTTAAAAGAAATAGAAGTGCAAATTGTAAATAGTAAGAGCATTGTATATTTTTATAGAAGTCACGATGAAATTTTAAAAGACTTCTATGAAATAATGGAGAAAGCAATAGAAGAATATGACTTCATATGGTGTATAAATAACTCGCTAATAAGCACTGAAATGCTTCATAGTATAAAACACGCTAGAAAACCTTCTACATTAACTGAGAGAGATAAAGCATTTATAAGAATGCTTGGTATTAGGTTAGCAGATGTAGCTGAAAATAAAGGCATTGGAACAGAGTTTACAGAACATTTCTCTGAGTTTGAGCAGTTTATATTTGAGAATTTAGATTAAATTTTTGGAAAGGTATTGACAAAAAGTAAGAAATGTTGTATAATATGTAGTGTAAGGAAATTGAATAAGGGCCTGTCATGGTTTCGACTGGGCACGGGATAAGTAAGAAGCATGCAGTTGTCGCCAATGAATAACTTTAAAAATGTTGGCAAACAATAAGGTTCAATCAGAGACCTGCTGCTCTGGCAGCGTAATTACCAGAGATAAGGTTTTAAGAAATGCTTGTGTATGCTACGCTTAAAACTGTAAGGAAATACACTATATACTCGAAAGTGCAGATGTATTGAGTATGAAAAAATAAATCTGACGTGCTAAACGTATGGAGGATTGCCAAACCACCAAGCGTTGGTATGTAAACAGTAAAAAATGGCTAAGCATGTAGAAGGGACTCTGAATGTGTTTAGGACATGGGTTCGACTCCCATCAGGTCCATTTCAAAGCAAATAGGAGCCTTCACTACTAAAGTGAAGGCTTTTATTTTAGCATTGTGTAGTGTTGGAAAATAAAAATAAATTTTATGGGAGAAATAAAGACATGAGGAAAGCAAGGGTAGTACTTTTAACTTCGCTTATGTTAGCAAGTTTATCTGGATGCCAAGTTAAAACTGTTGATAACTCTGCTTATGTTGGCGTTGCTGAGGCTTATGATTATTCTGGTATGCGTAATAATGACCAAGTATTCAATGCTGAAGATGAAAAACAGAATATAGACAGAGGAGTTTATAAGGATAGCATTAAGGATCAAGCTATGGCTGATGGTGTTCCTGAATATCCTGAAGAAACAGAAGAAACAGGAGAGGATGAAGAATATACTATTGTTGGTTCTGTGACTAATAAGAATCAGAACATAAAAGATGATGAAAGCAGTAGTGGAAATTCTTCAAGTTCTGGAAATAGGAACAATAGCAGTAATAATAGCTCTAGTTCTGGTAATAAGAACAATAATGAGACAAAAGCTCCAAATAAAAATAATACATCTTCAATAGATACTAATGTATCAAATGCTAACAGTGAAGATAAAGATAAGAATACCAATAAGACAGATGACGATGATAACCCAGAGAAAAGAAAAAATCCTGCATCTATGGTTATAAATGGAACAAAGTATAATGTGTATATAACAATAGATGGTTATTATCGTGGCAATACTGCATTACGTAGACTTAACTCTTACAATAGTAAGCATTCTGTTGAGTATGACATGAACTTACCAAGTGGATATGAACCAGTAATAGTTCAGTTTAATGTCTCAGCAGATGAAAAGGTACCTAATGACGATGCTATCTTAATTCCAGAAATACGTGTAAGAAACGATAGCGGACAGAAGTTTGAAGATGATGGAGAGATGCCTACTAGAGTTAGCGTATTAAGAATGGGAGACTATAACGACGAGAATAGCTCTACCAAGAGTTACGACGCAGTATTTGAGATGCCTGCTGACGAAGATGGTTTCCAGTTGATATTCGGTTCAAGCTCAGGAAATACATATAGGTTTAAATCATCATCTTTGGATGACATAGACGATTAAGCATGAAGAAAACAATAATAGCTGGGTTAATAATATCAGTACTTAGTACTTGCTTTCTTATACCAAATATGAAAGTGCATTATACATCAGATTATGCAGAAAGATACTATAATAGAGATTTGTTAGCTGATGTAGTAAATGATGTAACATTAGGAAATATAGAAAATCCTATAGAAATAGCTGATGATACATTATTAGGAAATTTTGGTATAGACAACAAAATGTTTGAAACATTTTACGGTATTGAGTCATCTATAGAAAACTCAATAGACACATTTATAATAGTAAAATGTAAAAATAAAAATGAAAATGAAGTTGCGAATCTTTTCAATGATTACAGGCTTAGAATAAGTAGTAATAACTCATTGAGAAATATTGATACAATAGATAAAGCTATTGTAGAGCAGTCTGATGAATATGTAATATTCTCTATGTTAAATGATAACAATAGTGAAATAGTTAGTCAGGCACGTAACTTATTACCGTAGACTTGAACGAGTTTAGTGGTGTCACCTACTGCTAAGCGTCGACGGTAAGAAGGAGGATAATGTGTAACAGCTTATCCTCCATTTCATCTTTTTATTAGGAGAGATGTGCATGATAAATAAATATAAGTTACGAATATTGTGTAATGGTGACAATATAGAGGAGTGTTTAAAAGTCATAAGAGCAGGAATGATAGAGAATACTGATACTGATGATGCTATTAAGCAATCATTAGAGCAATATGGTTATTACGACCATTCCGGATATTTTTATGATATAGCACAATCAAAGCAATTTAAAATGTATAAAGTAGCCAATGAAAATTGTTTATACAATATGAGTATAAGAGTAATACCTGAGGTGGAAAAGTAAAACATGAAAGTATTGACAGCAATCTTAATTAACAAAGCAACTACTTATGCAAAAGAACTTAACAGTGAATTCGTTACTCCTGAGCATTTGGTAGATGTTGCATTAACGACCAGTGAGTTTAGAAAGATGCTTGATGAATCTAAGTCTAATCCAAATGAGGACTTGGATAAAATCAAGGAGTCTTTGGACGAATACTTAAAAGAAACTGCGTTACCATCAGATAAAAGTGTTGATCCTGAGCCGAGTGATTGTTTAATAGCTGTACTTGATTATATGGATACAAGTTTATCAGATGTAGAACTTACGTTGAGAGATATCATACTTCAGCTTTCCTTTGGTGGTAGCGAAGTACTTGCAGATATACTTGAAAAGTATAATTTTTCATCTGGAGTCAATGGAGATAACATGGATGCATCCTTTGATGAATCAGATGAAGGTGAAGAGGTACATAATAATAGAAATGCAAGAAACACTGGCGGTCAGATAAGACCTATAAATCTTATTCCTGGAATGTGCCCATTACTTGACGCAGAGTCTATAAAGCCTGAGAATTGGGAGTTACACAGACTATATGGAAGTAGACTTAAAGAATTAAATAATTCTGTTGTATTTGAGAATAAGAGCATGTCATTGGGAACTATATACAATTTTAAAGGGGATTATAGTGACCTTGCTGAGCGTGCTGTTGAGATTGATATAATGCTTAGACTTGAGCATGTGATGGAGCTTGATTTACTGCATGTAGTGCTTAATAGACAAAACGAAGGTACACTTGGTTCTTTGATGTTTGGCATTGATGCTGTACTTAAGGACTTTAGAGAAGGTGTAGCTGGGCATGACCATTTCTTTATATTACTAAAGAATTTCAATAAAGCTATTGATATAAACAAAAATATGGTAGAAAATATACTGCTATATCTTGGTAAGAGCAATAATGGAAATAGCGAGTGCATAGTAGGGCTTGCAGATACATCAAAACTTAGTAAGGAACTATTCAGATACTATGGTGTATCTGATATGAATTTGCCTAGTGACAAAGAAATTTCAGAAGCTATCATAGAAAATTCATTTAGTGGCTTCCATGACTATAAAACTGTACATGATGTATTGTTTGAGACATATGGAGATACTTGTGGATTATACATAGATAGTTTAATGGCTGACTTGCATAGAAAAGAGGATAGACTAAACAATGTAAGTATAATCAGTTTAAAAGTAGCAGATGCTTTATCAGATAATACGACATATAAAGAGGCATTAGAAAGGCTTAGTAAAAAGGAAGAGAGCAATCTTAAACTTGAAGATAAGCTTAAGAAAAATGTATTTGGGCAGGATAAAGCAATAGATTCTGTATCTAAGTATATTAAGATTGCTCAGGCAGGTTTGGGAGACAAAAATAAACCTGTAGGAAGCTTCCTGTTTGTAGGGCCTACTGGTGTAGGTAAAACAGAATTGGCTAAGCAGCTTGCTGATACACTTGGATATAAGCTGTTAAAATATGATATGAGCGAATACTCTGAGTCGTATACTGTATCAAAAATGATTGGTTCTCCTGCTGGATATGTGGGGTATGGAGATCATACTATAGTAGATGATATTACCAGTAATCCTAAGTCAGTAGTACTTATGGATGAAATTGAAAAAGCTCATCCTATGATATATAACATTTTGTTGCAGATAATGGACGAAGCAATAGTTACAGATAGACAGAATAGGGTTGGAAAGTTTAATGATTCTATTCTGATTATGACAAGTAATGCAGGTGCAGCTGACTCAAAGAAGCAGGGTATAGGCTTTGGAAATGATGACTTTAACAAAGACGGAATGAAAAAAGCTGTATCAAACACATTCACTCCAGAGTTTATAGGTAGAATATCATCTATAGTAGAGTTTAATGCTTTAGATAAAGAGATGTGTCGTAGTATTGTGAATAAGGAGCTGCGACTAATAAATGATAGACTTAATAATTCCAGAGAAATAACATTGAAATGGGATACTAAAGTCATTGATTTTATTGCTGACAGTGTAGATACCAAAGATAGTGGGGCAAGAGCTATAAATAATTACATAAATAACACTGTTACATCTATGATAAGCTCCTACATAGTTGATAATAACATAGAGAAATCAGAGATGAATCTAAGTGTTGTAGAAGGAGGCCTTGATGTGCGATAATATAGGAGATAATTTATTATTGCAGTTACTAATGATGGGCGAGCTTGACAATGATAAGAAAAACAAAGAAGAGGAGGAAAATGCTAATGAGCAATTCTCTAAGGAAGCATGTAAAGAAAGGTAGTTTAACTGCTTTGGCTATTTTATCTGCTATGTCTATGTGTATGCATGCTTATGCAGCAAGTGATGATGAGGATGACTTGAAGGCTATAAGCAAGGTAACATTGGATGTAGACTACCGAATACTGTCTGAGGGTGTAGAACTTACAGTTGAAAGTGGTAGTAATCAGTATACAGTAGATGATTATTACATCTATAACGAGCCTGAAGAGGAATGGGGTTCATACGACTCACCAGAAGTGTACATTGAAATATCTGCAAATGACGGATATTACTTCAATAAGCAATCATCAAGTTATTTTAAGATAAACTTAGATGACGGTGATGATGACGAGTACACTAAGACAGCTAGGTTCATATCAGCAGATAGAGATGATGATAAGCTATATATGGAGTTGTTGATACTTTTACCTCCTAGAAATGGTAAGCTTGGAAATGCTTATAACCTTAGCTGGAGTGATTATGGCGTAGCTCATTGGGATAAAGCATATGGAGCTAACAATTATAAAGTAACTCTGCATAAGAATAACAGCAAGATTGCTGATGTTGAGACAAAAGATAACAGATATGATTTTTCTGAGACAATCTTCCAGAATGGTACTGGAAACTATAAGTTCAAAGTAAAATCAGAAAATGCAAGTAAAGATGGAAAGACAATTCAGAGTTATGAGTTTACTGTGGACGATGCTGCGTTACAGAGAATAAATGTTTATAAGAACAGCAACAAAGGTTCTGGTGGACCTGGAGGTCCTGGAGATACCACTCCTAATCCTGAAAATAACATGAATCCTATTGACCCTAATGGATATAAGCCGAGCAATGACCAGATGAACAACTACATGGGTGGACCTGGAACAAGCGGTTTGGCTAAGGGTTGGATCAAAGATGGGAATAATGGTAAGTGGTGGTATAGAAATGATGACCTTAGTTGGACAAAAAATAACTGGCAGAATATAAATAATGCTTGGTATTTCTTTGATGAAGCTGGTTGGATGAAAACTGGTTGGCAGTTCATAAATAACAAATGGTATTTCCTTGATCCTGTAGATGGTTGGATGCACTCTGGATGGATACTTGATAATAATAAGTGGTATCATACAGATGCAAGCGGAGCAATGAAGACAGGTTGGATATACATAGATAATGTATGGTACTATATGGGAGCAGATGGTGCTATGCTAACTGGATATCAATTCATAAATGGAAATTGGTATTACTTGAATGAACGTACAGACCTCCAGAATAAGAAGTTTGGTGGTATGTATATAAATGAAACAGTACCAGATGGAAGATATGCAGATGGTACAGGAAGAATAGCTTAAGAGAGGATAAAGATATGAACTTAGTTGAAATAGTTTTAAGTCAGTTTAAGGATAGTGATGGCAGTTACATTTTCAAAAAGTACTTTGAGATATCAAAAGATGAACTTGATAGATTGAGAGAGGATTACTTTTCAGAATTCAGTAGCGTTGACGAAATGATTGACGAGATGGATGAAGATTTGGCTGCTCAGGTATACACAGAGCTAATCATGGAAGGAAATGATGTTGACATAACAACAGAAGGAGACATATCATATGATACATCAGTAGATGGTGACGAGGAAACATACCCTGACGATGATGACTATGACTTTGACGACTTAGACTATGACGATGAGGATGACAACGATGGGTTTGATGATCTCGACGCCTACGGAGATGACAACTTTGACGACTTTGATGAGGACAGGTAATAGTGTAAGAGCAGACGATATAGTTTATATGGTAGCTGTGATTAAGGATTCTGGCAAGGTTGCAGGTTTTAGATTACTTAGTACAGCATTAGAGAAAACAGTAGATGTGTCTTATAACAAGTTGCTTACTTTGCTTAGAAATGGGTACAAGGTAAGCAACTTGTGCCTTTTAAAGGATAGAATAAGAGCATTTAATGAACACTGCGGGCTTGGAAGGTATAGTCAATTAGACATTAGAGGCAGACTTGTTGAGCCTAAGATGTCAAAAGTTGTTCTTATCAAAGGATATGGAAACAGTAATAGCTTGTTAGTATATAACAATGAAAATTGTAATATACAATATGTTCCAATAGAAAGTATACAAGACATATATAATTATGCAGCAAATTTAGTAAGTATAAACGATGATATAGAAGTATCGGATTATGAGATAAGAAAAATAAGCTTAGGAAATTCTGTAGAAAGCATAGAAAAGAGAAAAGTAACATTAGAAAAAGATTTGAGTTTATCTGAGTTAGCGTTACTAACAAATGAAAATAATATAGAATACGAAATAAACAATTGTTTATGGGTTAGAAAACTTCATTATTCTAAATTAGACAGAATACGTTTTGGAAGAACAGTTCATGGAATAGATAGTAAAGCAATAGAGAGATGTGAATTAAAAGAGTTAGATTTAAGTAGCATTGGTATTATAGAGTCAGAGGCTATATGGGATTGTAAGATAGGCAAGTTAATAATTGGTCCAGCGTGGTATGTTGGAGCAAATACAATAAATAACTGTGAAATAAGCAAGCTAGAAATAGCTGATGGATGTTATATAAATAATAATTTATTAAATAATTGCTTTGTTAATGAAGTAAGACTATGTGGTAATAGTCCAATGCTTAATAATAGTATTAGGAAATTATTTAATAATAGTGAGATAAAGTATTTAATGCTTTCATCTGAAATAGAAAGCAATAAGTATGAGAAAATAAGCAGTATGGTTGGAAGTAAGTCTCAAATAATACTTGAATAGAAGTGGAGGCAACATGTAAAATGAAAAAGAAAATCTTAATGGTTATGCTACTAGCTACAGTTGGATTGACAGCATGCAGTGGTGGTAAAACACATGAGCAGAAGTTGGAAGAAGCTAGACAAGCTGGAAGTGAAATTGCTGAAGGTATGTGGTCTGCTGACGAAGTTGAAATCACTCAATCATCAGATGAAGGAAAAAATCTTGGTGCAGTTGTTGGAGAGGATGCTCAGAAATTTAAAGCTGGGCATGAATATGTACAAGCTAATGAAACTGAGGCTGCTGAAGGTGAAAATAACATCATAACATTTGTTATTGATAGAAGAACAGGATTATTCCATAGACCTGACTGTGAAGAAGTTGATAAAATCACAACTGTAAATAGACAGAACTTCTATGGAAGTAGAGATGATGCTGTAGCTCAAACATGGCAACCTTGCACAATATGTAAGCCATGATAAAATAAAATACGGAGGATAAAGACATGGGTTGTGAGAGTCTAAAGCGAGATGAAAGAGATGTTGGCGTAATTGTTAAGCACTTTAAGCGTGATGAAGTAAAAGATGCTTGTACAATGAACTATCTATACAAGATACTTGCTATAGCTGAACACACAGAAACCAAAGAAAAGCTAGTTGTTTACATGGCATTATACGGAGATAAAAAAGTATATGCAAGACCTTATGATATGTTCTACAGTCAGGTTGATAAAGAGAAGTACCCTAATGTAGAGCAGACATACAGATTTGAAAAGTATGGTAACCAGTGAATAAGTAATTAACTTAAGGGGATGGTTGAAAAAGCAGTATAGTGAAGAAAGGATCTGATAGACATGAACAATAGTAAGAAAGTGAAAATGAAAAAGACTTTAACTGCAGTAATTTGCTTCCTGATGGTTGCTCTAATGGCTCTTAGCTGTATAGTTCCAGCATTTGCTGCTGAGAATGACGCTGGTGCTAGTTATGGACCCTTGAAAGACACTAAATGGGTGCAGGAAGATGGAAATTGGCGCTACAAGATGGAAAATGGTACTTATGCAAGAAGTGCTTGGATTAAGTACATAACAGATAATGGTGATGAAAGATACTATGTAGATGCTAATGGAAACATGGTATGTAATGACTGGGCTAAAATAGATGGTAAGTGGCACACACTTGGACCTGATGGTAAAGTTGTTACTAAGACATGGGTTCAGAGAAGCAACGGTGATTGGATTTGGAGCGATGGAAGTGGAAAGCTAACCAATGGATGGGCAACTATAAACGGAAATGAATATCATTTTGACTCTAATGGTTGCATGGATACTGGTTGGTATCAGGACGGAGATGCTTGGTATTTCCTGAATGACTCTGGTGAAAAGTATTATGGCTGGGTAAAACTTGGTGATGACTGGTATTACTTAGACAGCGAGAATGAAGGAAAAATGGTTACTGGAGAAAAGACCATTGATGGTAAAAAGTATCTGTTCAGCTATACAGATGGCGCACTAAGATAAGAGTAAAGTTTATTTGTAGGGGATATATCTAGCATATATCCCCTTTTTTATGCCTATAGATATTATGTGGTAAATTATAATTTTTATAAAGGAGTTTAGTTGTGAAGTGCTGTTATAAATGTGAGAACAGACATACTGGATGTCATTGTACTTGTGAGGCATACAAAAGTGAAAGAGAGGAACTTGACAGATTAAATGAAAAAATACGTCAAGAAAAAATGTTAATGACAATTCAACATGAGGTTGGCATGCCAGCACGGTCATACATAACTGGTAAAACAGTGCGCAAGAGAAAAATAGGATATTGACGTTAATAAGGCGGAGGAAACATGGAAAAAGATAAGAAAGAACTTGAGAAAAAAGCAGAGGAAATGTTAGAGAAGGTTAAAGACCTTGAGCCATTAGAAAATACTGATGGTAAAAAATTTAAAAGCAGAAGGAAAAAGCCTAAGAAAAAGAGAGTGAGGTTTATTAAGCCTATTGATAAAAATACATCATATCTAGGGTGCGTTTGGTATGGTGTAAAGGCTTATATAACTGGTGTACTATCTTTGATAGCAATTCCAATGAATATCGTAGGAGCATTAACAGGAGTGTTAGTGTGGCTATTAGTAATCGGAATGGCAGTTGGAGGAATAGTTTATAAGGCTGTATATCCTGAGTTAGTAAACTCTAGGGAAGTTGCATATGATGCACTGGCTAATATGAAAGACAGTGATTTTACCATGGTAGCTGACACAGAGATTTATGATAAAGACGGTAATCAGATAGGTCTTATCAATTCTGGACATTTTGAATACGTTGATATAAATGATATCAGCATGAAAATTCAGAATGGATACATAGCAGTTGAGGATAAGAGATTCAAAACTCATCCTGGTTTCGACTGGATTAGTATAGCAAGAGCAGCTCTGGCATTGGTAAAGAACAATGGTGAAATAACTCAGGGTGGAAGTACTATCACTCAGCAGTTAGTCAAGAACACTTATTTAACACAAGAACAGACTTGGAGTAGAAAATTAACAGAAGTATTCTTAGCATACGACATTGAAAGAGTTTATACGAAAGCAGATATAATGGAGTTTTACTGTAACACAAACTTTTATGGTCATAGGTGTTACGGAGTAGAAGCAGCTAGTAATTATTATTTTGGCAAGAGTGCTAAAGATGTTGACTGGGATGAAGCTGCTATGCTGATTGGATTAAGTAATGCTCCTAGTGCATATGATCCAGTTAATAATCCGGAGGCTGCTTTAGAGAAAAGAAATAGAGTACTTGATACAATAGCTGAAGAAGGATATATAACAGATGAAGAACTTGAGATGTACAAGGCTAAACCATTAGATATCGTTCAGGAATATGCAGAAGGTACTCTTGAGAACTATCAAACAAGCTATGCTATTCATTGTGCGGCTATTGAATTGATGAAGAATGATCATTTTAAGTTCAAATACACATTTGATAGCTTAGATGAATATAATAAGTACGTTGAAGATTATAATAATGCTTATAATGATAAGAGCGAACTGATAAGAGCTGGTGGATATAAGATATACACTACATTAGATAGCAACGTACAGAGTATGGTTCAGGAAGCACTAGACAGTGGCTTGAGTAGATTTACTAAAAAGCAGGAAAATGGTAAATATGCTTTACAGGGAGCTGCTGTTGTAGTAGATAACCAGACAAATAATGTAATAGCTATTGTAGGTGGTAGAGGTGCAGATGACTTGTTTAACAGAGGTTATCTAGCAATAAGACAGCCTGGTTCATCTATTAAACCTTTGATTGATTATGCTCCAGCATTTGATACTGGTGAGTATTATCCAAGTAAAATAATGAATGACCATAAGTGGGAAGATGGTCCTTCCAATAGTGGTGGTAATTATCGTGGTAATATAACAATTAGAGAAGCATTAAATAGGTCAATAAACACTGTAGCTTGGCAGGTAATTCAGAATATAGGCGTTAAGAATGGACTTGACTACCTTGGAAAAATGGAATTTAGAAACATATCATTTGTAGATAACAGTGCAGAAGCAGTAAGTATTGGTGGATTTACAAATGGAACAAGAGTAGTTGACATGGCTAAAGGATTTAGTACTTTAGCAAATGAGGGAGTTTATAGTGATAAGACTTGTATAACTAGTATAGTAGCTGAAAAGGGTGGAGAACTCTACAGTGGTGATGAAGAAAAGACACAGGTATATGAAGAAGATTCAGCATATATGGTAACTGATATACTTAAAGGAACCATGGATGTTGAGTATGCTACTGGTAGAGGACTTGATATTCCTGGTCAGCAGGCTGCTGGTAAGACTGGTACAACTAATAGTAACAAGGATGCTTGGTATGTAGGTTATACAAGATATTATACAACAGCTGTCTGGATGGGATATGACACACCTCAGACAATGCCTGGAGTTTATGGGGCTACATATGCAGGTAAAATCTGGCAGAATGTAATGACAAAATTGCATGAAGGATTACCTGAGTTGGACTGGGAAAGACCAGAGACAGTTATTGAGTCTTTCTATGACCCTGCAACTGGAGAGAGAACAGATGTAGACACAGGAGTTAGAGATTTGTTTAGCACTACTGCTGATGCAAGAGCTGCTGAAGCAAGAGCTGAGCGTGAAAGAGAGGAATCTGACAATAGAGTAAAAGCTAACGTTGATACATATGAGACAACTAACATTAGAAATGTAGAAGATACATATAATATAGAAAGTAATTATCAGAATATAATGAATGAAATTTCATTAGTATATGATGATGACTTAAGAAAAGAGCTTGGAAATAGAGCAACAAGCAAGTATAATGAGTTAGTTGAAACAAGAAATAGCATGTCAGACGCTATAGCTGAATATGAGAAACAGAAGGAAGAGGAAAGTTTAGCTGCTGTAGAAAGTTCTGAGGCTGCTGCTGAAGAGGAAAGACTAGCTCAGGAAAAGGAATTAAGGCTTGATAGATTTAATAGAAGCATATCTGAAATCAAGAAAATGAAATATCAGCAGGATAATGCAGAAGAACTTGTATTAAAAGCGTATGACGAGCTGAAAAAGTTAGTAGACATGGATGAATATAATGATTTACTTAAGCAGTTACAGGATACTGAGAACTGGATTAAGACATTGCCTACTAAAGCTGAATGGGACAGGATGGAAGCTGAGAGAATTGCTCGTGAAGAAAGTATAGCTGCTTCTGAGGCTGAGAGTAGAGCCGAGGAAGAAAGTAAGAGAGCAGCAGAACTTGAGAGTATTCAGGAGAGCATACGTGAAAGCCAAGCAGCTGAGACAGGTCCTATTGGACCAGGCATGGGTAATTATGGTCCTGGCATGACTATAGGACCTAATGGCTCAAGTGGCGGACCTGGAACAGTATATCATCCAAAGTTTGATCCTACTGAGTCAGCGGCAGCAAGTACTGAGAGATAATACACTTGGAATAAATGAGTGTACCATGACGAATGGTACACTCAAGAAAGGAGTTTAAATGCAGACGAAAGCAGTTGATGGAGTCCAGGAAAAAATGGAAATAGAAAGTGGAAAAGTTGGTAATTTTGGAGCTAACATTAAGTCAAAAATTAGTGAACAGTCAAAGAAATTTTCGGACAGAAAAAAGAAAAAATTAGAGTCGGATGAAGAAGTTGACTTTGAGAAAGCAAATTGTATCAGTTTCACAAACTGGTTTTTCACGTTTTTGATACAAGACATTCCTATTATAGGTGAGATTGCATTGATCTTTTGGGCATGTTCTAAAAGAAATGCAGTTGGAAAGAGACAGTATGCGATAGCTCGCTTGATTTATAAGTTAATCTTTGATGCTATTGCAATAGCAATATTGATTGGAATGTTCATGGTAGCTAGACACTTTATTGATATGTTGATACAGTATATGGAAATGCTATGATAAAAGTGATAGTTGTATGTATCATGGCTGTAGTAATGAGTAGGCTTTTTAGTCTACTCATTGCTTATAGATTAAACATGATAGATGTAAACAAGACTTATGACATATTAAGACTGACTGAAAGCGAAGAATCATCAATACATGGAAGTTTATTTGGGTCATTGTGGCTAAGTATAATAGCTATACTATTAGTTGTAAATATAGCTATATTTATGGATATAACTGAAATAAGAGCACTGCTAATACTTTTTGTAATATTTTACAGTGTAAATATAACAGCTATAAAAATAAACTTTGGGGAGAAGAATAAAAAAGTACACTTAATAGTGTCTAGTATAGCAGATTTATTAGTAAATGTGCATATAGAAAAAAGTGACGAATTAAGTGAAGAGGTAGCATATAAACTTAAACAATTTGGAATAGCAAGTTATTTAGATAATAATTTACAGATAAAAAATAAAAATAGTCTGTATGAGTACATTAAAAGACTTGTTGAAGATGATAAAGACACCATAAACGCTACGTTAGAATGGTTAAAAAATGTTAATTTTTAATTTATTTTAACGAAAGGGTGATAGAATGGTGACATTAGAAATGGGTGAATGCTCATGAAAATTAACAAGAAAATTGCTATTGCACTTGTGTCAATGTGCTTATCTAGTTTTGGAAGTATCGTGGCTTTTGCAGATGTAAACCATGATATAGGTAAAGAAGCACTAAAGACTGTGGACGGAGAGACATACTATATTAGTGGAAAAACTGATGAAAACTCATTAAATAACATAAGCGTAAATGGAGGAAACGTTAGAATTGTTTTAAACAATGTTGATATGAACTTATCAGATTGGGTTGAAGCAATTAGTATAAACTCTGGAGCTAATGTTAATTTAATTTTACAAGGTGATAATAAAATAACTACTGGATGGGGTATTATAGTAACATATGGAAGTAATCTGAACATAAGCGGAGATGGAAGTTTAACTGTTTTAGCTAGAAATAGCTCAGCTATTGGAAATGTAATGTACGATAGCAGAGGAATGGGTAACATCAATATACAGGGTGGTAAGCTTGATTTAAAAAGTGAATACGGATGTGGTATTGGTGCTGCTATAGCTAAAGATGGTTTTGGCAAAGTAGGAGATATAACAATCTCTGGCGGAGAAATAAAAGCTGAAGGTTCAGAAGAATGTGCTGGAATAGGTTCTGTGAATGGCTCATCATTGGGTAATGTGTACATAGGTGGTGATAGTAAGATAGAGGCTAGTTCAGTGCATGGTGCTGGTATAGGAACTGGGACTCCTGATGATAAGGAAGTAAACTCTACTACTGGAACTATAACAATAGGTGGAGAGTCATCAGTTAAGGCTGTATCATACAGTGGTGCAGGTATAGGTACTGGTAACAATCAGGATAAATCAGCAAACATAAGCATAGACGGAAAAGCTAAAGTTTATGCGGAGTCATATGAGGCAAACTCAATAGGTAAAGGTTCAAATGCGAGTGCTGAGCCTTATGTGAATATATCAAAATCATCTGAGGTTGTAATGGTGTCCTATAAAGGTGATGCTGTAGCAAATCCTGATGGAGCTGTAACTGAAATAAAATCAACAACGGCTGTTATAAGCGATACACCATTGGTATTAAGTGGTGAGACTGGTAAAACTGTAGAAGTTACTGTACCAAAAGATGCTAAGAGTGTAGCCGTAAACTTGAAGAACGGAAAGATAGCAGGAATAGATGAAGAAAATACTACCAGTAACGGCACAGTAACTAAGAAAGAAGTAGACCTTAATAAAAATAAGAAAACAGAGTATGTTTATGTGTCTGTAAATGGTAATGATAATAACTCTGGTTTAACAAACATAACTCCCGTAAGAACCTTTGAAAAAGCTTATAGTATTGTAAAGAACAATGGAACTATCGTTATATGCGGTGGGACAATAGATATAAACAGAGTTCCTAAGCTTGGAAAAAATGTAAAAGTTACTATATCAGATGATAATTACAGTTACAATAAATTTAAACCTGCTGTAAAGATAAGCACAGACAATAATAAAATATATGATGACATAGTAATAGAAAATATCACTTGCATACTGGATGGAAAATATACATCTAAAGCTGTTGATAAACATTTGACTCTGAATACTAATCATATAATAAGAAATAAGAACCAAGTATTGAAGAGGATTGATACAAGTGCAATAGCTAAAAAGACAGGATTTACTGCTGGAATAACATCTAAATTTATAGTATAATTACAATCCCCTTTGCATTGTAAGGTTTCAAAAGCAAAAATCTTTATGTTAGGAGCTTTAGAATGCTTAGGGGATTAAAATTTGGAATCATTAAGTATGCTGGTATAATAAGTTTATGTGCTGTTATGTTTTGTAATAATACAGTATATGCTAATGACACAAGCTTAAGTGGACCGGCATATGACACTGAAGAAAAAGATGGGGCTAAAATAGAATGTTCTTTGGCTACTGGTTACAATCCGGAGCACAGAGAAATACTGGACAGATTTTGTCAGAAAATAGCAAGTGCAAGTATAGATGAACTTAAACAAGGGTTTAAAATAACAAAGAGCGTTGGAAGTACTGATGATTTAATGAATTACGTACAGATGATAAATTACATTGGATATCTGCCTAGTACGACATATATAAATGTAGATGACAATTACAGATATAAAGTCTTTTGGAAAATAGATGATACTGAATATGAGAAAATATATAATAGAATAAGAGAAACAGAAAGCAAATTTGATAGTTTCATATCAGGTTATGAAGCTACATTAGAAGATATAAAAGACATATATAAAAAGATAACATTTATACCTTATGATTATCAAGGAATACCTGGAACAAATAATATATACGGTGCTTTAGTTCAGAATATGACAAGGTGCGGAGGAAAAGCAATGCTTTTTAGAAAGGCATTGACAGAACTTGGAGTAGAGTGTTACACTGTGATAGGTTACACTGCAGATGGTGGGTATCACGCTTGGAACTCATTCAGGCTTGATGGTAAAATATATACTTGCGACTGCACTATGAGTAAAGCTTATAAATATACAGATTTATATAAATATTTTAAAGAAGATGGTTCAATGACTTTTGGTGACGGACGCATTATAGAAAACATATACTAGAGGAGTTTAATTGTATGGCAGCAAGAGAGTTACCTGATGAAATAAAAAATGATCCTAAATATTCAGAATTATTGATGCCTGTTGACACTAATATAACATTAGAGTCTGTAATACTTAGCGAGGAAAATAAAAGTAAAATCAAGAGTTTTATAAATGAGCTTAGAGCTAGAGACTTAATAGAGAAGTTTGGGCTTCATCCAATTAATAGAATACTTATGTATGGGGATTCTGGTACTGGTAAGACATATTTGAGTAAAGCTCTGACAAACTATTTAGGATATACAATGCTATATGTAGATATAGGTGCTGCTTTAAATAGAGGAAATGTATCTGAGAATTTAACAAATATATTCCAGTTGGGAAATAAATTAAAATACTGTGTTATATTTTTGGACGAGTGTGATAGCATAGGCTGGAACAGAGAAGGTACATCTAGAGAAAGTGGTGAGGTCAGGAGATCAACAAATAACTTATTCCAGTTGATTGACCAGATGGATAAGACAAACATACTGATAGGTTGTACAAACATGTTTATGATGCTTGATCCGGCATTTACAAGAAGATTTGACATGAAAATGCAATTCTTCAGGCCCAAGGGTGGAATAGATGGCGTTGTAGAGAAGTTTCTAAAACCTAGGTTTAATCTGAAAAGAGACTTTGATGAAAGTTATAACGACATAATAAACAGAGAGTTAGACGTTAGCTATTATGCTATACAAATTGTTGTTGAAAGAGCTATGAAAGATGTAATCATAGAGAACAAAACAGAACAAGATGAATATTGGATAAGTCAGACTAGAGTTTATAAGATGCTTGCTGATTTGGCTGGAGTTAAGCCAAAATGTTTAGAGATGGCTTAGTTGGAGGGTACGCATATGAGATTTTTAGGTATCAATGAGGACGGAAACCTGATGTACTTTAATGAAAGTACAGAGGCATTCCTGATAAAAAATAACATTAATAAGAATGCAAAGTATAAGTTTAATAAATCTGATATAGTTGTAACAGTATGCGGTAAAGATGTGTATAGAGTACATCAATACGATAAGGTAACATTTGAAGCTGATGGAAATATGCTAGATGAACTTAAAGATAACTGGAATAAAGCAGGAAAAACTGTTAAGACATTCAGAGATATAAAATATAGATCATTCAGTTATAAGCTGTTTGAGCTTGCAAGCAGAATTAGAAGAATAAAGGACAGTGAAGGTGGCAAGGTAAGCTATAAGACATTGCGTGAGGCATGTTTAAAGGGTGCTTCTGAGGGATTTGGGGCACTTGAGTTCATGAATGGTATCTACAGAAGTAGAAAAGGTTTCAATGTTTCAATAGACATAGACAGTATATACGAAGGAAATGATAAATACTGCATAACTGATGTTAATCAAGCATTAGACACTCTTGAAGTTAACATAGATAATCACGATATAATAAGTGGTTTAAATGACAGGATATATAAAGTAGATGCACTATTGGATTTAGGAAGTGACATTAAGTACGCTAAGATTATACCTGTTATTATTAGAAGTAAAATTGATTTTAATGAAGAAGAAAAAACAGTTTGGATTCAGCCTAGATACAGAGATAAAAATGAGATGATATATGACCTTAGAAAAATCTACGATGTATCTAAAGAAATGGCATTAAGAGGCATGGAAGGAAAATGATGGAGCATTATCAGTCTTATTTAAGACAAATAGGAGAAGAGAGTATTCATCTTAGTAAAGAAGATGAGCTTATGTACATTAAAGAATACCAGATGTATAAATCAAAAGAGGCATTGGATATGATTGTCAGAAACAATCTTAAATTTGTTATACATATTGGTAGTAAGTACATCAAGAGAAGTAAAGACAGTATGGATATAATAAGTGCTGGAAATGAGGGTTTAATAGCTAGCATTAGTAAATTCAATGCTGATCTTGGACTAGATTTTAGAACATTTGCAGGTAAGTACATACAATCTTATATATTAAGACATCTTGATAAAGAGAATTATACACTTACAGCACAGGAAAAGCAAATGAGAAGAAGTTTGGGCCCTATATTGTATGATCATGACCCTAGTGGAGAATTTAACTTCTCTGATTATGAAATATCTGTTATAGTTAGTGAAGCTATAGATAGAGGTTTAGTTTCTGGGTTTACTCAGAGATTGACTCCTGAAAATGTCAAGATTATGCTGAATAAATGCAAGCCTCTTTCTATATATGCTCAATATGGAGAAGAAGGAAGCATGCTGTCAGATGCTATAGAAGATGAATATACATCTAATATGCTTGATGTATTGGAGAGAAATACAGTAGTAGCAGCAATTATAAACAATACTAATCTTAGTGAAGCTGAGAGAAAAGTAATAATAGGCAAGTATTATAATAATGATACATTACAAAAAATTGGAGATGCACTTGGAATAAGTAAGCAGAGAGTTGATGCAATTCATCAAGCAGCTCTAAAGAAAATGAGAACGTCTGCAGGACTTATAGGTGCACGTGATGTATGCTTGATATAATAAAAACACGGATACAAAGGACAGGAAAGCTTACATTAGTACTTGCATTGGTAATATTGTCATTCTCTGTATTAGTATTTGGTACTTTAGCTAACATGCTAGTTTATATGCTTTACATGATAAAGCTATTTGACTATGACACTGTAATATTGATTGGTAACATAATGAGATATTCAGCTGCATTAGTTACATTAGTTTATTGCATACTATGTGTCATAAATGGTCAATGGGATTTGAACTATAAGCTTATAATAAGGCATAGGCTTGAAGATAAATACTATAGCAAAGAGTATGATGAATACACAGAAAAGATATATAAAATAAGCATATATGAAGGAAAGAAATACAAAGAAATAGGAATAATTGACTTAATAAAAAGTTATGACCTTGAGAAGAAAAAATGCTTATTTTGTAAAATAAATAATCATATAATGATGATTAGGGATTTAGATATAAACAATCTTGAAGGTGATAGCTTAATAATAAAAAGATATAAATACATAGGGAAACAATTATTAAACAATTCAAATTTGTATGGTTACGAGTATGTAATTGATAAGTCAAGTAAATCAAATGTTATGCCTGTACAATATTCTGATATATACTTTAAGAATAGTATGGAGCATAATGAAACAGATATAAAAGACTCTTTTAAAGAGGACATAAATGAAGGACTTGTATTCGTAAAGAAAACAGTTGTAACTGTGGGTTTACTGGCTGTAACAATATGGGCTGGAAGAAATGTGCAAATTATAGGGTATAAAAACGTAGTAGAGTCAAATGGAACAATAGTAACAAGTGTGAATAACGGAGTTAAAGTTATATTTGACAATAGTGATGATACTGTGTTAATGCCTAAGATAAATACTCAACTTGCTCAAATAAAGCCTGAGCTATTGGAATATTTCAATGAAAACGGTTGGAAAATAAGAATAACAGATAATTCTGAAATGGATCATGGTTTTTATTTTGGATCCATTGGGAATGGAAATGTAAGCGGTGCAACGTCATTTACATATAAGTACATAATCATTCCTAATAATGAAGATGACATAGATGCAAGTGTAATACATGAGATGGGACATGTATTAGACAGTTGGAAATATACAATGACATCTGAATGGCTGGATATATACAATAGAGAAAAAGATAACTACGTTAGGGAATATGCAAAGACAAATCAATTTGAAGGGTTTGCTTGTGCATATATGGAATACGTAATAATGCCTCATTCATTAAGAGAGAGGTGTCCAGACACATTTAATTTTATAAATAACATAACAATGGAAATGGAGCGAAAATAAAGTGCATTACAGTAAAGTTGCAATAGCGTGTGTAATGCTGGGGACAGCAATAAGTATTAGTGCTTGTGGTCATAAGGAAAAAGTAGATGCTGATTTTGTAAATAGAATAACATATTTAAACAGTGCAACTGACACTTTTAAAGAGTATAAAATCAGAAAGAATAGTGATATAAACAATAAGATAGATGGATATATACAAGATAAAGTTGACGAAGAATTTCCATTGACTATAAATGTTGGAGAATTGACATATGATTTACAGGCTATACTTGATGGAGTGCTTGTAAAATACGATGGATATAAACTTAACTGGGATGGAAAAACAAGAAATTTATTTGGTTTCTTTGATAAAGAATATGTAGAACCTGAAATAATAGTAAGCAAGCATTATGAATATGAAGATACACTTGTTGATATACAGAATAGGCTTAGTGAAAAACTTGTAAAAGCAACAAGACCAAAGTTTGAGTTTAATGGTTCTGGGTTAAGTGCTTTAGATAACGGAAGTACTGGAATAGACATAGACATAGATGGAATAAAAAATACATTTGTAGAGAAAGTAAATGCACATGAGAATGGAGCTAATATAGCTGTAGAAGAAGTTGTTACTTATAGTGATATAAGTGCTGACGATATAAATGAAATAGATACTAAATTATCTACATTTAGTACATGGTTTGCAAATACAGCTAGCAGAGGTGGAAATATTCATGTTGCTGCTGAGAGAATAAATGGAACAATCTTAGCTCCTGGTGAAACATTGAGTGTTGATAAAAAGATACTAAGTAGAAATGCGGCAAATGGCTATTATAAAGCTGGTAGTTACTTAAATGGAAAAACTGTACAGACCTATGGTGGTGGAGTTTGTCAGGTGAGTACTACACTATACGGAGCTATATTGAGAGCTGGCATAGTTCCAACTGAGAGATATGCACATAGTATGGCAGTTACATATGTTCCATTGGGATTGGATGCTGCTATTAGTGAAGGATACAAAGATTTAAAAATAACTAATACATATGATAAGCCAATATATATCAGAGCAAGTTCTGGCGGAGGACAGCTAACATTTAGTATATACGGTAATAGTAGTTTGGATGAATACGACTATAAACCAAGAAGTACAAGCAGTAAGAATGGCTTAAGTGCTGATAGTTGGTTGCAGAAGCTAGATAAGTCTGGTAATGTCGTTGAAGAAATACATTTATTTAAAAGTAACTATATACCTCATACATAATTAGAAAGGAATGATTGACTTGTATAAGATTAAGAACTTTACTGGAAATGATGACATAAAAGTGATTGACTCACTTGGAGCATTTAAGGTTATAGAATACCTTAGAGATTTAAGTGTAATGCCTGATAGTGCTATGATAGCTTACTATTGTGCTAAGATGAACGTTAGAAAGAGACAGGTATTATGTAATCTTCAGGCATCCCCGATAACTACACAGGCTGGCGCTATGCAGTGGATGCTTGGTGACGTGCAGAGTAATACTGGAATTAAGGGTGCAGGAGACTTCTTAACAAAGAGTTTAAGAGGCAGTGTGACTGGAGAGAGTGCTATAAAGCCTGAATACACTGGCTCTGGAATATTGGTATTGGAGCCTACCTATAAGCACATATTGCTTTACGATTTGGCTGATTGGAACGGTGGAATGGTTGTAGAAGATGGGTTGTTTTTAGCATGTGAATCAAGTGTTAAGCATAAGACAATAATGAGAAACAATCTATCATCTGCTGTTGCTGGTGGTGAAGGGTTATTTAATCTTGGATTGATGGGACATGGCGTTGTAGCTTTGGAGTCATACGTTCCAAAAGATGAACTTGTTGAGGTTTATTTGGATAATGACGTAATAAAAATTGATGGTAACTACGCTATAGCATGGAGTGCATCCCTGGATTTTAGGGTTGTACGTTCTGGTAAGTCTTTGATAGGCTCTGCTGCATCTGGTGAAGGACTTGTAAATGAGTATAGTGGCACTGGTAAAGTGTTGTTTGCACCAGTAAGATAAAATAAGGACGATATGATATGATTTATAACAATGAGGAAATAAATTATAACAGATCAAGACATTTTATTATCACTAAAAGAAAGAAGCCTATAAGATTTAAAGACATGAATTTAAAGTCATTTGACTATGAATTTGTTGATAGTGAGAGCAGTGCAACAATATTTGATAGCATGACTGAACTGATGATAGTTCTTGATAAACTGTGTAAAGACGGTGAGAGTGGTATCTGGTATAAAGAAATAGATATCATGGGTGATGTAGATGAACATTTATATGTATATGTGTTAGACTATAAGATTAAAAAGTACGTTGGATATAATACAGTTAAGAGGCAGCCATTCTTTACACAATATGTACAGAAAGCATTTAAGACTTCTAAATTATCAGAGATAATAGAGTTCGGTCTTGAGAAAATTCCTAAAGACTCATTAAATGATTTAAAAATCATAGATTTAAAAGAAGCTGACACTGAGTATAGTAGAATATATCTATTTTTCAATAGGAATGAGCGTGATAAATATGATATGTGCTTAGATAAATGGTTTAAGTTAGCTGATGATGAGGCATTTAAGAATTTTACGAACATAATAGACTCTGCATTAAAAACAGATTCAAATTCTGATATATTCAAGAGAGAAGTATTAAAGCTTATAGGTGCTAGGAGATACTTAACAGGATATTCTGACTCTAATAATCAAGAATTTACTAAGAATGCTTTGATAAATGTCTTTTGTAAACTAATAGCAGTTAAAGTAAATCCTCAATATAACAGTATAGAAACAATGCTTTATATTGAATGGTTTATTAGGAATAAGCTAATGACAGCTAGCGAGGTAAGGTGGCTTATAAAAACTAAATGGTTTAGCAAGGCTTCAGAGCAGCTACAAATGATATATCATTTGTAAGCATATGGAGGTGAGTAAATTGTACAGGATAGAAAAATTGATATATGTAAAGATAAGTGATAATCATATACCATATATCAAGGGGTTAGTAGTAAGTGGCCCAAAAGGTGGAAAGTATTGCTTAGATGAATTTAATATAGGAATATTAGCACTTCATATGTATAATATGAATAGTGGACAAACTACATTAGCAGTTAATAGGCTTTTAAGAGAGATTGGAGATAGAAAACTCCCTGTAGAATTTATAAGCAATCCAGATACTTCTATAAGAAGATTTGGTACACCCTTATATAGAAAAAGTGGCATGGAATATACTAAGAAAATAGCAAAGGATGTTGTTATCTAATGAAATTAGACATGGACATTTACACAGATGGCGCTTGTTCTGGAAATCCTGGTCCTGGCGGTTGGGCAGCTGTATTGCTGTGGAATGGGTGTGAGCGTGGCATATGTGGAAGGAAATATGCAACAACTAACAATGAAATGGAACTTACAGCTCTGTATGAAGCATTAAAGCTAATAAATAATAATGGAATGCATTTAAGAATTTACACAGACTCTAAGTATGTATGTGAATGCATAAGCAAGAAATGGGTGTTTAACTGGATTAAAACAGGACAAATACGTAAGAGACCAAATGCAGAGCTATGGTTAAATGTAGTTGAACAACTGAACAGGTTTACTTATACTTTTCATTGGGTAAAAGGGCATGCTGGTAATAAGTATAACGAGATGTGTGATAGAATGGCTGTTCAACAAAGAGATTTAGCAAAAATGGAGGTAAAGTAAACATGAACTATATGACAATAACTCACGAAGATATGTTAAACGGTTATGGTCTTCGTGAAGTGCTCTGGGTTGCAGGGTGTGAGCATCATTGTCCAGAGTGTCATAATCCTGAAACATGGTGTAAAGATGCTGGAAGTAAGTTTGATGCAGCAGCTGAGAAAGAGCTTTTTGAGCATCTAGATAATGACTTTATAGATGGTGTAACATTCAGTGGTGGGGACCCGTTAGCTATCTATAATGTGGATGATGTCACTAAGTTATGTAAAAAGATACGTAAGAAGTTTCCTAATAAGAGCATTTGGTGTTATACTGGATATTCATATGAGGATGTAAAAGACTTAGAAATAATGAAATATCTTGACGTATTAGTAGATGGAGAGTTTATTAAGGCAAGATATTCACCAAATTTGATGTGGAAAGGCTCTGATAATCAAAGAGTAATCAATGTAAAGAAAACTAGAGCAAGTGGTGAAATTGTTCTAGAAGCTTAAGTATAGTAAATGATGTTTTTATTTTAGTAAATAAAAGCATTAAATAAAATCAAGAGAGGAAGAAGGACCATGAATTTCATAATGAGTAATCTAACAACAATCATTTTGGCAGCTATTGTTGTAATCCTAATCATAGGATTGCTTGCATCTGGATATGTGAAAGCTCCACCGAATAAAGCTTATATCATATCTGGTTTGAGGAAGAATCCTAAAGTATTGATAGGACGTGCTGGAATCAAGATTCCATTCCTTGAACAGAAAAATGAACTTTGTTTGGAGCAAGTAACAATAGATGTAAAAACAGATGACTACATTCCTACGCTTGATTACATCAATGTTAAAATAGATGCAGTAGTCAAGGTAAAAGTAGCAACTGAAGGAGAGCTTCTAGAGAGAGCTATGCAGAACTTCTTGGATAAGACCAAAGAACAGATTGCTGCAGACCTTCAGGATTCCCTTAAAGGTAACATGAAAGAAATCATTGGAACAATGAGTTTAAGGGATATAAACAATAATCGTGCTGAGTTTGGTAACCAGGTTCAGGAGAAAGCAACACCTGATATGGAGCGTTTGGGTATTGAAATACTTTCATTCAATATTCAGAACGTGGAAGATAGAAATGGTTTAATCGAAGATATGGGTATGGATAATACAGCTAAGATTAAGAAAGATGCTGCTATTGCTAAGGCAGAGGCAGACAGAGATGTTGCTATAGCACAGGCTGAAGCTGATCAGAAAGCTAATGAAGCAAGGATTGCTGCTGAGACTGAGATAGCTAAGCAGAACAATGACCTGGAAATACGTAAGGCAGAACTCAAAATGCAAGCTGACACTAAGAAAGCTGAAGCTGATGCTGCTTATAAGATTCAGGAGCAGGAACAGCGTAAAATTATTGGTGTTAAGGAAACAGATGCAGCTATTGCTAAGCAGGAAAGAGAGATTATACTTAAGGAGAAAGAGGCTGATGCTCAGGAGAAAGCTCTTGACGCTGAAGTAAGAAAGAAAGCTGATGCTGATCTATATGACAGAGAGAAGAAAGCAGAAGCGGAGAGAATAGAAAAGCAGAAAAAAGCTGAAGCTGAGAGGTACCAGATTGAGCAGGAAGCTCTGGCACAGCAGAAAAAGGCTGAAGCAATCAGACAGCTTGGTGCTGCTGAGGCTGAGGCTATAAGACTTAAAGCTACTGCTGAAGCAGAAGGTATGGAAAAGAAAGCTGAGGCTTATAGAAAGTATAACAACATGGCTATGGCTGAACAGCTTATTAAAATTCTTCCTGACATTGCTGGAAAGATTGCAGAGCCTATGGCTCAGATTGATAAAATCACTATTATTGGTGGTGGGTCAGCTAATGGAATAGCAAGTGTGACAGATGCAGTTCCTGCTGTAATGGCTAAGCTTATAGAGTCAATGAAAGAGACAACTGGTGTAGACCTTGCAGATATTCTTAAAGCAGAGTCATATGATGCTAAAGTCACTAAGAATGTAAATTTTAAAGGTATTCCTGAAGGAAATGCAGATGTAGCTCCTGTAGTTGCAGGTGCAATAGCAGATGCTGTTGTAGATAAATTATCAGAAAATGAAAAAGAAGATGATAACAGTGTTGATATGAAAGAAAAGACAAGAAGGAATAAATAATATACAAGGGAGGAAATTTATGAGGTTTAAGAGTTGAAAGGAGAAACAATGTTAGAAGTTAAAGATCTTAACGTAGTCAAGAAAGACGGAACTTTGCAGGAATTCGACATAGATAAGGTTAAGAGAGCTGTAGGACTTAGCTCTTCTAGAGTTCTTGTAGACCTTACTGATGAAGAATGGGACAAGTTCCTTGACAGTGTTGAGCAGTCAGCTATAGCTCTTGCAACAAAGAATGGAACTCATGAAGTTGACATTAAAGATATGCACAGCATAGTTGAGAACAATCTTGACAGCATAAATCCAAAAGTTGCTAAGTCTTATAGGGATTACAGAGACTATAAAGTTTGGATGGCTGGTATGATGGACAGTGTGTTCAGAGATGCACAGCGTATAATGTATCTTGGAGACAGGGAGAATGCTAATGCAGACAGTGCATTAGTAAGCACAAAGAGAAGTTTAATATATAGCTCATTAAATAAAGAGTTATACAAGAGATTTTTCTTAAGCGTAGATGAACTTCAGGCTATCAGAGATGGATATATTTATATACATGATATGTCTTCAAGGAGAGACACAATAAATTGCTGTTTATGCAATATAACTGAGATATTAAACGGTGGTTTTGAGATGTCTAATCAGTGGTATAATGAGCCTAAGACATTGGATACAGCCTTTGATGTTATAGGTGACATTGTATTAAATGCAGCAAGCCAGCAGTATGGTGGATTTACAGTACCTCAGGTAGATGAAATACTTAATAAGTATGCAGAGTTATCATATAAGAAATATTATAATGAAGCAATTGAACTGCTTGGTACTGAAGATAAAGACACGAAAGCAAAAGCTAAGGAATATGCTTTAGGAAAAGTAAGGCGTGACTTCCAGCAGGGATTTCAGGGATGGGAATATAAGTTTAATACTGTAGCAAGTAGCAGAGGTGATTATCCTTTTATAACCATGACATTTGGTCTTGGTACTAAAAGATTTGAAAAGATGGCAAGTATTGAAATGTGTAAGGTACGTGCCGGAGGTCAGGGTAAACCTGGATTTAAAAAACTCGTGCTATTTCCTAAGTTAGTATTCTTATATGATAGCAGAATACATGGTCCAAAGAAAAAGTGCAGAGATGTTTATAATGCTGCCATAGAGTGTAGTATGAAAGCTATGTATCCTGACTGGTTGAGCCTTGAGCCTGGAAGCTATGTTGGAGATATATACCAGAAGTATGGTAGAGTAGTAAGTCCGATGGGTAAGTGCAAATTAGCCCATGTAAAACGATTCGAACCATAAGTAGCTTATATGGGGTACATAAACAAAAGGTTTATGTGCTAACGGGTAGGACTTAGACGAGCTAATAAGCAGGATTGGAGGATCCTTTGAGTCTAAGCTGAGTCCGTGCTAAATAACTTGTTCTTAAATTCATTACTGGTATGGAGGATATAGATGACAACCATATATGTAATGAAAAATACTGAAAATGATAAAATATACATAGGACAGACAACAAAAACACTTGATAATAGATTAAAGCATCATAAAGGTCAAGTTGGGTATGATAAAAGTTCCATACATACAGCGATGGGTGAGATAGGTAGAGATAAATTTTATGCAGAGAAATTAGAGATTGTGCCTGACGATATTGCAGATGAAGCTGAAATAAAGTGGATGCAACATTTTTTAAATCTTGGTTTTTCATTATATAACGATAAATATACAGCTGGTAAATGTGGTGGAGATACATTAACTAATAATAAAAACCTTGATGAAATAAGAGAAAAGATAAGAAATAAGTGTCTTGGAGCTGATAATAGTAATGCTACAGCAATATATGTTATAGATACTTATACTGGAAAGATAGTGACATATGGATGCATTAAGGATTGTCAAAAAGCAATGGGTATAGAAAGACATGACATAATATGCAGAAGATGTAACGGAAAGATAAAGAAATTATACTTAAATAGATATACATTTAGGTACAGTAATGAAAGATAGGAACAGTTTAAATGTGTACAGACTATCGGTGATGAGTGTAGCCGAGTAGGGTTGGGATAAGCTCCAACTCCAAGCGGATCGCCTGTTGATGTGAGTGGACGTCACGGAGGGAACATTTAGTCGGTGCAGTTGGTGACAACTGATAAACACGTGTAGAGCATTTTTAAGCCCTTGGTATGAAAGGGGCGGAATGAAACCTGCTGATGAAGATGATAAACCAGTATTTATTGGAAGGTTTAACCTTGGAGCAATAAGTCTTAATCTTCCTATGATATTTGCAAAAGCTCATAGGGAAGATAGAGACTTCTATGAAGTTCTTGATGAATACCTTGAAATGATAAGGAAAATTCATAAGAAAACATATAATTACTTAGCTGAAATGAGAGCTGGCATAAATCCTTTGATGTTCTGTCAGGGTGGTGCTTATATGGGACATCTTAATCCTGAGGAAAAGATAGGAAAGATTTTGAAGCCTTGTACTTTGAGTTTTGGATACACTGCTTTAAATGAATTGCAGGAACTTTATAATGGAAAGAGCATATATGAAGATGGTCAGTTTGCTATAGATGTTATGAAGTTTATCAATAAGAGAGTAAATGACTTTAAGATTGAGGATGGATTGCTGTATGCTATATACGGTACACCAGCAGAGAGTTTATGTGGCACTCAGGTAGAGCAGTTCAAAAAGCAGTTTGGAATAGTTCACAAAGTATCAGACAGAGAATACTTCACAAATAGCTTCCATTGCCATGTATCTGAAGATATAACACCTACAGAAAAGCAGGATGCTGAAAAGAGGTTCTGGGATCTTACTAATGGTGGTAAGATACAGTATGTAAGATACAGAAGTGATAAGAACAAGAAAGCATTTGAGACTTTAATAGACAGAGCTATGAAGCTTGGTTTCTATGAAGGTGTTAACATGGAGAAAGATTATTGTGCTTCCTGTGGCCATAGTGGAATTGATTTTGAAGGTGGTGTATGCCCGATATGTGGTTCTAATGACATAGTACAGGCAAATAGAGTATGTGGATATTTGGGGTGGAGCAGGGTTCACGATAATACTAGACTTAATGATGCAAAGTTAAGCGAGATAAAAGATAGAGTGAGCATGTGATAAAGATAAGGGAGCCTGGTGTAGGCTCCCTTAAATTTAGGAGGAAACATGGGAGAAATAATAAATAACGTTAAAGTTACTTTAAAAACAACAATGCACCCTGTTAATTTTACTACGAGAGCAATACCATATTGTGGAAAACCTGAATATGTGCAAGTAGCAAAAACACCTGGCAATTTAGATGTTGTAACATACTTTAGAGATAAAGAGACTGGAACTGAGATTTGCATGCAGTTATGTGCAAGCAGCATACTTCATTATATGAAAGTTCATATGTATTATTATCATTATGATAAATGCTATAGGCATTATGTATATGATAGCATAAAAGATGTGCCTAAGAAATTCCAGGAACAATTAAATATATTGCTGACTGCATTTAATGTGTTTAATAGTGACTGATAATAATTGGGAATAGACTTTTGAATAAAATAACAAATAACTAATTAAAATTTTACAAGCTTACGATAATGTAAGTGTTTTGTAAGATTTAAGGTATTGAAAAATTACGATTTATGATGTATAATATGTAATATAGAGTAAGTAATAGTTTTGTGTGTTGCTTACTTATTGTAGGATTTCATAACACAAAAGGAAATGGAGAATACACTTAAATGAACAAGAGAAGTAAAATCGTAAGAACTCTCTTAGTTGCATCAGCTCTTATGAGTGCATCTGCTTTTTCAGCATTTGCAGCTCAGAACGGATGGGCTTATGAGGGAACTGATTGGTATTATTACGACAATGGAGATAAGGTTTATAACTCCTGGGAGAGTAATGACGCCAAGACTTTTAAGTTCTACCTTGGAGATGAAGGAAAGATGCTTACTAATACCATTGTTGACGATGGTAGTGGTCGTCTTTACTACGTTAACGAGGATGGTGCTCAGGTAAAGAATGAGTGGAGATACACTCATGAAGATGGTGAGGAGCCTAGATGGTACTACTTTGGAAGTGATGGTAGAGCATACGAGAGTGGTTGGAAAACCATAAACGGTTACAAGTACCATTTCACTGACAGTAAGATGGACTATGGCTGGCTTGACGAGGATGGTCAGATGCTCGATGAAGAGTGGGATGATGACACAGCTTGGGAGAGCGCTAAGTACTATGTTGGTGATGAAAACCAGGGTTGGAGATTTGAAAACAAGTGGATAGAGTTAGATTCATTTGATTCTGATAAGTATCCGGATAATGATACAATCTGGGTATTTATGGGAGCAGACGGAGCTAAGCAGGTAGATAAGCAGAAGCTTATAAACGGTGTTACATATCGTTTTGACGAGAATGGAGCAATGCTTAATGATTGGTACGTATCTGATGTAGCATCTGACTCTAACGCTAAGTATTATGACGAAGATGGTAAGAGAATATCAGGTAAGTGGTTCCAGGCAGTTCCTAGTGAGGAAATGAACAGCGAGGACCATGAAGATGACACTCTTAGATGGTTCTATGCTAACTCAAGTGGTAATGTTATCAAGAACACATTAAAGAAGATAAGCGGTAAGTATTATCTGTTTGACGAGAACGGAATAATGCAGACTGGATTTGTTATTGTAGATGACAATGACCACATTGTTGAGAAGCTTGGAGACGCTGAGGACGGATATCCTTCATCTGATGAAATCAAAGATAGCACTGGTAAGTTGATGTTCTTCAATGAGAACGGTGCAGCTGCTACTTCAAGAATAAGCATCGAACTTGAGGACGATACTTATACAATGAGGTTTAGTAGCAGAGGTGTTGCTGAGCACGGTGTAGATGACAATTACCTTTATGACCATGGTATTCTTCTTAAGGCTGATAGCTCTGAGGAGAAGTACAGTGTAGAAACTGTAGATGGCAAGGAGTATTTGGTAAATACTTCTGGTAAGGTTGTAAAGAGTGGTGAGTATAATGATACCAAGGCAGACCTTAAGTATAAGGTTGAGGGAAATAACACTGACGGTTACACAATAACTGTTGAGAATCTCGACTAACAATTCACACTAAGAATAAGAGCACTAGTCTTTAATGGGCTAGTGCTCTTTTTTATTTATAAATAAAAACTTTATTTTTTAATTTAGGAGTTTTTATGAACATAGTTAAAGATTTTAGACCATTACTTTCTGTACTGAAGGTACTTGGTATTAGGTATAACAATGAGCAGATTAACCAGATACTTAAGAAAGATATAGATATACTTAAAGTAAAGCAAGAGGATACTGGCTTAATAGATTGTAATAGCTTGTTAGATATGATTTTAGATAGCACTGATTCAGATTTTATGCCAAGAAGTATAGATCGTACTATGGCTTGTGAGCTTATAAAGATATCATATGACACAAGTAAGTTTGAAGAAGTACTTAGACAGTATTTATCAAAACTCGAGAAGAATATGAATTTAATCTCGAATGATGAACTGATGAATACAGCTATGTTTGTATGTATCCTTGATGATTGTATAGGGTATTGTAATAGCGGTGTTTGGTCAGGGCCTAACTATAAGATAAGTACACTAGAGACTAAATATAGAGCTCGTGTAATGTTCTTAAATAAAGACGCAAACTTTGAGAAAAAGTTAAATGAGCTTAAAGATGAAGATAAAAAACTTGAGATAGAGAAGTTTTACAAAGCAAGAGGTTATAAGGGATGAAATTTGCAGTTGGTAAAATGATACATGGCTATATATTAGTAGATTTAGACAGTGAGTCTACTGAAGTTAGCAAGTATTTAGGTGGAGATGTATACAACTATAAAAATAGAGAATTTATATTTGGCACTAAGTATGCACTGAGAAGCACAATGTCAACTGAGAGAGAATGCTTAGAAAAGACATACATAGTAAATGAGGCATGGGTGCATAAGAGTAACAGTGATAAGCTTATAGGATATAAGTGTTTACTGGCTGTTAAGTCAAAAAGTACTGGAAATGTTACTTGGATAGTAAGATATTTAACACTTGGAGAAGCTGTAACAATACATAAAAGGCATCCTTTTGCTAATGCAAAGCTGCGTGAAGGAAAGTTTGTAGCTAAAACTGAGTCTTTTGAACGTGAATATATGAATAGTGCTTCAGATAATGAGTTAAGTAACGTAGTAAAAATGGAAACTATACGTGATAATGCAAGAAAAGGCACTATGAATAAGAATTTAGATGTGTTAGAAGCAGATGGTAAAAATAAAACTGCTTGTAGTTTTATAAGAGACAAGATAAACAAGCGTTCTTTTGCATCAGGTGCGGCTGCATTGATAGTTGGATTTGCATTAGCAACTGCAGCATTTAACGTTGTGAATAATAACACAATGCTGCTGAATAGAACGCAGACAGTAGAAGCAAAAACATCACTGTCAAGTTTATATGATAAGCCTCCAAAAGATACAATGGGAGCTGCCATTAGGGTAAGTAATGCAGATAAAGTAACAATAAAAGACGATAAAGTATTTGTAAATAACATTTTCTGTGCTACATATGACAATGGTGTATTAAAAAGTGGCTTTGGAGAAACTATAGAGTCAATGGATGATTTTGGTAATCTTTCTGGAATACTTAAATCAAACATAGGAGATAAACTTGAAATAACAACTCCTCCATTTGGTAGGTCATATATAAAAAATGGAGACCTTAGAATAGACAGTATGAACATATCATATAAAGACGAGACAATATATAGTGCTACAGCTAAAGGCGGAGTAATAACAATAGAAAAGATAGATGATAGCAAAGTTAGTATGGTTGAAGCTACTTATTTAATAAGTATGCTTAGACAGCACGATAAAGAAGTGCAGATAAGAAATATGGAGGCAGAGTAAATGAGTAAAGTAGACATAAAGGAGGCACTTAACAATATATTTGGATATATTGAGCATATAAAGGAACTTGCTGACCAAAATGAACTTCTTAGAGATGAAAGAGATTCAATAAGTGAAGTGATGTGTGACTTAACAGAAAGTATTCACGAGATTGATACAAAACTTTACGATGCTGAGTTAATAAAAAGCATTATAGAAGAATACAACAAGCTATGCTGGGAAAGAAAGTTTAGTGTGGATGAAAACAAGCTTGCGCAAGCTATTATAGAAGTAGCTGGAAGAAATAGGGGAGACTTATTCAAAGAAGAGTTGAGGCAGTCATTCATAGAAGATGACATAAGAAAAATAGAAGATGACATTGATAAAGAAATGAAATCTAGCATAGAAGAAAAAGATAAGCAAGATAGCAGGCTGGTAGACTTGATATATAAGCCTAAAGATGAACCTCTTGGCAAGTTACCTAAGGATAGAATAATGAGTGAGCAAGAGTTTGGTTCAATAAAACTATAAATAATGAGGTGATAACATGGATGTGAGAGTGATATTTGCAATAGCAATGATGATATTGCTTATAATTGGAGGAGCACAGCAGATATACGAAGTTTATAAGGAAATAAACTTCATACCAGATAATGGAATGATACTTACAGAGAATGACAATGGAAAAGTAACATTACATTATGATAGTAAGACTATTGAAGATTTTGCTAAGCAGTCAGAAAAGAAGAAAACAGTTGTAATATACAGATATGATATACTTCAGTGCAGTATAAAGTTGTGCTTAGGAATTATGAGTATAAGCGTTGCACTTATGATTGGAGATTTGTTAGTATGAGATATTTCATAGAAGGAAAAGAAATAGTTGCTAATACTAAAGCTGAAATACTTGCAGAAGTATTAAGGGCATATATAAAAAAGAATGGAAAAGCTCAGTTAAAAGAAGGTGTAGCATACACACTTGATGTAAATGCTGCAAAAGATAGTCAGTATCGTGAAGCTGTTGATGGAGTCTGGGTGTGTTTAAGAGATACGGATTCAACATATGAGTATGACATAAATAATTTATCACTTGGGCTTAGCATTATGAAAGATACTGATGAAGAAAATAAAGAAAAAGTGTTAGAGTGGTTGCATTCGCAGTTAGATGTATGCGGAAACGTATTGATGCATAATTCAAGCATAGCTGGACTTGATGATATGCAAACTGAATTCATCAGATTTATCAAGGAAAAAGTATTTGAACCTTGGGTAGAAGATGATGAAATCAAGTGGGCTGAAAATGCACTGTATCATATAGCAGGTTCAGGACTTAAAAATGGCAGTGGTATAGAAATTTTAATAACTTGGAAAGTTTATATGTCACTTGCAGCATATGCTATAACATATTTGATTAAAGAAGGAATAGCATATGATAAAAAGAGTATGCTTGATGAAGATTTGAGAATGGCTCTTTTAAAGTGTGCTATAACAACTGGATTAGGAGATAAAAATACAGTAGCAGAAGCAAATGCTTGGTATTTGAGAATAAGATTTGTTTATGAGACACTCTATAGAGCTGTTGATGAGCAAATAGATTGGTGCGATATCATAATGAACTACTTAAAAGAACTTCAGGAAGGAACAGAAACAAATGAATGAAGCTGTTGAAGCAGCTAGTATGGTAGTAAATGTAATATTTATGGTAGCTGGCTGCGTTGGAATAGTATTTTACATTATTCATTTGACAACTTTATCTGGAAAACAAGCTAGCATAGAAAGAAAGCTAAGAACATATAAACTAGTAGATGGCATATGCTATAATGTTTGGAAAACAGAGCCTAAGGGTGGAGTTCCAATGTATAAATTTGCATGTAATTACTTTGCTAAAGACAAAGGATATTGCATTAAAGTTCCTGTAAGAGAAAATTTTGACGGTAGATATCATTACGGATACAGTACAAATGAGCCTCCTAGAATAGGACAGGATGTGGAGTTGCTAATAAACATAAAGAAAAAAGAGTACTATGTTAAAGATGATTTAGAGGCTGAATTCAAAAGTTTTGGCTTTTATTATAAATTATATACTGTGTTATTCATAGCATTTGTAATTTGTTTATTAGTAGTTAGAGCAATTATAAAAATGATGTTTGGGGTATAAGTATGAGAATGCTTTCAGTATCACAGAGAGAACAGTATAAAAATAAGAGAGAAGAACTTCTTAAAATAATTGAGCATTTTGAATATAAAGATATCAGAGTGTTAAGTTACTTTGAAAGTAAGGGTTATATCGTAGAAAGAAATCAGAGGGGATATATAGTGTATGGAAAAGACATTGTATTTAACCTGACTAAGAGAGGTAGAGACAAAGTAACTTTAGGAAGAACATGTACAATGAGAGTGAGTGTATCAAAAGATGATGTTGAGACACTTTATTCTATAGAGAACATGCCTTATAGATTTGAGAATTTCGACGGTAAGGCAGTAACAGTCAGAAACTATGACTGGTCAAAATATTTAGACTAAGGGTGATAAAGGAAAATGAACAGCGAAAAAGTTATTTATTACATAGGTATCGGTGAGAACAAGGGTAGTGGAAGAACTGTTGTGTGCGCTGAAGGACAAGGTGAGGACACAATGAGCTTCAGAGAAGTAGGAAATAACTGTAACATTGAGGAAGCATTAGACAGGTGTATTGCTAATATAAAAGGTATTATAAACAATAGGCCTGTAGAGTTCCACATTAAGAGTAATGTTCAAGACATTGTGGAGAAAGTAACTAACAAGTACATGATGGATGCAAGCATTGTTAGCGAAGATAGCGAGTTTAGTAGGTGTAACGGTGCTATACTGAAAACTATCTGTGGAGATAAGTCATATGAATACACTGCATTTTTAACCGATAATTATTACTACGGTATCGGGAAAAAATGTAGGAGTGGGTTTGAGATATTATAATATACAGTAGGTGGTTTTTAGAGCTAACAGTAGTAAAAATCACTGGTGCATAAAATAAAAATAAACGAGTGTGATCAAAATCCTGTTGGAAAGGATAAAAAGAATGGCTTCAGATAAAAATGAAAAAGTCATTAAAAATTTAGGATACATTGGTATGCTGTGTATGGCAGCTAATTATAGCATTGGATGTGTACTTGTATATTTCGGAATTGACTATTTATTAGCTGCTTTGTTAATGATTTTTAATACAGTAATGATAAAATTACTGTTAAAAACAAAGTTTTCTAACAAAGAGACATTTATATACGGCATAGCAAGTGAGATAGTACTTTACTTCTTGATGCAATATGTTATATATTTAGCATCCAGAAATGTAGATTTATACCATTTTGCACAATTTACCATGCTATTGATGGTAATAAATGGCATTGCATTAGCCTTATTTACAACATCAAAAGTTGTAAGACTTATTATAGGCATGACATATGTAATAGCAGCAGGAATATTTATAATAGCGGCTGTATTGGCATTTAAAAATTAAAGTTTATTTGTATAGCATAAAAAATATTAGCATTTTTGATTTAATGTAAGCATATAGAAAAATATATGCAAACACTACCAAAATATGTAAACAGCAAATCTTGCATTATAAAGTGTGGATGGTATATTTTAAAATTTAAGATTGGAGTAAACAATAATGGTTATTAAAGATAACACTGATACAACACCTAAAGGAAAAAGAGGAGCTCCTATAGAATTTGGTGATGACGCTGATGACAATATTTTTGACACACCAAATGATACAAGAACTCCAAAAAGAACAAGAGATATGCAGCGTAACATGAGACAAGCTGAGAGGAAGATAGACGAGGCAAGTGATGTTACTGGTCGAGCAGTTAATAGAGGATTAGATGCTGTATCTGACTTTGCAGATTCTTTAAAGTCTGATTATGACTCTGAAATGTCAGAGGATATGACCAGAACTGGAAGGTTTGGTTTTAAGGTTTATTTCTACATAATACTATTCTATGCTATGCTAGCTCTTGGTGGGTCAACGACGATGCTATTGGTAGCTGGCTTTGTAACAGTTACTGAAAAAGATAAAAAGCTAATAAGAATTATGCTATCAGGTCTGATTCTGTATTACTTCTGCAGAATCGGGTTTTACACAAGTGGTATGATTATAAACTTAATTGATAATTTACCATTTGTTGGTAGACTAATAAATGAGTTTGGAGACCTGTTAGATTTGATAGAGAACTTCTTATATCCTGCATTAGGTATAATTGGTATGCTTAGAGCAAAGAGTGGTAAAAGCTTTGAAATAAAGTGGATAAAGAACTTATTTTAACGAGAGGAGACTTTGATATAAAATGGTAACGGTTCAGAAGTATTTAGATACTTTAGGAAAAGTTAGTAGTTTAGCTGAAGAAAAGCAGCATAGATACCTTGGTAATGTGCTGTTAGATATGCTTGGTTATGATGGGTTTGACCCTGAGCAGGTAGATATTGACACTAAGCTTGGTGATGACTGCTATAACTATAAGTTAGTAAGCGACAAGTTTGTGGTTTTTGTTAAGTTTGGAGCGGATAGAGCAAAGTCTGACATAGCTGAGATTGATGGTAAACCTGTAATAACTTGTGCTATAAACGGAAGAAAAGTTTATATGGCATGTAAAAAGTACAATTTCAGAATAGATACTGATATTGAGAATACTGATTACATTAGTATTATAGAAAGAGACAATGCAGATAATGCTACTATCAAGAATATTGAGGAATATAGCAATAAGATAAGTAGTGTAGCTAAACTTTTGGCTGATGTGTACAATACTGGAGAGATTGATGATGCTTTGTTCGATGTAATGGACATTGGAGAAAATCAGAGAAAGGCTATAAGAGAAGCCTTTGAAGTACTTAAAGACACCAGAGAGACAGTAAAACATGTAGATGAAACTCCTTCTAAAGATGACTTTGACTCCGATTTTGAAGAGGAGAATACAGCAACTGATGTAGCAAAAGAAGAGGATGATGACCTTTTTGATGAAGAGCCTATGGACTCTGGAAGTTTCAGAATACCTGATGTAGATAAGCTCTCTGCTAAAGAGGAGAAGAAGCCTGAATACGATGATGATCCATTTGCTTAAACAATAAAAACATAGAAAGGTAGTTTGTTAACATGGGCAGAGGTGGTAGTTTCTCTGGAAGAAGTGGCGGAGGCAGAAGCAGAAGTAGCTTTTCAAGTAGAAGAAGCTCGTCAAGTAGGAGTTCATTTAGTAGAAGTTCTTCAAGAAGCTCTTCTAGTAGGAGTTATAGACCATCAGGAATGTCATTTGGTGGCTCATTTGGTGGCTCATACGGAGGCTTTGGCAGTCCTTTTAATAGTCCTGATAGAATGTACAGAAATGGTAGTAGACTTACACAGTCATTACTTAATGCGTACTTAGCAGCAGGAATAGCCGACAGAGTTAAGAGATTAACTAGTGACGGTCAGTACGAGATAAGAAACAAAAGTGCATATACAACATACAAAGAGAAGGAAAAAGAAGCATTATCAGAAGCTTCGTCAAAAGTATCGACTATAGTTCAGGTAGCATTGATTGCAATTATAGCAACTATAATGATATTCTGGTTTGCTGGTATGTACCCTGTAGCTAAAAAGTTAGACTCAAGTAAAGTTAATGCAGTTAGTTCACAGGAACTTATCATAGATAATCTCGGTTGGCTGACAGAGGATGTTGGAGATAAAGGCATTGATGAAGTAGAAGATGCACTTGATTATTTCTATAAAAAGACTGGTGTTCAGCCAATGGTAGTGCTTTCAGATGGATTGAAAGACATTCCTGGAGTAACTGGAAGTAATGTAGAAAGTCAGATGAAGAGTTTATATGCCTCAAAGTTTAATGATGACGGGCATTTGATATTCTATATGGACTCTGAAAATGGTGCTGATAGCTATGATAATATATACATTTATGCAGGGTATGCAGCTGACAGTGTAATAGATAATTATGCACAGAATGTAATATATGATACATTCGATTATTACTTCTTCGATACAGCTGTAGATGAATACGAACTTATAGCAAAAACATTTACAAGCAGTGCAAATAAAATAATGAACAATACCGGTAACATATTAAGAATGATTGCTTATGGTTGCTTAGGTATAACAGTAGTAATAGTTTTAGTAGCTGTTGGAAAGGTAATAAAGTCTAAGAAAGAATTAGATGAGGCTGTAGCTGAAGCTAATGAAGAGTCTAGTAGAAAAGCTGTTGAGGCTGAGTATGAGTCATATACAAGTGGTTCAAGTAGTAAATCATCAGATAATGTTGGTGATTACTTGGAAGATAAATACAATTAAACAAGATAGGAGAGATTAACAATGGGATTTTTTGGTAGAGCTATTGATGTTGTTAGAGCTGAGATGAATGATCTGATTAGCAGAGTAGAGGATCCTGCTAAGCTTGCAGAGTTGAGCATTACTGATGCCAAAGAGGCTTATAATAAGCTTCGTAAAGACAGTGTAGAGGTTATTGCTAACGCTAACTCTGTGCGTAAGAAGATGGAGCAGGCTAATGCTGAGGCTATGAAGTGGCATGATATAGCTAAGAAAGCTTTGACTGCTGGTAATGAGGCTGATGCTAAGGCTGCTCTTGAGCGTGAGAACAAGGCTAAAGCTCAGGCTGTTGAGTTTGAGAGCACCTATAAGGTAGCTAAGGCTGAGGCTGACAAAGTTCAGACAGCTCTGCAGAACCTGAGAGCTAAGATTGACAAGGCTGAGGATCAGAAAGACATTATCAAGGCTAAGGCAACAACTGCTAAGATTAAGAAGCAGACAGCTTCTGTTGACTTCGGTGGTGCTAATGGCATCATGGATAAACTTGACAGAATGGCAGACAAGGCTGATCAGGAGTTGGCTGAGGCTGACGCTATGGAAGCTATGAATGCTGCTGAGTCTGCTGATATGGATGCAGCTGATGACCTTATGAGCAAATACAATAGTGGTGATCCTGCTACTGAGGCTTCTTTAGCAGCTTTGAAGGCTGAAATGGGCATTCAGTAATAAGTAGGTTTAATGGCGGAGTAAGGTTAATAGCTTTGCTTCGCTTTATTTATGCTTGAAAGTAATAAGAAATAAAAAATTATTTTATAAAGGAAACGAAAATATGGTACTTAACAAGCAAAAAGTAAAAGAATTTGGCGAAGTATTTACACCAGATAGCATTGTATGTGATATGTTGGAACTTGTTAATAACGAGCTTAAAGACAAGAGTTATGAGGAATACATAAGTACAACATATCTTGAGCCTTCTTGTGGAGATGGGCAGTTCTTGATAAGAATACTAGCTCAGAAAATGGAAAGAATACCAAAAGATGCAACAGTAGAAGAAAAGAAGTTGCTTTTGGTAAAAGCTTTATGCTCAATATATGGTGTAGATATTCAGGAGGAGCATGTTGAAAGCGCTCGTAATAGAATGCTAGATGTTGCTCTTGGTAAGCCTGTAGAGACATTTGATTTGAATGATAAAGACAATGTAATACAGATTGATCTCGGCATAGAGATGGATTATAGATATAAGAGAGTGCTTAATAACATATTAGCAAACAATATTATTCAAGGAAACACTCTTGCAGATGATGCATGCTTTAATGAATATGAGTTTGATGGCATGAAAGTGACAATTAGGCAGTATAGAATAGCAGATATGAAAGCTGGTATAAACAAGCCTATTGGTGATCCAGATAAGTATAGAAGTTATATGAGCATACCTATCATTGAAAATAAAGCAGAGGAAGAAGATACTGACTTCTTTTAATACTATAGATATGTAGTAAGCAATAATATATAAGGTGGAACAATATAATGTTAAATGATGGACCAGAGTTTGGAAGTTTAGCTTGGATAGATGCGGCTAGAAAAAGTTGGAAAAAATTTGAATGTCATGACAGTAACCATTTTACTCGTGACAATATAGCAATTTATAAATTAGATGATTCACTCTATTCTGCATATGTTATTAACAGAGACATTATAGGCAGTAATGAGATAATTTATAATGGTGCATATGAGAAGCTAAAAAATTCTCCTGGAATATACTTTTTATACAGTGTTGGGTCATCAAATGGAAGAAAAGATGATAGGCTCAAAATTTATATTGGTAGAACAAGTAGAAAAACATCAGTTGGCATTGAAAGATTGGTTGAACATGCAAAGGCTACTGTAGATAATGAGTTTTATGCAAATGATTGGAATAAAGCTCTTTATATAGTTAAAGACACTGACAGAGGTTTCAGTCTTGACCTTTTAGCAGATTTAGAGGCGGCATTTATAAGAATATTCAAAAGATTAAGCATATCTACGAACTATAATGGATCTGGATATGTGATAGAGTGCTTAAATAGTAAATCTGGTGACTTTGGAAATTCGGATTATGCAGATTTTAAGCGTCCATTTGACGCAATAAGAGAACTATTGTTTAATAGTTCTATTGATATTGTTACACCAGAACTAACTGGAATGTATCTTACAGAAACATTAAGTATCCCTGGAGATGTGTTTAGGAGTGATATATTAAACTTATATAATAAAGTTAAGCAAGAATTAGAGGAATATAAGCATACAGAAGAAAGTAATGAAATAGATGTTAGTAATAACATTGATATAATAAAAATAGTGCAAGAGGCTAAGAAAAATTACTTTAGAAGTTTTGAGGAGTACAGGAGGAATAGGGGAGTTACAGGAGAAAATGACACAAGAGTCTACACTCAAGCAGATATATACTATGATAGAAGAAGTCAAGCTGTATTAACTAATGGAAGTGTAGTAAAAGAAATGGTTGAACTTATACCAGACTCAGAAATTACATCTAAAACAAAATTTTTGTGCTTATATAGTAAGGATGCTGCATTTGCTAATGGACTTATAAAGAAAATAGTATTTGACTTGAGTAGTGAGTCACCATTATTTAGAGAAATTCCAAATCAAAAGGAAAGACTTAGACATTTTGTAAGAGAGCAATTGTATATTGTAGCACCTAACTCAACTTGCTATAATAATTCTATGTTTTGCGTTATAAGTGGACTCGAGCAGAGGTTTAAATATGCCTATAGATCTGGTGGAAAACCATTAGATGTTGACTGGACAGATAATATAGAAAATTGTGTCAAACCTCATGCAATTGATATCCCTAATATGGAGACGCTTGTAAAGACTGATGGCGGCATAGAAAGAATAATAAAATACATCAGAGAGGAATTTGGAACTGATATGAAATTCGATGTAGTTGTTGGAAATCCACCATATAACAATGATTTATACACCTATTTTATGGTGCTTAGCCAGAAGCTGAGCGATAAATACACTTGTATGATAACACCTGCAAAATGGTCTAGAAAGTCTGGATATCAGAATGAGCGTGTTAGAAAAGAAGTAGAGCCTTATATGTCAAAAATAGTGTTTTATCCTAATGCTCGTGAGTTATTTGATATAGCAGAGATTGATGGAGTAGCATATTACTTAGCTGATAAAGAGAAGCATGACATAAAAGAAATAGTTAATAAGAGCAGTAATGCTGTATTAAATAATGTAGCTTTTAGAAAAGTAGATGGTATTTTAAATAACAGTGTAATTAGTATAATTTATAAGCTTAGAGGATGTGAAAAAATACAGGTAGATACTACAGTAAATCCTTTTAGAATTACCAGACACACTGGTAATGATGTTGGTATATACACAAACGGTAAAATAGGCGAATGGTGTTCTGAATTTGACATAAAATATAGAAATGACATAGTAAATAAGTATAAAGTTGTTGCTAATCAAATGCTTGGTTATTCTTTCTTTTTTTATGATGGTAAGATACTTGGATCACCATTATATGTGGTGTTAAATCCTGGAGTGATATGTAGTGCAAATTATTGTGTATTCAGAGCATTTGATACAAAGGAAGAAGCTGAAAGCATGGTTAGTTTTTTAAATACAAAGTTTATTAGATTTGTAACTTCACTTACATTGACTGGGGCAAGCTGTGGTAAAGATGAATTCTGGACTTTTGTTCCAGATCCAGGTCCTTTAGACCATATATTCACGGATGCCGAATTATACCAGAGGTTTAATTTAAGTGAAGATGAGATAAACATAATAGAAAGCGTTATTAAAAATAGGTAAACAAATGATTATAGAACTTAACGAGATATTCAAAACAATGCTAGTAATAAGTGCTATCATAAGTATTATAGGCTTTATAGCATTAGGGTGGCAGATATTAAATGCTGCAGAGCAAGGAAAGAACTTAAATGATTGTAAATTGCATAGTTTATATGTATGTTATATATCTGTAATATTTGCTATAGCTTCCTTTATTGGAGGCACAATAACTGAACAAAAAATAAGAGATAACACAATTGAAGTATTAAAAAATGCACTTGCAAATAAGGATATATACTTTAATGGTGCTAAAGTAGAACAAGGTGCAATAGATTATGAAGTCATAGTTAATAATGATTATGACTATAGAATTACTGATAAAGCAGTATATGTATATAATTAAACAGATTGGAGGTATTTAGATTTGAAATTTGACATTGTTATTGGAAATCCTCCTTATAATAATGATTTATACTTAGACTTTGTACAACTTGGATACCAGCTATCTTCAAAATATACCTGCATGATAACTCCTGCCAAGTGGCAAGCCAAGGGGGGGGACAAGAATGAGGCATTTAGGAGAGAGATAGTGCCTTATATGAGTAAGATAGTTTATTATCCATATACAAATGACGTTTTTAATATAACATCACAGGGAGGAATAACATACTTTTTAAGTGAACAGGACTTGCCAAAACATAGGATTCTGAGCATTAGAAAGAACGATCCACAGGTTTTTATGCAAGAAGAAGATATTGATTTATCATTAAATAAAGAAAGAAAGACTTATTACGATGAACTAACTGAAAGTATAGTAGAAAAGACATCTGATAGAGCTAGATTACTTATAGTAAACAGAAAAATAGCAGATGGTAAAATCAATGTAAAGATAACAAATGTTTTAAGCGGTGATGTTAATAGGTTGAACTGTTGCGGTGGGATGGTATTAACACCAGCATATATAGACAATAACACAAATAATAAAAATATTCATACATCTTGTATAGGTGCTTTTAGCACAGAGGAGGAAGCCGAATATTTTATATCATACTTAGCAACAAAGCTTGTGCGCTTTTTAGTAGGAATAGCATCTCACACTGTTGCATTCACTAACAAGGAGACATGGCGCTTCGTCCCTGCTCCTGATGCATTTGACCACATTTTTACCGATGATGAGCTTTATAAAAAGTACAACCTCACTCAAGAAGAAATCAATATCATAGAGTCAGTAATAAAGGAGCGTAAACAAAAATAATGCGTAACAATATTTTAACAACTATTAGACAGTGGAGGTGATACACATTGAAATTTGACATAGTAATAGGAAATCCACCTTATAATAAAGGTGCTGATATAGATTTTGTTAATCTTGGATACGAGTTATCAAGCAAATATTGTGTTATGATAACTCCAGCAAAGTGGCAGACTGCTGAGGCTAATCAGAGAATAGCTAGTAAGATGACATATGGAGAATTTAGAGAAAAGCTTGTGCCTCATATGAGTTACGTATGTTTTTACCCAGATTGCGGAAATGTGTTTAAAATAGCACAGGTAGATGGCATTTCATTATTTATTTTAGATAAGCATTGGCATGATAAGTGCACTGTTGAGAATAGATGCATTCATCAGAGATATTATAACAGTATAGAAACTCGCTCTATACTAGAGAGAGTTTAATAAACGTAGGCAACGAAATAGTCAGTTTCTTGGGAGATTATAAGCATTATGAAATAGAGAAAAGCATAAAGAATTATAGATATCAAGTTTGGACAAATAATCAATTAACTATAGGTGGTCAGAGCGGTCAGACAAACTATTTACTAAGCATAGATGGAATGCATAATGCTATAAGTATAAGTAGAATACTTGATATTAAAAATGATAAAGACTTAGAATCCAAAACTGGTGCATCATCATGCTCATTTAGTTCAGACAATAAATTTGAATGTGAATCATTCGTATCATGGTTAAACACTAAGTTTACTAGATTCTTTGTAGCCATAAACATCAGCAAACTAGGATCAATAATATGTGATAGCTGTTTCAGATTTGTTCCAGCTCCTCCATCTGGCAAGTTCGACCATATTTATACAGATGAAGAGTTATATAAAGCATTTAATTTACCTCAGAAATACATAGATGTAATTGAGGCAGTTATAAAAGAACGGAAATAAACAAAGGTGATAACCTTCATAAAATAAATAACATGGAGGTTTAAAGAAAATGAACAATATAAATAGATGGGAAGTAAGAAAGGGCTTTCTACAGTCTGGTTACCATATGATAAGAGCCTATGAGGCAAGAACAACAAATACTCGTGCAGTATTGATGCATCGTTCAATAATAGATTTGAATAGGCTTGCATATAAGGAAGTTGACAATAAGTTAAAAAATAATACTTATGGCATATATTTCTTGTTTAATGGTGATGATAGTGGTAACATAGAGATATATGTTGGGCAGTCTCGCAAAGGATTAGACCGAATATATCAGCATGTAAAGCTTGATGATAAGAACAATCAATCATATAAGAACTGGGAATATGCAATATACATTTATTCTGAGAAGTTTAGTGATTTAACTCAAGGTGTAGTGAATGCACTTGAGAGTCTATTTATAGAGCAGTTAAATAAGTTTAGTAGTCAGCTTGATAGTAATATAGGCAAGATGATAGTGCATAACAAAAAATTAGAGCAGAATGTTGACACTATGCCTGAGGATCCTACATCATATGTTATGTACTGGAGCTATATAAATGAGATGTTTCTAAACTCTGATATAGGAATATTACCCACTGTAGAGCTTAGAAAGGCTTATAATGATTTTGTAAATAGCATATATTCAGAAAAAGAAATAGGCTTAGGTTTCTTAAAGAACATATTTGAATTTACAATAGAGCAGAATATAGTAGCTAATACTGATAATATAAAACAAGAGAACTCTGAAGATTTATACAAAAAGTATAATGAATTGCTTAATAGATGTATAACTGACAGTGGTGTAAAAATAGATGGTCGTTTGTATAATAATATAGCAGAGAGATTTGCAAATGACGGTAAAGGAAAGAGTAAAACAGTAGTTACACCTGATGGAACTAAATTTGTGCATGATAGTTTTGGTAATTTAAGTTTAGTAAGAGATGAAAATGCGAAAAATATAGTTGATGAAATGCTTGAATTGATACCAGATGAAAACTTGTATAACGATGCAAAGATACTATGTTTATATAGCAAAGATGGTGCATTTCCGGCAGCTATATTGAGAAAAGCAATAAGAAATATGAAATATGCTCCTGGTAACAGAAGGTTACAGGCAATAAGTGTAATAAGAAAGCTTATGCTGAATAAGATATACATAGTAACTCCAAGTTTATTATGTTACTATAATACGTTAGAAAAAGTGCTGTTAACATACATATCGTTAATGGATGACATAGCTGGAAAGATGTGGATGATTGACAGTCAGAATCTATTAGTGCCTAAAGCAATAATAATAAATGGCATGGATAATAAAATAAAAACTGCAGATGGTAAAAAGCTTCTAATGGAGCAAATAGAAGCTGAATTTGAGAAATTTGACAGAGAGGTAACACACAATGAAGTTTGACGTAGTAATAGGGAATCCTCCTTATAATAACGATTTGTACTTAGACTTTGTGCAGTTAGGACATCAACTAAGCAGTAACTATGTTTGTATGATAACACCAGCTAAGTGGCAGGCCAAGGGGGGGGGGAAGAATGAAGCATTCAGAAAAGATATTGTACCTCATATGAATAAAATAGTTTATTATCCAGATACATTTGAGATATTCAATATACGTGAACAAGAGGGAATAACATATTTCATATTGGATAAAGAGAAGCATAAGTACAAGAACATAAGCGTAAAGTGTAAAGTATGTAAAGCTTTTAACGATGAAAATGATAGAGATGACGTAGATATAACACTATATGGTGGATTAACTAATAGTATAATTAAAAAGTGTTTGTCAGATAAGATGATGGATACAGTGATAAATGATAAGTCTAACACATATGTAGACTTAACATACAAAGGTGAAGAGTATGGAGACATTGGAGTATATTCTGGGGAGGAATTGTCAGGGTATACAACAAAGAATAAATTAAAAACTTTAGATAATTTATATAGATACAAGCTGACAACTAATATAATGCCTGTTGATGTTGGATTTGACAAGTCTGGACAAATGTTTGGACTTAGTAAAGTGTACATATTAGAACCTAACAATGTACCTAAGGGTTCATTCATAGAGTTAATTACATTTGATACTTTAGATGAAGCAAGAAGTTTTCAATCATATTGCAATGCCAAGCTAGTTAGGTTTTTATATCTTGTTGGTTTGTGTGGTAAAGCTATGAGTGATAGATTTTGGAGGCTTATTCCAGATCCAGGTCCCTTTGACCACATTTTTACAGATAAAGAGCTATATGATAAATACAATCTAACTCCAGAAGAAATAGCAATCATAGAATCAGTAATAAAGGAGCGTAAGCAGAAATAATGTATAGTCGTGACTTAACAAATTTAAGGCACTTAATAGCCAGGAATAGTAAAAAGATAAGCTTAGCAATTACACTCTGGGTAAATTTAATGGTAACTTATGTTGTCATTAGCAATATTGGTGTATTTTTATCAGAAGATGAATTATCAAGTTTAACTGTGATATATACAGCTAATAATTTATTTAGCAATACATTTAGTATAATTACAGCTGTATTGATACCAATAGGATCAGCTATAGCTAATATATTTCTTACATGTAATACATGTGAAGATATACTATGGGACGCTACTATCTGGGATATTGATATTAGCTATACTTTAAAGTTAGTAGCTAAGTGTGCTTTCTGTAGTCTATGCTTATGTGCTATATTGTACGTGTTTTTATACATTATAACATTATTAAATATAGAAATTCTAATAAAATAAGTGCATGTATAACAATTTATCCAAGTATAGTTTATAAGCAATATATAAGCTTACTAATATAATGGAGGTTTTAGTACGTTAAAGAAATATCACAAAGCATTAGATGCATTAGCAGGTTTTATTTATCTTATAGATTGTATTCTAATACTCATAATTGGATACTTTGGAGCAATATCCATAATAAATGAAGATTATATTAAACTTCTAGAATGTTTCTTTTTTATATCAGTGTGCATATTCTTAGGAATATTACTAAACATAATAGTCAATAAAGTTATAAAATAGCAAGGAGTATAAATATGAAAAGATTTCTATTTATGAACAGCTCTAAAATAAGTGTATGTATAACAATTTATCTAAGTATAGTTATAGCTTACATACTATATGTAACGAATAGTTGTCCTGTAATTGACATTGGATTTTATAATAATGCTATAAATACAGCATTATATATAATAATATACATTCTGGCATTTATATTAACATCAGGAATATACAATATATGTTTAGAATGGGCTGGTATTTTTGATATAAAATATTGTATAGAAAGAACCATAACATGGTCATTTATCTTAATACCTTTGATGACAATGGGTGTAGTATTTTTGATGAATATAAAATAAGCAAGGAGTTGAAGTTTAATGGCAGTAAATAAAGTACTACTAAGCAGTGTGATTGCAAATATCACAAATGGTACGAATGTACCTAAAAACATTGATGAAATAAAACAATGGATTATAGCTCCATTACTTTCATCATTAGGATATAACGTATTTTCAAGTGATGTAATACCAAATTATAATATAGCTGGTACTGATTGCTATATAGATTTTCTTGTAAATAGTAAGTCAAAACCAGTTATGACTGTGGAGTGCATACCTTATAAATCTGCTCTTACAGATGTGTTTTTAGACAGAGCTGCTAAACATCTGTTCGGTGACATAAGAGTAGTGCTGGTAACAAATGGTATGACTATTTGGGTTTACTCAGACACAGAAAAAAGTGGAGTACTTGATTCAGAGACTCAATTTGAAGTTAATTTAGCAAATTTTAAATCACAGGATTATTTTAAGCTAAATCTAATATCAAATGAAAAAATTGATAGCTTTGAACCAAAAAAGCCGGTCAAGCATAAGAAAGAGATAAACAAAGTATGTGAGAGTTTAGTCAAAGGATTAAAGGTTAGAGCAATTCCTAACTGGATGGTAGCAGGTATAATCAAAGAGACAGGCATTCCGCAGGAAGAAATAGACAAGTCTTATGTAATTAAAGCATTTGCAAGAAATTTATATGAGGAGTTTGATGGTTTCAGGATAAGCGACCAGATGGCAGCAGAGAATAAACAGAAAGCAGTAGTCAAGGAAGAATCAGAGCATTGCAGCTGTAATGAATACACTGTAGACAAGATACCCTTAGATTTGACTACGAAATATGTCATTGAAAAAATAGAAGTACTAGGAACTGAGTATGATGATCGTTTTATAAAGTATATATACATTGATACATTGAAGGAGCTCTTGAGACAGGGTATTATACAAAGAGACGATATATTAAGAAAGTTTCCTGCTTGGTTCAAAACAGATATAAGCGGTGTTGATAAGTATAAAAAAGCACATTATATATTTGTGGATGAACTAGGTGTATATGCAAAGACAGCTTTTAATGCTAAGGATTTGCTTATTAGGACAAATAAATTACTTAAATTTGCTAAGCAGCCTAGTAGTTCAGTTAAAGTGACATTAGCAAAAAGAGTATTCTGATAAATAACTGGAGGAATAAAAAATGGGATACACATTAAAACAATTCTTGCTTAGGCATATAATACTTGTAGCAGCATGGATAATACTTATGACAATTTATACTGGATCTGGAGCAAGTTTATCAGATGATAGCACAACTTATGCAGTTGCTATGCTATTATCTTCAATATGTATGCTAATGATTGGGTTTTCATTAGTTGATATAACATTAGATGATACTTTAGTTGATTCAACATGGGCTGGCGTTGCTTTATGTATAGCATCACTTTGTGGAGGTGCAGTAGCATTCCTAAATTTTATGTATGTACTTTAATAAATAAATATAATAACAAGGAGAGATTTTAAACATGGGAAGATTAGAAGCTAGAACAGAGGATTTGTTCAAGGACTTGTGTATTAAGAAAGGATACACACTAGAAAACGGGATAGTAGTTGATAGGCAGACTTGTAGTGTAGCAAGTATAAATCAGAGGTTTAGCAGTGCAAGTAAAAATGATACTGGCAGACCTGGTTATCCTGACTTTATAATTACTAATAAGACGTATCCAGGGATAGTGATACTGGCTGAGTGTAAAGCAGATAATGCAGATCATAGACAGGCTGTACAGGAAGTCGCCTATTATGCTCAGTTCCTTAGGGGGGGGTATGACGTAGTATTAGCAGCTGTTAGCGGAACAACAGAAGCAGAACTGAAAATCACAACAGCTATAATAAGACGTGATGGCTCTACAATAACTGGTAATAATCCTAATTATAATGACTCTACATTACTTACATTGAGTGAGTATGAGAAGCATATAGGATATACAAAGAGAGCTGAAGAAAACATTTTAAAATCTCTCCAAGGAATTAAAAACAGAATAAACTGGATGTTGTATGCTGCTGGTAACCTTAATTCAGACAAGAGAATGCTAATCATAAGTGCATGTTTATTAGGTTTAAGGGACTCAGTATTTAGAACAAGCTTTAGAGATTATGAGGCTGAGGATATACTGAATGCATTATTATATGCAGTTGATCGTGTATTAAAGAAATATGGCATACCTGATGAAAAAAGAAGAACAATGCTAGCTAATTTTGAAACATTAAAACAGCTGGATGTATTAAGTGGATACGTTGATACCGATGATGGTACTGACAATCCTATAACATATATTTTGGATGTAATTCACACAAGTTCTGTACATGACGCATTAGAGAATGCCACTCTAAACATAGATGTAATGGGTGAGTTCTATAATGAATTCATCACACATGGACAGGATTTAGGAAATGCAAAGAATGGTTTTGTACTGACACCTCGTCACATATGTAGTTTATTTGCAGATTTAGCACAGCTTGATGAAAACACAAGAGTACTTGATATGTGTTTTGGTACTGGTGGATTTCTAGTAGCTGCTATGCAGAAAGAAATGCTATCTGCTAAAGGAGATATGCAAAAGATAAATAGCATAAAAAACAATAATATCTGTGGTGTAGAGCTTGATGGTGACAGATTTACATATGGTTGTGTAAATATGATACTTCGTGGTGATGGTCAGTCAAACATGTTGAGAGGTGATTGCTTTAATAAAGATATAATTGAATACATGAAATCTAAGAAGTGCATGGCTGGATTTATAAATCCTCCTTATGCTTTACCTACATTAGAATTGAGCTTTGTAGAAAATATGTTAGACTGTTTAGATGTTGGTGGTACTGGAATAGCAATTATTCCTGCTAGCTGTGCAACAAATAAGAATAGTGCATATGCAGCAGTAAGAGAAAGAATACTTAGTAAACATACACTTGAGGCTGTGCTGAGCATGCCTGACCAGTTATTCTATCCTGCTGCAGGTGTTGTAACTTGTGTAATGATATTCACTGCACATAAACCACATAACAGTGATAGAAAAACTTGGTTTGCAAGGTGTAAAGATGATGGCTTTGTAATAGATAGAAAGTCAAAGGGTAGAGCAGATATAAACAATAAGTGGGATGAAATAAGAAAAAAGTGGGTTGATTCTTATATAGACAGAGATGTCATTGATGGTTTTAGTCTTAAGCATGCTGTAACAGCTAAAGACGAGTGGAGTTATGAAGCATATGCAAAGACAAACTTTGAGGGCATCACAGAAGAAAGTTTCAAGAAAGTTGTGAAAGAATACGCTTTATTCTTATTAAGTCAAGCTGAAGTTTAATGGAGGTACACATAATGTTACAGCTAAGCGATAGAGAGTGGGCAGAGTTCAAGATTGGTGAGCTATTTAGAATAAAAACTGGAAAAGCATATAATAAGAATAAAATAGATGTTGCTGATAAAGGACTAAGACATATATCAAGAGCAACATCAAATCATGGTATAGACTGTTATATAAACTTAGACTCAATAGATGGAATAGTTACGTATGAAGGAAATTGTGTGACAGTTAGTAGCATTCCTTATACAGATGGAACTTGTGCATTCTATCAAGATAAAATTTTTTGTTGCGGTGTTGGTGTGAATATAGTAACTCATGACTTGATGACACCAGAACTTGGTCAATTTTTATGTACTTGCATAAATAATGCAGTAATAGGAAAATATGGAATGGCTAGGAGTCTTAGTGCAAGAATGCTTTCAGAAGAAGTAATAAATCTCCCAATCACTCCAGATGGTACTCCAGATTACCAATTCATGCACGATTACATAGCAGAGAGAGAGCCAGATTATAGCTGGGCTACACAATGTATTGAACCAAATGCAGAAATAAGTTTAACTGATAGAGAGTGGGCTGAATTTAAAGTTGGAGACTTGTTGACTTTGAAAGTAGCCAAAAGTAATGACAAGGGAAACTTGGAAGTTGGTACAGTTCCATTTGTAGGTAGAAGCAATAATAACAATGGGTTACAGGGATTTTATGATGCTCCTAATGTAACTCATGGTAAGTGCATTACTCTGGGCATGGTTGGTACTTTTAGAGCTTTTTGGCAGGAAAATGACTTTGCAGCATCGCAAAATATACTAACACTTAGAGCTCCATGGTTAAACAGACATACTGCACTATTTATATGCAACATAATCGAAATGGCTATAAAAGGAAGATATTCATATGGAAATAGTATAAAAGCAGGTACTTTTGGGGACACAATATTAAATCTGCCAGTAGACGATAACGGTCAACCAGACTATGATTTCATGGAGCGTTATATAAAATCATTACCTTTTAGTAAAGTATTAGAAGCAGTAACATTATAAAGGAGACAGTAAAAATGAGTAATTTATTGAAAAGACATAAGATAATAGTTATAGGATACATTATAATTACTGTTGCATATATTATATTTGGCACTGGATTATATAATGTATTACCTTATAATGGTACTATTGATAACATTTTTCATGCTATCTATGTATTGTTGGCTTCCTTTGTATTGTTTGCTGGAGGCATAGCAATATGGCGTCTAATAATTGATAATTTCTATGACTGTGGTCTAATTAGTAGCTGCATCGCAGGAATGGCTGGAATAATTATAATAGCTGTTGGAATAGCATTTTGTTTTGTATCTTCCGTATCAATAGTAGAAATTATATCTAACAATATAATGGAGGCAGTAAATTATGTATAATTTAAACGATGATTATAAGTTGTTGCGTGGATTATTTATTCTAATAATTATTTCAATTGCACTAGCAATTGCACTAGCAATTGCACTATCAGTTAGTCTGTACACAGACTATAAGAAAGTACCAGATTATACAAACATAGTAGTTAATAGCACTGAATACATATTAGACAGAGAGGAACAAAAAGCTGTATCAGATTTTATAAGTTATTTGCAGGAGGTGGAATAAAATGCTTAACACGACAAAGCGCAAGGTGCTTTTAGGCATATTTATAACCTTCTGGATTACATTGATAATCTCTTACATACTATTTGGTATAGTAGGAAGAAAAGTTGATGAAAAGAATACAGTAAAAGAAGTCATAGAATCAGAAAAATTAGCTGATGGTGGCACTTTAGTAAAAGTGTATGGAAAAGAATATGTACTTGATGAAAAGGAACAGGTACTAGTAGAAAAGCTAATATTGCAGCTAAGGGATAAGGAATCATATGTAGATAAAAGTACTAACATTGAACAAGGTGTAATTGAAGAAATTTGTGCAGATCTTGGAATATAGCTAGAGGTTTAATAGCAAATGACAGTAAAAACGATAGAAAGAATATTTAATAAACATCCAGTAAAAAGTGTAGCTATAACTGTGTGCATGACATGTTTAATACTTGCTTATTTATTATTTGGTTCTGGGTTAATAAACTGGACTAAAATAAATGAAACTAACACACAACAGGTTATTACACAAAATATAGAGCAGAAAACTTCAGAATTAGAGCAAGGTACTATTTCAAAATCAACTGCTAATTCGGATGAAGATACACAAACAGAAGATAGGCAAGAGGAAGTTGAGTACACTGGCATATATAGAATAATATATGATATAATTTATGTTTTAGTTATAATTGCAATGGTGCTCGCAAGTATAGTTACGGTGCTTGGAGTTATTAAAGCAGTTACTTTATAAACTAATACCACTACAGAAAAATTTTAAAGCTGTGGTGGTATTTTTATGAAAATTATTATTGACAAAATGTAAATAATATGATATAATGTAGTCAAAATAATGGGAGGTATTGTAGGATGGATAAATTTACTAACAGTGTAGTTGACTATATTAGAAAGAATAATATGCTTTCTAAAGGAGATGCAGTCATTGTAGGATTTTCCGGTGGAGCTGATAGTGCATGTTTATTGCATGTATTAAATAATGTGAAGCAGCTATTAGGAATTGACCTTTACGCAGTTCATGTAAATCACAATCTGCGTGGAGAAGAAAGCTTAAGAGATATGAATTTTTGCACTGAAACAGCAAGAAAACTCGGAGTATTTATTAGGGTGTATTCCTATGATGTAGCTGCTTATGCAAAAGAGAATAAAATGACTCTTGAAGAGGCTGGACGAAAACTTAGGTACAAGTCATTTGATAAACTCAGAGTTGAGCTTTTGAAAGATTGCAAATACAATAATGTATATATTGCTACAGCTCATCACGCTAATGATAAGGCTGAAACATTACTTATGAATATGTGCAGAGGCACTGGGATTAAAGGTTTAGCTAGTATTGAATGCAAGAACATGAGTATCATTAGACCATTACTTGCAACATCAAGAGCAGACATTGAAAACTGGATGAATGCTAAGGGTCATAAATATGTAACTGATAGTACCAATTTAAGCTCTGATTATACAAGAAATTACATTCGTAATGAAATTTTACCTGGGCTTAAAGAAAATGTAAACGAAAGAACGGTTGAGCATATTGTTAAGCTTGCTGATTGTTTATCTGAAGTAGACAAGTATATTGATAGACAAGCATACCATTTTTGCTGTGGTTACACTGAAACAATTTACGGCACTGATAGCGTAAGCTGTTTAGTAGAAAGAGCAGTGTTAAAGTGTCAAGACTCTGTATTGCAGAAGTATGTTATACGGAGAATGATTAGAGAGGTGAGTGGTAGTTTATATAACATTACTGAAAGACATATGGAAAGTGTGATGAAAGCTCTTGATAGTAAAAATGGCTTTTGCATCCACCTCCCAGAAGGATTAAAAGTCTTAAATAAAGATAATAAAACTGTAATCAAGAAAGTGATTAAGTAAAAATAAAATATAGCTTTATAATAAAAATAGAAAGCATAAGTTGGAGGATATAGCTCAAGAGGCATCATAAATATACATATATAAATAACAGGCCAGAACTATTGGGTTTAACAGTAGTTCTGGTTTATTTAACTTTAAGGAGGAAAAACATGGTAAAAACAGTAAACAAACTTGACAAATGTGATATAGTACGTAATGGATACGACTTGTTCTGTGGTAGAATGAATACCAATAAGAGTATCAACAGGCTTGATTGCTCAATGCTAACAGAAGAAAACATCATATTACTTAGGGAATATGCTAAAAGGCATGAGGATAAGATGTTTGTATGTGTATGTAATGGCAGGAAAGATGCAGATGCACTTGATTGGTTTGATAACTTAGTTTGTATGACTTATAATCATATAAGCAGAAGAGGAGTATCAGAGTTAAATAAATATGCAGATAAGGACACTATATTTATCTTTGAGAACGCTGAGAAAATAGTGACATCTAGATTGCACGCATTTGTTAAGAACTTTGCAACAAGGGTTAGTAAGGAGTGCTCAACAATATTTTATTATACAGACAGAACAAAGTATAATGACAATATAGAGGCATCTCTGACACCATTTCAATGTGATATAGTACCTGAAGAAAACTATCCTAATCATTTTATATGTGTTGCTAGCAGTGACTGTGGACGGGAATATGAAATATGCAGTAATAGATATTGGCATATAGCTAATTACCCTGAGCTAATTGAAAATAAGCTAGCTTATGAAGAGAGCCTAGGCATAATACCGAACTTATATGATGCTTTAAAAGCAATTAACAATACTGATAAGAAACTATATAAATTCATTATAGTAACAAGTGAATATTATTGTAAAAAACCATCAGGAGCTTTTAATGGGTTTTTAACAAATATTGACTTATACAAGTATTTCCCTGATTATGACATAAGAGTAGAAAGTCTATACAGAATGAATAACAGTGAAGCAATAAGTTTAATACGTGGAGATCGCTACTTGTTTAATCATGACAAAGAGATTAGATTCTTTGTCATTGAGAACACACAAGAACTTGAACTTGTAAAATCAGATATAGATGGCATAATACTACTTAGGGAAAGCTACACATGCCATTCAAACTTTATAACTAATGCTATAAGAGATAATAATGATAGAAAGTTACTTTTGATAGAGGCACTTGATAATTACGATGACTTTGATAAGTACGTTGCAGAGTCAGACAATATTAGAGATAAGCTACAGTTACTTCCTGATATGTCATATAAGGCACCAGAACCTATAATAAGTGATAGGCACAAAGAATTTAGTAAGGATCACTGTAATATAGGGTACAGTGATCTAAGAAGTTATCGTAGTAAAAATGGATTATACAAAAAGATTTTGGATAAATATACAACCAGTAACTGTAATATACTATCAGAATTTAAAGATGCAGATCCTGTAGTTGTCTATTATGCACTAAGGAGAGCAAACGCCTTTAAGGAGTGTGATAGCCCTGATAATATTCCATTAGGAATATTAAATAAGCACTATGGCATACTATCGCTTGCTTGGATAGACTGGTATAAATCTAAGAGTAAGCATGCTAAATGCAAGTAATGAGCAATAAAAGCATCATTGGCATAGCTGATGGTGCTTTTTATTGTTTATGTGGTATATTTTAAAAAATAAACTTGGAGGTTATACATTTAATGAAGTATTATGAGAAATCAGATGCATTCAAGTGGCTAAACAGAATACAACAAAAAGAAAAATTAACATTGGGAAGCCCTGCAAGCCTCCTTTTAAAGCTTAAAAGTATATCAGTAAAATCAATATGCTTAAGTTTCAAAATTACTGAGGAAATGTTTGTAAATGACATTGAGCATTATATTGAGTCTTATGGCTCTGGTATAAAGCATGGAGACAGCTATCTTGAATATTTAGGCAACATAAATAAGGCGATATCTCTTGTAATATTAAGATACCTTGGATATTGCAGCAAATTTGACTTAGACATTATAGAAGAAAATTACGGAAATTATAATGTATTAGATACTATAAATAAGACTGCATTGGAACTAGATAGCAAGTTTGGATGCAGATTGAATACGCAACAAACTGTTTTAAGGAAGTCAGTTTCAGTAAATTATATAAAACTTGGTAAATACCTTGGAATATCTCCTGTTACAGCTTTTAGAGCACTAAGTTTGAGCTATCCTAGCAGAGAGTTTGGTGAAGAAATACGTAATGTAAATGTAAAGTTTAACGGAATACACTATAGTGACTTAAGAGCTATTAACAAACAAACTTGGATTAGCATAGATATGCTGTATGACGCTTATAGATACACTATTGATAGATATAATGAATATGATGTATCTTATGAAGTAGACATTACTAAAGAACTTTATAATATACTTAGAAGCAGATACGATGTTGTTGGATACACACAAGAGATAGGTCCTTTTTTATTGATGACAGATGATGACTATAAAAAAGTTCCAAATGAACTTATTGGAAAGCTAGATTGGCTTAATCCTAAAACATGGGCATACTATGATGAAGAAAGTGGGTCATGTTATACAATAGTAGATAAATTCGAAACAGACATTAAAAAATATGGATGCTATGGTGAATATGCTTTTTCAACATATATAGCAGATAGAGAAGCAGAGAAAAAAATAGTAAATGATTCAGATGACTTATCTGAAATAATGGAAGATGCAGAGCGGTATGGGTTAAATAGGTTAAATGTACAGTTCATTTTCATGATTTACTATAATTATTGTTTGGGAAAGACATTTCATTATTCAACAATAAGATTAGATAATGCTTTACTGCTTGTTACTGGCAAATTACTAGTAAACGGTAAGGTATACAATAAATTTGCAGATTTTCCATTTAGTAAAGCAGAGCAAAGGATAGTATCTAAAATAAAACTTTACAGCACATTTGGGTTGAGAGGCACTACTAATCAAGAAAACATAGGATTCTATGCAAAATTAGCATTCATAAATCCTAGGTTTGATTACACTGGTGAATATGGTATATCCAAATCAAATTTAGAAAAACTAGACACTATGTATTCAACAATACTTCTTAATGCAAATAGAGCAGTATTGGATACTTGTGATATAAGAAATAGACTTAAACAAATTGCATTAGATCAAGAACAATATATTTATAAATTTGCAATAGAAAAAGAAAAACGTAATAAACTTAGAGAACACAATAAAAACGAAGAAAAGCTTAAAAGAGAGCAAGAACAAGCAGAGAGAAAAACTAGAGAAGAGGCTAGATGGAAGAAGCATATAGCAAAACAATGTGCAACAGACTATGTAATTATTAAGAGTAAAGCATATAAAACTTTGCAAGAGGCATTAGATGCTTTTGGAGTAACAAAAGTCCATCAAGAACTAATAAGTTTACCTGGAGTATCAAAATCAGCTTTTGTATGTTTTCATATAGCTGAGAAGAATGGATTAGCAAGCTATAAAGAATTGTCAAAGCTTACTGATGCTGAGAAAGTCATATACATAAAGAATTGTATACAATTAGTATCAAAGCTATAATAGGAGTTTAAATATGAACATTTTAGATAGTGCAAAAACAATAAAAATAGGCAAGAATGAATATGAAAATACTTGAATAAACGTTAGAATAAACGGTGTAGTTTATAAGACAATATTAGATTTATGCAGATGTATTAAAGTATTAGACCAAGATTTTCTTGAAGATGTACAATGGCTAATGTCAAAATACTTCATGAATTCTGATTATTACTTACACGATGAGGTGGCAGAATTCAGCTCACAGAAAGCATATGATAACTTTGTAAGCTGTATAAAGACAGCTGCTTACTTATATATTGGATATATAGATACTGAAGATTTAACTTATCTTAACAGTATAGCAAAATCTGGAAGTAACAAAGATAGACGTGCTCCTAATCTTATAGATAAAGCCATATCTTGGATAACAAATAAGTCTGACTATGGTGTATCATATGTTACTATTGGGGAGTACTTAGGATTCACACCTTTTAGAGCTTGGACTTTATTTAATAAGCTTAAAGAAAATAACGTAGAATCAAGATATGATAATATACCTGTACAAATTAACAATGACAAATACGAGAGTTTAATAGAAGCAGAGAGTAAAACACATATAGGCTTAGGGCTTTTAAGACGTGCTACAGCTTATAGTATAGAGAAACAGAAGTTAGATGTGTATGACATTAAGAATTTAGACATAACTTTATCAATAAATCATGAGTTCTTTAAAGAATACTCTCTTGTATATGTACATAATCATACGGTTGGTTTAGTAACAAGTGAAAATGAGTTTAATGAGGCTTGTACTAAAATAAAGATGCTTACTAGATTAAATTACTATAGAGGAAAATATTACAGTTATTTTAGTACTTATGGAGATGGAGATTGCTACTTTGTAGTAAAGAGTAAGCTTAAAGATAAATTTAAAATAAGCCTTGGAGATAGTGTAGATAGCATAGTAAATGTAAATAATCATAGGCAAATAGGAATAATAGCTAAACAGCTTGGATTAGACTTTTCAAATATGAAAGCTGCTCTACTAGCATCAAGTGCATACTATAAGGATGAAGTAGTAGATATTGGACTTGGATACATGCTGCTTGGTAACTACTATGCAAACGGTAGAGTTTATAAGAACATAGATGATATAATAAGAGGCCAAAGTCAAGGTTATGTACCTAAGTATTGGTTTGATGACATAAAAAATAGTGACACACCTGTTGGATATTTTAATATATCTGTTGTTCCTAAAAAACCTGCATATTATGACTTTGGCGTTAGAGTTGGTTATATATACAATGTACTTGTAATGGCTAACAGTCTTAGAGACTCATTTATAACACAATCACATTTAGAAAAGATTGACAGACTATGGACTGGATGTGGATATGCTATCTATGATGTAATAAAGCATTTGTATGGCACAAGATATGATGATATCATAGAATTTGCTAATAAGATCAAGCTAATTAAGGAAATCATACTTAGAAGTGATACTAAAGATGCACAGAAAGAAGAGAATAAAGCAATAGCAGAGAAAAAGAAAGCAAGTACTAAAAAGTCAGAGACAATAGTCATAGGAATGAAAGTTTATAAGTCTATAGCAGAAGCATTAAAAGCATATGGGATAGATACAATACCTCATAAAACAATGTATAATCAGTTTAGAAATGAGCCAACAGCCTTTTGTTGTTTCTGCATAGCTGAGAAAATGGGATTAGCTAACTATGAAGCAATAAAGCAGACTAGAGTAAAGTCCCAGCTAGCTTATATGAAGAATTGTATCATCATTGTTAATGAGTCAATCAATAAAGATTAAAAATTTTAGTCATAGATATTGACAAATAGGTTTATTTGTGGTATAATATAAGAAATATTGAAGAAAGGAATTTTGCATATTATGTTGTTAAATAGGGCATTTGGACAGCAATATAAGCAGTTTCAGCAAAAGTATTGGTACTTTTGCTATTTTTGCTGTGCAAATTTAATACCTAAATCAACATAGTGGAGTTTTGCAATAACTGGAGATATATTATACATATATAAAAGCTCTAACAGTTGATTATCTGTTGGAGCTTTTTTATTGCAGAGGTCCAACTAAGGTCCTTAGAGAAAGTGTACTCTTTTGTAAGTTGAAAATACTTTTAAAAATTTTTAAAAACAGTATTGACAAGTGGGTATGTAAGATGTATAATATGTAATGTAAGGTAAATGAAATACGGGTGGATATGCAAATGGCTGAAGCAAGCGGACTGTAAATCCGTGACGTAAGATACACTGTAGGTTCAAATCCTACTCCACTCACTAGCAGTAAGGGCGCTTAGTTTAATTGGTAAAGCATTGGTCTCCAAAACCAAGGTTGGGAGTTCGAGTCTCTCAGTGCCTGTTTATATGCACTATACCATGCGGAGTGGATGCGGTCTGCAACACCGTAGCTGTTGGTTCGACTCCAACATAGTGCTTATGTACTTGTAGCTCAACTGGCAGAGCACCTGACTCTTAATCAGGACGTTGAGGGTTCAAGTCCCTCCAGGTACACTTTATTGGGCTTTCGCCAAATGGTAAGGCACATCACTTTGACTGCTGCATCTGTCGGTTCGAATCCGTCAAGCCCAGTTATGGACAGTTAGCTCAGATGGTAGAGCGTTAGACTGAAGATCTAAGCGTCGGAGGTTCAATTCCTTCACTGTCCATTTATAATATGGCTCCATGGTGTAAAGGTAGCACAGCTGCCTCTGAAGCAGTATGATTTGGTTCGAATCCAGATGGGGCTGTTAGGTAACATGAGTCACACTTTAGTGTGGCTCTTTTATATTATAAAGAAAAATTAAATTTTAAGGTGTGAGACATGTGAAATTTTATGTGAACAGGATAGGTTATCCTAAGGACAGTCTTGGTATAGAAGAGACAGATAATGGAGAGGACTATTATGGTTTATTTGATAGCAACTACTGGGATGGAATAGGCAACTTTTGTGGTTGGTATAGCATTGAGTACTATAAGAATACAAATATGGTAGCTTATATGATAAAATATACAAATTCATCTGGAACGTTTGCTATGGTAAAGGAATATAACAGACATTATGACAAGATAGTTATAGGTAGTATTTATTTGCAGAAAGTAATAGAAGCAGACAGTATTGAAGAAGCTATCAAAATATTTAAAAAGCAATATAAAAAATGGTAAACAATGGAGGAAAATTCATTATGACAGTAACAAATGACATGGCATTAAGTGTAGGTCAAATATGTATGATTGTATTTACAGTCCTAGGATTTATACTAGCAATCATACCATGGAGTGAAAAGATACCAAGTGGCATTAAAGTTGCGATTACTGCAACCTTGATAATTGGAGGTGTAATTGTAGCTCCATTATCAACACAGTATGTCATAGAGAAAAATAACTCAAGTGGACAGAGTTATAACAAGATGATAGATGCAATAAACAGTAATTATACAGTTGTGCTTGATGGTAATGAAATTGGACCAGAACTAGCTAAAGAAATAGCATTAAATGTAGATGATACAATAAGTAAATATGATGTTTATTACGACAATGAAAATTATAAAGTAATACTTGTAACAAAACCTGTACGGTATAGATACAGCAATAGTCCTGTGATGGTACCTATGGTAGTACACTAAAAAGTTAGGAGAATTCATTATGACAGAATTTATGCAAAAATTATTAGAGGTTGATGCATTTTCAACTATATGTATAGCTATTATAATTGTAACACTTATAGCACTTGTAGTTCAAGTAAAGCTCGAGGTAGCTGGAACTATGGGCATTGGTATTAGTTCCATACTATTGATTGGAGCTACTATATTGCTAATATTCAGCTCAACTTACAGCATGGCTGATATGGAATATTCAGAGTATCAAACCAGATTGTATAACAGCATAAATAGTAATTACGAGTTTACTTTAGATGGTGATGATATAAGCTTAGAATTAGCAAAAGAGCTCACTCAAGATATAGGAGATACGCTCACAAAATATGAAATACTTTTTGACGATGGTAATTACAGAGTGATGATAAAAACAAAGCCAAGGAGTTACGGTAGGCACTATAGAGGGTCAGCATATGATTATTACTTACTATTTCATTAAGGAGGGTAGGCTAGTATAATCATTTCATTATTTGTTTTCGTCTCTGCAATTATGCAATTGAATATATAACAAATATACAATCTAAATATATTTATAAACTCGGTATTGAATATAAATGCTATGGCTAATAATATATAAGCAACATTATATACAATATAATGTGTGATAAATAAAAATTTATTTTTAATACTGAGGTGGGAGAATGGAAGCATTAGTATTCGTTATCGTGATAGCTGTAATAATGTTGATAAGTATACCAATTTGGTGTTTATGGGGCTATCTAACATTGGGAGGAGCTTTCAAGAAAGCTGGTATGCCATGGTGGTATAGCATAATACCAATATTTAATCAATTTGCTTTTTACAAGCTTGTATATGGTAAGTATTCAACATTGTGGAAAGTAATAGGTTTATGTGTAATTGGATCAATAGCATATTTAATAGCATTATCAATGCGTGATAACATTGCAGTATTCATGGTGTTAATTGTAGCAGAGATGATTTGTTTCATCTGGGCAGGATGGATAGGTTTAAAAGCACAGTATCTATTTTTCAGAGTCTTTGGGTTAAGTGTTGGATTATCATTATGCAGAATATATCCTCTTATACTAAGTGTAATATGGCTTATATTAACTGTAACATTAACAGTACTTACTGGTAGTGTAGAGGCAGGAGGAGCAATAGCAAGTATATTTGCTGCGATAGTCTCTATGGGATTATGGGTATTCGACATAGTATTAACATTATATGTCAACTTATCAGATGTTGGATACATTGGCCCAGCATAATAAAGCTAAAAAGTAATAGAAAGTATAAATTTAAAATAATAAAGGAGACAAGAAAGTATGAAAGTAAGAAACATGAACTTTGTTGACATTGGATGCGAAGAGATGCTTTCAAGATTTATTGAGGAAGCAAGAAAAGAAAACATGGATGACTATCAGGATGTGCATAACATGGATGAAGTCGAAGAACAGTTTATATGCTGTAGTGTTATTTTTAGAACTCATATCAATGGAAATGGTTACTTCAGATTTCTGAATGATATTGCAAAACATTTCTTTGACATGGAAGAACATGCTTCTAATGCTTACAGTGAGTTCCTGATTGCTGCACAAGAGTACATGAGCAAGAGAGGTATTCATTCAAGCGACTATGGAGATTGCGTATTGCTTGGACTTGATAGCAAGTCTGGAAGATATATTTCTTCTGTATATAAGAAAGATGTAACATTTAAAAATAGTGATACAGAAGGAGAAATTAAGGCTAAGCTGTATGAGATTGCAGATGGCATTAAAAACAAATATAGGAGTTAAATAAAAGAATGTACACAATAATTTGGTTTATACTAACAATAGTATTTGCTATAGCTGAATTTGCAACAGCTGCTTTAGTAAGTCTGTGGTTTGTAATAGGAAGTTTAGCAGCTATGATTGCAGCATACTTTGGAGCAAGTGTAACGGTACAGGTAATAATTTTCTTATCTGTCAGTCTAATATGTTTAATCATACTTAGAACACAAGCTGCAAAGACGATTAAGCCTAAGGGAAGGCTAAGAAGTGCAAAAGATATAGCTGGAGAGAAAGGAATTGTTACTGAGGCTATTAACAATGACATGGGTGATGGACAAGTAACAGTGAATGGAGATACTTGGACAGCCAGGTCTGAAGATGGGAGCCTTATAGCAGAAGGTACTAACGTACTGATAGTTAGGGTTGACGGAGTAAAAGCAATTGTAAAAACAATATAAATAAAGGAGAAATTGCAAGATATGTTTTTAATCGCTATTTTAATCATCATCGCTATCTTCTGTATAACAAGATGTGTGAAGATAGTGGAGCAGTCAAAAGCTTATGTAGTTGAGAGAATGGGAGTTTATCAGACTACTCTTGAGGCAGGTGTAAACTTTATTCTACCTTTTGTAGACAGGGTAGCAAGAAAAGTAAACCTTAAAGAGCAGGTTGCAGACTTTCCTCCTCAGGCAGTTATCACAAAAGATAACGTAACAATGAGAGTAGACAGTGTAGTTTATTTCTATATTTCAGATCCTAAAGCTTATACATATGGAGTAGAAAATCCAATCATGGCTTTGGAAAATCTGGCAGCTACTACATTGAGAAATATCATTGGTACAATGGAGCTTGACGAGTCATTGACATCAAGAGATATTATAAATACTCAAGCAAGAGCAACTCTTGATAAGGCGACTGACCCTTGGGGAATTAAAGTTACCCGTGTAGAAGTTAAGAATATTACCCCTCCTGACTCAATCAGAGAAGCTATGGAAAAGCAGATGAAAGCTGAGAGAGAAAAGAGAGAAATCATCACAAATGCTGAGGCAGCTAGAAAATCTGCTGTATTGACTGCTGAAGGTGAGAAACAAGCAGCAATTCTGAAAGCTGAGGCTGAGAAAGAAACAGCTATTCTTGCAGCACAGGCTGAAAGAGAGAAGCAGATAGAAGAAGCTACAGGTCGTGCTGAAGCTATTTTGAGAGTAAAAGAAGCTGAGGCTAAGGGTATCAAGCTAATTAAACAGGCTGAGGCTGACGGTATTAGAATGATAAAAGCCGCTTCAGCAGATGATAAAGTCATTGCTCTTAAGAGTCTTGAGACATTATCAAATATCGGTAACGGTAGAGCAACTAAGATAATCATTCCATCTGAACTTCAGAACGTGGCTGGTTTAGTTGCTAGTATCAAAGAAGTAGCTGATAGCACTGGAAATGGTGATAAAGCAGTAACAGAAGATCCATTTGACAATGAAGATAAGGGATTAAGCTTTGGTAACGGAGACGATACGCCAGTTGACCCTTTTGTAGATGACACGAAGTAAGAAATAAGACTTACTGAGAGTGTTAAAGAATACATCAGATACGATGAAAAGTATCTGATGTATTCTTGTATAAAGCATAAAGGGTGGAAGTAATGAGCGAGGTTGAATAAGAAATGAGTTTAATAAATGATTATATAGCATTGATGCCAAGTTTGACTGCATCCTTTATAATAAGAATGTTGCTTGAGATATTGATAATATGGTTCATTGCATATGAATTTTTTACATGGATAAGAAGTACGCAAGCTTGGGTATTATTGAAGGGAATAATAGTAGTAATTATATTCACTGGAATAGTATATTTATTACAGTTGAATACAATACTATACCTATTAGATAAAGCTGCTGTAGTATTTTTGTTAGCATTACTGATAATATTCCAGCCTGAGTTAAGGAAAGCGTTGGAGCGTGTTGGAAATAGTAATGCTCTAATCTATAGATTGATACCTTTTAAGGGTGACAAGAAAGAAGATACTGACATTAAAACATACCAGGAAATAGCAGATGCTGCCTATAAAATGGGAAGTAAATGCACTGGTGCTTTGATAGTTATACAAAGAGAACAAAGTTTATCTGATATAGATGAAACTGGCATAAGAGTAAATGCAGATATAACATCACAATTGTTAATTAACATATTTGAGAAAAATACGCCATTACATGATGGGGCGTTGACTATAGAAAATAATAGAGTTGCATACGCTACGTGTTATTTACCATTAAGTAATAATATGAATATCAGTAAAGATTTAGGTACTAGGCATAGAGCTGCTTTAGGAATCAGTGAAGTAAGAGATGCTGTAACAGTAGTAGTTAGCGAAGAAACTGGAAATGTATCTCTTGTTAAAAATGGAAACATTGAAGTAATAAAAAGTGAACAAGAGTTAATAAATAAGTTACTGGAGAAGTAATAATATGGGTAACTTTATAAATAAGGTTAGTGACAATATAATAAAAAGTCTTGCAGATAATTTTGAAAAGCTGGACTATAAAATGTGGATGTTGATCACAGAGGATGAAGAAGTAAAAGAAGAAGCTAGAATACTTAGTATGATAGATGCGTTATATGTTTATCTGACTGGTACTGGAATATACTATGAAAAATTCAATAAAGAACATTGCGGAATATATTATGGCAGTGTATATGGTGTTGGTGACATATACTTAAATAAGAGAGGATTTTTATTTGACCCTGAGTCTAAAGATAAGCAGAGATATGAATTTGATACTGAAAAGATAGAAATAACAAATAATTATCCTGGAACATATCTAATAAATGACAAAATCATAGGTTTTTCAGATAAACTTGATAAAAGCAGACCATTAAAACTTGATGGAATAGTCATGAACGGGTTTATTGATAATGCTAGCTATAATGGACAAGTAGATTACATTTATTTTGGTAGTCTTATACACACTATGCCAAAGGTTGTAAAGATACGTGACATACCGTATATAGGATTGGAGAGCATAGTGAACTCTTGTTTTGATATAACAAACACTAAGTATATATCATCAGTAAGCGTTCCTGAGTTTCCAAATATCACTGTAAATAATTCAGAATTCTTTTTAAAGTTGCTAGTATGCACTTGTAAAAATACATGGACATTAAATAATTGTAAATGCACTATTGATGAAACAAAGTTTAGAGTTGAAACTAAGCTGATACTTAATAATAGCGAGCTAATAGCAAAGACACCTATGAATGAGTACGGATTTGCACAAGTTTATGGTGTAGATAGCATAGTAAAGGATGGGGAATATACAGTGTATAAAAATTCAGAACAACCAAAATCAGATGATTGCAAGCTAAGTCATGGTGTAAGATTACTTAGAACTATGAAAACTGTCAATAGTATAGCAAGTGGCATACATCTAAATAATCCTGAAGATACACAATATATTGGAAGTGTAGATGGAATTGGAAATATATACATGTCTGATTTTGATTATTCATGCAGTTGCAGAGAAAACGAAGCATTGAGATACGAGTATAACGATAAAAATATACTAAAGAAAAAGGCTAAGATGGCAATGCTTGGATATAAGAACGTATATTTTTCAGATTTAGGTACATTTCAGATAGTAGATGGTGGTACAGTATTAGCTAGAAATGTGGACTCTTTGTATGGAGAAAGCTTAAATGGAGAGCATTTAGATCAAGAAAATGAATATAAATGCTTTTACACACAGTCATTAAATGCTTTAGGAAAAACTATAAAAGTAACAGAAGCATTGGAGATAAATCAAACAACAGATGGAAAGTTTATATGTGACGGAACAGACTTTGTACGTATGACGAAGTGCCAAGATATTGAACTTAATCTAAGGATGAAAAAAGACTGTGAATCAGAAGAATCATTTAGATGTTCAATTTGCTTATGTGATGGTATAAACATCAAAATAAGAGATACTAACACATCTGAAGGTGATATAGTACTTGCAAATTGTAAGAATATAAACATAGAAGCAGATGACAATGTAGTTGTAAAAGTCATAGAGTGTGAGAATGTAACATTAAATGGAGTTAAAGCTTAAGGTGATGAGGCATGGAGATGGATAAAAATAAACTTATAAATCTAATATTGAGTTTATTTGCTGCTATATTAGCATGGCTTGTGCTATTTAACATATCAGATTCTGTTGTATCTGTCAATAGAACAATAGATATCAATGTTAAAAATGAGCAAAGCTTATTAAATAAGAAACTTGACTATAGTTTGGGAACAACTAAAGCTCAGATAACATTTAAAGCACGTTCACAAGATATAGGTACTATAAGAGATAGTGATTTTAACGCTTATGTTGATTTAGAACAGTTGACTTCAAATAATATAGCTCAAGTATATGTTGATATTCTTAATGATAAAGAGAATGCAATTACGGATTTAAAAGTTGAGCCTTCAATAATTCATATAGATACTGAGGAAATACAGAGTAAGCAGATAGAAATAGATGTTATTTATGATGGAGAACCTAAGAATAACTTTAGTATTTCTAATGTAACACTAGATAATAGCAGTGTAAGTTTAGAGGGTCCTGCTTCTGAAGTTGGTAGAGTTTCCACTGCTGAAATTAACATAAACACTGCTGGAATAGAGAGTGACATAAGTGGAAATGCTGATATAACATTTAGGGATTCTAGTGGAAATACAGTAGAGTTTTCAGACAAGACATCTTCTAATATATCAAGCGTAAGTTATAATGTGGAAGTTGCTTTAGAAAAGGAAGTTGAACTTACAGCTACAATAGCAGGAACTCCTGACGAAGGTGTTATATACACATCATATGATATATTACCTAGTAAAATTAGAGTAATAGGCAGACCTGATGTTATCAATCCTATAGAAACATTATCATTAGGAGTATTTGATATAACAGGAAGAACTGAAAAATACACTGAAGAAATCAATATAGAAGATAGATTACCTGACGGTGTAATGCTGGCTAGTACACAAGCCAGAATAACAGTAGAAATCAATCTCGCAAAGATAGATTTAAGCACTGCATCACCTTCTGGCAGTGATAATGTTGTAATAGAGCCTGTGAATGAAGGGGATACGACATCCATAGGACCTGTGGATGAAACAGAGGTAGAAACAGAAACAGACGCGAATGTAGAAGAAAGTACAGAGCATGGACCAGGAGTTTAACAGTTATGAATTGGAGTAATTTCTTTGATGGTATAGATGGTTTTCAATTTAAAAATAGCGCATTAGTAGCAGGTGTGTTTGATACAAGCACACCTTTAATATCCGTATATGGGCGTGGAGATGTTGGTCATACATTTGATATTATAAATAAAGAACCTTCTCATAAATTTTCAAACAGTGGTATAAGAAAACTGATGCGTGCACGTATGTTGAATATACCTTGTGTAGATTTAGTTGGGTGGGAAGATAAAGAATACTTATTATATCACGGAGACTATTATGACATAAAGAAATACGTAGATAACAAAGTATTAGAAGCTGTTGCATTAACTGGGGCATATGATGTAAAGAGTATAAAAGCAGATATTGTATCTATGTCGCGTGCATTTACAAGAAGTAATCAGAAGAGAAGTAATGTTGAAGCATACGAAGCGGCATCAATATTTGGAGTAAATAACATAGACTTAACAGCTATAGACTGTAGCTTTGTAAATGTGGCTAACTTGAAAAATTCTAGGATTGCTGTAATAAATACATCTGAAACATCTGTGTATAACATACAAGATAGCAATATATACATTTTGAATAAAGATAATGTAAAAATAGATTTTGCTAAAAATTGCACAGTTATAGTTGGAGAGCATTTAAGGAGTATAGAGATACAAGACAGCTGTAACGTAAGAATCATAGTGTTTAGTGGAGATTTCAAGCTAAAAGAAAACAACACTGCTAATGCAACATTTAGTATGTATACTGAGGCAGATAGAGAAATGATGGAAGCATTAAAAAGAAAAGCTGAGCTTCATAGAAAAATAAATTGTAAGTAAGGAGTATTAAATGAGGCAATATACAGAAGTATATAAAATGCACTGCGCAGCAGTAGCTATATGGTATGGCGGCGAAGCTAAAGATGCTGGGGATCTACTTGGGTATATCAATAACTTGCGCGGATATAATGTAGATTCATGCGGATATGACTCAAGTGGCAGCTATATAGAGTTAAATAAACTAGATAAATCAGGGAAACTAACAAATAACGAATTAAGACTTAAGATTGATAAGCTAGAAAAAAGCAAGATATATGCATTTGCAGTAGACAATAAATACCTATGTATTCATTGTACAAACATAGAAAGATTCCTTAAGTCTGAGTATAGGGATGAATCTGACATATTTATAATTGATTTTAATGCAGTAAATGTAAATTTAGATAATTCATGGTTCAGTAAAGTAAAATTCAAATTTGCTCTGATATCTGGTGATAATAACTTTTCAGGAGAAACTGGACTACCTTTTGAGGATACTATACGTACACAAAAAGGATTAGACTTGCTTAATTATGCAGATGTATCAGTTGAGTGTATTGATAACGAATACGTAAACATTGGGAATTGTACTAATATCAGTCTTAGATGCTCTGTATCTGATCATGGATGGTTTGCTGTTACAGACAGTAAATATTGCAGTATATTTATAGATGAGCTTGGTGATAATCTTGAAGCTTGCATGCTAGAGCATGTTGATAATTCTTTACTATTTATAGATAACATTAAGGATGAATTTAGGCTTAGATTTTGCGATGGTATAAGCATAGTAACAAGAAAAAGATACTATAATAAAATAAAATTAGATCGCTGTAAAGATTGCAAAATTATTTTTATAGACGATGATAGTGATAACGATAATGTAGTAAATAGTCTTTCAAAATATGCGGAAACTTATATAAAACTTGGAAAAGACCCTTTTGAAGTAAAAACTATACTATCATATGCACTTGCAGAACTTAATTATAAATCTTTAGACGATTTATTAGGCACTTTTGGCTTAGAATGGGTAGATTTAGAATTGGAAGATGGAGATCGTTTAAAAATAATATTAGATAACTTACGTAACGGTAAGCCAACTGAAAAAATTAAAAAGAAACTTACAAAATTTAAGATGATAAATCATGGCAATGTTAGACTTATTGGAGGAAAGTACATCGCTTTAAGAGCAGAAAATTCAATTGGATTAGACAAGGCAGATATAATTCTATATAGCAAGAAATATGTACAGATTGATAAAGTAATAAACAATGCTTTATTATATGATGTATATCATAATAAAGATATAAGCATAAACGGAAGTTTACTAGCAAATAGGACTAACATTGATGCACAATTAAATATATTTAATGCTAGTTTCATAAGTATGCTTAACAGTAGAAGTAAATATTTGAATATATGTACTATAGAAAAGTGCGATTTATCATTTAGTAACTGCAAAATTGGATGTATAAACATAGTAAATTCATTTGATATATGTTTTGCACATTTTGATCAGCATTTTGGTAACTTCAATATAGTAAACAGTAAATTTGAATTTTTAGAGCTTGATACTGTAGTAAATTCCGTGATAAATATTAAGAATTGCTATGGAGAACTTGAAATTAGCCACTGTGAAGGATATATGCTTATAATAAACGGAAAAGAGGTTAACCTAAATACAATTCATCCATATAGATTAGACGAAGATGGTATAAAGATATTCAGAATAAAATTATGCGGGAGCAGATGGATGTAATGGAACTTACACCTGAAAAGAGAGTAGTAGATGAAGCTATAAAAATTGACACTAAAGTTTCAAATATAGCCAAAATGATTAAAATAGTAAGCAGTTATATTGAAAGAATGGCATTAAGTAGTTGGCATAATGCTAAACTGCTTGGACACTTGTATGGGTTTGGAGACATCTACGAAAACGGAAAAATAATTAAAAGCAGTAGAAATAAGTGTAGTGCTACTGATATTAAAAAGCTAATTAAGTACAGAATGCTTGGTTATGAAAACATATACCTTGCTGATGATTATATAGTCTATGGATTAGCGAACAGTGCTGTTGATATAACTGAATTGAAAAGACTTCATAAAGATATAGGGCTATTCTTAATGGATTGTAAGTGTAATAGCCAAAAATATACTATAGAATGTTGTGGATTATACATCACAAAATTTAAACCATACTATAGGCAGACTATTAAAACAAAGAATTATGTATTTGCTTTATTCTCAGAGGGATTTGAGCTAGAATGCACTGATTTAAAGAATATGTACTTTGGTGGATGCTCAGGTATACATGCAGAAATCAAAGAATCAGAGTGTTTAGCTGATATAAAAGTATGTACGTATTGTAAAATTAAGTTTAATGGTGTAATGAATGCTACTATATTAGTCAATAGATGCAGCAAATGTACAATTACTCTTGATAGTTGTACTAATTGCACAGTTAAAGTAGAGAATAGCGACTGTATATTGTTGGAACATGAAGATTGCTGTAAATTAGACATAGTAGATGGTGGTAATAATCAACATTTAGGTGTCACAGATGAAATTATAAACAATCATGAATAGGTATAAAACATGAATATTTTATATGATATAGCTTTAAGATATGCACAAAAGCAACTTTTACAATCTGGTACAGTAGATGAAGAATTCTATAACTTTATAGCATCATTTAATGATACTGAAGAAAAAGAATTTGTAGCATTTGAGATATTTAGGAACTTTTGCAGTAATAATAATAATCCTAATATAGTAAATAAACTAGTAAGCTCTAAGGATGGGCTTATAGGTGAGATAGATAACAAGTATGATGCATATCTTAGAGCAGCAATGGCCAATATGATATACTTAATAGATCATGAGAGTATGGAATGTAAGTTTAATTGTGCAGAATCATTAAAAATAATTAAAAAGTTTACATTACTTAATATTAGAAATATTCACATAGTTAATAATTTTAGATGTGCATCCTTTATAGGAAGTAATTCAAGTATAATAACTGCACTAAAAGAGTTAGACTTTGTTATATTAGGACAAAACTCAGAAGAAGTGAAAAGCATGGTGATAAATGGAGACAACTTAGAATATTTAAGTGGTCTCCATTTATTTGGCATAACTATTAAGAATTGTGCATTTAAGAACGGTAAAGACTTGTTAGTGTTAAGGAAACTATTATACGCTTCATACGTTAAAGATATAAACATAAAGCTCACAGAATGTAAATTTGTGAGGGTAGTCGGAGCAGATGGATGCACATTAGACTGTGTGTGCAAAAGAAGCTCATATTTAAAGATGACTGACTTTATGGATTCAGAGATAATCATTAGTAATTCAGATGATGTAACTATAGATATTACTAGAGCTGATAAAACTATCATTAGAGTGTATAAAAGTAAATTAAAAATTAAAATGAATTGTTATTTTGCAGATACACTTGATATACACTTATACGACAGTAGTGTTGAAATAGAGCTACTAGGTAGTATAAATAACGTTAAAGTGAGTGTATATGAACACTATGGAAATAAAAGAAAACTAGAAGTTATACATAATTTACCAAAAATAGACTGTATAACAAGCACATCTGCACAGTTAAACAGGAAATATTCAATAGGAAGGTATGAACAGTAATGTTTGATAGAAACAATGCTGAAACTGAGGAAGTCAGCTTAAGTGAAAATAATGCTAGGAAAATGCTTGAGTCATTAAGAATGATTCAACGTTGCAGTGATCCAAGTAAAGTATCTTATATAAAGCATTATGATAAATCAGAAAAGCAATTAGCTGGTAAGAAAATATACGGTGTAGGTTATGTTTATGGGCGTCATCTGATTGGACTGGATGACAGTATAGATAAAAGTTTTAGTAAGCATCAGATAAAGAAATTAACTAAGTACAAAATGCTTGGATATGAAAATGTATACTTAACAGAGGATGGATTTGGCATAATAGTAGAAGGTAAAGCAAACAATTTGAATTTGCAAGATATAGATTATTTTGTAGGCGTATCAGGACAACTTAAGACAGATGAAGCATTAGAATTTAAAGGTATAGGCTTAGAAAATTTTTTGCTAAGGGCAGATAAAATAAAAGTAACTGACTGTTTAGATTTATTGACAATTCATGGAGGTACATTTATAGTAGATGGAGCTTCTGATATAACAGTGAGAGATTGTATAGCAACATCCATTTATGGGCAGGTTAAAGATGGTTGTAATTTAGATATTTACCATGGTCAGTTTGTAGCAATAAACTTAGAAAACAGTAAACTAAACGTAATAGAATTATACAATTGTAATGACATAAATATGGGTTTCGATGATACTTATTGTGAATTAAGTATCAAAACAAGTGATGTAATAATACGTGTGGAGAAGCCTAATGATTTTAAGAAAATAAAGATAAGATTAAGCTCTGGGCTTGGTCAAATAGAACTAGTGAGTAGCCATAGAGTGCATATAGAAAATTCATTGTTTACTAGTAAACATAATGTAGACTTGAAACATGACAGTGATACTTTATATAATATATTAACAAAGCATTTGAGGTATAAATTGACATGATTCTGAATAAATCAAGCTGCGAATCAAGAAGTTATTATAGATTGCAAGCATTAAAAATAATACATTTATATAACAAAAGGCCTGAATTTAAAGAACTTATACCAGATTGTAAAGACTATGGGATATTTTTAGGAGACATTTACGGTGTTGGTTCTGTATATGAGAATGGAATACTTGAATGTGATTGTAGAGACTCATTCAAAGATGAACAAATAAAGCAGCTTTTAAAGTATAAAATGCTCGGATATAAAGACATATACTTATTTGAGGATGGATATGGCATAGTATTAGAAAAGGATGCACCATACGGAATGTCTTTAAAAGGAATAGATTACTTATATGCAAATTTAGTAAGCTATAATATAGGTACAGATACGTCAGTAAAAGGCTTAGGTGGCAGCAGATTTTGGTTTAATGGTGGAACCATAACAATAACAGAATGCTTAGACATAAAAGATGTAGAGCAACAAAGATTAAACATTGATGGAGCAAATAATATATCTGCAAACATGTGTTATAATATGTGGTTAAACTGCATAAATTTAGATGATTGCACTGCAGTAATATCAAATACTAATTTATTGCATTTAGGAATAAAGAACAGTAATTATATAGATTTAACAATCAATAGATGCGAAAAAGTCTCTTTATATGTAGAAAATACCAAAGGCAGAATTAGAGTTGACTGTTCATCAGTATTTATAACATTCAATGACACAAGTAAATTGGATGATTTAACAATTGAAATAGTGTCTGGTATGTCAAAGAAATCTAATGTAAGGCTTGTAAGTCCAACTGAAATAAAGATAACAAGAGCTGATAGGACAGGAAGGACACAAGCATTTTTTGGTTCAGCATCAGAACTTATTAAGAAGCTTATGGAGAATAATAATGAAATACAGTGCTAGAAATAAAATAAACTGTCTTGGTGCAATAAAGACATTTCAAGTAAATAGGCCAAGTGTATTTACAAATATGCTAGAAGAAATAGAAAAGCCTTTAGCAGAGGTATATGGACTTGGTACAGTCTGTGAAAATGGAATATATCCTAAAGTATCAGTAGACTTTGATGCAGACAAGATAAAGAAACTGTTAAAATATAGAACACTTGGTTATAAAAATACATATTTATTTGAAGATGGGTTCGGAATAATATTAGACACAAATAACAATAGCATAGATATAAGCAGTATGGACTATGTAAGGTCAAACCTACGCATATGGCATTTGAATAAACCAATAAGGCTTAAGGGTTTATTCATGATGGGCGGTAGGATGCCTGAAAATAAGGTTACAGTTACTGAATTTGCTGAGCTTAGAAATATGCACGACCAGGGTTTAATAACAGATGGTTTATCGGATTTAAACCTACTGTATAGTAACAATTTAAGCGTGTACGGAACACTAAAAGATAATGGCGTTATACATATAGTAGAGTGTAAGGACTGTAGATTGAAGATAGATGATGCATTCAATATGCACATAGGCTTATATGACAGTGAGAATGTTGAATTAGACATTGGAAAAGCTGGAGGAACAATTAGAATAGCATGTAGTCCATTTCCAAAGACAGATAATATATTATTAAAGGCAGATAGTATAGAGAATTTTAAAGATATAGTATTAACAATAACTGATGGTTTAGAGGTTGTTGTTGACAAGGATGATGACAGTCCTAAAATAATCATTAAAAAGTGTGGGGACCCTGGACTAACTGTTAGTGATAAATTAAAGATAAAAGCAATTAAGCTCTTTGGGAGGTAATATGGCTTCAGCATTTGAACGTAACATAAGTGATATACTAGTTGCTTTATACTTTGCACATAGGAAAAACTTTAAAAATACAACAGCATTAACTGGTGATTTATACCAAGTTGGTAATGTATACGGTATAGGTACATTATATAGTCTTGGATTATATATAGATAAGCTTCATAACATAGAATTTGACCAAAAAGATATAAAGAAGCTAATGAAATATAAAATGCTCGGTTTTGATGGAATGTATCTATTAAATGATAGAAAATTTGCATTAGTTTACGATAAAGAGCCAAAAGGAATAAGCTTAGAAGGCATAAATTATGTAGACAGATATAAAACTAGCGATACTTTATTAGATGGAGAGAAAATAGAAGGTTTATTTGAGCATACTTGTAGCGGTACATTATGGAGAGAAGGGCCAACTGTTACAGATTTTATAGTATCTACTAATACGGATGGCGGACTATATAAAACAGATAGAACTAAGTATATAAATTTTGAAAATTCAAATGCCGCTAGTATAGATGGTATTTTTGCAGATAATGCAGAGATAAAGCTTGAAGATTGTGATAACATGACATTATTCATAAAAGACAGTGAAAATGTTAGATTAACATCAGTAGATACTAATGTTGAAGTATTTGTGATCAATAGTAGTGTCATATTAAACATGACGCATAGAAATGTAACAATAAATATAGATGATAATTCAAGTGTATTAGTTGAGAAAGCTATAATAGAAGTACAATATGACATTTGGCACGATAATAGACTTGTAATATTTAATGGGGAAAACAAACTAGTAGAATCAGAGTCAAGCTATGAAGGTTTAGTTGGGCAGCATAGAAAGTGATAAGAACATTTTGAAGAATAAGTAATGCTAAATTCAAATAAATTAGTTTGGAGGAAAGCAATATGAACATTGGATTAGAAACACTAACATAGTTGGTATCAATGATATGGAATGCAGATGTAAATAATGGAGCAGGTATTGTGTTATGTGATAGCTCTAAACTTAATAAGAATTCAAAGATATGGCATGTATATGGCATAGGAGATGTATGCCAAGTACCTTGGAGTGAAGAAGAACGTATAAACTTTATAAATACTGTTACTCCTATAATGCCTGTTGATAAGTATTTAGAGCTTAAAAGAAAAGAAGGAAATCCAATAAAGCCATATAACTACTTTTTTGATAGAAATTGTAGATTTGAATTTGACAGTGAGAAGATTAAAATATACGAAGAATTAAATAATAGGACAGCTGGAAATAATAGGTACTACCTAATAAACAACGAGATAGTGCAGATTAAAATAGCTGGAGCTGAAGCATATATACAGAATGTTGATAGCAGAGTCGAGGAGTATACGGTTATAAACATTGATAAAATGGTAGAGGACATTCAAGTAGTTGCAAATCAAGAGTTTATTGGGTGCATACTTAAAGAGTCTTTGAATTTGAAGTCTACACATATGCAGTATGTAATACCAGTTGTGACTGGAAGTGATGCTCCATCTTTAGATGTAGAAGAAACAGTAGGCTTGCTTAAATGCAGAGATTTAAACATAAGAACATCATCAATTGATGGCATTATTGAACTGAATGGTTGCAGTAAGCTTAATATATTAGCTGATAAAAGCAGAAAGTCACAATCATATTTAGGAAAAACACTCTATATTAGATATAGTAATAGTATAAAAGCTGATATTGATTTTGAAAATAGCTGTGACAAATCAAGAATATACCTTAAAGATTCAAGTGGAATTAAATTGAGAGTAAAGAATACTCCATTATTGGACATAGATACTGCTAGAAAAAGTACTGGATCATATGCAGATATACATGTAGATAATGTTGGCAGAGTGATAGTTGACAATGACAGTAATTGCGAAATTACTATCATAACAAAGAAAGTAAAGGCTTCAATGCCTGACAAATTCATATATAAGCTAATCATTGATAGTGAAGGAAATATAACTTGGAAAAATGAAGATGAGGCTGCTGGAAATGCAAGAATAAACTTTTCAAGTTTATTGAGCACAGAAGCAAGCACACCAGAAGTAAAGAACAAGACAGTAGTATACGCTGGAGTAGCAATAATGAATGGAAATAAAGAGCCAGATCCTAATGAAGAAAAAGAAGTACATGCAGCTATAAAAATCGGTGGCAAGAAAGATGGAGATAAAAGGCATATAAGTATAGCTCAGAGATTCAAAGAGAAGTTTAAACTATAACAGTGAGGTATCATAGTATGGCTTGGAAAATGAATAAGAGTCCTGAGGAAAAATTAGCTGCACAGCTTGAAACAGTTCTGATGGATATAGATAGGGAAGTATTATTAGATGAACTCTTGAAAAATATAATTAGCGTAAAAAGAGGTAGTGATAAGCTAAAGAGAGTAGAGCTTACACAAGAAGAATTGCTCGATAATAAAGTAACATACAACGTGTATGGTGTAGGAGCTTTTCATAGGAAAATTGATATCGACAGAGTTAAACTTGACTATGACATAGAAGCTTTTGGATTAGGAAATGACCCTCAGAAGTATTTAAAATACTTTAGCGCAATGCAGAATAAAGGCACTCCAATTAAAACATATACTTGGGTATTTGATGAAAGCACTAAAGATTCTGATTATAAGAAATTTTCATACGATATAGATAAAGTAAAGCGATATGAAGAATTAGTGAACAATGGATATGATAACGTTTACTTGATAAAACATCAAATAATACAGGTAATAATAGGAGAAATACGAAACACATTAACAGATACTCCTGATGGAGTAGACGCTGTATTTGGATGGAGTTGCAATAAGACACCCTATGAGTTCAATAATAAAACATTAAAAGCTTCCTTAGTAGAATTAAGTTGGGCTTTTAGTAAAGGATTAAACATAGATTCAAGACATGTGAAGTTGCAACGGTGCATAGGAACAAGACTTCAGAACTTAACTGGAAGTGTAACACTTATTAACAGCAGAGAAATAGAAATAGAGCCTGGAGAAGAGTTTAGTGGTTACACTGCAAATGAATCTTACAGTCTGAAAATGAAGGATTGCGAGACTGTTAAAGGGTTCTTGAACTTTCCTGATAGAATGAAAAGCATAGCAATTATAAGTGAAAACAGTAACTTTGTAATGCTTGATATATCAAATGCAGATAGTGTATCACTTGTAGCAAGTGAAATTCCAAATGGCATAATGAGGAAACAAGTTACTCTAAAGGTTAAAGATGTAGGAAACCTTAGGATTAAGACAGATCCTAATATAGAAGTTAAAGTTATCACTGGAATTGATAGAATTACTGTAGAACCTAACACGACAATAGAGTTAGAAGTTGACGAAATGGGTATGTCAAGAGTACTTAGTAAAAGATTAAGCAAGCCTAGAAAATTACAAAATGACTTAGAAGAATATGATAAGCAAATGGCTGCTAAGTTTAAACAGAAGTTTGGGCTGTAGGTGACAATATGGGAATTAGTTGGCTTAATAACGAAAAAGACAGACAACTATTTGGTGAATATGAAACATTAACAAGATGCTTAGAAGATTGCACACACAGTTTTGACAAAAAGTTTTTATTTGAACTAACAGAGGAACAAGCTATTAAAGCATTCAAGAATAAAGGACAGACAAGACCATTATTAGGTCATCTATATGGAAGAGGTACATTATATGATTATGGCTTACTTGTAATAGATGACAATAGTTATAAATTTGATATATCAAAAATAAGACTATTAAATAAACATAAACTTCTAGGACATGAGAATATATACTTAATAGATAATAGAGTGTGCTATGCAAAAAGATTTACAGATATGTGGAAATCAAAGTTAAAGTGGCCTATATCTGATGTTGATGGTATTTACATTACTGGAGAGCAGGAATGTTCATTTTGGGATATAACTTTATCAGCAGAAATGTTTTATCTTGAAAATATAAATAGTAAGCATTCTGTAATTAAATTTGGCAAATATGCAAATCTTGACACATGCAAAGGTATGGAAGTGATGCATGACTCTGAAGATATAGCTGCTTTAAGAATGATGCAGGAAGAGAAAGTTTAATTGAAATAAACATGGCAAAATATTTTACTGGACTTATATCTGGTGGATATAATAACATATTAGAGATAAGACACTGTAATGACTTTAATGTAGTACTTGAAATACCTAAACATATAAATATAAAGATACAGGACTCTTATGGAAAGCTATCTATATGGAGTCCTAAGAGCTTAAACATATTATATGATAAAAATAGTAAAATTGACTTGAATTTACATTCTTATGCAAGAGAGGGATACAAAATAAATATTTGTTGTGACGATGTAATAGATAAAATTTACTTTGAAGAAGATGACTTTGACAAAGGAAATTCTAAAACTATACATATAGGAGGTTAAAGCAACTATGATGATAATTGATTCTGTTAAGAACTTGTTTTCGAACGTAAAATACGAATTTGAAGAAGATGAAAATTACATTAAAGCTATGAAAAAGCTTAGAGCATTAGAGCTACTTGCTGGTAAGAAAACTGGGTTTTTAACAGTTGAAAATAAAGATGATCATTGTTGCTATGCTTATAACAATAAAGAACAATATGAGGTTAAAAATGACCATCTAGTAGGGAGTGACACACAAATTAAATGCGATGAATACTTGATGAAAAGATGTGAGGCAGCAGATAAGATAGGAGAAAAAGCCTATATACTAGACGATAGCTTTGGTGTTATAATAGATAAAGACATAACGATAGATAATGCTGACTATGCTTATATAGTAAATGCAGAGAAAAAGTGTAAGTTGCCTTTAACTTGTAAAGGAGTCATAGTTGAGAAGTTTAATGGACTTAAAAATGGAGTATTCTTCATAAACGTAAGAGACTATGTAGCATTAAATAACTCAATATGTATCAATATAAATTCAGAAAATCTTGTAAGTGGATTTGTTAATAACTGTATAAACATTTCTGGACTTGTTAATTTGAAAGGTCAACTTACATTCAAGAGGATAAATACTTCTGATATTACTGTTACTGGCAAAGGAGATGTATTTATACGTGGCTGTAGTAGTATGAGAGTAACTCTGAAGGAGTTTAGAGGAAACATATATATGAGTGGAGACTGTAAACATATACAGATAGATGCAGATGATAAGACTTCCTTTAAAGTAATAAGCAGACTAGATGAAGGAAGTACTGGTGTTAGAATAGGTAATTCAGATATAAAAGACATGTCAGGAAGAAAACTGAGCAATGGTTCAATAGAATATACATTCTAAGATACGAGGAGAGACATATGAACTTAGTAAAGAAGCTTGAAATATTAAATAAGTTAATATTTAATAAGTGTGCCGGCAGTAAAGATATAGGTATTATAACAAGTGATAAAATAATAGATAACACACCAGAAAATATGAGCAAAGTTTGTATGTCTGTCTATGGCATAGGTTATATAACGATTGACTCAATGGTGATACAAGGTACAGCATCAAAAACATGTTATGTATCTGGTAGAGCATCTGATTTGTCACACAAGTACAAGTCTAAGGATTTTAAAGTCTATATAATAGATGATAATACAGTTGTTGGAGTAGCTAAAAGCTACAGAACTTTAGAGAAAGTTCAAAGTAGTATGGGTGTCAGAGATATACTTGATTTAGATGCTGTAATACTAAATCCTAATGCTGATAGCACACCACATAATCTTATTGGTCAAGGAGAAAGTATAAGGTTCAAAAATCTTTATATGATGTGTACAAAATCATCAAAAGAAGCATTTAATCAACCTTGTAATATAACATATGTTAGTACTGATAACATTTATATAGATGGAGGATGCTCATCTGTAAATATAAATGCTATAAATAATAAAAGTGTTTATCTGAATGGTTTAGATTTTGCAACTATTGATGTATCATTATGTGATGGTGGAAAGCTAACATTATGTAATTTAACAAATAGTTTTATAACAATAACACATATCAAGAAGGATGATATTGTAAATATATCACATTTGAATGGTACAGTAATAACTTTTGGTAGATTAGACAAAACTGTGGTTTTATCTGGTTTAGAACATTGCAGAATACGTGTACAGCGTAAATATTTAGATAAAATTAAATTTGATAAATTAGCACTAATAAATATACAAATATACATAGACTTTTTAGATGAGGCTAATTTGGAAGAAGAAAGTGACTTAGATGATATTCCAGTTACTGATAAGAATAGTAAAGATACCATAAGAATTGCTGATGTTATGCGGTTTACTGGGTATTATAACGTAGTAGAGAGCAATTGTAAATTGCATGATGTAAAGAAGTCAAAGCTTTCAATGAAACTGAAAATGCTTAACTTTAACACATTTGTATATAATGATCATTTAGGTATAGTTGTAAATGACAGAGATGGATTAGATAATAACATAGGTAAAAACAAGGATATAGATATTATTTGTTTTGGGGCTAGCAGTGAATCAGAAAAACCAAGTTTTACAGGGTATGTGCAATATAATAAGAACTATGAAATAGACTCTAACATAATAATGCTTAATAAAACTAACTTCCTTAGCAAGCACGCTGAGCTGAAGTTTAATGGGGCATTGATAGTTAATGATTCAAACTTAAGATATGATGATTTTTGCTATTTAATTGGTATAGATAGCAGTTATGTATATGTAGATGACATGGCTGAGGCAAGATTGACAGTAAGACCTTCAGATAATGCCGATATAAATATAAATAATTTCAATGCTGGATCAATTAGCGTAGTAAATACTAAGAAGTTACACAGTGTATTATTTAAAGGCATAGAGACATCTGTATTAAAGTTTGAAAATGTAAACTTTACAGTAAGAGAAGGTATGGTTAGCTTTGAAAAATGTGAGTCCTCAATTATATTATGTAATAACTGTAAGGGAAAAATAAGATTCAGTGAATGTTCTAGAATACTTTTATTTGTAAATGATGATGTTTATTTAATAGAAGAAAGCGAATTAGTTGTAGGTAGAGCAAAGAATAACAGGCGTATAGAGTATGAAGTAGATACTGAAACAGGAAAAATATACAATGAGTAATGATTTTGAACACATACTATATGGAATGGAGTCTTTTAAGTTCAAACAGATGCTGAGAATTTCACCAGATATAGTCACTAAGGACTATGAAATATCAGTTTATGGCTTAGGAGACATAAATTATGCACATCAAGTATTAGGAACTGATACTATATTTAATTTTTCAGAGCAAGGAAAGAAAAAATATACTAAATGTAAACTATTGAATATTCCTGACATATATTTAATAGGCAGAGGTGATAAAGAATACTTAATGTATTCTTGGCACGGCAGAGATATAGATAAGATAGCATCCATAGTAGATGTATATATGCTTATAAAATGCGAGTATTTGAAAGATTTAAAAGCTAAGATTATTGATATAGACTGTTATTTAAAATATGATAAATACTTAGACTATGGCAGCATACAGGCTACTGAGGCTATAAAACTATATGATTGTATGAGGCTTAAAGTAAAAGCTATAATGTGCAAGTATGTATATATGTCTGCTTTGAGAGAAGTAGAATTAAACGTAGCATGTTTGAAAAATCCTATTAAAATATGTGCAGTTTCACACTCTTTTATATATGTATCGCATACAAACAGGGTTGAATTACTTAGTATATCTAATTCAGTAATAGTGATAGGACATAAAGTAAAGCAAGTTTACTTGCAAAATTGTTTTGATAGTAAAGTGATAATAGATGGTGCATATAGTGAAACTGACATACAAAATAAAGATTGTGCTAATTTAAAAATATACGGCACATATGATGAAGCAGTAGATGACTGCACAAGAAGAAACATACTTGAGTATAGAGTAGATACTGAGTATTATTTGAGGACACTAAATGAAGGAACTTGATCTTGAATTTAATCAGAAGAAAGTTTTGGATGAAGCTTTCAAAGTTAGAGATAAATACATATATTTAAGTAGGACAGTAATTGCTATGCTTGGACTTTTGGATGCAAACACAGCTAAGGAGTTTAATGTTGATCCTGACTTAGATGAAGCAGAGTTGCTTGGCAATATATTCGGAGTTGGTCAGGTTGATAATAAAAGTGCATTCTTAGAGACAAATTATACGTTTGATGAAAAGAAGAAAAAAGCACTGGCAAAGTTAAAGCTGCTTGGTTATGAAAATTGCTACTTAATAAATGACACCTTAACATTTGCAGTTGGTGACTGGGACATTATGGATTATTATTATAAAGAACTTAAAGTACCTGAAAAGCTTATAGATTTTCACTTTATGCAAGACTCGCCACTTGATTGCATAAAACTAAATAGCATGAACTTTTATGGAAGATACCTTGATGGACACAGCTATGCGTCAGTAGGTGGCAATGTTGCTGAAAAGTTTTCAAGAGAAATCACAGCAAATAACTTCTTATGTGTAAGAAATAGCAAAAAGTTAAGGCTGCATGCTATTGGTGCAAAATATGTAAGAGTTGATAGTAATTCTAACATATTTATAGATGTGAAAGACTCTAAGTGCTGCGTAGAAGCAGATAATAATAAAGAAATATCAATAAAGCTTGATGGTTTAACTGATTCTATTATAAGTATAAATAATAGTAAATGTGCAGTTATTAGAGTAGAAAACTGTAGAAATTGTATTATACGCGTAGATAATTGCGTAGATTCTGTGATAGATTCATTAGGAGGCAATAAGTGTTTATTAAATGCAAATAGCAATATGAGTAATAGCGATTTAGTAATCACACATTGCAATGGAAAATCAGATATGTACTTTGATAGATATGATATTAGCTATTATATAGATTAGGAGGTGGGCATTATGGGTGAAATTAACTATAAAAAGTTAATAGCTGCTGCAAATGCAATAGATAGAGGTATGGTGGAAAAAGACACAAAAGGAGAATATGCTGGACATATTAAACGCCTAGGTGACTTCTTCTATGATACTACTGATATAAGAAAAACTAAAAAAGAGAATTATAGCTCATATGAATTGGATATGTTCAATAAATATGATAAATATAATGCTAAAACATTCTATGTTGACGGAAGTATAATTGTAAGTTGCTATGATAACAGATATTTTAAATATAAGGGAGTGGAATGTAACGAAGAAGAGAGAATAGGTGATATATGTAAACTTGCATACAAAGATGCAGAAGCTTTGATTGTGAGCTTAACAGAGAATGTGTACGATAATTTAGATGTCATTGGAAAAGTATTGTGTGCATATCATTGCGACTCTAAAGTCAAAATGAGATCAGAAATAGCATTTGATGCATTCAGTTTTAGAAATTGTTCAGTAGAATTTGAAAATAATAAGTACTTAAGTATAAAAAATGCACAATCAGTAAGTTTAAAAGGGTCAATATCTGATGGTGGATACTTGCATTTAGCTGGTGTAGATAAATCTTATATAATATTTAATAGCATAGGAAAAAATCTTGAAAAATGTAGACTTTTTAATTTAAACGTTTGCACAGTGATAATTAAAAATCTAAACAATCCAGTGGATATTAGTGCATGTAATAATGTTATTGTATACACAGATAAACCAGAGCTTGTAACTTTATCTGAATGTAGTGGCTGTAAAGTTGAGGATTTAAACTTTAAGCTTAGTAAAAATGCTATTCCATTTAGAGAATATCCAATAAATAAAAAGACTACTGAAGATATAAAAGAAATAGTATTTGCTACATATGATGCATTTATATTTTCAATGACTAAAAAATGTAATGATATACTTGGTTTTAGCATGAGTGGTGACTTGTTAGAATACAGTCCATTTCGCTTCTTCAGTATGATGACTCAAATAATTCACAAGAGAGGAGGCATAGTAGATGTATCAATCAATAATAATATAGAAATGATGCTTACAAATTTAGATATTGACGAGTGCCATGATACAGACATTAGCCTATATAACATAATAGATTTGAAATACCCAAAAGAAAATTCCGAATTAAACAGAAGAATGCAAGCAATAAAGACATTGAATTTGCCAGCATACACAGTGGATGATAAATATACTGTAGTAGTTATGAGGGAAGCATTCAATGTTGGCAATAAAGTTGATATAGCTCAGCTATTTAAAAAGACATATAAAACTTATGGAATAAAGTTTAGATGGCTTGTTGCAAGTTACTCATTCATTTTAGATGATTTATACGTAACTGATGTATTATTTTTGTATAGTGTGACAATGGCTAATAATCACTCAATAAAATGTATTGATACTCGATATGCAGAGCTGAATACTATAGAGAAAACAACTGTATGTGCTAGGATTGCAGACAATGGGCATTTCTTGATAAGAAAAGGCTCTGAGTTAACAGTAAATATAGTTGATTCAGACAATATAGGACGATTAGAGATTAGAGAGTCTAGTAATTGTACATTTATAGCTTGTAACTGCAATTTAGGAGAAGCAAAATTTGTTGAGTGCAGCCAATGTATGATTAAGTTAAAAGACTGTAGAGGAACAATAAGCTTTAAGGATTGTTCAAATATAGTAGTTGTTAACAATGATGAAATTATAGGAGATGCTTGTAACAACAGTGTAGTGCATATAGGATAGCAAGGTGGTTTAAATGCTAAGTAACTCAGAGAAAGTAATAAAGTGCATGTTAGCTATGTTAGATGGCAGGTCTGGAAAGGGATACAATAACTATGTATTTCTAGGAAGCATATATGGAGTTGGTGATGTATACAGTGACTTAAGCATAGTGAAAAGAAATGTAAGTTTATATGACTTTAAATCTGAGTTAATAACAAAATTGATGAAGTATAAACTATTAGGAATTGATGGTGTATACTTAATAAATGATGAAATAGCATTAAATCTTAATAGATATCGAGGTAAAAACATACCATCTGGCATAGATGCAGTATTTTTTAATAATATGAAAAATAATAATAGCTTAAAGCTACACAATAAATTCATATGTATAAGAGATTGCGACAATATAAGTATAAGGACTGAGCTTGGGTTTTATGGTTCTGATTGCACAGGATTAAGCATAAAAGCATATGAGAATGAGTTTATATGTCTTAATAGATTATACGAATCAAGAGTAAAGGTATCAATTAAACAAAGTGGTAGGTTATATGCTTATAAATGTATGAATTGTGACTTTAGAATAGAAGAAAATAACATTGGAAGTATTTATTTAGACCAATGTTCAAATTGTAGTATATCATATAATAAAGGTAAAAAGCCTGTGATACTGAGGTCTTGCATAGATATGAAAGTACAAACTAACAATGTAATAAAAGTAAGATACTAGGAGGTGGTTGAAATGACTGAGGCTCAAAGATTGTTATTAGCAGCTGATGCAATAAATAATCAGCAATTTTCTGATAATAGTGCAAATGCTGTTCCTGCAGTTGGGCATATAGAGGGATTTGGAGACTATAATGTAGACGGAGAGTTTATTCATGGTACTGAAAGTAATGATATGGCTACCTACGAAGCAACAATGCTCTACAATAAACTAGAAAACATTGGAATGAATCCATATATCATAAATGGAAGAGATATATACATTGAAAATCCAGATGTTGATAGCTTTGATGATTATGATGAAGCAATTGATATATTAGAGGACGTAGCTGTAATAAATTTATACGGATATGATGAAAACTCACCTAGCGATATAAAATGTAAGTTTGCATTGATAAATCAAGGAGCACTAGAACATAAAGTAGAGACAACTCTCGGAGCCTATTTTGACAACACATCTTCAAATGAGTTAATATGTAATGATAATGAATACTTAGAAGTAAGAGATTGCGTAGAATGCAGTATACTTGGATCAATAGGTAGTGGTGGATACCTATACATATATGAATTAAATAATAGTAATATAACATTAAATAAAGTTGGTGAAAACCTTGAGTGTTGTGAGATAAATGACTGTGATCATACGATAATAGCTCTTGATAATGTTAGGAGTACAATAGATATAGAAGGGTGTACATACTGCACATTTATAGTAAACTGTAAATATAAAGATAAACTCAACTTCACAAAAAGTAATGTACACAATAAAATTATATATACTGATGTAATAGCTACTCATATATTTAGAGATGAACTTGCTAAAAGTGTAAAACACACATTAAGAAGTACTGGAAATAAGTTAGATACATTAAAGAGATTGGAAATAGCATCTGATATAGCTACAGACTCATTCAGAGATGATTCAGATTATAATGAATTTGTGTCATTTAAAGTAGATAATGAAACACCAATATTGGATGAAAAGACTGCAAAACTTGCATTAAAATTAAAAATGCTAGGTTTAGATATGCTAGGTTTACTAGATGGATACAGTCTAGTAAGTGTTAAAAACAATAGCGATTTAACTGCATTATCATATGCTGATATAGTATATATTGATTGTGCTAAATTAAAGTTAGTTAAGAACAACACAACATTTTTCAAACAGTTGGTGATTAGCAGTGTTAAACAATGTAATCTTAATATAAATGTTGCAGATGCTCTATTTATAGCATATAGCGACTTTGAACACACTGATATAAACTGTGTAGATGTAGAAGCAGTAAAGATGTATAGTTCATCTGTAGATGAATTAAACATAAGATTTAGACAAAATAGTGGCATTCTTGACATACAGCAGATGTATAATACTAATATAAATGTTGTGAATTCACATGGATTAAAGAAAGCAGATGTAAGTTTAGCTTGTGATTGCACTGTAAGATTTCAAAATTGCAGTTTTGACAATGGATTAGAATTTAAGACATGCAGTAATTTAGCAATAATACTAAACAACTGTAAAGGAACAATAAAAATAGAAGATTCAATGAATATTGTTTTATACATAGATGGTAAGATGATGATACCAGAAAACGATAAGAATATGAGCTTGGCTATATAGGAGGTTTACATGTCTAGGAGTTATAAAAGATACCCTATAATAAGACAGGAAAGACCTGACAAAACAATACTTAATCGTAAGCTAAGAAGAAAGAAGCTATGGAATTTAAGGGGTTCACAGTATAAAAAAGTAATAAGAAACTTTGATGACTGGAGTTACCGTTGGTCATTATACGAGGCATTACATTGTAGAAGATATAAAGCTAGAACTGATAAAGAGCAAGAGCAGTATTGGAAGAAATGCTGTATAAGAAAGTGATGGTGCTATGTTAAATAAGGAGTATGAGCCGTTTAGAGAGCCGTTTAGAGAGCTTGAAGAGCTGTTATGTTGGGGTGGTGCTATGTTAAATAAGGAGTATGAGCATTTAAGCGATATTGAAGAATTATTATTTGCAAAGAAGGTATATCGTAAAGACAAAATAGAAAATTATCTGATACAGCCTATATATGTATGTAGCATATATGGTATTGGAGATATGTACACTGACTTTACAACACGATGTGCAATAGGAGCAGGAAAGCCTAAATATAAATTTAGCGAAACAGCAATAAAGAGATTAAACAAAGCAAAATTACTTGGAATACCTGGAGTTTATCTGATAGATGATAAGTTATGCTTTAATGAGCAGTACACATATAAGAGAATACAGACTGGATTTGATGTTGTACGTGCTATAAGTTATGATTATAAAACATTAGATTCAGATATAGTCGTAAATGAATGTTTAGGTGCAAAACATTTAAGATTAAACAATAATAAAGTATTTATTGGCAATGAGTGCAGATTGATTGAATGCAAAAATGGAAGTGTGATAGCACAAGATAATAATGATACATCAAGGTTATATTTTCATGGCTGCAGTGATATTAAAGTAGAGACTAATAGTAAAAATACACTAGCTAATATAGATTATAGTTACAGTATAAGATTTGAGTGTAATTCTTATTTAACTAATTTAGACATTAAAGGTTCAGGTAATACAGACATAGTTGTAAAGAGTGGATGCATATTATTAGCAAATATAACTGATGCTGCTTATATAATAAACATTTATGTAGAGAGTGGTGCAGCTTTATATTGCACATACCCAATAGGACAGTTGGACAATGAAGATAGGGTTCGATTTCATTATAAGGGAAAGAACAAGCGTGTAAGTTTATCAGATTACACTGGAATAATGGAAATCAATAGAAAGTTGATAGAAGCTGCTAAGATAAATATAGAACATATATAATAGTTATGTATGTACATGTACGCATAAGCAGTTGAAGAAAAAGTACTAAACAGTTAATTAATTTTCAAACTTAAAAATAAATAAAAATTATTCTAAAGAAATAGCGAACACATTAAAAATAAAACGTGTCAAAGAAATAAAAAATTTTCACATAGAAAAATTTAATATACATTTGGTTTGAAAAATGTGTGAACAGTAGGTAAAATTTTATGTACAGTCGCAACTGATACTTGTATTTTCTGATGTTGGTTGGAGAAAAGTTGTGAAAAGGTATTGACGAGTAGGAAAGTAAGCGTTATAATAAGTGTAGAAATTTGAGAAAGGGAGAAAAAGTTATGAGACATTTGTTAACAGTTATAACAGGAATACTAAAACCAGTTACACTCATATTGGGTGGGACTTGTTTTTGCTGCACTGTTTAACTGTTATGAAATCTTGTAAGTTTTTGAATGTAACAGTACAGTGCATATCTGTACTGTTATTTTTATGCTAAGTTCAGGTATGCACTGCGCATAGAGCTTAAGCATAAAGTAAATTGCTTAGGTTTATTAGTTATGTAAACAAATTTGTTGCAAAATGTTAAAAATAAATTTTGAAAAAGTGTTGACAAAACTGGTTTGGTGATGTATAATATGTGGTGTAAGGTTGAGAGAGACAAGTGAGGTTGGTAAGAAAAAGAAAAATAAAAAAGTTTTGCAAAGGTATTGACAAAATGTAAATAATATGATATAATATGGAATGTAAGGTTGATAAAGAAAAAGCATTATACGAAATATGTAAGGACGTGTAGCTCAGTAGGTAGAGCACTTGACTTTTAATCAAGACGTCGGGAGTTCGAATCTCCTCACGTTCATAGAATATGGACCTCTAGCTCAGTTGGTTAGAGCATCCGGCTCATAACCGGACGGTCCTGGGTTCGAGTC